>Ga0247832_1001840_pt1 | contig 35076 bp, 19 predicted proteins | sample LaCruzMarch2015__10_FD_192407 | JGI IMG/M metagenome (GOLD analysis project Ga0247832, IMG submission 192407) | Freshwater microbial communities from meromictic Lake La Cruz, Castile-La Mancha, Spain - LaCruzMarch2015_4m | ecosystem: Environmental > Aquatic > Freshwater > Lake | place: Spain... | reverse complement strand
AATCCAATAAAAACTCTCCAAGTGAGCATCGGGAAAAGTAGCGAAACTTGCAGGGTAGTAATTATTCCACCATTTTCGATGTGATTTTTCTAATTCTGAAATTGATTTTTTTTGTCCTGCTTTGATAGTAGCAATGGCATCAATTGCTGAACCAGAGGCAGGCTTTCTGTATTTCCCCCATCGGTTGGCGACTGATAATAAAACAGTTCGAGAACCATCAGCGTTTGTATCATTACTCCACGCCGTGGAATAGTCATCACCCATCAATAATGGTTGGGTCACTGTTTCAATTCCATTGCTTCTTTCAACCAAAAATGGTGGATTTTGAACATAAGGAACATTCAGTTCTAAACCCATTGCACGCTTGGCAATATACCTTGCACTTTGAGCCAATTGAGGACGAAACTTTATTTTTACAGCCTTTTCACCACCTGTGGTTTTTATATTTAAAACTATCAACTCATCATCTGATGGAACAAAACAACGAAACGAAATACTACCTAATGAAGTGGTTAATTCTCCTCTGATTTCAGCATTCCATAAGTCGCAACGAAAATTAGATTTCGTAATTTCTCCCATTGGAGTTAGTAGCAATTGTCCGATTGGTAATCTACTAGTTTCATAAGCACTTGAACCTTTCGTTCGATGATCATATACGTCTGTCCTTCCGATTTCAAAACGTAAAGAGTTTGCTTCAATGTCGTCTTTGAAAATAATTGCCCCTAAAAGGCCGTTACCAATAAATGCTCCTTCAAAATAATCAGCAGGCAGTTTATTCCACACCAAATCATGTTGAGCCATAAATTTAGGCCAATCAACATTTAATTTTACAGAAGTATTTTGTTGAGCCAAACATGTTGATGATATAAATTCTACGAGAAGATATAAGATTATTATTGTTTTTTTCATAGAAAATATTGATAAGTTAATAAAATAAAGATAAAAAAAGAGGGTTTTACCACACAGACCGTTTGGATTAAAGTTTCTTTTTTAAAAATATTTTCAATTTATTTGGCAGGAAACATTCTCAACATCACAACTCCATGATGATTAATAACAGTTGTAAATGAGCCATTAAATGAACCTAAATCTTTTTGACGCCAAACATCATGTAATTTAAACTTACCTTTTAGTCCGATTTTGGTAAAATTAAATGTATAATTCTTAGCTTTTTCGTCGCCCCAACGAAAATATGTTTCGGGCGTTTTACCAAAATTGGCAATATTAAATAATCCAACTGAAATCGAGCCGTCTTCCAAAGGTTTTGCCCAAATCTGTACACCATTTTCATCAGATAAAAGTCTGGCAGGCTTACCCAAAGGATCTTGATTAATTTCAATTACTTCGTCATTTGTCAATAAGTTTAGGGTAAAAGCATCTAATTGTTCAATCGGGCAACCAATCAGCAAAGGTGCTGATAGTAAGCTAAATAGGCTTACGTGGCTATACTGCTCATCGGGTGTTAGGCGGGTTGGATGAAGTTCAGAACCGGTCGTAACATTTCCTAAAATCATCATATCAGGGTCGAGCCAATGCCCATGTCCACCGTAAGGACTCCATTTATCAAGTGTAAAAGCCGAAACATAAAGACTTAGCCATGAATCTCGAATATCAGGGCCTGTGCGGTAAGTATTTGTCAATCTTACCCAATCTTTCACATTTGCAAATGGGGCAGAATTTGAAATACTGTAAATAATATCTCGTCCCGAATTTTTTAGGGCTGACGACATCCTTTCGGTCGATGGTACTTCGATTCTCCAATCGTATTTTAAATAATCTACCCCCCATTCAGCCATTTGTTTGGCGTCGTTTTCTTCAAAACGATATTTTCCGACATAGCGAAAGTCTCGCTTATTTTTCTTAATGGAATCTGTTATTTTTCCATCGGCAAAATCTGATGTACCGCCTATGTATCCTGCATAACTTGTTATCATTGGTGTAGAATAAACCCCAAGTTTTAAACCTAAACCATGAATATAATCTGCCATTTCCTTAAAGTTTGGAAACTTCTCGTTGGGCTGAATGGCATTAAAAGTTCCTCCACGTTGGCCTTGCCATGCGTCGTCAATGTTTATGTAAGTCCAACCATGTTGATTGAGTCCCATTTTTACCATGGCATCGGCTGAGGCTATAACTTTTTCTCGGTCAATGTTTCTTGCCCAAGAATTCCATCCATTCCACCCTATTGGAGGAGTAAGTGCAATGGTATCGCCTATGATAATTTTTAATTCTTTTGTGGCTTCACCGAAGGCATTTTTAGCCGTTATTGCACTTATATAAGTACCTTTTTTAGCAACCTTTCCAACAATTAGCCCAGTTTTTGAATCAACTGAAAGTCCTTGCGGTAAGTTTTTAACCAAAAAACTCATTGGTCGTTCACCAGTGGCAGCAATTGTATAAAGGAATGGATTATTGGGCCTTGCCCCAAAAAGTTTTGGTGAATTGATTTTAGGTTTTTTGTCAGGTGGAGGCGTTAAAATATATTTTTCATCAACATTAGGCGTATTTTTAGGAATAAAATCATCTTTCATTTCAAACTTTGCATTTGCCCAATTAGAATAAGACCTGTTAAATCCTTTTTCTTCAATAGTTACCAAAAGCCCTAAACGTTTAATTCCTGACAAATTAAGTTTTATGGTTTTTGGGTCATCTCCCAAATTCATTTCACCACTTTCAAACAAAACTTTTCTATCACCAATTACATAAAATTTGAGTGGTAAATCTTTTACGCCTTTATCATCCACGCCAACTACTGCTGAAAACTCGGTGGCATGTCCATCTAAAAAGAATGATAAAACGCTGGTTGAACTTACACCTATACCATGTTTAAAAAGTTTTCCATTCATCCGAATAGAATCTCCTCCCGCATTTGTTTTAGCCAAAACCGACGGAATTCCTTCCGAATACGACTTAATTGGTAAATCATCTAACCAAATTGCCTTTGGCTTTTGGGCTAAAAGGCTTATTTGATAAAGACAAGATATTAGGAGAATTAAAACAAATCGATTCATTTTGATAATTATTTTATTATTAAGGTACTGCCTACTATGATTATTAGTTCTTACATTATTCCAAGCCAATTTTTTTTAGAATCAGGTGATTTAGTGAAGTAATCCTCAAAAACTGAGCGTTTTTAATTTATCATTTGCTTTCATAATTGTTTGGATTCAAATCTTATATTTAACTTTTTAGTGTTGGAAAATAAATTTTTCAACTAACGACTATTATTAAAGTTGCCTAATAATTGCGTTTTCAAATCCTTAATAATTAGTTGATTATTAGTGTTTTGTGCTATATTTAGATTCTCTTTTGGGTCTTTAGTATGGTCAAATAATTCATTGGTTAGATATTTACCACGTTTATCATTTTCCCAGTTGTACCATTCAACATACCGATATTTATCTGTGCGTATCGCATAGCCCATTTTTTCATCAACAGAAATTTGTTTTTTTGGAAATCTTCCTAATAAAAACTGACTAAATGCCGCATCTTTTGTTCTATTTTTGGAATTTTGAAGTATAGGGAAGAAGCTTTTACCTGCTAAATTTTTAGGAATTGGCAAAACTGAGAGTTCACATAATGATGGAAAAACATCCACAAATTCTACCAATGATGCCGATTTTTGACCTTTCGCTTTGATACCTTTACCCGAAACAATCAATGGGACTCGTGTATCAATTTCGTAATTGCTTTGCTTTGCCCAACTGTTGTGTTCACCCAATTTCCATCCGTGATCACCCCACAAAACTATAACGGTATTTTCTGCCAATCCTAAGGCCTCTAAAGCATCAACAAGTCTTCCAATTTGTGCGTCTATATATGATACACAAGCGTAGTAACCATGCAACAACTCCCGCTGGCGAGTTTCCGAAAGTGTAGCATCTGTCGGTTTAGGTAAATCTTTGAAATCATCGTAGGAGCGTAATTCTTGGTCACCATGAACGGCAAATACAGGGCTTCCTTTAGGCAAATATTGATTATCTGATAGTTGAATTTTATTTCTGTCGTATAAATCCCAGTATTTTTTAGGTGCATTAAACGGCAAATGTGGTTTGTAATAGCCAACAGATAGGAAAAATGGTTTGCCTTTGGCTTTCAATTGGTGTAATTGTTGGATGGCTTCGGTGGTTTGTACGCCATCGTAATAGGCATCGTCTGAAACGGTGGCATTTTCAGTTGCATTGGCTTTTATGTACCAAATTCCGTATTTATCAATACGTGTTTGGTTATTTTCAGCTATAAAATTTTGTTTTTTTGTTGCAATAATTTTCAAGTTTTCCTCGCTGAAATACATGGCATCGGGGTCAAACGGATAATTTTTTATGTAAACATCTTTTGTCCACGAAAGGCTATCAGGAAATATATTATGAAATGCCTTGCCTAATCCAATAGTTGTATAGCCATTTTGCTTGAAATATTGAGGTATAGTTATAACGTTTGGCATGTTTTTACGAAAGGGTGTTTGCAAATCCCACACCTGCAAATCATCCGGACGTAAGCCCGTTAATAGACTCGCCCTCGATGGATTACATACCGCCTGCTGACAATAAGCTCTGGTGAAAGTTACTCCATTATTTGCAATACGTCTGATATTAGGAGTTTTTATTGCCTCATTTCCATAGGCTTCAAAGTCGGGGCGTAAATCATCAATTGGAATAAAAAGTACGTTTGGTTGTTTTTTTTCAGTGGCATTATCTGTAAATCCCACTATTAAAAAACAGAAGCTCACTAGAATAAGGATAGTTTTTTTCATAATTTTTAGGAATTTATAATGGCTGATGAAAAATTAATATTTTGCAATAAACTTTATATTTTGAGCTTTTACATTTATCTAAAAATTGTCATGACCTAGTAATGCTTTAAACTACAATTTTTTACGTTTTCAATCATTTTGATAGTTTCAATCAGGCTTATTTTTTAGCAACTTTCTCGGCAATCAAAGTCAAAACTGACCTATCGCTCCATTCTTGTCCATGCCCAGCCATTGCCGTAAAAGAAATCTTAGCGTCAGATTTTGGATTTTCGGTTTTTTCCATGAATTTCTGTAAAAACCGCGTGGCTACATTTGAATAAAGTCCATCCATATCGCCCATCCAAATCAATATTTTTCCTTGTAATTTAGGGCCAAGTGTTGACCAATTTTTTTCTAAAACCATCTTCAAATCATACTTTTCCCATTGTTTTGCAATGCTGTGGTCAATTTTGCCAGTGATTGGGTCAAACATCAACGAAGGTAGTCCATCTTTTCCTTTTGGACCAAAAACTGCATTATAGGCACCAAATTGCCCACCAGAAACCAAGTAGCTGCCTGTTCGACTATTGAGGTTTTCGCCCGCAATCCAATCTTTCATTGATAAGGTGGGTTCGCCATAAATTGTTCTTCGGCCAGGTTGTAAATAGCGGTATCTATTATAAAAAATGGACTCATCTTCGTAAATATTTATCAATCCATAATGCTCAAAATCAACGGGGTCAGGACTATACGACCATGTTCCATCAAAGAAATCGGGATAGAGAATTTGTAAACCCAACGATACCCATCCTCCAGTAGAATTACCCGTCAAAAAACGCATTTTAGAATCGGGTTTGTAGCGAAATTGTTTTTCAATTTCAGGAATTAACTCTTCTGTCAAAGCTTTTCCACACGGCCCGTTGTTTTCTGAATCAACTTGATAGGTATCCCCATAAGGGCCTTGCGAATCAAGAAAGACATAGATGATTTGGGGTGCTGTTTTAGTAAACCACCACTCTGTAAAATCTTTATTATTAATCAAATCATTGATGGCAGTGTAACGCCCGTTCAAACCCGCCACTCGGTAACAAATCGGGTAGGTTTTATCAGGATTTTCAAAATAACTTGATGGTAATAAAATGGCTGCCTTCAAAAAACGAGGCCTTTCCAAAAAATCAGAAAGAAGTTTACTTTTTATCTCAACCGTTTTAACAAAATCATGCTTCAAAATGGGAGTTTGGGGAATGATTTTATTTAATGTTAAATTAAGTTGCAGCGTGTTAGCATAAAAAACAGAATCGATATTGCTGTACAAATTTCCAGCTACATTTTCTTGCCCATCATCAATATTTTGCTTGTAAACAACCTGAAAATAATACTTTTCTGAAGAATTTTGTTTTAATTGATCTAAGCCAATATTTAAAACATTTTCAGCTTTTGAGTCAAAAATAAAAGGCAAATTAGCCTCCCAATTTTGAGGAGTTACACCAAAAGTAATTTCTGAACGAAGGCGTGGTTCTCGTTCATGTTGTTTAGTTACGTGTAAAATTAACCTTCCACCTTTGATAAAAGATTGTTTTATTTCTGGAGTAATTGCAATGCTGAGTTTCCAAGAAATTGTTTTTTGGGAGTGCAATAAATGGCTAATCAGAATTAAAAACAGGAAAATGACGCTAAATCTTTTCATACTACTTGTTTATTTAAAAATGCTGGATTCAAAATTTATCAATGCCCATTTACTAAAATCTCTCTCTACTGATTTGCCATCAATCGATTTTATAACCCATTTGTTTAGAGGAGCATTTACATCGTAAGTGATGATTTGACCATCTGGGAATTGAAATTGGGTTTTTATGTGCTCATCATTCGAGTTGGATTTTTCAAGATTTGTCAATAAATCTTCAGCTTTCATATCTTCAAAAATTAGCATAATACCTATATCTTCAGTTGAGTAAACTACGATTTTTACATTATTTTTTCCTGTGTAAATCGCCCAATTATTTCTTTCCAAAATGGGCTTAAAAGCATCAGGTACAAATACTTTACCCGAGGCACAGGCAAAGTTTTTATAAACACCTGTATTGTTCCATTTCATAAAATCATCCTCTTTTCCTTTCAAATGGAAGGTTTCGGGTAGTTTTTGAGCATTATCGTTTAGAAAAAGTGTGGTTGGTCGTGCTATAACTAGTGAGTTTTTGCCCTGATTGGCCCCACCTGCCGAAAGCAAAAAGTGCTTGCCCGCCATGAATATTTCTGGACAAGACTTTTTGCCATGGCCTAATTTTACGAAATAGCCATCACCTTTGTCAAAAATAACTTCTACAACTTTATCAGCAGGTCGATATGGCATGCACGAACCCACTAAGGCGTGTACTTCTGCGTTGGAAATATCGGTATTAAATGGATCAATAGGGCCATAACTCAACCAAGCTTTTACGAAAACAGACTGATAGTCAGTGGTTAACTCTTGAATTTTAGCTTTTTCGTACCGCCTACGCATAGGTGGATAATGCCTTAATTTGTAAGACCCCAAGGCATAAGTCCAATTCATGTAATCTAATACATTGCGGGCTTCGGTGCTCACTTTTTCAGAAGCAAAAGCTTCTAAATTGAGCAGTGCAGCGATGGTATATCCAATATAAGGAATAGAATTGTATTCGTACAAACCATTGGTTTTCATACGATTTAAATAGGCTAAAATCTTTACCTCCATGCCGTTTGCGATGTTATCGTAGTCTGATGACAAAGTACCATGAAGCATCTTCCAACGATTTTTTAGATAACGAGAGCCTTCGGTCATCAAAATATGATTTTCGGTATCGGCTACTAAACCCAAAGTACGTGGCGTGGCTCGTCGGTATTTACCACCTTCTTCGGTGAGCAATGTGTTTATCAAATGCTCTTTTGTTTTGGGGTAAAGCAAATCAGGTTGAGTATCGAACAAAAACAGGATGGTTGTCAAGGGCATAAGTGTAAAATCATAATCACCTTTAGGATTCAACGCCCAATGCGAACCCGTTACGCCCCGAACTCTCATTTGTTGGATTGCATTGTTTACTGCTTCGATGTCTTGTTTCAAAAGTAATTTTGCGAGTAAAATTCTGGGTGTATTTCCCCGTTCGCTCAATTTATCAAAATTGATTTTTTTACTGGCAAATGATTGATAAACCTGATTTGCCAAGTTAGCGTTTGTTTTCCATACGATAGTCCGTTGGTGCGGTATTTGCACCATTTCCTGACAATAGCTTTCTAATGAAAACCAAGAAATAGTTAAGTAAGTTAAAAGGATAATTCTCATTTACGGCTGATTCTTTCTTAAATTATTTTATTAATCATGTGGATAAATTGTGTCCATTGTTAAGCCACTCTGCTGCTCACTTTCTATATTCTTTATTTTGTAATCAAGAATTATTATATCAAAGGAAAATTATAGGAATTTAAAATATTTGTACTATTTCTTGTTTTTTTGTTCCCAAATTTGATATTGTTTTTTTAAATCTTTAACGAGTTCAGGATAAGCTTCCGCCAGATTTTTGGTTTCACCTGGATCTGCTTCTAAATCCACTAAAAAAAAGGTGTCCGTCTCTGTCAATGTTCCTTTTTTGCTGGTGTCTTCAGGGTTTGCATGTAATTTCCATTTCCCTTTTCTAGCTACCCATGACTTTCTGAACGCCCAACAATACCCTTCTTCATGTTGTGAAGCAGCTTTTGAGTTATTGATAACAGAAACTAAACTTTTTCCATCTAAATCTTTTTGCTGAATTTCGATATTGCAATATTCAGCCAAAGTTGGAAACCAGTCAGTATTGACGGCCATTTGATTTCTAACTTGTCCTTTCGGGATTTTGCCAGGCCAACTTATAATTGATGGTACACGAATTCCACCTTCAAAAAGACAGGCTTTTGCACCTCGATAAATACCAGCATTACCCCCGCCAAAATGAGCTCGTTCTTCGGTTGAATATCCATTGTCTGATTGAAAAATAATAATGGTGTTTTCTGTTAGTCCAAGGTCTGAGACCTGTTTGAGTAATTGACCTACTTTATCGTCTAAGGTGGACATAAAAGCTGCGTATAAATCTCTCGGATAAGCGAGTCCTTTTTTCTGATAATAATCCAGCCATTTGGGGTCACCTTGGTAAGGATAATGAGGCAGATTTATGGCAAAATACATAAAAAATGGACTTTTATGTGTTTGTTTCATAAATTGACCCGCCTCTTTCACCATTAAATCAGGGAAAAATTGACCAGGATAATGTACCTCCTTTCCATTTCTATATAAGTCGTGCTTATTAGGACCATTCCAATAAAAAAAGTGTGAAAAGTTATCTATGCACCCAGCTAAATGTCCAAATGAATGATCAAACCCTTGGGCATTTGGGCTCATTTCGGGCGTATATCCTAAGTGCCATTTGCCAATATGAGTGGTTTTGTAACCTGCACTTTTAAAAAGTTCGGCCATCGTAAAACGATCTCCAGGCAATCCATCAGCTTTATTTGCCTCTGAGGCATTGTTGGGTAATCCTGCCCTTTGAGGATTTAGTCCTGTGAGCAATGAAGCTCGTGAAGGTGAACATACGGGCGAAGCATAGAACTGCGTGAACATCGTTCCATTTTTTGCCAAACGGTCGATATTGGGCGTTTCTAAATCCTTTGAACCAAAACAATTGAGGTCAATTGCCCCTTGGTCATCGGAATAAATGATAATAACGTTGGGTTTAATTTGAGCATTGGCTACTGAAATGGTAAAGCATAATAAATAGGAATGTATTATTGTTTTTAAACTCATTTTGAAAATATATTTTTTTTAAAATTAAGGGGTTTTGAGAATTACAATCCAGCTTCTTTTCGCCAACTTCAGATTGATTCTAAATCTCTTTTCATGGCTTTTATAATATTTTTAATATCAATCTTTGGATTTTTATTTCCGCTTTCCTCATTCAAAAGCCAGTTGCGATAAAATTTCTATTTTCAAATAGAAAATAAGTCCATATAATGTTGAGGTGTATCAAAAATACCACCGCTTTGATCATAAAAAGTGTCATCTATTTTGTAAACACCATTTTGTGACTTAATCCAAGAGGCGTTTGCTTTGGGGTGGTAAGTCATCAAAGTTTCCCATCGTTTATAATATTGATGACCATTTGTTTCTTGTAAACCAATTTCCATACCTGGAAATGGAAGTAAGCGAGCAGCAATTGTTTTATTCCAATCTACTAAAATAGGGTTTACTGTGAGGTCTGCACAAAAGCAAGGTACATTTTTTTCATTGGCATAATCAATTATTTTCAAAGTCATGCTAAGTGTTTTTGCAATTGATTTTACCACGATAGCAGAATAACCTTGCTCAATTCTTCGGGCGGTTTCTTCCACAGTGTGAGCACTTTCATCAGCAGCTATTCTAACCCCCAAATTACCTACATAACTTTCGTTGTTTTCAGGTAAAGGCTCTTCGATAAGAGCGATCTGTTCGAGTGCCCCAATTTTATTTGCATGGTCTATGAAACGCAAAAGTGTTTCTTTTTGCTCATATCGACCATTTGGGTCAAAATAATATGGTAGCTTACCACTTTTGGTGTAAGGGGTTTCAAAATGTCCAATTGCTTTATGAACTTGCGTTAAAAATTCAAGGTCTTTTTCTAACATTTCTTTTTGCGTACCAGCTGACCCAGTTTTTAGTTTCATAATAAAATAGCCATTCTCGGCGGCAGCCTTTATAAGTTGTGGGTTAGAGCCGACACTAAATGATGGAATACTCGCTACTTTTGTATGTTTGTAAGAAAGCCCTTTACGATATTGATCGGGAATCAATGTATTGAAATTAGAGATGTTATTTTCTGCGGCATAAACCAACCAAGCTGCATTATCTACTGCTACCAATGCATTGAGAGCGAAGGTTTTGCGGAGGTCTGAAATGCCAGTTATTTTTTTTCCATATGCTAAAACTTCAGGTAAAATTTGTTCTAGAAGATCAATTGGATTGGTAAATACCGTGCCCTTGATGATTTGCAAGGCGTACTCAGTCATGGCATACATCAAAGAATTACCTGCACTTTCTGAATGAGAGGCCGCCACTCTTGCATCAGACCACAATACGCCTTGCGTAGCCAAACCAATTTTTTTGATGCCCGATTCTGTTTCGAGCAGAGCAACAGATTGCCAGCTATCTGTAATTGCACTTCCTTTAAATCGGTATGGATTTAAAGGCTCTCGTTCAAAATTAGAATCAACTCGCTTAATCTTAATCGGTTTAGTTACATTCATTTTAGCACTTGAATCAATCGGGATTCCAGCAGCACCCAAAATAAAAGCAGAGCCAGTAGATTTTACAAACGTGCGGCGATTAATAGCAATATTTTTTATGTCATTCATCTTTTAAATTTCTTTTGGAATAGCATTTAAAGTGTACCAAGCTTCTCCAGACCAAAGGCTTTGATTTTTTTGATTTTTGATTTGATTTGATAAGCTAAAATAGACAACATGTTTTGGTTTCAAGTTTGACAATTTTACATATACTTTCTTTCGGTCTTTTGAAATAGTGATTTGAGTTGGACTAAGGTTTACTAAATCCATTTTTGGACCGCCATAATTTTTGGTTGGCAAGTACCACCATTGTTGAATCATAAGATCTGTCTTTTTTAAGGTAAAATTAGTCTTCAATGGTTGAGTAAATTCAATTTCGAAACCATCATACTTCGCCTTTAGGGAAAGCATTTCAAAAGTAGGTTTTTTATTGAATTTCATACATTGAAGTCCACTCAACCTATTATTCCAACTCCAACCTCCTCCCATCATACCTACTTCACCGATATATAAATTTCCATCAGGACCCCAACGAAGACGATTAACACCTGCTTCAAATCCTTGCGAAAATCGGAAAACAGCTCCTTGATACTGCCCGTTAATTTTTTCTAAATAATCTCGATTGATACCTCCAAAAGTGACATCTCCATGCAGCATTTGACCTTTATATGTGCCATAACGAATAAGAACAGGTTCTGAAGGGGAGTTTCCTATTTCATGTTCTGGTAACCATATAGCAGGCATGGCCATTTCAGGTGCTGGAGCATTGCTTAACCATCCCCAAAACATACCATGATACTCCCCCTTTTTTACATGTATAAGTTTATTCGCAGGAAGCCATTGCCCTTGATTGTCAGTGATAAAAATTTCATTTTCTAGACCTAAACCAATTCCATTGGGGGTTCTTAATCCAAAATTGACCTCTTCAAAACTTCCATTTTTTGAAATCTTTATAGTTTTTCCTCGATCTGGCAATTGTTTCTCTCCAGGCTTAAGTCGCATCGCCATAGATAGCGTAGCATAAAAATATCCGTCTTTATAGACCAAACCAAAAGCAAACTCATGAAAATCTGCAGAAACGCTCCAACTATTACAAACTACTTGATATTCATCAATAATTTCGTCACCATCCAAATCGATTAATTTTGTTAACTCTTGTTTTTGTAAAACATAAATTTCACCATTTACAACTTCAATACCCAAAGGCTCAGCCAAACCAGAAGCTATCTGTTTAACTTTTATTTTACTAGAGTCATTGTAAGATAAACCATCAATTATATACACCCCCCCAATTTTATCCCATGTTGTGACTAATAAACGCCCATCAGGCAAAAATGCCAATCCACCAACTCTTGGCTTGAACGTGGAGTTATGTAATGAAATTAAATCAAAACTGGGGTGAACTCCTTCAAGTGGTGCCCCAAAACCAGGTGAATTTGGAACCGAAGACTTTATATTAGTATTTTGATTTAAACTTTTAATGCTAGTAGTTTCTTTAGGCTTCAAAGTAAAAATGAAATCAATCATTTGGTTGAGGTCATTCTCGGTTAGGCTAGGATGTGGATTCATCTTGCCATTCCCCCAAATGCCTGTACTTCCTTTTTTTATTTTAATAGCCAAGTCTTGTTTTGACTCTTTGGTATTTTTATATTTTTGTGCAATTCTTTGAAACGATGGGCCTACTTCATCCGAATCTAGTTGATGGCAGGTAAAGCAGTCATTTTTATTCATTAAGACCTTGCCTTCATGAATATTTGATATTTTTGAAATAGGGGAGGATTGCTCTGGAAGTAAATTATAATTAACAGCTAAAGCCGTTATTCCATTTGGTTTTAATAAAAAAGAGGTGTCTGGCAAGCTTAGAATAACCTGTGTTTCTAAAGATATATTTGAAGTTGTAAATTTTCTTTCAAAAGTAATTTTACTTTGGTTATGAAACACCTCAGGGCACTCTTCTACATTTAAGGTATCATTGTTTGTTAAAATTAAAGCGTATCTTATGAAAATTTTATTGTTTTTTAAAGTATATCCTTCATAAATGGCATTTGAAAAAACGCTCTTGCCTTTCATTTTTACCTGCCATTTCTGGTTATGTAAAGTATCTAAAAAATACGGCGTTCCCCAAGAGCTTGGTTGGATATCCTTTTGGTCGTTGTAAGCAGCACCCTCAAGAGATACACCGCCTTTCCAAGCTTTATATAATTTGCAATGAGCTAAATCGTATGCGATATAACACTCGGAATCTAATGCTACTGTCAACATACGAGGCTGCAAATCAAGGACAGATCTAAATGCCCAGACATCCAGAGGGCGTTTTTCAAAGTTGAACGGCAAACGATAACCTGAAGCAAAAATTATTGCTCCCAAAAGAAACAGAAATAGTATATTTTCTTTCCTCATTAAACTATTTTTTTTAGTATTTAAATATAGTTATTTTTGATTTATTTCTTAATTTACCTTTACTATTTTGAATATTTATAAATTAAGTCATACTATAAGCCTTTGAGTTAATCAATCAACCAAAATGTGCCGTTTTGGTTGATAAGAGAAATATATACATAAACAATAATTAGTTACTTCATCAACTTTGTGTTGTATTTTCCTTGTTTTTTAAATCCGTCAAAGGGTCGCATGGCTCCGAAACGAGGATAAGAGTCGAAAATATCACCATTTGCCGTCATTCTTGGGTCTTTTTGGTCAATTAGCTTTTGCTCTAACTCTCTGCTCAATTTCTGCAAAATTGGCTTCGTTTTCTTGGATTTTGAAAGGTCATTGAGGCAAAATGGGTCTTTTTTAATATCATATAATTGTTCGGAATCCCGTTTTTTAAAGCCAATTTTAAAAAGTGATTGATAAGAAATTTTCTCTTTAATCATGAATGTTTTGGTTGGCGAATCGTCAATATCTTCGTAACCTTCCAAAATGGGTTTCATACCCTTTACTCCAGTTGTAGATGTTGATATCTCTGGGGCAGGGTCTCCAAGTGGCCAACGCTCGGTCTTGAAATTTTTAATATACAGGTATTCTTTTGAACGAATTGCACGGGCTGGATAACCTAAATTGTCGGGGCGAGCATGGGTATGCCTTTCTCTGCCCGAAAATACATATTTGCGAGTAGCATCAATATATCCTGACTTCGGACTTTTAAAAATGGGCATTAATGTTTTACCCGAAATGCCTTCAAAATGCTCGATACCAGCTACATCCAAAAAAGTAGGGGCTAAATCAATTAGACTAATGAGGTCATCTATTTTTCTGTTTTTTCCTGTAATCATCGGACCAGCGATGGCCAATGGAACGTGAGTTCCATATTCTTGTAAATTGGCTTTGGCATAAGGAAATGCCATGCCGTTGTCGGCAGTGACCACAATAATGGTATTGTCTAATTCGCCTGCCTCTTTTAAAATTTGCAATATTTTACCTAATTGGGTATCAAACCACTTTATTTCTAAGGCATAATCAAGCAAATCGGATTTTACTAAATCTGCATTTGGTAAAAAGGATGGTACTAATAGATTTTTTTCAGACAAACCAGCTGCTTTACCCGATCCTTCTTCATATTCTCGATGTGGTTCTTGCCCACCATACCAAAAGAAGAAAGGCTTATCTTTGGGTTTTTGGTTTAGAAAATCGTTAAAATTGGCCGCATAATCTGTTTTACTAATGCCACTTGTTGGTACTTTGTCAAACTTTTTTGCGTTATATTCTGGACCAACTGGGTTTCTTTTCCGGCCAGAATCGATAAAATTGCCTGGTGCCCAAGGTTTGCCTGTAAAGCCTAATGCATAGCCTGCATTTTCAAGTGCATCTGTAAAAACAGGAAACTTTTTAGGAAATAAACTGCTATGCGTGCCTGCTTCTTCTAATTGCCAAATTTGTTTACCTGTTAGAATGGCGGCTCTTGATGGGCTGCATTGAGGTGCTGCCACAAAAGCATTAGTAAAAAGCAAACCTTGTGCGGCAATACTATCAAAAGTAGGCGTTTGAAAAGTGGATTGACCATACGCCGATGCATGAGGGAACGAATGGTCATCGGCAATGGCAAAAAGGATATTTGGCTGGCGTTTTGTCAGTGGCTTTGCATCATTTTGTTTCTGAAATGAAGATAAAACCACCAAAAAAACGGCCAAAATCAATAGCGTTTTTTTGAAAAGTGTCACGTTTTCCATATTATTCTTCGGTTTTTCCACCAGTATTGCCAACTCCTTTTTTCTCAGTTTTAGGCATTAGTTTAGATAATTCCTTTTTTTGAGCGAGAATATTTATGTTATTAATTATATTTAGCCATTCATAAGGGTCATTCTTTTCATCGTAAAATTCTTCCCCGCCTTTTGCATATCTGATGTACCGATAGTTTTCTGAACGCACCGCATGGTTTCCTTCTTTATAAGTTGTTAATGCGGGAATATTCCATTCTGCATTGGGATTGGCCAATAGTTTTTTAATGCTTTTACCTTCCACATGCGTAGGCGTTTTGAGTCCATTAAGTTCAGCCAAAGTGGGGTAAATACTCATAAAGTCAATGGTTCTACTACATTTAGAGCCAGGTTTTGTAAGATTTGGTACTACCCAAATTAATGGCGAACGGGTGGCTTCTTCCCAAAGAGCGAATTTACGCCAATGGTGTTTTTCACCTAAATGCCAACCATGGTCGCCCCACAAAACAATCATTGTGTTTTCTTTTTCTGGGCTTTTTTCATAAGCATCCAATATAATTCCTATTTGGGCATCTGCATAAGAAATAGTAGCTTGATATGCTTGAATAGCCTCACGCCATTGGGTTTCAGATTGAATTTGAGCATGTGTGTTTTTCGACATTTTTTTGCCTTCTTCTGGCATATCTTCCAAATCATCTTCTTTGTAAGGCGGTAAAACAATTTTGTCAATTGGGTATAAATCAAAATACTTTTTTGGAACGTGCCATGGCAAGTGAGGTTTAAAAAGCCCAGCAGCCAAAAAGAGCGGTTTGTCATGTTTTTTCAACAATTCAGAAGCTGCCCATTTTGCGACATGAAAATCGGCCAAAACATCATCTTCTGCATCTAATTGAGCCCATTTAATGCCACCAAAATTTCCCTTTTTTGTAATATTTTTATTTGGATTATTGGTTGGACTATGGAAATAATAATCATATTCTTCTTCACGGTCATACTCTACATGATAGATTTTACCACCACCTAAAACAGCATAGCCATTATTTTTGAAAAAAGTGGGTAATGTTATTTCTTTCGGAATTGCTTTACGCCAATCGTCGTCATTATCGTACACCCCAGAGGTACTTGGGCGTAGGCCAGACATCAATGCGGCACGGGAAGGACAGCAAACTGGTGCAGCACAATAGGCATTTGTAAAGCTCAGACCCATTGCCGAAAGTCTATCCATATTGGGAGTTTTTACCTGATTATTTCGCCCAAAATAACCAATCCAATGATTTAGGTCATCCACGGGGATAAATAAAACATTCATCTTTTTGGACTCGACTTTTTGCTTTACATTTATCTGAAATGCCGTTAGAGATAAAATTGCCAAAATCAGGATTGCCGAATAATTTTTCATATTTATTGACTCAATTGAAGGTAATTATTGTAAACTAAAAAGCTAAAACTTATTTAGAAAATTGACCTATCAAATCGGGATTGTGTTTAGCTATATAACTCATCAATGTACTTTCTAATTCTTTCACCTTGGTTTTTTCTAGATTCGAAATGTCATTAAGTTCCCCCAAATCTTTGGAAATATTATACATCTCTATTTTATTTGTTTTCCAAAATTTTATCAATTTGTAATCACCCATTATCACCGCCGAATGAGGATAGGCTTTTGCAAACCTATGGAAGAAAAATGCCTTATTTGTACGCTCTACTACACCTTTTCCATTATTTTTTAAAACATTTGCAAAACTTCCTCCATCTAAATTTCCTATTGATTTTTTACCACCAGCCAGTTCGCAAAAAGTGGGTAGTAAATCCCATCCAGCCACTGGCACATCCGAAAGTGTATTTTTTTGAACACCTGGTCCTTTCACAATAAAAGGCACTCGAATTCCACCTTCGTATAACGTCCATTTGCCTCCTCGAAGTGGGAAGTTTCTCATTTGTTTGCCAAAAGATGCGGGTAAATCCAGTTTATTACTAACAGGCGGAATAAATTCAACTGCACCATTATCGGCCATCAAAATAATATACGTGTTATCTGCTATCCCCAATTTTTCCACCATTTTTTCCAACTCTCCAATTTTGGTATCTAAATCATAAATCATACCTGCCCAAGCTGGATTGTCATGTTTTTTGCCTACCGGCTTTACTTTGAATTTATCATAGCTGTTTTGTCGTGTTACAAAATCTACATGGGTGGCATAATGTGAGACCTGCAAATAAAAAGGGTTTTTAGCAATCACTTGATCCTTCATAAATTTTATGGCACGAGCATTTAAGCTGTCCATTTGTTTAGGATTTTCTGAAAAAAAATGTCTTTCCCATTTTTCTTCTTTTCCTTGACCAATATTTCCATTTACATTCCCAGTATCGCCATCGCTTAGATCGTAGCCCAATTGTTCGGGGGAAATTTTTGCACGCAAATCCCATTTACCAAAATGGGCGGCTTTGTATTTATTATTTATTGATTTTAATACTTGGGGAATAGAATATAAAGCCGAAGTATATCTTTGAGGAAAATCATCATCATCCCCCATTTTAATAGAAGTTTGCCCAAATTGAATACTCCTGCGTGTAGGAGAGCAGATGGGGTCAGGTGCGTAACCTTTTGAAAACCTCATACTTTTTTTAATAAATAAATCTATGTTTGGCGTTTCATAATAATCGCTTTTTGAATCATTTACACGATCATCCATTTTTGATGAAAAGCACGACCAACCCAAATCATCCGTCAAAATCAAAATAAAATTTGGACGCTTTTCTAATTGTCTTGTTGAAGGAGCTCTTAAATTGCTAACTCCAAAAATTAGATATATTAGTAAAAATAATCTTATCATTTTTTGCTTAAATTAAAAAAATAAAATATTTTTTTCTCACCTAAATTAATAGACCTTTAGTGCATCTTTAATACCAATCTATTTCCCAAGTTGATGAATTGTACCTTGTATCGAGCCACTCAAAGTCTCACCTTTGGTATTCTTGATTTTGTAGTCAATCGTGATTACATCGACTTTTTCTAAGTTTTCAAAATATAATTTCAGGCTTTTACCCTCAGCATACGATTTAGTCACTTTCAATACTTTCTGGTCTAAACGTTCTGAACCGTATTTTTTACTTCGTAACAACTGCCAAGTTTTTACTTCAAAATTGGATAAATCAGACGCTGTATTTTGGTCTAGTGGGCTCTCAAAATCAAGCATAATGCTTTTTTCAAGCACCTTCATTTTTAAAGGAATTGGAATGGTTTTACCAGTGTACCTTACCCTATACAGTCCTCCGCCACGCATCATTTGGTTGGTTCCCCAAGCCGACATTCCACAGGCATACAGTTGACCATCGGTTGGGTTAAACCTGCCTCGCATTACACCAGTAAGAAACTTAACTCCAGGTAAATCAATCACTGCCCCTTGTTCTTGACCGTTTACAGTTTCATTCAACACATATTGAATTTTGCCATAGCCGTAAGATAGGCTCAAAAGTCCTCCATTCAAAGCACCCCATTTTTTGCTGTCAACCCAAACCATTTCAGAAGGCGAACGGTCGTATTTCATATCCAACCATACTAAAGGTTGTTCCATCGCTTTTCTTGAAGAGTCTTTGGGTGGATTGTATCCCCACATATTACCATAAAACTTCCCAACGCCTTTCACCCAGTTTATTCGGTTCATTGGATTCCAATAACCCTGTTGATCTGTTACAATAAAACTTCCATCTGGATTGATACAAACACCATTGGCTGCTCTAAAACCAGTGGCAATGATGTCTGTTTTTGAACCATCAGCACTCACTTTTAGTAGGGTACCATGTTGTGGAATAAGGGCCTCACGGGCATGTCTGCCACTTTTAGCATAGTAAAAGTTGCCTTCTTTGTCTGTTTGTAGCCCCATCGCAAATTCATGAAAATGGTCGGTTACCTGATGGTCGTGATTAAAGCTTTCGTAAAAGTCGGTTTCCATATCGCCATTCAAATCTCGTAACAAAACGAGCTGATCTCGACAGGTAACGTATATTTTTCCATCTACCACTTTAATGCCCAAAGGCTGAAATAAACCAGAGCCAATTCTTTGCCAGGTCAATTCTCCAGAAGGATTTAAAAGTCCTTTAATTAACCAAATGTCACCATCTGTTGCACAAGCTGCAGCAATATTGGCATCTTTAAAAAAATCGATACCACTTAATTTCATTCGACAAGCCCACGGATTTTCAAAAGGCGGGGTCAATAAATCCACAGCATAGGAGCCATCTTCTTTACCGTTTGTTACGAATGTTTTTATTGTTTCAGGATAATGTGCACGACCTGTACCCAAGGTGTATTTAGTCAATGATTCGGGGGCTGGTAGCTCTTTTTCAGAAAAACCAGCCCCTTTTTCACTAATCGCCAACGTTATTTTTATTTCTTCCTTGGCATTGATATTTACAAAAACCTGCCCGTTTTCTTCTACCAATGTAGCCCCATTTCCCAATACACTAACGTTGGCAGAGGAATTGGCCACTCGCATTTTCAAAATAGCATTAGAAGGAGAAATATTGAGTGTTCGGGTAAAAACGGAAGTGCCAATCAACCCAAATTTTTCTAAAATGGCCGATTCGCCTACGGTATAAGAAATGATAACTTGGTCTTCAAAATGATAAAGTCCTTTATAATTTGCCCAAGATTTAGGCAATGGACCAAAAGCACGCCCGTCACGAGCCACAAAACGGGGGTCGTCAAATTTCCCATTAGTCGGATTGGCCCAGCCTGGGCCTATTGGTGTTTCAAAATGCAGTTTGCCAATGGTACGGGGGTAGGTTTCATGCTTGTCGTTTAATAAGATTGCGTTCCAATCTATAAAACCTTCGCCAGTATAAGCACCTGCCACTCGCATAAGGTCATGGTCAAAAACCATCCAAGCTTTTCCTTTTGAAACCCCGCCTGTGCCTTTATCTAAACGAACAGCAATCCCCTTGTAGGCAAAATTGTTTTTTGAGTAGTCCTCGTCTCGGAAAGGAGACGGGCCTGGGGAATGATATCTCGGAATACCAGTTTTTTCATCGGCTAATTCATAAGTATTCATTAGAAAGTTACCATAATCCATGTCGGCCCAAGGTTGATAAGGCTTTGATACTGGGCCTCTGGACTTGCCTTTTGGCAGAGATGAAAGATAGTCGGGTGTAATTTTGGGAAAGGTTACTGTTTTGTTTTTTGAAACAAATTCTTGCTGAATGTAGTAAATGACATCGTATTTTTCTTGGGGACTTAACGCCACTTGCGGTGGCATAGAACCAAAACCTTTGGTAATCGTTTGATACATGGAATAGGCATCTCCGCCCGCTTTGAAAGGCTCGGACCAAAACTTTAAGGACATCGGAATGGACCCTTCATTCTCTCCATTTCCATGACAATTGATACATGTAGCGTTGTAAACTCTTTCACCACGTACAAAAGAATTGTCGCTGAAGTCTTTAATAAAACCCGTATGGTCTAAGTCTTTTTCAGTAGTTGGAAGGTCTTTTGATGAAAGAATATAAACGATGTTGGTGCTTGTTTTACAATTAAGCAGCATCAAAACAACTCCAAACAAAAGGTATAAATGGCTCTTTTTCATCGTTATTCGGGTTAGAAAATTAATTTTTGAAACGAAACATTTTCATCTGTTTTTCGGTGAGTGCTCTGTCAAATACTGCTAACCCACCAATTTGTCCTTTGAAAAAATTGCCCATTCCCCTTTTCAAAAGCACAGCCCCAACGGTAAAATCTGAACCATTGTTTCCAATACCGTTAGGAAAATAGTAGGGATTTTTGGATTGAACCAAGCCCTTCGGATATCCTTCAAAGCCTTTTGTGTTGTTTATGATTTCGAGCTCCCGTTTCTCAAAAACGCCATTTAAATACGATTTGATATTTTTACCATCGTAAGTAAACGCCACACAGACCCACTGATTGGCAGGAACTTGCTGTTTACTTGCAGAATAGTCAATCGAATAAGGGAATGGCGGTGTGGGCTTTCCTGAATTCGAGATGTGTCCACAAACTTGGTTTTTACCATTATAGTGTGGCAAGGAAACAAAAAGCCCGTATTGGCGTTTACCACCATCTTGATACTCGTTCCACATTCCAGCTACAAAACCCGTTTGTTCGCCTGTCCATTTTAACCAAGCCACTACCGTAATTCCTTGATTAGGGCCATAAATGTTTAATGCTCCCGTTTGGGTATTGGGCAATGATAAAAAACTACTACCGCTAAATATTGCAGAATAACCAGACAAAGGGCCGTCGTTGATTCGTTGAATAGTTCCGTTGGTTTCTTTCAAAGGAAAATCGGCTTTACCTATAGCTTTTCTGTCTTGGCCTTCGGTTTCTTTAAAATCCCAAAGTGCTACAAAACCCTTCATGTTACTTATTTTCTTAATGTTTATTGATTTTTGAGCATGCACAAATTGGCATACTAAAAACAAAAATAATACAAGTAACTTATTCATAGTCAACTGATTTTTATTACTTTATTGTCATTGAAGGTGGTGATTGTTCGGGTTTACTACCCCATGATTTATTAGGTTTTTCGCCCATATTTAAGGTCAATTTTCCACCTTTCACAACGGTTTCATGCAAAATCCAGGGTTTATTCAATGATTGATTATTCAATTGAGCGGATTGGATATATAAATTTTTTGAAGAATTGTTTTTGGCTTCAATAGTAAATGTTTTACCAGAATAATATTTTGGGTTTAAATGAAAGGTGATTTTATTGAAAATAGGGCTACTGATTTCGTAAAATGGTTCAGGCGAAGTACCTCCATTTGTAGAAAAAATACCCGATTTCATTAAAACAGACAAACTTCCCATTAGTCCTTGGTCTTCGTCGCCGCTATAACCAAATTGAGGTGAAATGCCGCTATAAACTTTGTCAATTACTTGGCGTGACCAATATTGAGTAAGCCATGGAGAGCCAGCATAATTAAACAAAAAGGCAGTTTGAATGCTTGGCTGATTTCCATAATTGATATAAACTCGACGTAATTCTTCCAAGGTCTCTTTGTCGTGAGATTTTCCCGAGACAAAATCATGTTTTTGTGCTTTTTCAAAGGAAGTATTTAGCTTAGTCGTAAATGCTTCTCGGCTTCCCATCAAATTTATCAGGCCTTGAACATCATGAGGTACAAACCATACATATTGGGCGGCGTTACCTTCTTCCCAACCATTGTCATAGCGTAAAATGTCAACTGGCTCTGCCCATTTTCCATCAATAGTTTTATTCCACATCCAACCTATGTCAGCGTTCCAAATGTTTTTGTAGTTGGTGGCACGTTTCATAAATAGCTCATAATCATCATTTTTTCCTAATTTTTTAGCCATTTGTGCCAATGTATAATCTTGATAGGCATATTCTAAGGTTTGAGTAGAGCCATCTTGGTGAAAACCATATTTGGTTTTGCTCAAAGGGTGCGGCACATAGCCACGCTCTAAATAATATTCAATCCCACCGCCTTTGAAAGTATTGTGTTCGTAGCCTGCTTTACTCATCATTCCTCCTGGGAAATGATTTTTTCGCAAACCTTCGTAGGCTTTTTCAATATCAAAACCTCTGATTCCTTTCAAATAAGCACTGACAATAAAAGGAGTTGTTGCAGCTCCTGTCATCACGTAGGTATAATTTCCTCCAGCTGGGCCACGAGGAATAAGTCCGCCATCTTGGTACATCATCACCATCGAGTTGACAAATGATTCAGTAACTTCGGGGTAAACCAAATGCCACAAAGTATTGATTGTCCATTGTGCTCCCCAAAATGAGTCTGAATTGTGGTGGTTGTACTTAGGTTTTCCTTGGGCGTCCAACGGAATTTGTTTGATGAGGCGTTCAGGGCCTGTCATGTCAGAATACTTGCCATTCACGTCCGAAATAATGCGTCTTCCTTGCAAAGCATGCCATAAATCGCTATAAAATCTTCTTTTTTCAATATTAGTCCCGCCTTCAATTTCGATTCTACTAAGCCATTTATTCCAATCTTCTCTGCTATTTTTTATCGTTTTTTCAAAATCCCAATGAGGTAATTCACTTGTCAGGTTCAATCTTGCTTGTTCTTCACTTACATAAGAAATAGCAACTTTCATTTTTCTAACTTCGCCAGTTTGGGTTGTAAAATTTACATACGCTCCAACTTTCTCACCCTCGATGCTATTATTTATTTCTTCCAATTGTCCTTTTCTCCAGCCTTTCAATGAATCAAAAGCTTTATCGAATTGAGCCACAAAAAAAACTGTTAAGGTTTTTGGTCGGCGTATGGTTGGTGCCATGATTGCATAACCTTCAATCTCTTGGTTACTTACTTTTTTTACAAAACCTTTTTGAGTATCTGATGGGCCAAGAAAAGTAGAAAAATCAAAGAGAATTTGACTTTTTGCTGATTTTGGAAAAGTGTATTTATGAAAACCGACCCTAGTTGTTGATGTCAATTCGGCAGTAATTCCATAAGCATCTAAAACAACTTTATGATAGCCTGCCTTGATGGTTTCGGTTTTATGTGAAAACTTTGAGCCATATAGATTTGACCCTAAATGTCCTTTAAAATCACCTGTTGTGGGCATAACAGGAATCCCTGATAATTGCCATCCATGCACATGACTAAAACATTTGATACTATCTTTTTCATAACGATAACCTGCATTCCAATCGGCATCAATAGCATTATCTGGACTTAAATTGACCATGCCGAAAGGGCGAGTAGCCGAATTGAAGAAAAACCAACGAGAATTAGCTGCATCGACCAAAGGATATACTAAATCAACTGGTTCGACTTTCGCTTTTTGGGCGAAAGTTAGGATTGAAAAAGAACTAATAAAAACGATAAAAAGTATTAAAAATCTTTTCATTTCACGAAAGTTTTAGAATATGACGAAAAGGCGTAAAGCCTGTCAAATAGACTGTTGGAGCATCCATTGCGGGCAAAGCTCCACGCAACTGAATATTCTTATGTTCGACTTTACCTGAGCTAAAATTTATACTATCGTTTCCAACAGTGTAGCTGCCTTTTTGCTCAGAAAATAGATAAGCATTGTCGTTTTTATTTGATTTTGTTACACCTGAAAAGGAACCACCAGCTCTAAAAATTAATTCAAGAGAAACAGGCACACCTTCTGTGCCAATCATATTGATTTCAATTTCAAGTCCGTTATTTGCTTCCTTGATTTTTACAGTTGTTTCGAGTTTTTGGATTTCGCTTTGTTTGCGGAGTGTTCTTGGCATTTTATCTAAATCACCATCAGGAGATATTTTGTCCTTGTCAAGTGGTTGATAATAAGGGCCTTCGAGTGATTTTCTAAAAATCCAAGTATCGCCTTGTTGCTCAATTTTTTCTGACTGAAATTGTCCTTTTCCAAAGAAAGAACTAGCCACTCGCATGGCTTGCAAAACTGCATTTCCTTTATGAAAAGTAAGCCAACTCGTATTATTTGATAAAAACGTACTATCCCAATTTCCACGTCGGATACGCACTACTCCTGAATAAGGAAAATTTTTTGCGTAATTAATTGGTAATGGTTTATCGGCAGGTAATTCTTTCCAAAGCGTTGGGTCTTCTAAAAAATAGTGAAGATAGCCAGCCAATTGCTCCTTAGTACTAGTTTTTTCAATTTGCCGAGCCATTGCCGCCATTTCGCCATTGTTTTTCTGCAATGCCATGAAACGATAGCAATAATAATATCTCGACATGTTGCCGATTGTCCCTTTGTCTTGTCTGTTCGATGCCTCAGTGACAACCTCGCCGTTCGGGTGAACATAGTACAATGTCATTTCGAGGTTTTTAAACACCGGCTCTAATAATTCGGGCTTATTAAGTCCTTTTGCCATGATAATCAATGAGCGATTGACAATAGGAGAATAGCTATTGGTACTTTTCTCTGTATATTGTCCATCTGGGTCGAGGTCGATATGCTCTGCAAGCCATTGGTCGATACGAGCGACATATCGTTTGTCTGGAAAAATCTCATTCAATTTTGTCAAAGCTGCTGAAACCACCCAACGGTGATTAGGCGTGTGAATTCCACCCACTATAAGCCCTTCTCCTGCATTTTTTAAGAATTTTTGCAATAATTCAAGTGCATTTTCTGAACCTTTCGTGTTCGATTGTTTCAAAAATTTATAAGCAGGAATAATGTTTTCTAAAACAAAAGCAGTGTCAGGTGTTGAATGGAAATTAGTTGCAAGTAAATCAATTGTTCCATCACTGTGTTGAAACTGGAGCATTGCTTTGGCGGCAGCTTCTACTTCTTTCAAAACTTCGCCTGATTGATAAAACGAAGACTCAGGACACGACATGAGCATACAGGCTTTGCCAATAAATCCAGCCGTTGAGTGTGGATTTGGAATCTCAACATCATCCATGTAGCCACCCACGTATTTATGCTTTGGGTCAGAAATTTTTAATGCTTTGAAGCCTGGCAATTGTTTGTCATGAATCTTAATCCATTCGAGTAACCAAGCTGGTTTAACTTCTGATTTTTGTTGAAATGAACCAAATCCAACGAAAGGCAATGTACAAAGCGAAGTAGCTCCCATTGCTACAAAATTTCTTCTATTCATGGGTGGTAAATATGATAATACGTTTGTTGATAAATTGTATTTGCTTAAAATTCTCTGATTTTTATACTTCTGAAATGAACCTCATCACCGTGGTCTTGTAATAGAATATGCCCCGAAACTGCTTGTGCGAAATTTGGATAAGTATTGTATTTGCTTTTCGCAACTAGGTTACGGAATATTTGAGAATGTCGGTCATATTCAACCATTTTTAGATTGTTAAGCCAATGCTCTACATGCCCATCCTTCGAGACAATGCGTAGTTTATTCCATTTTCCAGGTGGATTCATTCTTTTATCCTTATTTCCTTCCGAAAGGTTTTCGGCCGTGATTAGGTCATAAAGTGACCCAGTGGTACGGTTTCCGTTGACACCTTCTTTAGCATCGGGATGTACTTTATCATCTAAAATTTGAAATTCAGGACCAGCACCAGTACCTGCTCTCTTCTTGCGGTCTTCAACTACAAAATATTTCAGTCCGCTATTTGCACCAGTAGTAAGTTTAAAGTCCATTTCGAGTTCAAAGTTTGAAAACTCTTTGTCGGTGATTATATCACCACTTTTCGCCAAAGAGTCTTTTTTTGTACCCAGAACTTTCAATAGTCCATCTTGAATTGCCCAACCTACTGATGGAAATTTATCATAATTGGCCAAACGCCAGCCTGCAGTAGTTTTGCCATCCCAAAGTAAACGCCAGCCTTTTCTGATTTCATTTTCTGATAATTTATTTACCAAATAACTTACTTCTGGAGCTTCTTCGCTGCCTTTCCATACGACTTCTTGCAAATTTTCGGTAGCAATTCTTATGTTTTTCCATTGTACTGTCAGTCCAACTTGTTCTTCACGCTTGATTTGATGCACTTGTAAAGCGATAAAACCACGAGAGGTTTGTGGATCTAAAAGGTTCGTACAAGGAATACCATTAACCCAAGTTTTGATACTATTTCCAATGGCTTCGATATGGTATTTGTTCCATTGACCCATTCTAAAAGCAGTTCTACCTTTTTGATTAATAGATAAAGGATATAACCAACCATTGCGTCCTTCGTCGAAGATTCCTCCACTCCAAGCTCTATCGCCTGGGTCGATTTCTACTTGATAGCCATGAACTTTGCCAGCTTGGATACTTTGGTCGCTGATACTTCTGATTTGTATGCCAGAGTTTAAGCCTGCTTCAACTTTTAGTTCCAGCTCTAATACAAAATCACCGTAGGTTTCTTCGGTGCATAAAAAAGAATTAGGTGTATTGAGTTGCGATACTCCAACGATGGTTTTGTTGATGATTTTGTATTCTGCATTACCATTTTTCTTAGTCCAGCCTTTTAAATCTAGACCATTGAAAAGGTCTTTCCATTGTGCTTGGGCGAGTGAACAACAGAAAAGAAGAAGTATAGTGCTTAGGATTGATAAAAAATATTTTTTCATAGTTAGGGTTGAATAAGGGTTTGAGTAGAAAAAAGAGAAGAAGAAAATTCCTCCTCTCTTTCTGATTATATTTATTAACAAATCTCCTATTAATTAATATCCTGCATTTTGCTTCATAGCAGGAAACGATAAATCAATTTCACTTTGAGGAATTGGTCGTAAATAATGCTTATCGGCAATTGCCTGACCTTTCACCCAAGGGTTAAATTTCTTGACTCTATCAAGCAGTTTTCCTGTCCTTTTCAAATCAAACCATCGGCTATATTCGCCCATAAATTCTCTTGCTCTTTCATCCAAAATCAAATCTATTGTTACATTCGAAGCAGTTGCTCTATATGATGCTGTTTGGAGTGATTTTTGGTTTTCTGGAGCAGCCGCACATTTCGGGTCTGTTCCTTTTTTTGTGCCCAAAGCACGGTCGAGAATTCGATTATAATAAACCTCAGCACCGCCCAATTTGCCACCTTTTGCACCTTTAACTATTGCTTCGGCTGCTATTAAATATGCTTCAGCAGAACGGAAAACACATTCGTTAAAAGTTCCGAATGCATCGCCATACGGAATACCTGGCTGCCAAAACTTCCACATTAATGGAGCTTGCACATTCAAACCTGAATTGTCAATCGGATATCCGCCGCCATATTCATCGGTATTTACGACTGCGTAGTTTTTCTTTCCACCTAAATCAATGCCTCGCTCTGCCAATGTAGTAGCTGGTTTGTTCCAAGGGCGGCAAAGCAATACTGTATCGCCAGCAGCAAAAGATACTTTCAAATTGGCATTACTTAAAGGTAGGGGTTTGAAATCTTTAACAGCAGCAAGTGCATAGCCTACACTTACAAAATTATGAGCATAACGAGTATCATTCTCTGGATCGAAGAAGCGATAAGTAGCAGTATTTATTTGGTGAACCCCAAGGCAACGATTATAGTCTGTTGTACGGCCTTTGCTACCAATAAAACCTTCACCACTTGGGCCAAATTTTGAATGTAAATCGTTTCCACCTGCCGCATCGGGAGAGAAAGCGACATCGGTTTTGTTTGTCAAAACATCAGTATTATATTGAACTGCGAATACAATCTCGGCATTTTTATCATTTTGAGCTCCAGTGTATTGGGTCAAAGGATTATTTGAACGCTTTGGAAATAAGTCACTATAACTTGCCGCCAAAGGGAAGGCATCAATTACTTTATCGGCATAAATTAGTGCAGAATCAAAATCAGCGTTTGTTCCGCCAAGCGAATTATTGTAGTTCCAAGCCCTTGTTAAATATACACGAGACAATAAAAACTGAGCAGCCCCTTTCGAGACACGTCCATAATTTGATGCAACCGCAGGTAATTTTGCTTCACAATCAAGTAAATCAGCAATGATTTGTTTGTAAACATCAGCCGCTGGAACGCGAGGAAAATCTTTGCTTGGCGTTGTAACTTCTGACAATGGCATTGGAATATCTCCCCATTGTTGCACCGCATAAAACAAACTCAAAGCTCTCAAAAATTTGGCTTCCGAAATTCTTGTGTCTTTCAATGCTGCTGCCATTGTGGTAATTCCATCTGCACGAGAAACTACTGTATTTGTTCGAGCAATTTCAGCATATAATAATTGCCATAAATTTTGAATTTCGGGCAAAGTTGCATTAAATCTTGAATCATAAACATCGTACAAACTTGGTAGATTTTCTTTACCATTGACAGCCGAAGGATTCCAACCACCTTGTGCTGAAAAAATATCTGTTCCATTCAGAACTAAAACCCTATTTTGGTGTATATTTCTTAATAATGGATAGCAAGAACGTACCAAATCCTCAAAACCAGCTTCGGTTTTATAATAAACATCAGTGGTTAATGTTGTTTTTGGAATCTCGTCCAAAAATTTATCTTTACAGCCAGATAGTACAAGAAATAAACTTGTAACTAGCCAAAAATTATATCGTTTAAATAATATTGATTTCATTTTATGTCAAATTTAGGATATTAGAAACTTACATTAACACCAACACTTACGGTCATTGAAGGTACATCATCTTGAAAAATAGCTGAGTTAAACTCAGGGTCGAATCCTGTGTATTTGGTGAATATAAATGGATTTATCACTTGTGTATAAATACGAGCATTCGACATTTTCAATTTATCCAGTTTGTCTTTTGGTAGTGTATATCCAAATGTTATGTCTGAAATTCTTAAAAAACTTGCATCTTGATAAAAAATTGCTGCACGATAAGGGTTAGCCGCAACTACACCATAATAAGTATTCGATGGGTTATCGCTTCTCCAATAATCTAATGAAGCTAAACTATTGTAACGAGTACCAATCTCACCGAATGTGCCTGATAAAGTATTGTTTCTATACTCTGTTCCGTTTCGATAGTATGCAAAGAAAGACAAGTCAATACTTTTGTATTTAAAACGGTTTGTCATTCCCATCAAGAATTTAGGTAATGCTGTTCCTAAAATCATTCTATCGTCAATACCTTCGGTTGAAGAGATTTGCCCGTCATTGTTTGAATCAACAACTCTTACCGAACCTGGCACTTGCTTGTATTTTGTAGCTAAATCTTTATCAGCAGTTTGCCAAATTCCGTCGAATTTAAAATCAAAATTTGACCTAATAGGGTAGCCCACAAATAGTTTGTTGCCTTTGTCAACGCTTTGTCCTTCACCGTATAATGAAAGTAATTTGTTATTGTTTTTAGTAAACGTTAGGGTTGTATTCCAGCTAAAGTTTGATGTTGCCACGTTGACCGTATTCAATAAAATTTCAAGACCCTTGTTTTGAATTTTTCCAACATTTGATATTACCTGAGAAAAACCTGAAGCTGTTGGTATTTTTTGATTCAGAATCAAGTCAACTGTATTTCTATCATAAACCTCCACTGTTCCAGAAATTCTGTTTCTGAAAAAACCAAAGTCTAAACCAAAATTAAGTTCTTTACTTCTTTCCCAACGTAAATCTTTATTGCCTAAATTTTGTGGTGCAAAACCATAAGCGGCTGCTCCATCAAAATCATAGCCAGTATTTAAAACACCTGCTTGAGTACTGTATGGATTTACAGTTGAGTTTCCAACTTCTCCATAACTTGCTCTTAATTTTAAATTAGAAAGTACTTTTGAGTTTTGCAAAAACGATTCGTCAATCAATCTCCATGCAAAGGCTACCGACGGGAAAAATGCCCATTTATTACCAGCGGCCAATTGAGAAGCTCCGTCCGAACGACCTGTAAGTGTCAGTAGGTATTTATCGTTAAATGAATAATTCAATCTCCCCATATAAGATGCAATTGAACGCTCAACCAATGAGCTACCAAAACTTGTAATAGTACCAGTATTCAAAGCATACCAGTCAGAATCATAAGGAAGGTCTTTTACAGCTACTGTATAAGATTCATTTCTTTGGTAAAATGCACTCTGTAATCCTGTAACGGTGAACTTATGTTTTCCTAAATCAAGGTTATAGTTTATAATATTATCAAGGGTATAACTCCCAACTAAGCGGCTATCAAATTGTGTACGTGGTTTTGACCCAATTTGTGCTTTTGACCATTGACCTCTATAATCCCCAACGCGTGCTGAGCCATAAGTTGCAGACAATGATGAACGAATGCTGAGCCCTTTAATTGGCGTGTATTCTACATAGGTATTGCCCATGATATTTGCATTTGTCGTTTGCAATTTTGATACGTTTGGATCTGTATCACTCAAAGGGTTAGGTACTTGTTTATCATTAATACCCATCCAAATTGCCAGTCCTTTATAGTTTATGTCTTGGTTTTCACTAGGATTTGCTAGGTCCGCATAATAAGGTGTACCCGTTGGTCTTGAACGATAAGCACCTCTTAAAGATTCTTGTGAGCCTAAGTTTTGGTCTGAATATGTGACATAAGAAGTAAAACCAACTTTGAAATGCTCACCTAATTTACTATCAAGACCCGCATTTAAGTTATATCGTTTATAGTCTGTACTTAACACATTTCCTTGCTCTAATAAATATCCTCCCGAAAAACGATAGGTTGTTTTTTCTGTTCCACCCGCAACGCTAATGTTATGATTAGTTTGGGTTGCTGGTTTTGTTACCAATCCTACCCAGTCAGCTGTTACACCATTTTTGATATTTGCCATTTCGGCTGCTGTAAATGTAGCACCGGTCGAACCTTCCAATACTCTATCGGTATAAGCAATTTTATAAAACTGCTCGCTTGTTAACATTTTAGGTAGGTGTGCTGGATTTTTTACGCCCACATAAGAATCATAACTTACTCGTGGCTTGCCTGAAACGCCTTTTTTGGTGGTTATGATAATCACGCCATTTGCCCCTCTTGCACCATAAATAGCGGTTGAAGAAGCATCTTTCAATACATCCATTGATTGAATGTCATTTGGATTAAGGTTATTCATATCACCTCCCATCAAGCCATCAATTACAATTAAAGGAGCGGTTGAGTTATTTATCGTATTTTCACCTCTGATAGTAATATTATAGCTACTACCCGGTCTGTTATCAGATTTTGTGATGGTTGCCCCTGCGACTTGACCTTGTAGAGCCTTAGCTGCTAATGTTGGGTTTCCTCTAACAATGTCTTTCGACTGAATTGAAGACAAAGCTCCTGTTAAATCTCTCTTTTTCTGCTCACCATAACCTACTATAACTACCTCTTCAAGTGCTTTATCATCGGGTAAGAGCGAAACATCAATCATTGAGCGGTTGCCTACAACTACTTCTTGGGTGGTATAACCTACAAAGCTAAATACCAATATTGCTTTATCACTCGGTACATCTAAACGATACATTCCTGCAATATCAGTGTTGGTGCCTTTTGTGGTGCCTTTAATGGCCACACTTGCACTTGGAATCGCCTCTCCTTTTTCGTCAGTTACTTTTCCTGTTAGCATCTGAACCGTTTTTGTAGTTTCTGTACTGCTTGTTAGTAAAGATAACCGAGGCTCGATAATGAGTCCGAGAGAGTTTTTGAATAATAAAATTTGCTTTCCATTTACTTCGTATGAAATTTGTAAAGGCCTAAAGATTTTTCCCAATACCTCTTTCAATGACTCGTTCTTTACTTCTAACGATACTTTTTGCCCTATTTTAATCTCTCTTGGATTATAGACAAATCGCACGCTTGTGGTGTTCTCAATGATATTGAGTGTTGTTTTTAGATTATCATTGCTTGCCTTGATACTTATTTTTTGCTCAAGAACATCTTGTCCTGTGGCTGGGTTGGCATAAGAAATTCCGAAACCTACCAGGCTTATTAGCAATTGCAGAAATGAAACTTTCATAAGTTTCTTTATTAATTGAGGGTGAAAATACTCATTCATCAGATTTTGATAAAATTTAGCGTTAATGTATGTATTATCAAAGAAAAAATATAATTATTTGTTTTTTTAAATTTCAGCAATGTCTAAATTATCCGCTAAAAACCTTTATTAACAAGGGGCGGGCTGAAACAATAAGATTAAATTGAGGTTTTAGTAAAAAATCATCCATATAGTTTAAGGTTTAACTATAGATGGCAAGAATATGATTTAGATACTTATTTAAATCAAATTTTTTTTTGAAATAATGCAAAATTTGTTTTTAGCATCCTTTGCTATGTATAACTATTTGAGCATCAACTATTTCGTAGGTTGAATGAGTGATTTTACAAATCAATTTTAGCTTATCATAAAGCGATTCATCAGAAAATGACCCAGTTAAATAACAATTCTCCATATTTTTTTCATCGAAAATGATATTGATTCCGTATGTTTTTTCGAGAAACCCAAAAACTTCTGCAATAGGGGTCTCGTCAAAGTTAAAATGATTTGGCGAATTGGCTATTAAAACCTCTGGTTGATTAATGATTGATTTCAGTAAACGTGCATCAATAATCGAATAATCTACTTCTTGATTAGGTGTGAGAATAATACCAACTAATTCGTTTTTTTGTTGAAGCTTAGCTTTTTCGAGGTCTTCTCTACGATAAACGGATACTTTTCCAGAATGTACTTCAATTTTGATGTTTTTTTCGTTTTCAAACGCTTTAACCATGAAACTTGTACCTAAAACTTGGGTCGAAATATGGTTTGTATAAACCCAAAAAGGGCGTTTAGGATTTTTAGTAACTTTAAAAAACGCCTGACCGATGAGATAGACTTCCCGTATTTGAGCCGAAAATTTTTTTGAATAACGAATCTTGCTTTTTGGATATAATATAATTTGGCTACCGTCTTCGAGTGTGACCTGTTTTTTTTCCTTGTTAATATTTTCTTCTTCTATGTAATTACTACTTAAATTAGGTGTGATTTTTCCGGAGGTCATGTTACTTGATTCTTGTACAAAGTATTTTACGCCCAAAAAACAAATACTCAAAATGAGAAGTATCGAAGCTGCAAATTTAAATGCTGTGTTTCTCCAAAATGGAATAATTAAAGGTGATTCCTCTACAATTTTATCGGTTATCAATGACAAATCATCATTACTCAGAAAAATCTCTTTTTCTTGAAGAGTTAATAAAAATGCTTTTGCAATCTTAATATTTTCAGCACAATCTTTGTTTTCGGATGAGCAGTTTTTCCATAAATCATCATTTTTGTTGTCAGGATTTAATACCCACTGACGAAATAATTCATCTCGGCTGAAATCTTCAAAGCTATATTCTCGATAATTTTTATTCATCTAACATAAAGTGTTTTATAGCAGGATGCCAATGCTTGGGTCGAAATACTGTTTTTTTTATTTTTATTTTTAAGAAATTAAGTTTAACAAAAATAAATAATGAAAAATTATGCCCGACCAATTCTCTCGAATGGTTTTGAATGCGGCTTGCAGTAGATTAGAAACCGATTGTGAATTTACACTCATGATTTGGGCAATTTCGTCGCGTTCGAGGTTTTGATAAAATCTAAGGTAAATGACTTCTCGCTGACGTTTGGGTAGCAAATTTAATAAAACAGCTACTTTTTGGATGGTTTCTTGCATATTTTCTTGTTCGATAATAACTAATTCAGGCGAAAATTCTGCAAATTTTAAATCATTTTCAATATTGATAATTTCGTCTTCTCCATTGATTTTTTGTCTGACACTTTCTCTCAAAATTCTCTTTCGTACCGAACTTAATAGATATGCCCGTACGCTATCGGGTTGACTAATGTTTTGCCGCCTGTTCCAAATCTCTACAAAAACTTCCTGCACACAATCCTTGACAAAATCTTCGTTTCGGACAAATTTATAACCGTAGTTTTGCAAAAGATTAAAGTACTTTTTGATGAGTTTTCCCAAAGCTAATTCACTACCATTCTTCAACTGTTGCCATAGTTGAGAATCGTTGTTAGTGCTTGGTTGAACTTCTTGGGGAATCATGTTTTTAATAAAAAATTATAAGCCAATAGGCAATTTACGTCTTTTATTTTTTCTGACGTTCAATGTTGATAATTTTTGTTTAAGAAAAGGTAGCTTAATCAAAAATACGCTTCGTTCTTTATAAATTAGGATTCCTTTAACGCAAATTTGGCCATAAAAAAAGCGTGTACTTCTTCCGAAATACACGCCTCTATATTTTTGCACAAGGCCTTAAATCACGCCTCAGCTATTACGCTAACTGCAACTTTGTGTTTTACTTCTTTGTGAAGGTCAAGGATTGCTGAAAAATCACCTACGAATTTCACATCATCCATCGTAATTTTCTTGCGGTCGATATCGAATCCTTTTTCTTTCAAATAATCAGAAACTTGAGTATTAGTAACACGTCCGAAGATTTTACCGCTTTCGCCGGTCTTCATCGAAATAGTGATAACCATTTCTCCGATTTCTTCTGCCATTGTTAAAGCAGCAGTTTTGATTTTTTCTGCTTTGTGAGCAGCTTGTTTAAGATTTTCAGCTAAAATCTTACGGTTCGACTCAGTAGCTAACTGAGCATAACCTTGCGGGAT
>Ga0247832_1001838_pt1 | contig 35125 bp, 38 predicted proteins | sample LaCruzMarch2015__10_FD_192407 | JGI IMG/M metagenome (GOLD analysis project Ga0247832, IMG submission 192407) | Freshwater microbial communities from meromictic Lake La Cruz, Castile-La Mancha, Spain - LaCruzMarch2015_4m | ecosystem: Environmental > Aquatic > Freshwater > Lake | place: Spain... | reverse complement strand
GATGGGCTATGTGGCTGCCGCGCACGCCGCCCCCGGAACCCGGATCGAAGGCGATGTGCGGGGCAAGCGCCTGCCCGCCACGATCTGCCCGCTTCCCTTCCACCCCACATCCTACAAACGCTGAGGCAAGGTCATGAAATACACCAAGGATCACGAATGGCTGCGCGTCGAGGGCGATCTGATCGTCGTTGGCATCACCGAACACGCCGCCACGCAACTGGGCGATGTGGTCTTCGTCGAACTGCCCGAGGTCGAGACGATGATCACCAGCGGCGACGAGGTGGTGGTGATCGAAAGTGTCAAGGCGGCCTCCGACATCCTGGCCCCGGTGGACGGCGAGATCGTGGCCGTCAACGACGCGCTGTCCGACAACCCGGCGCTTGTCAACGAAGACCCCACGGGGGCCGCCTGGTTCTTCAAGGTCAGGGTCGATGACCTGTCGGTTCTCGACGATTTCATGGACGAGGACGAATACGCCGAACTGATCGAATAACCCTGCCCTGCGAGGGACTTGCGATGACCTTTACCCCGACCGACTACAACCCCTACGACTTTGCCAACCGCCGTCACATCGGGCCGTCGCCGGACGAGATGACGGCAATGTTGAAGGCGGTCGGAGTGCCGTCGCTGGACGCGCTGATCGACGAAACCGTGCCGAAGTCGATCCGGCAGGGCGAAGCTCTGACATGGGCCCCGCTGACCGAACAGGATCTGCTGGCGCGGATGCGTCAGGTGGCGGACAAGAACAGGGTGATGGTCAGCCTGATCGGGCAGGGGTATTACGGCACCGTCACCCCGCCCGCGATCCAGCGGAACATCCTGGAAAATCCGGCGTGGTATACCGCCTATACCCCCTATCAGCCCGAAATCGCGCAGGGGCGGCTCGAGGCGCTGCTGAACTATCAGACGATGGTCGCCGATCTGACCGGGCTTCCTGTCGCCAATGCTTCGCTTCTGGACGAGGCGACGGCTGCGGCCGAGGCGATGACGATGGCCGAGCGCACCGCCAAGTCCAAGGCGCGGGCGTTCTTTGTCGACCGGTTCTGCCATCCGCAGACCATCGCCGTGATCCGCACCCGTGCCGCCCCCCTCGGCATCGAGATCATCGAGGACATGGTGGGAAACCTGGATCCCGCAAAGGTGTTTGGTGCGATCTTTCAGTATCCGGGCAGCTACGGCCATGTCACCGACTTCACCGCGCTGATCGCCAAGGTTCATGCCGCCAAGGGAATTGCGGTCGTGGCAACCGACCTGCTGGCCCTGACCCTGCTCAAGGAACCCGGGGCGATGGGGGCGGATATCGCGATCGGTTCCAGCCAGCGGTTTGGCGTGCCGATGGGCTATGGCGGGCCGCATGCCGCCTTCATGGCCTGCCGGGATGATCTGAAGCGCGCCATGCCGGGGCGGATCGTCGGCGTGTCGATCGATGCGCGGGGCAACAAGGCCTATCGGTTGTCCCTGCAGACCCGCGAGCAGCATATCCGGCGCGAGAAAGCCACGTCGAACGTCTGCACCGCGCAGGCCCTGCTGGCGGTGATGGCGTCGTTCTATGCGGTGTTTCACGGGCCCAAGGGCCTGCGGGCGATTGCCGAGCGGGTGCATTTCGCCACCACAAGGCTGGCGCGGGCGCTCACGGCGGCTGGGGCAAAGGTCAGCCCGAAGGCGTTCTTCGACACGATAACGGTCGAGGTGGGCGTGGGGCAGACCGGAATTCTGGCGGCGGCGCGTCAGGAGGGATTGAACTTTCGCAAGATCGGCGTGGATCGGGTGGGGATCACGCTGGACGAAACCACGGATGAAAAAGTGCTGGTAAAGGTATTGCAGGCCTTTGGAATTGACGGCGTGCCCCCGCATCGCGCCACCCTGGGCTTCCCCGAGGCGATGGTGCGGACCAGTGATTTTCTGACCCATCCGGTGTTTCACATGAACCGCGCGGAATCCGAGATGATGCGCTACATGCGCCGCCTGTCGGACCGCGATCTGGCGCTGGACCGGGCGATGATCCCGCTGGGGTCCTGCACGATGAAGCTGAACGCGGCGGTCGAGATGATGCCGATCACCTGGCCGGAGTTCGGCTCGCTTCACCCGTTTGCCCCCAAGGACCAGGCGCTCGGCTATGCCGAGGCGATCGGCGACCTGTCGGCCAAGCTGTGCGAGGTGACGGGGTATGACGCGATGTCGATGCAACCGAATTCGGGCGCGCAGGGCGAATATGCCGGGCTTTTGACCATTCAGGCCTATCATCGCGCGCGCGGACAGGGGCAGCGCACCGTCTGCCTGATCCCGGTTTCGGCGCATGGCACCAATCCGGCATCGGCGCAGATGGCCGGGATGCAGGTGGTGGTGGTCAAGGTGGCCCCCAACGGCGATGTGGACATGGAGGATTTCGCGGCGAAGGCGGCGGCGGCGGGCGACAATCTGGCGGCCTGCATGATCACCTATCCGTCCACCCATGGTGTGTTCGAGGAAACCGTCCGCGAGATCTGCGACATCACCCATCTGCATGGCGGGCAGGTCTATCTGGACGGGGCCAACATGAATGCGCTGGTGGGTCTGGTGAAACCGGGCGAGATCGGGTCAGACGTCAGCCACCTGAACCTGCACAAGACCTTTGCCATTCCCCATGGCGGCGGGGGGCCCGGGATGGGACCGATTGGGGTCAAGGCGCATCTTGCCCCCTATCTCCCGGGGCATCCCGAAACCGGCGGGGCAGAGGGGCCGGTCAGCGCGGCGCCCTATGGCTCGGCCTCCATCCTGCTGATTTCATGGGCCTATTGTCTGCTGATGGGCGGCGCGGGGCTGACGCAGGCGACGCGGGTCGCCATCTTGAACGCCAATTACATCGCGGCGCGGCTGGCGGGCAGCTATCCCGTCCTGTTCATGGGCAACAAGGGGCGGGTGGCGCATGAGTGCATTCTGGACACCAGACCGTTTGCCGATGTCGGCGTGACAGTGGATGATATCGCCAAGCGGTTGATCGACAACGGTTTTCACGCACCGACCATGTCTTGGCCGGTGGCGGGGACGCTGATGGTCGAACCCACCGAATCGGAGACCAAGGCCGAGATCGACCGGTTCATCACCGCGCTGCTGGCGATCCGCGAGGAGATCCGAAGCGTCGAGCGGGGAGAAATCTCAAGCGAAAACAGCCCGCTGCGTCATGCGCCTCACACGGTCGAAGACCTGATTGCCGACTGGACCCGCGCCTATCCGCGCGAGCAGGGGTGCTTTCCGCCCGGGGCGTTCCGGGTCGATAAATACTGGCCCCCGGTGGGCCGGGTGGACAATGTGTTCGGCGACCGCAATCTGGTTTGCACCTGCCCGCCCGTCGAAAGCTATCTCGACGCGGCCGAATGACGCTCCACGGCGCGGTGCGGCAGGTCATCGGCGGTGAACGAGACGCCCTGCGGCGCAAGCCAAGCGGCGAAGCGGGCGATCTTTTCGTCCAGTGCGCAGGTTGATGACTGTCGCGCCATCTCGTTGGCCCATGCATCGCGCAGTGCGGTCTGGCGGGCTTCTGGCAGGTCGCGGAACGGGGTCAAAAGGGCCATGGTGCACTCCTTGATTGGTTTCTCGGCGCTCATATATTCATGAAACGGAATGTTTGAAGGGGCGACGATGGACCAAGGTGTGAAACTGATCTGCACCGGTTGCGGGCAGGCCAACCGGGTGCCGCGTGACCGGCTGGCGGCGGGACCGAAATGCGGGGTCTGCGGGGCTGCGCTGCTGGACGGCGGGGTGCATGATCTGGACGCGGCGACACATGACAAGGCGATCAAGGGTGACGGGCTGCCGCTGCTGGTCGATTACTGGGCGCCGTGGTGCGGGCCGTGCCGGGCGATGGCCCCCGAGTTTGCCAAGGCGGCCAAGACGCTTGGGGCCGAGGCGCGGCTGGTCAAACTGAACACCGAAACTCACCCCGACGTTTCGGGGCGGGCGCGTATTCAGGGCATTCCCGCGCTGATCCTGTATCGCGGCGGGCGCGAGGTGGCGCGGTTGGCGGGCGCGCGGCCCGCGTCGGACATCGTGGCGTTCGTGCGCGGGCAGGGCTGACGGCTTGACATCAGGCGGGGGATAGGCCACCTCTGCGCCCGTGGGGGCAGTAGCTCAGTTGGGAGAGCGCGTCGTTCGCAATGACGAGGTCGTCGGTTCGATCCCGATCTGCTCCACCAGGTTTCACAGCGATCAGTCCTCGTCCGCAGCCACCTGAGCCAGAACCTTGCCGCGCCCCGTCGCGCGCAGGATCATCGGCAGCAGCAGCGCCACTGCGGCCAGCAGCAGCAGCACGGCGGCAATCGGGCTTTGCACCAGCGTCGTCCAGTCGCCCTGGGCGATGGCCAGCGCGCGACGCAGTTGCTGTTCGGCCATTGGACCCAGGATCAGGCCGACCACCACCGGGGCAATCGGATAGCCGTAGACCCGCATCCCGAAGCCCATCAGGCCGAACACCAAGAGCATGGTCAACTCGACTGGCGACGGATTGGCCCCGATGGTGCCAAGCGTCGCAAACAGCAGGATGCCCGCATAAAGCCACGGGCGCGGGATGGTCAGCAGTTTGACCCAGAGGCCGACCAGCGGCAGGTTCAGCACCAGAAGCATGCAGTTGGCGATCAGCAGGCTGGCGATCAGCCCCCAGACCAGTTGCGGCGCGGTGACGAACAGCAAAGGCCCGGGTTGCAGGCCGAATTGCTGGAACCCGGCCAGCAGGATGGCGGCGGTGGCCGATGTCGGCAGCCCGAGCGTCAGCAGCGGCACCAGCGTTCCGGCGGCAGAGGCGTTGTTGGCAGCCTCTGGTCCCGCCACGCCTTCGATGGCGCCGTGGCCGAACTCCTCGGGGTTTTTCGCAAGGCGTTTCTCCATCGAATAGGACAGGAAGGTGCCGATCTCCGCCCCCCCCGCAGGCATCGCGCCGATGGGAAAGCCGATGGCGGTGCCACGCAGCCAGGGCTTCCACGACCGGCTCCAGTCGTCGCGGCTCATCCAGACCGATCCCTTGACCGCTTCGATGATTTCCGCGCCGCGTGTGCCTTGCGAGGCGACAAACAGCGCCTCGCCAAGGGCGAACATCGCGACGGCCAGGGTGGTCACCTCGATCCCGTCCAGCAGTTGCGGCACGCCGAAGGACAGGCGGGCCTGGCCCGTGAGTTGGTCGATGCCGATGCAGGCGAGTGCGAGGCCGATGAACAGCGAGGTCAGACCCCTGAGCGTCGAGGTGCCGAAGGCGGCCGAGACGGTGACGAAGGCCAGCACCATCAACCCGAAATACTCGCGCGGGCCAAAGATCAGCGCCAGTTTGACGACGTAGGGGGCGAGGAAGGCCAAGGCCAGCGTGGCGATCAGCCCGGCCACGAAGGACCCGATGGCGGCGGTGGCAAGGGCCGGGCCGCCGCGCCCCTTGCGGGCCATCTTGTTGCCTTCGAGTGCGGTGACGATGGAGGCGCTCTCGCCCGGCGTGTTCAGCAGGATCGAGGTGGTCGATCCGCCATACATCCCGCCATAATAGATGCCCGCGAACATGATCAGCGATCCGGCGGGGTCAAGGCCATAAGTCACCGGCAGCAGCAGCGCCACGGTCAGCGCAGGCCCGATGCCGGGCAGCACCCCCACGGCGGTGCCGAGGATCACGCCGATCAGCGCATAGAGCAGGATCATCGGATCGAGCGCCACCGACAGGCCTTGCAGCAGGAAATCGAACGTCGTCATGGTCAGCCCCCGAACATCAGGGTTTCAAGAGGGCCGCCCGGCAGGTTCAGTTGCAGCACGGCATCGAACACGCCATAGACCCCAAGCGCGAACACCAGCCCGATCGGCACGGTGACCAGCAGGTTGCGGCGGCCGAACGCAAAGGCGGTGCAGGCGAACAGCAGGCCGGAGGCCACCATGAACCCCGCGGGTTTCAGCAGCGCGATCTGCAGGGCAAGGCCGCCGAGGATCCACAGCACGGGCCCGATTTGGATCGGCTCGCGGGCCTCGGAGGTGCCGCGCAGGGCGTCGACGGCGGTCCACAGCGCAAGGCCCATCAGCACCCAGCCGACCAGAAACGGCATCCCGCCTGGGCCGACACCGGCATAACCGGCGCGGTCGGGAAACAGCCCGCCTTCGCGGACCAGCAGCGCGCCGAGCGACCCCAGCAGCACCGCGATGATGAACGCCGCCCCATCGGGGCGGCGTCCGGTTCCGGGCATCCCGGTCATTTCACCAGGCCGATGTCCTTGAGAACGGCCGTTGTGGCTTCGATCTCTTTCGCCAGTTGCGCGTCGAAATCGGCGCCCGACAGATAGGTGTCGGCCCAGCCCTTGGTTTCCAGAACCGATTTCCAGCCGGCCGATTTGGCCAGCGCATCGATGTCGGCAGTCACGGCGGCCTTCTGTTCGGGCGTCAGGCCGGGGGCCGCGGCGACCATGCGCCAGTTCTGAACGTTCACGTCATAGCCCGACTCCATCAGCGTCGGCGCATCGGTGCCCGGCCATTTCTCGGCGGTCGACACGGCGAGGATGCGCATGGTGCCCGCCTCGACCTGCGGCAGGAATTCACCCACGCCCGATATGCCTGCGGTTACCTGATTGCCCAGAATGGCGGCCAGAGCCTCGCCCCCGCCCGAAAAGGCGACGTAGTTGATCTTGGTCGGATCAATCCCGGCCGCCTTGGCCAGCAGGCCCACGGTGATGTGGTCCACACCGCCCGCCGAGCCGCCTGCCCACGAAACCGCACCCGGATCGGCCTTCATCGCGTCGACCAGATCGCCGATGGTCTGCAGCGGCGAGGCTGCGGGCACCGCGATGGCGACGGCTTCGCCGGTCAGGCGGGCAATCGGGGTCACGTCGGCGAGGCTCACCGGCGAGGCGTTGGTCAGGATCGCGCCGACCATCACATAGCCGCCGACGATAAGTTGCGCCGGATCGCCCGCCGCGGTGGACACGAACTGCGCCAGGCCGACGGTGCCGCCCGCGCCGGGGACGTTCTGGACCTGCACATTGCCCGAGATGCCTTCGGCCTGCAGAACCTCTTGCATGCTGCGCGCGGTGCTGTCCCAGCCGCCGCCGGGGGCCGCCGGGGCCATGATCATGTAATCGGTGGCATGGGCCGGGACGGCCAGCACAGCCGCCAAGGCCAGGCCGAACAGGGTGAACTTCATCGCAGTCTCCTCTCTGCGGCACGGGTTTCGTGCCAGTGATGGTGCAGGGGGCACCTCCTCGTGCCGATCCTGCAGGGCAAAACGCCGCATCAACCTGTCAGCAACCCGACGATTTGGGAAGAGCTATGTCGGGTCCGGCAGCAGTTCACCGTCGTGGCCACCATCGCCCGGGTGCAGGCGGGGTGAAACCGCGGGGCAACGGCGATGCCGGGCAGCAAGCGGGGCGGAGAAGCGATCGGTGGCGGGGGAGGGTCCGCCGGTGACCGACGCAGGCTTGACCTTTGCGTGCCGGGTGGCACACCTTCGCAAAGGGGTAGGACGGGGACGGCGGATGGCGCAGCAGGACATTCCGGTGATCGACCTCGCCCCGTTGCGCGACGGATCGGGGCTCACGGCGGTGGCGGCGCTGATCGGGGCGGCGTGCCGGGGGCCGGGGTTTTTCGCCATCACCGGGCACGGGCTGACGGCCCAGGACATCGCGCGGGTGTTCGGTCAGGCGCAGGCGTTCTTTGCCGCAGAGGAGGCGGTCAAGCGCGCGGTGGCCTTGTCGGCCGCAACGGGCAATCGCGGCCATGTGCCGATGCAGGGCGAGGCGCTGGACCCGACCAAGCCCGCCGACCTGAAGGAGGCGTTCAACATCGGGCTGGAGCTTGACCCCGATGACCCGGAAATCCTGGCCGGCGCGCGGTTTCGCAGCGTGAACCTGTGGCCGGACCTGCCCGGGTTTCGCGCCACCATGCTGGACTATTTCCAGCGGGCCTGGGACCTTGGCTGCCTGCTGCACCGGGCGTTCGCCGTCGATCTGGGCCTGCCGCCGGAGTATTTCGCAGGCAAGCTCGACCGGCCGCTGGCGACCTTGCGCCTGCTGCACTATCCGCCGCGACCCGCGACGATGCAGGCGGGGCAGATGGGGGCGGGGGCGCATACCGACTATGGCTGTGTGACGCTGTTGCTGACCGATGACGCGGGGGGGTTGCAGGTGCGCAGGCGGGATGGCGTGTGGATCGATGCTCCGCTGGTGCCGGGGGCGATCATCTGCAACATCGGCGATTGCCTGATGCGCTGGACCAACGACGTCTATGTGTCCACCCCGCATCGGGTGGTCAACCCGGCGGGGCGCGAGCGGTATTCGGTGGCGTTCTTTCTGGACCCGAATCCGGAGGCGATCGTCGCCTGTCTGCCGGGCTGCGCCGGACCCGAGGGTGTGCCGAGGTATCCGCCGATCCGTGCCGACGACTATCTGCTGAGTCGGCTTTCCGCGACCTATGCGGCAACCGGGCTGATGACATAGCCGGGCCCGGCGCGCGGCGCATTTTACAAATGCGTCATTATGCGCCAGAGATGCGGAATTTCCGCGCGTGTTGCCGCAACTGCACAATCCCGATGATGCGTGCGCGGCGCGCATTTCCGGCTCAACCCCCTGACAGCCGCGAATTTTCTCCGAGAATTCCTGCGACACCGGCCATTTTGCCTCTGCGCGGAAGTGTTGACGGCGTTTTCGGCAGCTTTCCGAATGGCGGAAAGAAAATCGACAACCGGGGGTGACACTGATGACGATGCGGACTTTCTCTCGACGCGGGCTGCTCAAGACCGGGGCGGCGGGGCTGGCGGCGGCGAGCCTGCCGTTCGGGCTGGCGCGTCCGGCGCGGGCAGCGGGCGAGGTCGTTCTGGGGGCGGTCTACGTCGGCCCGCGCGACGATTTCGGCTGGAACCAGGGCCACGCGGTGGCGATGGAGGTGCTGAAGGGCGTCGCGGGCGTCACGGTGATCGAAGAGGAAAACGTCCCCGAGACCGACGCGGTATCGAAGTCGATGGAATCGATGATCAACCTTGACGGGGCGAACCTGATCCTTGGCACCTCGTTCGGCTATTTCGACCCGTTCATGATCGATCTGGCCCTGAAATACCCCGATGTGCAGTTCCGCCACGCCGCCCCGTTGTGGAGTGCAGACAAGCACCCGATGAACCTTGGCGGCTATTTCAGCTATCTGAACCAGGCGCATTACGTGAACGGAGTGGCGGCGGGGCTGTCGTCGGCGAGCGGCAAGATCGGCTTCGTGGCGGCCAAGCCCATTCCCACCGTGCTGTCGAACATCAACTCCGTCCTGCTGGGCGCGCGGTCGGTCAATCCGGCGGCGACGGTGCAGGTGATCTTTACCGGCGAATGGTCGATGCCGGTGCGCGAGGCAGAAGCCGCCAACGCGCTGGTCGATGCGGGCTGCGACGTGCTGACCTGCCATGTGGACGGGCCGAAGGTGGTGATCGAGACGGCGGAGGGACGCGGGATCAAGTCCTGCGGGCACAACACCTCGCAGGCGGCGCTGGCACCCAAGGGGTTCATCACCGGGGCGGAATACAAGTGGGCGACGATCTATGCGCTTTATGCCGATCTGCTGGCCAAGGGCGAGCCTTTGCCCAACGTGGTGATCGGCGGCTATGACAATGACATGGTCGGCAACACCGCCTATGGTGCCGGGGCGACGCCCGAGGCGATCGCGGCGGCGGATGCGGCGATTGCCGGGCTGAAGGCGAAACAGCCGATCTATGTCGGCCCGCTGAAGGACAACGCGGGCAACGTGGTGCTGGACAAGACCTTCGACAACTACGACCCGGTCCTGGACGGCATGGGCTTTCTGCTGGAGGGCGTGATCGGCTCGATCACCTGACCTTCGGCGACCCCGGGGGGTGCGGGGTCCGTCCCGCGCCCCCCAACGACCTTTGGGAAGACCGCAACGATGCAGCCTGCAACAGCACAACCGGCGGCACCGACCGTCAGTCCGGGATCGGTCGGGTGGCGGCCGATGGCCGAGCAGGTGGCGATTCCGGTCGGTGCGCTGATTGTGGCGGCGCTGCTGTTTTCGGGGGTGCTGCTGGTTCTGGGCAAGAATCCGGTGCAGTATTTCCAACTGGTGTGGCAGGGCGGGTTCGGTTCGGCCTTCTCGCTGCAGAACAGCCTGCAGCGAAGCGCGCCGCTGATCCTGACCGGGCTCGCCTTTGCGATTCCCGCCGCGATCGGCCTGACGATGATCAACGCGGAAGGCGCGCTGGTGTTGGGCGGGTTTGCGGCGGCGGCGGTGGCGGTGCCGCTGGTCAGCGGGGCGGCCCCTGTGGGTCTGACGATGGTGGTGATGGGGGCGGCCGCGATGCTGGTCGGCGGGTTGTGGACCGCGCTCGCCGGTTGGCTGCGCCATGCACGCGGGGTGAACGAGACGATCTCGACCCTGCTGCTGACCTACATCGCCATCGCGATCATGAATTTCTTTGTCGAGGGCCTGCTGCGGGATCCCGGGTCGGCCAACAAGCCGTCCACCATGCCGATCGGCAAGGACTACATGGTGGGCAACATCGGCGGGTCATCGGTGCATTGGGGGTTCGTGGCCGGGTTGGTGCTGGCGGTCGGGTTGTTCGTGCTGATGCGGCGGACCACCTTCGGCTTCGCGGCGCGCGTGACGGGGGGCAACGCGCGGGCGGCGCGGGCGCAGGGGTTGCCGGTGGGCGGGCTGGTGGTGGCCTGCTGCCTGATCTCGGGCGCGTGCGGCGGGCTGGCGGGATATTACGAGGTGGCGGCGATTCAGGGGCAGGCCAATGCCTCGCTGGTGGCGGGCTATGGGTTCACCGGGATCCTTGTGTCCTTTCTGGCGCGGCACAATCCGCTGGTCATCGTGCCGGTGGCGATCCTGTTCGGGGCCATCGAGGCGTCGGGCGGGTTGATCCAGCGGCGGATGGACATGCCGGACGCCACCGCGCTGGTGCTGCAGGGGATGATCTTCGTCGTGCTGCTGGCCAGCGACACGCTGCAGGGGCGACTTGCGATTTTCCAACCGAAAGAGGGGGGAAGATGACCGCCGAGACGCTGACGACGATCCTGATTGCGATGTTGGGCGGGGCGATCCGGGTTTCGACGCCGTTCCTGTTCGTGGCCCTGGGCGAGACGATCACCGAAAAGTCCGGGCGGATCAATCTGGGGCTCGAGGGCAATCTGGTTCTGGGCGCGATGGTGGCCTATGCGCTGGCCTATCACACCGGGTCGCCGTGGTTGGGCGTGCTGGCGGCGGGGGGGGCAGGGCTGCTGCTGGGCGTGATGCATGGAGTGATCTGCAGCCTGCCGCGCGTGAACGACATCGCGGTGGGGTTGGCGATGATGTCGTTCGGCACCGGCATCGCGTTCTTTTTCGGCAAGCCCTACATCCAGCCTTCGGCCCCGCGGCTGGAGGCGCTGCCGTTGGGCGGCTGGTCCGACAACCCGGCCTTGCAGCAGGCGCTGGAGGTCAATCCGCTGTTCTTCACCGGAATCGCGGTGGCGGTGGTGCTTTGGTGGGCCTTTGCCAACACGCGCATCGGGCTGATCCTGCGGATGACCGGCGACAGCGAACCTGCCGCCCGCGCGATGGGGGTCGATCCGATCCGCGTGCGGGTGCTGGCCACGGCGGCGGGCGGGTTTCTGGCCGGGGTCGGCGGGGCGTTCCTGTCGCTGTCCTATCCGGGAAGCTGGAACGAGGGGCTGTCGTCGGGGCAGGGCCTGATGGCGGTGGCGCTGGTGATCTTTGCCCGCTGGAACCCGCTGCGCTGCATTGCGGCGGCGCTGCTGTTCGGCGCGGCGGGGGCGATCGGCCCGGCGCTGCAATCGGTGGGGATCAGCCAGGGCTACTATTTCTTCAACGCGGCCCCCTACATCCTGACGCTGTTCATCATGATCGCGAGCGCGCGCAAGGCGTCGGGGCAGGATGCGCCGGGCGAATTGTCGATCACCAAATGAGGACGCGATGAGGGACCTTTCCGGCACGGCCTTCCCCACGGTGCAAAGCGACCCTTACCGGTGGCCCTGGGACGGCGATTTCACGGTGGCCAACACCGCGCTGGTGATCATCGACATGCAGACCGATTTCTGCGGGGCGGGGGGGTATGTCGATGCGATGGGGTATGATCTGTCGCTGACCCGCGCGCCGATCGGCCCAATTGCGGCGCTGCTGGCGGCGGCGCGGGCGGCGGGGATGGTGGTGATCCACGCCCGTGAAGGCCATCGGCCCGATCTGTCGGATCTTCCGGCCAACAAACGCTGGCGGTCTCGGCAGATCGGGGCCGGGATCGGCGATCCGGGGCCGTGCGGGCGGATTCTGGTGCGGGGCGAGCCGGGCTGGCAGATCATTCCGGAACTCGCCCCGCAGCCCGGCGAGCCGATCATCGACAAGCCCGGCAAGGGGTCGTTCTGTGCGACCGACCTCGAGATGCTGTTGCACACCAGGGGGTTGCGCAACCTGATCCTGACCGGCATCACGACCGATGTCTGCGTCCATACCACGATGCGCGAGGCGAATGACCGGGGGTTCGAATGCCTGCTGGTCGAGGACGCCTGCGGGGCCACCAGACACGCCAATCATCTGGCGGCGATTGATATGGTCAAGATGCAGGGCGGCGTGTTCGGGGCAGTGGCGACTTCGGCCCAGGTTCTGGCGGCGATCGCGGGAGGGGCGGCATGACCTTGCCCACCAAAGCTCCGGTTCAGGCCCGTGGCATGGCGCTGGAAACCCGGGGCATGACCAAGATCTTCGGGTCGCTGGTGGCGCTCGACGATGTGTCGATCCGCATCGCGCCGGGCGAGTTTCACGCCCTGCTGGGGGAAAACGGCGCAGGCAAGTCCACTCTGGTCAAATGCATCATGGGGTTTTACGCGCCCACGCGCGGCAGCCTGGTGATCGACGGGGTCGAAACCGCCGTGCAATCTCCGGCACAGGCGCGCGATGCGGGCATCGGGATGGTCTATCAGCATTTCACGCTGGTGCCCTGCCTGACCGGCGCTGAAAACATGGTGATCTCGCGCGGCGATGTGCCTGGCGTCATCGACTGGCGGGGCGAACGCCGGGGGCTGGACGCGTTCATGGACCGCATGCCGTTCCGGGTGCGGCTGGATGTGTCGGTGTCGTCGCTGTCGGCGGGGGAAAAGCAGAAGCTGGAAATTCTGAAACAGCTCTACCTGAACCAGCGGTTCCTGATCCTCGACGAGCCGACATCCGTGCTGACCCCGGCGGAGGCCGACGAAATCCTCGGTCTGCTGCACGACATGGCGCGACGCGGCGACATCACCGTGCTGATGATCACCCACAAGTTCCGCGAGGTGACGGCGTTCTGCGATGCGGTGTCGGTGCTGCGCCGGGGCCGGATGATCGGCGGTGGCAAGGTGGCGGAGGTCACGACCGAAGACATGTCGCGGATGATGATCGGCGAGACGGTGGTGCGCAAATCGGCGGCCAGGCTGGCGGGGGTGAAATCGGACACCAAGCTGGAACTTGTCGCGGTCTATGTTGACAACAACGAGGCTCTTCCCGCCGTTCAGGCCGTGGATCTGAAGATCGGCGGCGGCGAGATCGTGGGCGTCGCGGGCGTGTCGGGCAACGGGCAGTCCGAACTGGTCGAGGCGATCTCTGGGCAGCGCCCGCTGAAGGATGGGCGCATCTTCATCAACGGCAAACCGTTCGAAGCCTCGCGGCGGGACTACGATGCGTTCAAGGTGTTCGGCCTGCCAGAGGAACCCCTGAAGAACGCCGCCGTGCGCCGCATGACGGTGGCCGAGAACATCGCCTTCCGCAGCTTCGACAAGCCGCCCCTTGCTGGTCTTGGCTGGTGGCTGCGCCCGGCCGAGGTGCGCAAGCGCGGGGCGGAACTGATCGGCAGCTACCGGGTCAAGACCCCCTCGACCGACACGCCGATCGAGAACCTGTCGGGCGGCAACGTGCAGCGCGCGGTTCTGGCGCGCGAATTGTCGGGCGACGTGCGGGTGCTGATCGTGGCCAACCCGTGCTTCGGTCTTGACTTTGCGTCGGTGGCCGACATCCGCGCTCAGATCATCGACCAACGCAACAAGGGGGCGGCGGTGCTGCTGGTGTCGGAAGACCTTGACGAGATCCTCGAGCTGTCGGACCGGGTGGCGGTGATGTCGGAAGGGCGCATCACCCACATCGCGCCGATTGCCGAGGCCGACCGCAACACCATCGGCAAATTCATGGCGGGGCATTGATGATCACGGTTGCCGCCACGCCCTATGACTATGTGTTCCCGCCGGGCAGGACGGCGCTGGTGGTGATCGACATGCAGCGCGATTTCATCGAACCGGGCGGGTTCGGGGCGGCTTTGGGCAATGACGTCGGCCGTTTGGCGGCGATCATTCCCACGGTCGCGGGGCTGCTGGAGGTGTTCCGCAGCCGCGGTTGGCCGGTGATCCACACGCGCGAGGCGCATCGGCCCGACCTGTCGGATTGCCCGCCGTCGAAGATCGCGCGGGGCGGGGCGGCGTTGAAGATCGGCGAAGTGGGGGCGATGGGGCGGCTGTTGGTGGCGGGCGAGCCGGGAAACCAGATCGTGGCCCCGCTGGCCCCGGAGCCGGGCGAGATCGTGATCGACAAGCCGGGCAAGGGGATGTTCTGGGCCACGGGGATCCACGAGCGGTTGCAGGGGCTTGGCATCTCGCATCTGGTGTTCGCCGGGGTGACGACCGAGGTGTGCGTGCAGACCTCGATCCGCGAGGCGAACGACCGGGGCTATGAGTGCCTGCTGATCGAGGATGCGACCGAAAGCTATTTCCCCGCCTTCAAGGCGGCGACCATGGCAATGATCACGGCGCAAGGCGGGATTGTCGGTTGGGTGGCCCCTCTGGCGGCGTTGCAGGCGGCGCTGGCATGACGCAGCCCGAAGCCGAAACCCTGATCGACGCGATGGCGGTGTTTCTGGCGCTGCCCTTGGCCGCAGACTGGCGGCCCGGTGTGGTGGTGCATCTGATGGCGGCGCAGCGCATCGCCGGGCCGCTGCTGGCGCTGGACCTCGGGGACCACGCCCAGCCTGCGCCGGTCTATACCCCATGACATCGGCGCTGCAGATTGCCATGGCCGTGCGGCGCGGGACCACCACGGCGGTGGCCGAAACCGAGGATGCGCTGGCGCGGATTGCCGCGTTGAACCCGGCGTTGAACGCGTTCACGGCGGTGGCGGCCGAGCGCGCGCTGCGCCAGGCGGCGGCGGTGGATGCGCGCGCCGACAAGGGGCCGCTGGCGGGCGTGCCCTTTGCGGTGAAGAACCTGTTCGACGTGGCCGGGTTGCCGACGCGGGCGGGGTCGAAGATCAACCGCGATCTGCCGCCCGCCACGCGGGACGCCACACTGATCACCCGGCTGGAGGCGGCGGGGGCGGTGCTGGTTGGCACCTTGAACATGGGCGAGTATGCCTATGACTTCACCGGGGAAAACGCGCATGACGGGCCGTCGCGCAATCCGCATGATCCGGGGCGGATGACGGGGGGGTCGTCGGGCGGGTGCGGGGCGGCAACGGTCGGAATGGTGCCGCTGAGCCTTGGGTCGGACACCAACGGGTCGATCCGGGTGCCTGCGTCGCTTTGCGGGCTGTTCGGGCTGAAGCCGACCTATGGGCGGCTGACCCGGGCCGGGACCTTTCCCTTCGTGGCGAGCCTCGATCACCTCGGCCCGTTTGCGCGGCATGCGGGGGATCTGGCGCTGGCCTATGACGCGATGACGGGGCCGGATGCGGGGGACGCCGCACTGGCGGATCGGCCCGCGCCGCCGGTGCTGCCTGACCTCGCGCGGGGCATCGCCGGGCTGCGGGTGGCGCGCGCGGGCGGGTATTTCGCGGCGATGCAAAGCCTTGAGGCCACGGCGGCGCTGGATCTGGTGGCGGGGGCCCTGGGTGCTGCGTCGGTGGTGATCGACGGGGTGACCGAGGCGCGGGCGGCGGCCTACCTGATCACCATGGCCGAAGGCGCGGCGCTGCATCTGGACCGGCTGCGGCACCGGGGCGCCGATTTCGACCCCGAGGTGCGCGACCGTCTGATTGCCGGGGCGATGATCCCCGGGGCCTGGGTCGCCCGCGCGCAAGCCTGTCGTCGGGTGTTCCGCGACCGGATGCTGGCGGCCTTTGCCGACTGCGATGTGATCGTGGCGCCGGCCACGCCATGCACCGCCCCGTTGCTGGGGCAGAAGGTGCTGGACCTGGACGGGCAGAGCCTGCCGCTGCGGCCCAACCTCGGGCTGTTCACCCAGCCGATCTCTTTCGTGGGCCTTCCGGTGGTGGCGGTGCCGGTCTGGCTGCCGGGGGCCGCGCTGCCGATCGGGGTGCAGGTGATCGCCGCCCCGTGGCGCGAGGATCTGGCGATGCGGGTGGCGCATCATCTGGAAACCACCGGCCTGTGCGAGGCAAGACCGGCATGACGCAGAAAGGGCAATGGGCCGGGCGGGACGGTGCCAAGGACGCGCTGCGCCATCAGGTGTGGGGGGCGCTGGAGGCGGGCGGCTTTGCGGTGGGGCCGGTGTGGAGCCATATCCCGAACTTCATCGGGGCCGATCGCGCGGCCTGGCATCTGGCGCAAACGCCGCAGTGGCAGGCGGCGCGGGTGGTGAAATGCAACCCCGATCCGCCGCAAATCCCGTTGCGCCTGCGGGCGCTTTATGAGGGGAAGGTGCTGTATGCGCCGGTTCCCTATCTGACGCGCGATTTCCCCTATCTGCGGATCGATCCGGTCGCCCTGACCGCCAAGGGGGTGTCGTTCGAACTGGCGGCAACGTCGGAAGGATACATGATGCACGGCGAACGGGTGGGGTTCGATGCGGTCGAACCGCTGGAGTTCTGCGTGGTGGGGTCGGTCGCGGTCAGCCGTGCGGGCCGGCGCACCGGCAAGGGCGCGGGGTTTGCCGATCTGGAAACCGGGATTTTCCGTGAGTTGGGGATCATCGGGCCGGACACGCCGATGGCCACGACCGTGCATTCGTCGCAACTGGTGTCCGACGACCGGGTGGTGATGGCGGCACATGACTCACCCCTCGACTATGTGGCGACGGAAACCGGGCTGATCGTGACCGCCAACACCGACCCGCGCCCGCGCGGGGTGGCGTGGGACCAGGTGCAGCCGGATCAGTATGAGACGATCCCGTTTCTGGCCAGCTTGCGCGACCGGCTGGCCCGGCGATGATCATCGATGATCCGGCGGTGAAGGCGGAAATGGTGGCGGTGTTTGCCGCCTATGAGGCGGCTCTGGTGGGCAATGACGTGGCGCGCCTCGACTCGCTGTTCTGGTCGGATGCGCGGGTCATTCGCTATGGGGTGAGCGAAAACCTGTATGGCGCGGCAGAGATTGCCGCGTTTCGGGCTGCAAGACCCGGTGCGGGGCTGGCGCGGGTGCTGTCGCGCACGGTGATCACCACCTTCGGGAGCGACTTCGCGACGACCGCCACCCTGTTCCATCGCGCTCCGGGCCAGGTGGGGCGGCAGATGCAGACCTGGGTGCGGATGGCGGACGGCTGGCGGGTGGTGGCGGCGCATGTCAGCGTGATCGACGGATGAGGACGGATGAATCTGGGGTTGGCGTCCGGGGCTCTGCCCCAGGCCCCGGGATATTTGTGAACAGGTGATGGGGGTCAGGTTTGGTCGAGGTAGGCCCGCCAGCCGCCGGTTTCGGTGATGTCGGGGGCCCCGATGGTGGCGTGCGCTTCGCACAGAAAGCCGCTGGCGATGGTGCCGTCTTCCAGCGTGATCTTGCCGAGGCCAAGGGGGGCGGGGATCGCGGCGGCGAAGGTGCCGAAGCCTGCGGCGGGCAGGGTCCAGACTTCGACCTCGATCGCGGCCCCGCTGCCGGGGGTGCGGATCAGGCCGGGTTTGGGCGGTGTGGTGCCGGGCAGCGCGTAAAGCCGGTAGTCGGGCGTGGTGCGGGTGGCGCGGGCGAGGCGGCCGCCAAGCGCGGTGAGCTGCGGGTTGAGCGGCATGCCGGACAGATGCGCGCCGACCACCACGATTTCCAGATCGGGTGCCGGATCGAGCGGGGCGAGGGGCGGCAGGGCCGGGATCGCGGCGCTGCGGTCGGCCCCCATGCCCTGGCCGAGGCTGCGGTGCAGCAGGTCGGCAAAGGGGGCGAGCGCGTCGTCCGAGAAGGCGGGGCCGATGAGGGTGACGCCGCCGGGCAGATGGCCTGCGGCATCGAACCCGGTGGGCACGGCGATGGCCGCACAGCCGAGGAGGTTGACGAAATTGGTATAGCGGCCGAACCGGGCGTTCAGGCGGATCGGGTCGGCCTGCATGGCGGCGACGGTGTGGGTGGTGGGGGCGGTCGGCAGCATCAGGATGTCGACGCGGGCCCATTCGGCATCGGTCCGCCGACGCAGGGTCAGCAGGCGATACTGGCCGCGAAACGCGTCGGCGGCGGTCATGGCGGTGGCTCCGCCGATGATCCGCGCCACGGCAGGGTCCATGTCTGCGGCGTGGGTTTCGAAGAAGGGTTCGATGGCGGCCAGCCGTTCGGCGACCCAGGGGCCGTCGTACAGGAGAGCGGCAGCCTCGCGGAACGGGGCGTAGTCGATGGGGATGACCGTGGCACCGAGGGTTTCGGCCCGGGCAATGGCGGCGTCGTAGAGGCGTTCGACCTCGGCATTGCCGAAGAACTCGCGTTCCACACCGCTCAGCACGCCGATCCGCAGAGATGCGGGCAGGCAGACGGGGGCGGCGGGGCGGGAATAGGGGTCGGCGGGGTCGAAGCCCTCCAGAACCCGGCGGACGGCGAGACCGTCGGCGGTGCAGAGCGCCATCACGGTGATGCAGTCGAGCGAGGCGCAGGCCGGGACGGTGCCGGTGTTGGGCACGAGGCCGGGGGTGGGTTTGATGCCGACAAGGTTGTTGAACATCGCGGGCACCCGGCCCGATCCGGCGGTATCCGTGCCCAAGGCAAAGCTGACGAGGCCCGAGGCGACCGCGACGGCGGACCCCGAGGACGAGCCGCCCGAGACATAGGCCGTGTCGAACACGCATCTTGGCGCGCCGTAGGGCGAGCGGGTGCCGTTCAGCCCGGTGGCGAATTGATCAAGGTTGGTCTTGCCGACCATCAGCGCCCCCGCCGCGCGCAGACGGGCGACGACGGTGGCATCCCGGTCCGGCTGATAGGCGAAGGCGGGACAGGCGGCGGTGGTGGGCAGCGGGGCCGCATCGATGTTGTCCTTGACCGCAAACGGGATGCCCCACAGCGGCAGCGAGTTGGCGGCGGGGTGCGCCGCCATCAGGTCGCGGGCCGCCGCGAGCAGCGCGTCATCGGGCAGGGTCGAGAGGAAGATGGCGGGATCGGCGGAAGCGGCCTTGCGCGCGATCACGGTGTTCATCACCTCCAGCGGGGTCGCGCCCGCCGCATAGGCGGCGCGCAGGGTCGCGAGGTCCAGCATCGGGGGCAGCATTCAAAGGTCCTCCGGTTTCGGGATCGTGTCGCCGCTTTGCACCGGCTGACCGCAGCGGGCGCTGGCACGGCGGCCCACGCCGGGGCCGGGGGCCGGCACGGCGAACCCGATCTTCCTCAACTGGAAAACGGCCAGCGGTGTGCAGGAGCCCACCCGCCCGCAGGGGGCGGCCGGCAGGTTCCCGACATCGGTGGATCGCGGCCCCGCCCCGGCGTCGCGGCCCGTGGACAGGGCGGATTGCGGGGCGACGCGTGCCACGCACCCCGGATCGCGCCACGGCCACCGGGCGGTGTCGACGGCGGCGCGCCGGGTGGACTTGGTCACCGTGATCTGCGGCTGGTCGGCGGTGAGGTCGGCGGGGTGATCGGGGTCGCTGAACACTGTCTCCTCGATCCGCAAGGCAAAACGCTGCCTGTCAACACGGCGACCGACCCCCGGCGTCGGCGCGGTGGCACCCCGGGCGATCTGTCCTGTTGTCAGGGTCGTTGAGCCGTCGCGCGCGAGTCAAGCGGGTGCGGTGTCGCGCGGGTGCCGCCCTGCAGGCCTGGAACAAACAGCCCGAAAAAGCGGCTCGGTGCCGCGAAGGTGCGCAGAAGGCCAAAGGGCCGTTCACAGCCCGTGGTCGGGCACCTTTCCCGACGGCGCGAGGTAGGGCCGGGTCACATCGCGCAGATGCACATCCAGCACCTCGACGGTCAGGGCCAGCGCGCCGTCGCCTGCCAGGGTCAGGATGACGCGGCCGACACCCGCCACGCCCGGTTCGAACGCCAGCGACAGCAGTGCGAGGACGGTGTCCTTCTGCCCCCGGTCGATGCCTGCGGAATGCACCGCCAGCACCTCGTCGAACACCAGCAGGCTTTGCACCCGTTCAACCGGGCGAACGGCCTTCCGGGCCGCGTCGCGGTCTTCCCACCGCAGCCGGTTCAACATCACTGCAAAGCGGTGGCGGGGCTTCACATAGGTCATTTCCGAGATCGGAAACACCGCGTCCTGCACCAGAGCGGAGATTACCGCAAGCCCGTCCGCATCGTCGGCGGTCAGGCGCAGGGGGCCTTCCTCGCCATCTTCGAACCGCGCGTCGGTCATCCCCTGATCCGTTCGATCTGCGCACCGCAGGCCCGCAGTTTTTCTTCGACCCGCTCGTAGCCGCGGTCAAGGTGGTAGACCCGGCTGACCACGGTTTCCCCCTCTGCCGCCAATCCCGCCAGGATCAGCGACACCGACGCGCGCAGATCGGTCGCCATCACCCGCGCACCTCGCAGGGTTTCCACCCCGGTCACCGTCGCGGTGCCGCCTTGCACATTGATCCGCGCGCCCATCCGCGCGAGTTCCGGCGCATGCATGAAACGGTTCTCGAAAATCCGTTCCTCCAGCACCGACACGCCGGAGGCGGTGCACAACAGCGCCATCATCTGCGCCTGAAGATCGGTCGGAAAGCCGGGGAAGGGTTCGGTTGTCACGTTCACCGCCGTGATGCGGCCGTTCCTGCGCGCCACTTTCAATCCGGTCGGCGTCTCGGTCACCGACACGCCCGCCGCGTCCAGCCGTTCCGCGAACGCGCCCACCAGATCGAGCCTGCCGCCCAGGCATTCCACCTCGCCGCCACAGATCGCCGGCGCCAGCATGTAGGTGCCCAATTCGATCCGGTCGGCGACAACCCGGTGCGTCGCCCCATGCAGCCGGTCGACGCCGTGGATGGTGATCGTCTGGGTGCCTTCGCCGTCGATCTGCGCGCCCATCCGGCGCAGACATTGCGCGAGATCGACGATTTCCGGCTCGCGGGCGGCGTTGCGGATCTCGGTGGTCCCTTTCGCCAAGGTTGCCGCAAGCAGCGCGTTTTCGGTGGCCCCGACCGAAACGAAGGGGAAGTCGATGACAGCACCGCGCAACCGCCCGCCCGGCGCGCGGGCATGCACATAGCCGTCGCGCAGATCGAGATCCGCCCCCATCGCCTGCAGCGCCTTGAGGTGCAGGTCCACCGGGCGCGCGCCGATCGCACAGCCGCCGGGCAGCGACACCACCGCATGCCCGTCGCGCGCCAGCATCGGCCCCAGCACCAGGATCGAGGCCCGCATCTTGCGCACGATGTCGTAATCTGCGGTGTGGTTGGTGATCTGGTGGCTGGACAGCGCCAGCACCTGACCCTCTTGCAGCGCCGCCACTTCTGCCCCCAGCGAGCGCAACAACTGCGTCATCGTCGTGATGTCCGACAGCCGCGGGGCGTTGGTCAGGGTCAGGGGCTCGTCGGTAAGCAACGTCGCGGGCATCAGGGTAAGGCAGGCGTTCTTGGCCCCCGCAATCGGAATTGCGCCTTGCAGCGCGCCATTGCCCCTGATCACGATCGAATCCATGCCTGCCTCACTCGTTTCTTGTGTCGTTGTCCGCAGGGATCCGGTCATCCGCCGCCGGGTCCGCCGTATCGACCGAAGCTTCGTCCGCCCCCCGGTCCCGCCCGCGCGCCTGCGCCTTGCGCCGTGCCATGTTGGCCTTCAACGCCGCCTTTCGGCGCAGATCGCGCGACTGCGCCGCAGTCGGCCCGCCTGCGGCTTTGGCCCCTTGCGGTGCGACATGGTCGGAAGGTTGGTCGGTCATGCGAAGTGTCTAGCCGATGTGTCGCGGAGCGTCCAGATTGCACGGCGGCCCGGTCGGGGATGCCAGGATGCAGCGGGCGACTTGCCGCCCGTAGGTGCCAGCCAACCGGGGCCGGCCCCGCAAAGGCGGCGGGAAAACCAGCCCCCACGCCGCAAATTCTCGCGCAAGCCCCTTGCACGGCCCGTCGATTGCGATTAACCCCTCCGCACTGTCGGGGCGGTCCAACCCGCTCCCCCGGCGCTGCAGTAGCTCGGTGGTAGAGCACACCCTTGGTAAGGGGCGGCGTTGGAGACGGAATTAGTTGTTTAAGTGGGGAATTTCCGAAACCCACTTGACCCTGGGTAACGTCCCGGGGTTACGTTTCGGAAAAAGAGTGCTGCAGTAGCTCAGTGGTAGAGCACTCCCTTGGTAAGGGGCGGCGCTGGAGACGGAAGTAGTTGTTTAAGTGGGGAATGTCCGAAACCCACTTGACCCGGGGTAACGCCCGGGGTTACGTTTCGGAAAAAGGCGGCTGTGGTAGCTCAGTGGTAGAGCACACCCTTGGTAAGGGTGAGGTCGAGAGTTCAATCCTCTCTCACAGCACCATAAATCCTCAGAAAATCAGGCATTTAGCGGTTTCTGGCGGCGGCAAAGCCTCGTTACCCCGAATTACCCCAGCCAGATGGCGGCCCGCGCTTTCGGGAGGCGACAACGGCAATTTGCCGTGCAATAACCGGGGTATGGCCGATTCATTCATTCCAACTGAGTTTGACCCGCTGTCCGTCGAGAATGTCGGCGTGACGCTGGCCGTGGAATTGCTGGAACAGCCCCTCCTGCCGATGCCGCCGCCCACCCCCTTCGCAGGGGCCGGGGTCTATGCCCTCTACTATGGTGGCGACCATCCCGCCTACAGCAGCTTGGTTGCGCTAGATGGCGGTCGGTTCAAGTATCCGATCTACCTCGGCAAGGCGTCCAGCGAGAGCGCAAAGCAGGGTTTCAGCCTGAGTGGCAGCAAGGCCCGAAAGCTATACGACAGGATTGCCGAACATTCCCGGTCCATCGCAGCCGTCAACAACCTGTCTCTGGCAGACTTCCGCTGCCGTGCGCTGGTGCTGAACGACGCATACATCACCCTTGCTGAGTCGGTGATGATCCGGGTTTTCCGGCCCGTCTGGAATGGTATGAGCTTCGGCAGCAAAGTTGTCGGGGTAAACCGGATGACGGGCACCCCCGGTCTTTGGGATTCACTGCACCCGGGGCGCGGTGGCAGGCCAGCCGGGACGGAGGGTGCTGAGAAGGCGGCAGAGCTTATCAAGAAGCGGATTGCCGATCTGGAAACCGACTACACTGACCCGACCCTTCGCCGGATGTATGACCGCATCACTAAGTTTGCGTGAGACGCCGCTTCACGCTGGTCAGGACGTGTTCTGCCATCAAGCTCGGGACCGCGTTGCCAAGCTGGCGCATAGATTCAGTCCAAGACCCGTGGAACACCATTTCATCGGGGAAGGTCTGCAACCGCGCGCTCTCCCTGACGGTGAAGTAGCGCACCGACCCATCGGCCCGCCGCAGCATATTCTCGCCCCCGGGAACGCCATGCACCCCGGCCTTCAAGGTCTTGGCGGGCTCGTCGAACGGGCTTCCGGTGTGGCCTGCATAGGTCCGCGCGCCGCCCATAAAGCGGTGGTCGTGGAACGCCCGCGCCTTCTCTGGCGCGTGTTCGGGGTCAGGCAGATCGGAGATGGCATCGCGCACCGTCAACCACGGCTCCTCCATCGGGGGTGCAGACAGTTTTAACGCCCGCGTCCGACCGCTGCCCCCCTCGGGCCGGTCACGCTTGGCGACCCGGTGCAGGTCCCAGTATTCGCCCGAACGCCACTGCGACCAGAGCAGCGCATCCTGCCCGTTGGTGGGAGACGGGAAGTGCCAGTCAAAGGCGAGGTCCGACCGAAAGCCGACGATGAACACCCGTTCCCGCCGCTGTGGCACACCGTAGTTGGCCGCGTTCAACACGCGCATCACCACGTTGTAGTGCAGGCCGTTGTGGGTGCCCGAGGTTTCAAAGTCCTCCAGCCGCGCCAGATGGCCTATCCAAGGCTCACCGTCGCGCGCCACCACGTCCGGGTGCCGAAGCTGGAGCCTGATGTATTCAAGGTAGCTGGCAAAGGTCGCGCGCGTCAGCCCCTTCACGTTCTCAAACACGAATGCCTTGGGTCGGAGGGTCCGAACCGCGCGCACCGCCTGCGGGAACATATCGCGGGTGTCTAGGAAGGCGCGGTGCTGCCCCCCAAGCGAAAAGGGCTGGCAGGGCGGGCCACCTGTCACGAGGTCAATCGGCCCATTCACCTGGGCGAAGTCAAAGCCGCGAATGTCGCACTCGACCACGTTCCAGTGAGCGAAGGGGGCAAGGCCGCGCTGCTTGTTCTCGCGGATCGTGTCGCAGGCCCACTTGTCCCAGTCGATAACCACGGCAGGCTCAAACCCTGCCCGGCTTGCCGCAATGCCGAGGCCGCCAGCACCCACGAAAAGCTCTATCGACCGCATCAAGCCCATCGGACTGCCCCCTGTCTCTTTTTTGTCCCAGTTGCCTCCGGGACCGGCCCAAAGTCAAGGGAACCGACCGGAACAATACGTGAACAACTGGCGTTTGGCAAGGGCGTAGCGGTAATTGCCTCGGTTTCTGCACCCAGTTGCCGCGACAGCCGACAGGGCGCGGTTGTGGCAGGGTGATTCCACGGAAATAGCGAACGGGTGTGCGGATGCCAGACACGAAGATAAGTTGATCGCCCCCCGGAGGACGGGGGAGCTTGCTGAACAGACAGACGCCCGGCCCGCACTAAGCGCGCCGGGCGCACTGCGTTTCGGTCACCCCGGAAGGGGGTCCGCGAACCGGCATTTCTGCGCCAGCGCTTTCAGCCAGTTATCCCCGCACCGATCCGCACCCGGTTTCCGGTCCTCAACCGGGTGGCCCCGTAGCGGCAATGGGACCCGGAAACCCGCCCGATTGGCGCGACAGACCGCGTTTGACTGCGCTGCTACCTGTTGCCTCACCCGGGGCAATCACGCAGCCGGGGTCACACGAGGAACAGTCAAATGGCCAAGGCCAAGACCATCAATGCAGACTACAGCTTCCACGCTGCCACCGACACCTTCGCGGCGGCGGCGGTCATCCGCGATGCCCGCGCCATCTTCGGGGCACGGCTCAAGATCGACTGGGAAAACCCGGACAACTGGCAGATCGAAGGCATCCCCGAACTTGACGGCAACCGGCTGGGGGAGGAGCTTTTCGGCCGCATCCAGTGGGGTGTGGAGACGCTGGCGGGCGCAGCCGACAAGCCCGGGGTCGCCATCGACCTCAAGGCCGGGACCGTCACTTACAGCGAGGGGTTTTGAAGATGCCCAGCTACTGGCGGAGCGGCGAGGGCCGCGTGATCCTTGAAACGGCGGCGCGTTGGGTTGTCGATCAGGCGGCGAAGCGCGGCAGGACCATCCACGACTACATCGAAGGGCGGTGCAGCCTTGCCGATCTCGGGATCACCAAAGAGAACGCGGCGGCGACCCTCAAGGTCAGGCTGGCAGAGGCGCACACCCACTACAACGAGAACGCGGGCAGCCGGGAAAAGATGCCTTCTTGGGAGGCTTGGTTCAGCCAGCGCCTGCGCAACCGCATCTTCTACTTCTTCCACAAGCACGACAGTGCCGGGAAGATCGTGCGGTGTGTTGGCGAATGGCCCCTGCCTCTGCCGGAGCGTCCCGGCAATCTCGGCACCCCGGAGGCGAGGGCCGGTGATGATGACGTGATCGACCACGCGGCCTAAGCCCCGAAAGAGCAACACCCCCCGTTTCGCAACGGGGGGTGCGCCAGAAGCACGCCCTTGCCAGCATGGTGTTGACCGGCCCCCCGAAGGTATCGCGCCCTCGGTTCGGGGTCGATTGCCGTTGCTTGTTGCCGTCAATGCAGCATGGCCGACTCACGATCCAGCGTGTCGGCTGCGGCGCAGAAGATGCCGAACGACACCAACGCATCGCGGGGGAAGGTTTCCAGCCCAACACGCCGTGCGAGGTCCGGCACCCGTGCCGCATCGACCCAGACAGTGCGCCGCCCGACTTTGTATGCCAGCAGGCCGACAAGGCCCCCGAGGGCCGTCTGCTTCACGCCATAGAACTTTGCAAACCGGATCACGTCGCGCCCCTTCGGCCAGTAATCGTCGTTGTTGGCGTTCGCAAACTCCATCATCGCCGCATGCGCGAGGCGCAGGTTTTCAGACAGCAAGACGTGGTAGCCCTCGACAATCCGGGCGTCAGCTTCAGCTTGGGCAGCCTCTTGCGGGGTCATCATGCCCCCTTCCGCGCGCCGTTGTAAGCCGCGCCGACAGCATCCCCATCGAACAGCGCGGGCTGGAAGCCGCCCTGCGCCGTGGCCGCGACCAGAACGGCGGTGAACCCGGCGAACGGGGCGTTCAGGTCCGGGGCGAGTGCATTGGCGGCGGTGATCGCGGCGGGGCCGCTGGCCGCGTCCACCAGCGCGCCGTGGACCCCGGCGGTGTTACGGAGGTGTTCGGCCCCCTTGGGCCTGAAAACAATGTAGAGGGCCATGGTCAGACTTCCTTCCGGTTCGGGTTGTTCAGGGCGAGCTTGAGGCGGTCCAGACCGCTGGCCTTCCCGGCCTCCCACTCACGGTTGCGGACGATTGCCTGTTGCGCTGCATGGCGCACGGCGGCGATGGCGGCCTGCACCTTGCGGGTTTCCTCCCCGACAAGGCGTTCGGCCAGATCGGCAGCGGCGAAGGGCCTGTCCTTGCGCGGCATCCGGTCGATGATCGACACGATGGCCGCGCCCATCACCACATTGCCAGTCGAAGCGGCCAGAAGGGCCATCTGCCGAAGTTCCACCGGACCCGCGCCCGAAAGCTGCGTCAGAAAGTTGGTGCGCTCCACGGTGCCGATGCCAGCGCGGGCAAGGACCGCGACGGGGTTGGCGTAAAGCTGTGCCGTGGTCTCAAGGCTGGCAGCGGCGGCGTCCAGTTCGCGTAGGGCGGTCCATCGTGCATCGCTGGAATTTGCCGCCACCTCCGCCCGCGCCTTCGCAGCCGCCTTGGCGACGGCGGCTTCAATGTCACGCCGGGGGAAGTCGGCATTCTGCAAGCTGGCCTGCACCTCTGCCGCCCGGGCGACAACGCCCTTGGTCAGGGTGTCGATGGTCGCGCCGAACTTCTCGGCACGGCGGGCCGCGACCTCGGCCAGCGAGATCACGTCTGCGACCCCGAGGATGGGCACGGTCGAAAGGGGGATGGGGGGGAGGTCTGGAATGGCAGTCTGCGCCATGTCGGGCTCCTGTGCCGTGGGCTGGCGCCAATGCCTGCCCTTCGACCAAGAGGATACCCGCTCCGGTTGCGCGACCCTACTGCGGATCGTTGTTGTCGAAGGCGCTGCCTAGGGTGGCGCAGGGGTGGCCCCGTCGCGGCGGGTGGGCGTCGGTGTGGCAGGCGCATTTGCGGTGGCAGGGGTCCAGCACCCGCAGCCGGTGCAGCATCTCTATGCCCCGCGCCTCTGTCGCGGTCAGCGGGCGGTCAGGCGGTGCCAGGACGGGCGCGCAGGCAGCAACGCCCAAGATCAGGACAAGGGCGCGCATCAGTCGCCCCGGGTCGTGCGCGGGCCGGGGAATGGCGCGATGGTGGTTCCAGAGGGCACAGGGCGGCTGGGGGTCGGTTCTGGCACAGGATCGGGCCGGAGTGCCAGCGGCGCGGCGTGCCCGGGGTAAAGGGCGGGCTGCGCCGAAGGGGTCACGTCAATCATGTCGCCTTCGGCCCGCTTCATTTCCAGATACTGTTCCACCGTCATCTCCGCCGGGACCACCAGCACCCCGCCGGTGTTGACGTTCACATTCACGTCGATGCCTTCGCCCGACTGGTAGCCGTGGCGCGCACGAAGCAGGAAGATCGAAGCCACCACGTTGCCCGATGCAGCAGCGGTGTTCAGGTTCGCCACCAGCCTGTCGTGTTCCTTGGCGCGGCCATTCTCGAATGCCTCCTCCACGGCGGGGTCGCGGCGGCGGAGGTGGACGAAGGTTTCCTTGTTCACCCCGAGGGCGGCGGCGATTGTCACGACACTGCACCCCTTCGCCGCAAGCTCCTCGACAATGCCGAGGCCCGTGGGGGTCACGACGACTTCGGATTTGCCGAGGCTGTTCGTGATCCGGCGGGCGGGGAGTTCGGGCCGCTTCACTGCGCCACCCCCTGTTCCCGGTCGAAGGCCTGACAGACCCGCTGCGACACGCCCTTGCCGATCTTGAGGTCACGCGCGATGCGGTCCATCGACAGGCCAGACGCCCGAAGGGACCGGATGGCAGCCACGGTGCCGTCGCCCACGGGGGCGCGTCCGATCTGTGCGCCCCGCGCCCTTGCCCGGGCCATCCCGGCCTTGGTGCGTTCGACAATCATCGCCCTCTCGAATTGCGCGAACACGCCACTCATCTGCATCATGGCGATGCCAGCCGGGGTCTGCGTGTCGATGCCGGACTGGTGGATCACGAGGTCGATTTTCAGGGCGCGCAGCGTCTCGAAGATGTCCACGAGGTCGCGGAGCGAACGGGCAAGCCGACTGACATCCCAAACAAGCACGGTGTCGAATTTCCGGCGGGCCGCGTCGGCAAGCATCCGATCCAGCCCCGCGCGCTTGGCCGTGGCACCCGATGCCGTGTCAACGTGTTCAGCGACGATGGTCCAGCCCGCCCGGTCGGACACCGCGCGAAGCTCCCTCAACTGGTTGTCGAGAAATTGCCCCTCGGTCGAGACACGGGCGTAAATTGCTGCGCGGCGGGGTGTGTTGATCATCTGTCGCTCCTCCTCTGGTTGCAGGAACGATACGTGAACGCGGTGGATCGGTAAACCCCCGAGGGGAACGCCTTGGGGGTGACTTTCGGGCGGGCATAAGTGCCTGCGCCGGTGGGGTGCGCGGGGCCAGTTTTCGGTGGCCCTTTCAGGGTGGGGTCGGATCGGTGCCGTAGTGGTCGGTCCAGAACGAATTCAGCGCCTCCTGAACGGTCCAGTCGGCCCGCTTGAAGGTGTAGGTTGCGATCTTCTCCCGCAGCCCGTCCAGATGCGCCCTGTGGTCGCCGCAAAGAGTGCCTGCGACGAAGGGTGCAAGGATGTCGCGATGCAGCTCCTGCCGACCACCTTCAAGGAAGTCGCAGTATAGCTGCCAGACGGCATCAAACAGGTGGCGAGGGAGGGTCAGATTTGCGTTCCAAACAAGCTGGTCATTCAGGTCCTCATAGGCCGCTTGGGGCTCATTCAGGCACCAGACACTTCCGGGGCTGTCGCCATCATCGCTCCGCAGAGCGGCGGCGCGCATGTCGAAGATGGCATTCCAGAGGGGCGAGCGCCGTTTTAGGAATGCGTGGGCGGCCAGCGGGGCTAGATCAACCAGCCAGTCAACGAACCTTGCTGCGCGCCCGTCCAATCCATATTCCGCCCGGGTGTCACCATCGTTCAGGTGTTCCGGCGGGGGAAGGCTGTAAAGATCATCCATAACACCACCTCTTTCAGAATTGTTCAGCGCCCCGAGGATACCGCCCCGGCCCAGCGGACGCCCGCGAAGCCCATTGTTGCCACGGGGCTTTTTCTTGGGGCGGACAGCACGGGATGCGATGGCCTCTGGCCCGAAGGGCGCAGCCCCCGCCGCCGGTATTTCCGGTGTTTCCCCGGTATTTCCCATGGGACCAAATACCGGAGATTTTCCCCCACCTTTCCAATCTGTTACCCCCTCTTTCGGGGTTTCCGGTGTTTCCGGTATTTGTCCCCCCCTCTCTCCCCCGGGAAACGAGTTCCAAGCGTTAAGGCCGGTAAAGGGGCTTTACGGCGCTTAACTCTCCAAGCGAGGTCCCCGTTTCTGCCGGGGGGCCGAACATCCCGGAAACACCGGAAACCCCGGTATCCGCCGGTTTCCCGGCAGATCGCCTATGGCCCCCCGGACACACGCGAAAGCGCATAGGCCGCGCTGCCGGACCTGTCGGCATCCTCGATCCTTCGGATGTGCAGGCCGCGAACCACCTTGCCGAGGTAGGGCCGAAGCTGCTTGCCAAGCGCCTTCGCCGTCAGCCGGTTCGGACAGATGCCTTCCAGCGCCGCGCGCAGGGTTTCGTCGCCCCCGGCCCCGTCCATCGGGTGGCCTGCCGTGTCGATCAGGTTCTGGGCCGTCACCTCCTTGCCGATGCCAACCGCAGCCTCCCAAGCATCGACCAGCACCACCAGTTCTTCGCGGGCAGAGTCACCGACCGCCACCAGCCGCCGCGTGTCGCAGGGGTCCGCTTCCCCGGCCCAGACCAGCGCGCCGCGCACGAGGTCGGACCATTCTTCAAACCGCCCGAAGGTTTCCAGCTTGTCTAGCCCCGGCCTGCCAGCCACGACGAAGGCCCGCAGAACCGTCAGAGCCGCCGCGACCAACTCGCCCTGCCGCCTCGGCACCTCAACCCGAAGGTCAACGTCAAAGGGCCGCGTTTCGGGCCGCTCCATCCGCGCGTCCATCACGCAAAGGATCGCCCGGGTGGACATATCTTCGCGGAACTCAAGGTTGTTGCCGTTGGCGATGAAAAGGGCGTTGGTGTTCACGATCTGGTTCGTGTTCGCGCCAAGCCGCCTTTCCTGCCACGTCTCCTGCGTCAGGACCGAACACAGCGCCTCGCCGGTCACGGGCCGCGTGATGTTGTCGATCACCAAGACAGGGTCGCCCTGCATCAGCACAGAGAGCAGGCGCTTCTTGTCCTCCTCCTCGCTGCTGCTCTGGTTCATCACGGATGGCGCGCGCCCGGTCACGATCATCGACACCACCTCCGCCAGCAGGGATTTGCCGGTGCCCATCGTCGGGGCAGAGAAGCCGTGCAGCGGCGCGGTTCGGATCGCCCTGCGGCAAACCGCCGTCAGGATTGCTGACAGTGCCACAGACCGCGCCGCGTCATCGACAAAGGGGAAGCCCTCAATCACCTCTTTCAGGACGGCCACCTTCGCCACCGCGTCACCGTGGGTCGGTTCATCGGGGACTGGCGGGAAGATCACGCCCCGGGTGTCAAGGATCAGGCCAGATGCAGCATCATAGCCGTCAGCCGAGAGCACGGTTCCATCGGGGCGCAGGGTCGGTGTTTCCGTCACGCCGCGAAGGACCGGCAGCCGCCAGACGCCAACCCGGCCCTCATAGTGGTGGGCGAAGCTCAGCGGCGGCGCGATGCCGCGCTTATACTCCTCACCCTTCTTGTCCACCTTGATCTCAACGAAGTTGGCGGCATCGGTCATCCTCTCTAGCAGGCGGTGCGAGGTCGGTTCGCGCACCAGAAGCGCCCCGGCCCGCCGCCGCACCCCGTGTTCATCTTCCTGCACTGAGTCCAGCCGGATCGAATGCACCAGCCGACCATACTGCTGGTAGATCGGGATGCCGGATGCCAGCAGCGCGGCCTCGGCCTCGTCAAGGACGCGCCCCATCCGGTTCTCGGAATAGATCACCTCGGGGCGGTCATCGGCTTGCCCCTCGGCAATGCCAAGCCACCGCCGGAACCGGCGGGCGACGGCATCGGGCAAACCCAACATCTCGACCACGCGCGGGATGCCCGTCACGGGCTCCCCCTCACCGATCTTCTTTTCAGTCTGGCCTGCCTTGCCGCGCTTGGCCGCTTCTTCATCCCCGGCGATTTCCGCGACCAGCACCACCGCGTGGTTCGCCTCCTCGACCGACAGCTTGGCCGACAGCAAGGCCCCGGAAAGCGCCAAGCAGAAGTCGTCACGGCCCCCCTGCGCTGGGTAGAACCGCGCGACCACCGACAGGAATGCGATCAGCCCCGCCCGCTTCAACGCATCCGCCGCGCTCAGTTCCAAAAGGGCAACATCGCGCTCCCAAACCACCGGTTCCCCCTCGGGGTGCACGGACGGCGGGGCCATCGTGTGGCCCTTCCCGCGAACCTCAAGGACGCAGGTGGCGTGTTCATCGGGCAGGCCATCCACCCCCTTCAACTCGGGGATGTCGAACTTCACCGTCTTGGCAAAGCCCGGGCACAGGAACAGGTAGTGCGAGCCCGGGGCACCAGCGCGCCCGAACCTCGGCAGGGCATAGAGCAGCTTTGCACCGACACGCCGCGCCTGCGGCCAGTCAAGGTCGAAGTCAACGAGGCCACCACCATCGGCACCAAGCCGAAGGCCAAGGTTCAGGTTGGCGTAGGTCAGGAGGGTCGCGGCATTGTCTGCCGTCAAGGTGTTCGCATCGTGCTTGCCGGGGGGCACCTTCGACAGGTTGCCCAGCCGGATCGGCACCAGCCCACGGCCAAGGTAGCCGCGCGCGGCGGTCAACAAGGGATTCAGTTCGGAGGCGGGGGCGGGATCGGGTAGAGTATCGGTGTTCAGCAAGTCACCGTCTCCCTCGGCCCCGGCCTGCTCACCGCAGGTTGGGGCTTCTTTCATCGCGCCGCCACCCGCGATGCCAGCCACTCGTCAACTTCCCGCTCCAGCCACGCGACCTTGTTGGCGCAGAGGTGGAGTTGCTGGGGGAACTTGCCCTCCCGGATCAGCTTGTAGATGGTCGGCTTGGAGAGGCGGATGCGCGACCCGACCTCCTCAATCGTCAACAGCGTGTCTTTGGTCTGCATCGGTTTATCCCCGGATACTGTTTCATCTGGGGAGAGGCTACGCGGGGCTGCGGGCTGCGTCGGTCGCGGCAACTCGGGCCGAAAAGCAGGGAAACCGCCGCTACGACTTCCTTGCTTTGTGCAGCACCTTTCGGGATTCACGCAGCTTCTGGTCGTGTTCGCGCAGGCTTGTGTCCACCATCCGCAGAACATCCTTGTGCGTGGCAGAGGCGTTCGGGGTGGCGTTCCGCCGGGCGAGTGCGATGGGCGGGAGCGCCCGCGACACCAAATCCGCGACAAACACCTGCATCGGGTAGGGTTGATGGTGCTTGGTATCTTTCTTGCTGGTGTAGTAGGTGTTTCCCTTCTCATAGCGGTTGCCCCGCTCCACCCATATCCGCGCCGCAACGGTAACGGCATGTTCAAAGCCCGGTTCGCGCTTCACCGTGCGCCCGTCTGGGTCCACGTTCTCCGCCGCCGCCCGTGCGGCAAGGCCAACGTCCAGTTCATCGGCCTCGACCTGAAACCCGACCAGCCGCGCCAATTCCAGACCCACGGCAGCCCGGTCGGCAGGCCGCAGCGCCTCCCAGACCTTTGCGAGCTTCCGAAGGGGCTTCGCGTCTGGGATCAGGTCGGCACCCTCCATCGCCGCCACGAGCGCATCCGGCAGCGGCGCGCTCACCCGGTCATAGGCCCGCCGCACACGGGCAACCTCGTCATCCGTGGCGGGCTGCGCATTGTCGCCCTCGGTCACTTCCACAGCGCACCCCAAGTCTCAAGCGCGGCCCGCTTTTCGTCCAAGTAGGAGTAGCGGTTATACGTCCCCGCCACTCCTTCAATCGCGTGGCCCAGCACCCGTTCGATGTGTTCCTGCGCAATGCCAAGCCGCGCCATATGCGTGGCGGCAGACCGGCGGAGGTCGTGCAGGGTCCAGCCTTCGACCTTCGAGAACTTGTCCAGCCGCGCCTTGGCCTTCGAGAAGCCCGAAACGGGCACCTTGCCTGCCGTGGTCGAGAGCAGGAAATCCCCGCTGTTCCACTTCGGCAGACCTTCCACGATGGCAAGCGCCGGGGCCGACAACGGCACCACCTGCGGGCGGTCGGTCTTATAGAACGCGGCTGGCACCTCATAGGCGGTCTGGTCGGGCAACAGCCAGTCGCGGCGCAGGCCGGCAATCTCCGCCCGCCGCTGCGCCGTCAGGATCAGCAGGCGCACCATCGGGCCGAAGGGGTAGCCCATCTTGTCGGCGGCTGCCCATATGGCCTTCAACTCGTCCATCGTCAGCACCCGTTCGCGGGCGAAATAGCCCAGTTCGGGGCGGCGCATCCCGGCGACGGGGCTGGCGGTCAACAGGCCCCGGTCAACGGCCCAGTTGAAGAACTTGGTGATGTGCTTCCGAACCTCACGAGCCGCGCCGGTGCCGTGTTCCATCGCAATCTCGTCAAGCAACTCGTGCGCCGTCGCCCGGTCCAGCGTGTCGATGGGCTTCGACTTCCATTCCGGCACGACATAGGTGTTCAACAGCCGTTCGGTGTCCTTCCACTTCACCGTGTGGGCTTTGGCGTGCAGTTCGATGAAGCGGGCGCAGATCACCTCGAACACCCGTTCGCCCTTCTGGCGCAGCTCATCCTTGCGCTGGTCGGCAGGATCGTCGCCCCGGTCGGCAAGGTCGATGGCAGCCCGCGCCTTGTCGCGCGCCGCCTTCAGGTCGATCAAGGGATAGGCCCCGAGGGTCATCCGGCGCAGCGCGCCCCGGTTCCCGCCGTCGCCCCGGCCCGCGACACGATACATCACCGACCAGCTTTTCTTCCCGGCCTCGGTCACGCGCAGCGCAAGGCCCGGGGTCAGCGTGTCGAACACCTCAAGCCGCTGGCCAGCGACGGGGTTCATCTTGTCCACGGCCATCTCAGTCAGCTTCTTCTTCATCGCAAACTCCGGGGTAACGGCGGGGTAACGGAATGGTGGGCTATTCGGCTTTACGGGCCTATACCACCGGAGCCGACTATAGCGCCCAAGTGCCTGTAAGTAAACGTGTTTAGGTTACGCGCGGAGCCCTGCGGATACCCCCGGAAACTGGCGGCCCGCTTCTTGGTAAGGGAGAGGTCGAGAGTTCAATCCTCTCTTGCAGCACCATTTATCTTATTGATATCTAAGAGGCCCCTTGTGTTTAAAGGGTTAATGCCGTTTCTGGTGCCAGAAAAGGTGCCAGAATGAGGTTCACGGATGTCTGCGAAGCGGCGTCACTGGAAAGAGAAGGACGGTCGGTTCTGAGCGCGGATGGCCGTCCCGAAGCGTCTGCAACCTGTCCTCGGCAAGTATGAACTCATCGAACCACTCGGTGGCGACCGGAAGGTGGCAGACCGGAATCATGCTGCGGCAGTCGCCCGGCTTCAGGACCAGATCGCCAGAGTTGCGCTTTTGCGCGAACCGGCACCGAACCCACCGCACGTCGACACGTCGCTGCGCGCTATCACCGCCGCTGACGAAGAGCATGAACCGCGCCGGGTTTGCCGGAGGCTCCAACTTCTGAGTAGGATGGAGCATCATGAACAAGACAACGAACAAGTTTTCCCCCGAAGTGCGTGAACGCGCGGTGCGACTGGTCT
>Ga0247832_1001825_pt1 | contig 35292 bp, 45 predicted proteins | sample LaCruzMarch2015__10_FD_192407 | JGI IMG/M metagenome (GOLD analysis project Ga0247832, IMG submission 192407) | Freshwater microbial communities from meromictic Lake La Cruz, Castile-La Mancha, Spain - LaCruzMarch2015_4m | ecosystem: Environmental > Aquatic > Freshwater > Lake | place: Spain... | reverse complement strand
ATTTACCTTACTACACAATGGTTGTAAATTATCATAATGATTTAATTTAAATATTTCTTCTTCACTATTTGCAGATATAGTTGGTATTATATGATCTATATCCCATCCATTATTAAATTCACCATTATATAGACCATAATTATCCCAGTTCATCCATGGTTCAAATTTAGATTCTAAATATAGTTTAAATTCTTCAAATGAACATCCAACAATATTGAAAGTTTTTGATGTCTTTTTATATCCATTTTCTTTAAATGATTTGACTATTAACGTTCTTATATTTTTACTTAATTTAAATAAATTATCACTTAATAGTCTATTACTCCTATAACTTCTTTGATATTCTTTTATTTTTTCTATATTTTCCTCATAATATACTTCCTTATATTCTTTTATTTTTTCTTTATTTTCTTTCCTGTAATTTTCATTATAGATTTTTTTACATTCTTTATTTTTCTCAGTATATTTTTTTTGGTATTCAGATATTTTTTCTTTATTATTATCAGCACGTTCTTTAACTTTTTTTATTTTATGTTCTCTATTATCATCATAATATTTTTTTATTCTGTCTTTATTTTTTTTATAATACTCTTTAAGGTACTCTTTTCTTTTTAAGTCCATTTTAATATATTTTATTTTATATATTAAAATTTTCTCCTTTCAATAATTGAAAGAAAGTAATTTTTTTACATTGTTTGAAACAAAAAAATCATAAGTACCCATTTGGTCAGTCACTTTAATTATATCAAGTTTTTCAATGTTTTTCTTAAAGATATCAATATAATCTACTAAATCAATTAATGATTTTTTAAAAACTAAATCAGGAGTCCAATAGTCTGGAAACTTATCCAAGAACTTATCAACCGATGTTTCTAGAGTTCTTTTTCTAAGCAATGTCTGTTGATTGTTATTAATAGATTTATTACTCAATAGGTCGACTATATAAGTGTTAAATTTATGTATTAGATTTTCAGTTTCAATCGTTTTTAGCAATCCTATCACCAAAGCATCTTTTTCGGTTATTTCAAATTCTTTATTCTCTTTTAATATTTTCTCTCCTTCTTTATCGGATCCCAATACATAATAAACATAATGGTCCCAGACACATCTCTTTATTATGTCTTCAGCGCATAAAATGATTCTCATTTTTAATATATAGTTTATTGGTTATAATAAAAAATATAAATAAGTTTATGAAATTTAGAATTAGGAAAACTATAAATGATGCCCAAATTGAAATTGACAACTTGAATCTTGAATTTGTCATATTGGAATATAAATCAAATTCTCAAAAGTCAAAATTTAAACATTCTTGTGGTGAGATATTTGAGACGAGGTTATCACATCTATTAGACAGGAAGAGATGTCCAAAATGTCATGGTAAATTTAGAGATAAAGAAATGTTTCAAAAAAAGTCAAACGAAGTTCACAACTATGAATATGAAATATTAGATTTTACTAATGGAAATTCACCTGTAAAAATAAAACATAAAAGATGTAGTTCAATTTATACTCAAGTTGGAAATAGACATCTTAGAGGAGATAGATGTTTTAATTGTTACGGAAATAAAAAACTAACTAGAGAGTGTATAATCGAAAGGTCAACTTCTATTTGGAAAGGTGAATATGAAATATTATCAGACAATGTTAAATACAATGAGAAGTCGAAAATAAGACATAAAGTTTGTGGATATGAATTTTATCAAATAATTTCATCACATTTGTTAGGAATTGGATGTTCAAAATGTGCAGGTAATTCTAAACACACTATAAACTCAGTTCAAGAAAAGTCAGATATAATTCATAATTTCGAATATAAGATATTAACCAATCCTGAAGGCTCAAAATCTAAAATAAAAATATTACATTTATTATGTGGTAAAGAATTTGAACAGGTTTTATCAGACCATTTATCTGGATGTGGATGTATTATTTGTAACATAAGTAAAGGTGAGAAAAATATTGAAAATATATTAACTGGTTTAAATATTAACTTCACTAAACAAAAAACATTTGAAGATTGTAAATTTAAAAATAAATTAAAGTTTGATTTCTATATACCAGAAAAAAATATATGTATAGAATTTGATGGAGAACAGCACTTCAAGCCTATAAGATATTTTGGTGGTAATAAATCGTTTGAATTACAAAAAATAAAAGATCAAATAAAAAATGAATATTGCAATAAGAATAAAATAAAACTTATAAGGTTCAGATTTGATGAAGATCCTATTAAAATAGAGTTTGAAATAAATAAATTGATAATTTTATAAAAATTTTAAAAAATCATTAATTTGTTTCAAAAAAATATATATATGTTATCTTTTATAGAATAAAAAATCAAATTTAACATTGAAGGATCTAATTCAAAATGAAATTGAAACACCTGAAGGTAGTGGAACTATCGAACAAATCTATCTAACAGAACTAGGGTATGTTATGATGAGAGTTTATTTAAAAAAGAAGAGAGCTTGGCAAAATATAAAAATAGGTGATATTAAATCAATGTTAAATGGTACTTCTTATAAAGTAGGTAAAAATTTTAGTATTAAGAGATTTTAATATATAATTAAAAATATTAACTTTAATGTATAATTATTCAGAATTTATAACAGAAAAAAGATTAGAAGCTTTACTAGAAAGTAAATTGGTTTTATCTAATGGGTTTTTAAATGTTTTAAAGTCTATACAATCACCAGTATCTAGTTATCTTATTAGTTTAGGATCAAAAGATGTAAATTTACAACAAAACTTCATTGATTTAGGAACTGACAATGATTCTGTTATGTTCACAACAGATAGAAAGGCTCAGGAGATTATTGGTGGTAAAGAGATACTTTACAAGGTTAGTCAAGGTGGTAGAACTCTAAGAAATACAGATTCTAATATAAACACATTCAATAAACTTGGATTCCAAAGACCAGAAGGTGATATATACAAGCCAACAGTTGGAACTATTGGTAAGATACTATCAGAAATAGTAGGAACAAATTCTAAAATATATTGTCATTTTGAATGTACTCAGAGTCCTAATAGTTCCGATATAGGAATGAAAACTGTCATAAATAAAGAAGCTTTATCCGATCATGATGATACTCTTAGTAAAGTATGGGGCACAGCAAGAAATCCAATAAGAATCGGAAGATTAGTTAGAGCATTATATAGATCTGGAAGTACAACTATAAGCGATTCAGAAATTGAAAAATTTGTGAATGATTATAAAGCCACAATTGATATTATTAACGATGCATTTAGTCGATTTGAAGTAGTACAAGGTTCTACAATTTCAAAATTATATAATCACGATTACTATGAGAGTGATGATGGCACATTAGGTTCATCTTGTATGGCTGATATGCCAGATTCTACATTTGATATTTATGTAGATAATCCAGAGGTTTGTAAGTTAGTTGTTTTATGGTCTAAAAATGGTAGTATTTCTGGTGGAAAATATAATTCAGATAAAATTTGTGGAAGAGCAATACTTTGGACAACAAGAAGCGGAGATATCTTAATGGATAGAATCTATACAAACAATGACTCTGATGTTGATTTATTTAAGAAATTTTCAAATAAAAATAACTGGTGGTGTAAGAGAAATCAATCATCTAGTAGTAATTTTACGGCTGAAAGAGGAAATGAATCAAAAATTACAGACTACATAGTAGATTTAAAACACTGGGAAGAGCCTTATCCATATCTTGATACTCTATGTTATCTTAATAGCGGAACAGGTGAGTTAAGTAACTCTAAGGAAGATGTAAGTGCTGATCGGTTATTAAACGATACAGGTGGTGGTTATGACTATCTTGATGATGATGATGATTAATATGTAACGATATTATATAATAAAAAAACCCACTCAAATGAGTGGGTTTTTATTTTGTTACTTAACTTCTTCAAAGTTAACATCTTGAACATCTGGTTGAGTATCTGGAGTATCTGTACTCTGTTCTGAACTAGCCTGTGAATATAAATTCGTACTAATTCTTGACCAAGATTCATTCAATTTATTCATTTCTGAATCGATTTTATCTATATCTTGTTCTTTATGAGCCGAACTCAAATCTGCAAGAATAGTATTCAATTCTGTTTTATCATCCTCAGTTAATTTTTCATCAAACTCTTTAATTTGTTTTTCAGTTTGGAAAATCATATTATCAGCTTGATTCAATTTATCAACTTTTTCTTTTTCAAGTCTATCAGACTCTGCGTTTGCCTCAGCATCTGCTTTCATACGTTCAATTTCTTCTTTAGAAAGTTGAGATCCACCTTCAATTCGGATTTTATTTTCTTTCCCTGAAGCTTGATCCTTAGCAGTTACAGATAGTATACCATTAGCATCAATATCTATTGTACATTCAATTTTAGGAATACCACGAGGTGCTGGCATTATTCCATCTAAATGGAAACGTCCTAGTGATCTATTATCTCTAGCCATAGGTCTTTCTCCTTGAATCACATGAATCTCAACAGATGATTGGTTATCAGCTGCGGTTGAGAAATTTTCAGACTTACGAGTTGGGATAGTAGTATTTGACTCAATTAGTTTAGTGAATACTCCACCCATTGTTTCAATACCTAAAGAAAGTGGTGTTACATCCAATAATAAAACATCAGTAATGTTTCCTGTAAGTACGGCTCCTTGAATGGCTGCTCCAATAGCAACAACTTCATCTGGATTAACAGACTTATTTGGTTTCTTATTGAAGTTCTTTTCAATGGCTTCTTGGATAGCTGGGATTCTTGTAGATCCACCAACTAAAATAATTTCATCAATATCTGATGCTTTAATACCAGCTTTAGTTAAAGCTGTTTTCGCACAAGCGATAGCTCTATCTACAAGAGAAGAAGTTAATTGGTCAAACTTAGAACGTGTTAATTTTTTAACAAAGTGAAGAGGTGTTGAATCCTTAGCTGTGATATAAGGTAAATTAATATCACTTTCAGATGCAGAACTTAATTCAATCTTTGCTTTCTCAGCGGCATCTTTCAATCGTTGAAGAGACATTGGATCTTTTGATAAGTCCATTGAATGTTCAGTTTTAAATTCATCAACCATCCAATTAATGATTGCGTTATCAAAATCATCACCACCTAAGTGAACATCACCATCAGTAGATTTTACTTCAAACACACCATCACCAATTTCAAGAACTGATACATCATGAGTACCACCTCCACAGTCAAATACTAGGATTTTAGATTCTTTATTTTTCTTATCAAGACCATAAGCAAGTGCTGCCGCAGTTGGTTCATTAATAATTCTTTCAACTATTAGTCCTGCAATTTCACCAGCCTCAATAGTTGCTGTTCTTTCAGCATCACCGAAATAAGCAGGAACTGTAATTACTGCACGAGTAACTTCATGTCCAAGATAATCCTCAGCAGTTTTTTTCATTTTTTGAAGAATCATTGCTGATATTTCTTGAGGTGTGTATTTACGATCATCAATATCAACACCTGGAACATTATTTCCAGTTTTAACTACCTTATAAGGTACTCTTTTGATTTCGTCAGTACATTTTGAAAAATCTTTTCCAATAAATCGTTTAATTGAATAAACTGTTTTGGTAGGATTTGTTAATGATTGTCTTTTAGCAGGATCTCCTACTTTACGATCTTTATCTGTGAAACCTACAACTGAAGGTGTTGTTCTTTTTCCTTCAGAATTTGAGATTATGATTGGCTCTCCACCTTCTACTACAGCAACTGCCGAATTTGTGGTCCCAAGATCAATTCCCACTATTACATCTCTTTTGTTCATAATTTAATTTTATTATTTTTTTATTACTATTATATCAATCTTAGTGCCAAAGTTTAATTTATGACATTTTGTTATTAACTTTAGTATTTTATGACACATTGTCATAAATTCATAAATTAACTAATATATTATTATATATTTTATTTTAAAAAAGTTTGGTATTGATTAAGGAACAATGTAAAATTTAATATATAAAAGAAAAGAAAAAATATGAGATATATTTATACATTATCAGATCCTTCTACAATGGAAATAAGATATGTTGGTCAAACCAATGAACCTAAAAGAAGATTCAATGACCATATTTCATCATCTATAAATGAAAGTTCTGATTCATATAATACCTATAAAGCAAGATGGATAAGAAAGATACTTAATAATAATTTTCTACCCATTATGAATATAATAGATAGTTGTAGTTCTTTTGAGGAATCTAATAAATTAGAGAGAATTTATGTTGAGAACTTAACAAAAGATGGATATAGGTTGACCAATTCACATGTCACCGATGTTACTGAGTTCTCAATAGAGACGAAAAAGAAAATGTCGTCTGCTAAAAAAGGTAAAACTCTTGAAGAAATTGTAGGTTTAGAAAAATCATTAGAGTTGAGAGAATATTATTCGGAAAGAATGAAATTAAATAATCCTAATAAGAGTAATGATACATTAGTTAAAGAAAAAATAAGTAACACACTTAAAGAATATTTCTCAACACCTGAAAACCACTGGGCTTATGGATTAAAAATGGATGATGATCACAATGAGAAATTGAGACAATCTAAACTAAATAATCCCAAGAATGTAGGGAATAGAAAACCTAGAACTGAGGAACAGAAAGAAAAAATAAGAAACTCTATAAGGGGTATTAAAATAAAAAGAAGTGAGATATTACAATATGATTTAGACATGAATTTAATAAATGAGTGGAAAAGTCTAAGAGAGATTGAAAGGAATGATAGTTCATTGAGTAGAAGTCAAATATCAAAATGTTGTAAAGGCGATAAGAATACTTATGCCGGATATATCTGGAAATATAAAAAGTAATATATAAAATATGATTGATTTAAATGAGTCCAAAGGCACACCAGATATTATAAAAGATATAATAAATGAAAACTCAACAACTATTAACAAGATTATAGAAAATAGTATTGACGATGTTTTTTCTTTAAATATAAACAAAAATATAAATTTAGATGAGAAGACACTATCATTAAAATGTGACTTAAATATTTATTTTCACTTTAATAAGGATTATAATGGTAATATTAAATTTGAAAAATGTATTGAAAGTAATTTTAAGAATTGTGAAATAAATATTTTTATTCCTAAAAATTTTGAAAAAATAAGAGTTTATAAATCAATAGTGCATGAACTAACACATTTATATGAATTGTATCAAATAAAAGATATTTTTGATAAAACAAGTTGGATGAAGTCGAAAAATTTAAATACTTATGATATACTATCAAATAGTAAAGGTCTAATAAGATACTTCAGAGATATATTCTATTCGTCATTATCACATGAGATTAGGAGTAATTTATCATCATTACATATTTTACTAATTGGATTAAAATCAAAAGATGAAAAATATTTAAGGAACATGTTAGAAAAGACAAGTGAATGGAGTAGATATAGATCTATATCAGAATTTAATCCAGAACAATATTTATTTGACTTACTAAACAATTATGATTTGGACTTTATATTAAATTCTTTTAACCTATTTAATAAAGTTTTAGAAATAAAATATAAACCAATACAAAATAAAGAAAATTTAATTAAATACTTTAATAACTGGAAAAGATACTTCATAGACATATCAAATAAATATGAATTTAAAATAAATAAAAAAATAAAAGAGGTTATTGAAAGTGAAGATGATGAATATGGAACCGAAATATATGAGGATAAAATATTAAAATACTCTGATTACTTAAATGATACTCAACATAATAGAGATTTAAAAATTTCTAAATTATTAAATATTAATTATAAGGATTATTTTTAATCATTCCAATTCCAATTAAAAAAGTTTATAATTATCTAACTAAAGTTACTCTTCCTCTATAAACGTGTACTTCATCGAATATATCAGTTACAAAAAACTGGTATACATAAACATCTATCTGACAATCAACATTGTTTAATGTACCATCCCAGACAGGTGGTTCAGCGGAGGTTTTATCAAATATTTTTTCACCCCATCTATCAAATATTTGCATTGTTACACTTTTATAGTTGGTTCCTTTTCCAAAAAAAATTTCATTATTCTTATTATTTGTTGGTGTAAAAGCATTTGGTATATAAAATGTAAATATAGGATTCACGATAACATATCCAAAAGTACTATCTAAACAACCAAATTGATTTTGAACTTGAAGACTGATTATATATCTACCAGGTATATCATATGAATGATAAGGATCTGATAAAAAACTATACACACCATCTCCGAAATTCCAAACATAATTAGAAGAGCCGGATGAATAATTTGTGAAATTAACAATTGGATTATATTCATCAACTTCGGTTGGGAACACACTAAAACCAGCAGTTGGTGTTGGATGAATAACTATCACCGTTGATGTGTTAGAAGTTGATACACAACCATTTACATTAGTTACTTGTAAAGTAACTTGATAGTTACCTGATGATGAATAAGTATGTGTTGGATTTTCTAAACTAGAGACCTGACCATCACCAAAATCCCAATTCCAAGAATTTATTATACCAGATGATAGATCCGTAAAATCTAAAGTCAATGGAGGACAACCGCTTCCACTATTTGGTGAGAATGATACTGATGATAATGGATTTATCAGTATTGAATTTTGAAAAATATCAACACAACCAAAATCTGACGTTGTTGTTAGAGTAATATTAAATGTATTTGTTGATGTATAATTATGTGTTGGATTAGGAACATTTGATATTGTATTATCTCCAAAATTCCAAACATAGTTAATAATTTGAGATGGTGGATTTATACTACTTAAATTAGTAAATATAACATCACTATTCACACAACCATTATTAGGCTGTGTGAAATTTGATACTGGATTTGGATATATTGTTATTGGATTAGTTATACTTGATGAGCAAGATAAAGAACCATCAGTTGATAAAACTAAAAGTGTTACGTTATATGTACCATCCGAAGAATATGTGTAGGTCGGATTTTGTATCAATGAAGTTGATCCAAATTCACCAAATGTCCATAGATATTGATTTGATATAGACCAAGATGGAACTTGTGAACTATTTAGAAATTGACTTTGTATTCCTTGACAACTATTTTGTGTTAAGAAGCTAGCAATTGGGTTTTGTCTTATATTAACAACATCCGTTAAAGTATCTCTACAATTTGTTCCTTGTATACCAACAATTAATTCTACATTATACGTTCCGTAATTTGGATAAGTATATACGGGAGATTGTTCTTGTGATGATATATTATTTCCAAATAACCAAAGATATTCCATAGAATATCCCAATTCTGGAATGGTTGTATTTATAAATGATGTTGGATTACCAAAACAATTATCAGATACAATAAAACTACTAGTTGGCATTGGATACACTTGTATTTGTTGAGAATATTGTGCATCACATCCATTATCAGTTGTTACTACTAGTGTAATAGTGTATTCCCCAGGTGTTTGATAAAAGTGTGTTGGGTTAGTTGATGTTGATGTTGTATTATCCCCAAAATTCCACAAATAAGTTCCTTGTCCATTATTAGAGATAGTTGAAGTATTTGTAAAAGTAAATAAACCCTCACATTGACCTACATATGTAAACGATGGTGTAGGTATAGTAGGTTGTAAATCCGCAGTTAAAGTTAATTCACACCCAGTTGCAGTTGTTAGAAAACAACTTAAAGTATTATAAAGTGTTGGATTTACAGATATTGTTTGAGTTGTTTCACCAGTTTCCCACAGATAAGATGTGAATCCGGGAGGGGCACTCAATATTGCCGTTGTTTGATTAACACAATACTGAACATCAATCTCATTTGCGGTACAATAGATAGCATCAATGTAAGCATATCCAAAGTGACCGCCTAGTGAGCAATCGCCAGTTTCAAATTCAAGTGTTACAGTTTGACCGACATAAGATGTTAAATCCACGGTCACAGTTGACCAATCTCTCCAAGCTATATTAACTGGATCTCCTTGGTTATCAACACCTGGGCAACTTTGAAATCCTGATAGATTAGAAGCGGCAGTTACCATATAATCAGTACAAGCAATTATACTACCATCAGGTAGTCTAACTCTAGAATTAAATCTTGGTTGCTCATCTGGAGTATGTCCTGGGTCTTCAAATACAACCGCATAAGCATATTGTACTAATGTACTTTGTGGGGTTACTGTGAAAGTAAATGTTAATCCTTCGGCCTGATTACCAACGTTATCATTACCAAGTCTTGCTGTGAAGTTACCAGAATAAACAGTTGAAAGACCACCACAAGTATGAGGATCTATTCCCGGTGACATTATGGTTTGACGACCATTTACTATTCCATTATTTGGTAATGTTATAGGACAACAATCTCCTCTTCTTCCTTGCCAACCTGTGAAGTTTCCTAACTCAAAGTCAGCATTATAACACTGAGCATATGAAGTCAATGTCGTAAAAAATGACAAAATTATTAATATAAATTTCTTAAATCTATTCATCCTTCTTAACATTTGGATTATATATTAAGAGTAAAAATTGTATTAATAAAAAAAACCATGTTATGTGCAATACCACTTTTATATTTTAATATATAAATTATGAATAAATATTATGTTTATGTATATTTAAATACATTGAATCCTGGTAAATTTGACTATGAAGACATCTCATTTGAATATGAGCCTTTTTATATTGGTAAAGGAAAAGATGATAGAATGTATCACCACTTAAATAAAGTTAAAAATTCCTCTAAGTACAAACCTAATGAGAAGTTTAATATAATTGAAAATTGTATTAAAAGTAAAAATGATCCAATCATAGTAAAACTGTTTGATAATTTAACAGAAGATCACTCTTTAATTAAGGAAAATGAGATAATTAAAAAAATTGGAAGATTTGATTTGAATAAAGGTCCACTTACAAATAGAAATGATGGCGGATTGAAGCCACAAGATAATTATCACCACAACAATGAATCTAAAATGAAAATATCTATCGGTGGTAAAAACAGAGATCCAGAAAAAAGATATGATATGATATCACCAGATGGTTTATTATATACAAATGTTAAATTAAATTCATTCTGCACTGAACACAAATTAGATTATCAAAAAATTAGAAAATCTTCAAATAAAGGTAAAATTAAAGCAATAAGAATAACATCAATTAAACAATCTAAACCAGAAACAATAAATTGTGTTGGTTGGGAAGTTATAAATAAAAAAATTATAAACAAGGTTGATATTGAAAGATATCCAAAATATAAGATAATATCTCCAGATAAAATAGAGTATTTAATATATTCAGATGAATTTATTAAGTATAAATGTGATGAATTACAATTAGACGTTAGAACATTACGTTATTACAAGAATACTGGAGTTATTTTTATAAAAAATACCACACAAGGTAGTATAAAGTCAATAAATTGCCAAGGTTGGCAATTTATTGATCTTGAGTCTCTTCATCAGGTTCCTGAAAGAACAAAGTAGGATCGATTCTCTTAAGCCACTCTCTAGCAATAAGAAGCCTTTTTGTTTTTTCTCTTATATACTCCTTTGCTAGATCGTATATATCTCTACCTTTATCTAAAGCCATAACATACCCAAAGTTTGTATCCTTTTTATTATATAAAATTGCATAATCTTTTCTGTTAGATTCCATATCTAAGAATTTCTGATATGACTTTTCTATATCCTTTACCTTGATATCGATTTGTTCTTTAACAATTTTAATTATTTTTTCAATTCTTTCTCTTGCCTCATGTTGTTCCACTGGTATCTGACCTAATACATCATCTATCTTTTCTTCTAAGATGTATCCGATTATAATATGTTCTCTATAAATGTCTTCTGTTAGCAATCCATGAAGAGACATATACCAAGGAGTTTTTAATTTAAAGAAAAAGTCCTTACCCCACTTATCCTCAGCTTGAACGATAACACCTTCTTTATCGACTTCTTTAGCTATAACTTCTATTAAAGAATCTAAATCTTTATTATCATCTTCAAATGGTGCAATTCTAATAGTACCAATCTTATCAAGATAGTTCTTAATATCAAGATGTTTACCAGTTGTGTTATCTCTCATTCTTAAAAGAATAAGATCTTCATCTAAATATCTTAGTACAATACGGTTAGCAGGAGACACATACTCAAAAATAGAAGTTATATCGTTATTTAAGCACCAGTCAACAAATGTTTTAACATCTGTTCTAGTTCTATAAATTCTATTAATACCATTAGATTGTTCATTATCAAATCCCATTTTAGATTTACCTAAAACTTTACCATTTGGTAGTTTAATAAATGATGCAATAGATCCATCCTCTTTATTATTAATAAACTTAATCTTATAGTTTTTAACGATAGAGTACATAGACTCTGGAACTTGGTTAAGATTAAAGAACTTTTCAAGCAATAAGAATCTTCTAAACAATGATCCATCTTCATTGAATATGAAAGTTAAACCTCTCATTTCATAAGCTTTAACATCTGGTCTTTTTTCTAAAGGAGTTACAAAATCTTTATATTGAGCGAGACGATAGTTGAATATAGAAATATTATACCCATCAATAGTAAATTTTGATTCATAAAAAGGAGCATCTTCTTTTGCACACATTTCCACACAATCTTCATAATTTGGAAGATAGTGAGATGATAGTTCGTTAGATTCTCTGATAAACTGGGTATAGTTATGAATTTTCATTTACATTTATTCAAATTTTTTACAAATATATGATTTTATTAGACATGTATATATAAAATTTAATAAAATTAAACCTTTTGTTTTTACTAGTATTTCAGAAAAAATATATAATATATGTCAAATATAAAGGATGATATAATTCCAGTTATTAAATGGTTATCAATTGATCTTGATGAGGTTGTAATCGATATAATGATATCGTATGAACTTTTTTTTCACACAATAGAGTGGAGAAGAAAGGATAATAGGGTTATTCTACACAGAATAGTTAATGACTTCGATTTTGCCTATGATCTAGAGGATTTTGACGTAGAAACACAGTCTCAAATTTGTAATTATTTAATTAGAAATTTTTTAGGATGACATCCTATTTTGACTTTTCTGAGCTAAGTATGCTTTTAAATCATCATAAGTAACATTACCAGGATTTGATAAAACAATATCTGGATTTGCTTCTTTTTTTACTTCTATTTTTTTACCCTCTGCTTCTTTAATTCTTTCCTCATTATCAATTTCTAGTTTTTTAAATAAAGAACCAAGATAAAAATCGATTCCTTTTTGCTTCACAACCGTGGGTTCATAATTAAATATGAATTCCTCAGTATTTAAATATATAGCAACTAAATCTTCATTTATATAATAATCTATATAGAATGTAATATCACCAATAGTGCCTTGTCTAAGTATGTTTGTATTATATTGATTATTATAGAAGTGACTAAATGTATCCTTATCATTGAATACTCTAGCACCATTTTTCTCCACAGTGGGCACAAGTCCCAAGCTTTGCTTGTAATATTTAGATTTCTTTAATTCTAAAATTATTGATGGTCGAGTTACTACGTTATACATAAAACTAAATTTTATTTTATTTATAAATTTTATTCAGTTTCGATCTCAATTTTTTCAATATCTGTGTTAAACTCATCATCAAGTTCAATTTTCAAATCCACTATGAAGTCTTCATCAATAGAGTCAATTTCTGTATTTTTGGAAATATGACCGACTAATGTAAAGTTTTCTAATTCATACTTTTTAAATTTAACAAAACAACTTTTAATATCTTTATCAGTGAAGTCTTTAGTTTTGTCTTTTGGAATTGCTAAATCTAAAGGAATTGTTATATATAAATCATATCTCGCTTCAGAATCTGTGAATATAAATTTAATACTATCATTTATTGCTGAATATTTACTAAATTCTGATGATTCTAGTTTAAGTCCTAACTCAGCTAAAGATAGTTTTGATTTCTTACTTTCTTGTTCTTTACCTCTTTTTAGAGCATCGCTCATTTTAATTAACTCATCTTCATCATCTGGTGATTCTACAGATTCAAAATATTTCTCTATCTTTGATTTTAGTTTAGATAGTCTTATCTTAATGTATTCTTCTGGTGAATCATATACATTTTCGTTTAAGAATTGGTTGAATTTAATAATTTTCATAAAGTATATATTAAATAGTTCAATTGATTTACCACCAACCTTTGTATTTAAAATGTTTTATTTTATCATAATAAATACTTTTTATAATATCTTTAACTTCTTTAATAGGATTATTACCTGAGAAGTAAAAATATAATCCAAAAAATAACGCTGCAAGGCAATATAATACCAAGTTCGCATTTAATAAGGAACCTGTTAATTTGATTAAAATCAATTGAATCACGTCGAATCCTAGTGGGTTTAGGTACATCGCGATGATTAGAAATACGGTCGCTAGGCGCGGTCTGTTTATCTTCTTCATTACATATATAACTCTCCGAGGCCATAAAAATATTATATTTTGAGTTTTAATCACCTAACACACATCACTCAACACCTGATTAAAACTTAATATACTATATATTAATAATACTATCTAACTTTTTATCACGCATTTCTTCTTTAGTTAGAATATCAACACATCTAATTCTCCAAGATATTGAAAGATTTCTCATATCTAAATATTTACAGATTGAGAACATCGCAAGTGATTTATATTTACAATCTTCTTCAAAGAATTTTTTTAAATCTTCATCTGAATTAAATTCCAATGTTTCTACACATTTATTATAAGAGAATAATTGATTATTTTCAATTTTCATTAATTGAAATGTTGGCATCTTTGGAACTAATTTCACTGATTTTTGTATATACTCAAAAAGTTCACCAAACCAAAGGCTTGGATGAACAGTAGCTACAGTTATATTTAAGTTATCGGAAGATCCTACTCTTAGACAATTATCATATAATATTTTTAATGCAGTGAAATCAATATCATCATTTACATAAACTGATACTTCTTCTTTAGAATCAAATATTTTTACATCTATCATCTTCTTTTATATTTTTCAATATTTTCGAAATTTTCGAAATTTTATCACTATTATTTATTGAAAAAATTGATGCAGCAACAGCTGCCGACGCCACCATCCAGCTAGCACCAGCACCTCTTGACTTTAGAGAAATTATATTGGACGCTTTAATTATTTTATCTAAAAGTTCTTTATCAAATTCTCTCATTCCATTTACATCCTTTCTACTTGAAGGAAATCTAACTCAACTTCAGTTGGTCTTGAGAAAATCAAAATTTCAACTTTTATCTTTTGTTTTTCAGAATCTACTGATGTTATCGTGCCTTTAAAAGTTGAGAATGCTCCTTCGGTAACCTTAATTTCCTCACCCTTTGAGAACAAACTTGTAGATGTAGTTATATTATCATTAGTATCTTGATCTTTAATCATTCTAGTAACCTCGAACTCTTTTAATGGAGTGATATCACCTGATTTACTTTTAACAAACCCAGCGGCACCATTTATACCTTTTAAAAAGTTATTAATCTCACCAACGGCTGAGGTTTCGAGAAATAAATATCCTGGATAGATAATCTTTTCTTTAGCTATTTTTTTACCATTTTTAACACTAAAAACCTTTTCAGTTGGGATTATGTGTCTTCCGATAACATCATTTAATCCGGATCTAATAATCTCTAGATTTAATTTCTCAAAAACACTACGTTCTCTGTTATTTTGAGTTCTAATTGCGTACCAATTCATCGATTCTGCCATATTATTTTATTTTTGTTTTGTAAAATTTTAATTCTTCTTGTATCAAATCTGGATAGTTATCCAATAAATATATTAGATCTTGTTCTTTATTAAGTCCTAGTTTTAGGAAAAGTAATTTGAAATCACTATCAGGTATATCAGTTTTTTCAAACTTAGGACTTTTTGACCAAAACCAATTAGGGTATGGTTTATCCAACATAAAGTAATACCACAAATCTAGTGATGTACTTTTATCCACATTCTTATTATTTAATAATTGTGATTTTGTTGTATATTTTTTAGAAAAATACCGATTAAAGATAAAAAAGAATTTCTCTTTATCTAAATCGGTTATATTTTTCCAATCTTTCTTATTTCTAAACATCGCATTTGCAACATCTATTAACTCTGCCATACTATATTTTGGTTATAAACATTATTCATACTATCTACAATTTCCGGTGGAAAGTTATATACTCTTAGATCAATAAGTTTCATATTTTCTTGAATTCTTGATACTATTGGTTGTATATTAGTCTTAGATACTTTCTTTTTCTCACAGATAATATCCGCTATGTTTTCAAACAAATCGGGATCTTGTAAAGACGGTTCGCCAAATTCTACTAGATATGAATCATATACAGATTGAGCTCCCTTGGCACCAATTCCTCTAACTTTACCAGATTTACTTGTTTGATATACTGATTGAATATTATCACTTGTATCACCAGATATAATTTTAATCATTAGTGACTCAATTGAGTCAATTTCATTTAAATTATATTTATTTATAAATCTAAACATTAGGTTTAAAAATTCTGTATTATCATTTAAATTGAAAATATCATCATTTGATTTACCTTGGATTTTATTTATAAATATTTGATAGTTTTTAGGCAAAAATATCTTCTCCTGATTATACATTTCATTACTCATGAAATTTATCCACTCATTTTCAATATCAAATTTTATCAATTGCTTAATATCATAGTCATTAGATACTATGAAATTTGATTGATTATTTTGATTATTTTTATGAACTAGAAATGCAATCCAATCATCACCTTCTATTCTTGGTGACTCTAAAATTCTAGCACCTTTTATATTTTGTTTAAATTCATCATAAACCTTATAAACAAAAGACCAATCAATATCAGTATCTTTTTTTCTAGTAGCTTTATAATTACTATTTAAATTCTTTCTCCAAGATTTTTCTTTTGAATCGGATACTAGATAAATGTTGGTGAATGGATAAAGCTTTTTGTAGCTTACAATTGTATTTTCTAAAGATTGACTAAGAGCACCATATAAAAGATTATTCTTATGTAATGTAAAAACTAATCTTGAAAGTATGTAATTGCCGTCTATTATTAAGTTTAGTAACATTGAAATTGTTATATTTTACTTTATAGTGAGCAAAATACTTTTAGTTTTCAAATAAAAACTTCATTCGTCTTTTGGCCAGAATTTATCTAAGCTATTCGATTTATCATCTAAATTTCCTAGAATTTCATCAATTTTATGCTGTCTCTTAACGGCAACTGGTATTTCTTCAGACCAATCTACTAATCCGTTCTCCTTTCTTTCATATGATACATCATCACTATAGTAATCGTATTCAAAAAAGTAATCATACTCATAGTAGTCCGACCATTCAAAATAATCACCATCTTCTAATATTTCTCTTTGTTCGTGATTCATCATCTTAGTATCTGTTGTAGTTGTATATCTCTATACAATTGATTAAATGTTTCTCTTATATCTTCTCTTTTTGTTTTAAAATATTGTTTGTTAGCATAGTGATCCCAAAATTTATTCTGAACCTCTTTATTAACTTCTAAGTATATATCTTTTACTAACTCAATACAATTTTCTTTTTTACAATATTCTATCAAATTTCCAATAAAATCAAATTCTATTTTCTCAAACCCATCATAAAATTGTGACTTAGAATAATCTTTAAGATAGTTTGTAATATTTATTACATTGAAATCTCCATTAAATCCTGGATCAGCAAAAAGTGGTGATATAAAATAAAACTCAATATCTGTTTTTTGTAAATTCTTAACTACTTTTAAAATATCCTTAGACATTCTAAGATCTAGAAATATGTATATCAAATTATCATCAACGATATCAAATATAGGAATCCAAGCAATATTTTTCTTAAAGATCCTGTTTTTGGATACTTTCCAGTCACTATTATTTGGTATAATACTATCTAAGTCCATTTTCTTTAAGTATTTTTAAGAATTGTCTTTTATCAGCCTCGCGAGTTCCAAGAGAATCTCCTCTCTTTTTTTTATCTCTATAATATGAATATTTACGATTAGGTGAATATTTATTCTCATATCTACTATCATGTCTTCTTGTCACACCAGTTTTATAGAAATGAGAATCTTCTGACCCAATTTCATCAGACCAGATAGGATTTTTAATTTTATCGTTATTTGGTGTAATATAGCGCCACCAACTACTCTCAGAGTTAAACCTTTTAAGTCTTCTCTTGACGATCACCTCTAACTTATATCTTCTCCAAGCGCGAGTTCGCATAACCCACAAATATAATAAATTATATTAAACTTTTCAACTTATAATCCCTTTGAATGGATTTTATGTAAATATCATCAACCGTAACAGTGATTTCCTCACTAGAAATATTATCTAGATCTAATTTAACTTCTAATATTTTAGAATCATCGTGTGTGAAATTTATTTCTGATTTTATAAATTTAACACCAATTAGGAATTGATTAAGAATATTACCTAGTTTATCATGTGACATATGAATAACACATTTAATATCTTTGAGGAAATTATCAAAATTTAAATGTTTAAAATGTGTTGTATCAATTAGAAAACTAATATGAATTTTATTTTCATCAATAGTATTGACATATGATAGTTCATAAGTTAATTCTTTCATATGATAATTCTCTGTAATTAATACAAACTCAAAAAGGTTTGAATAAATCGGTTCTATTGCCGCTGATACTGAACTTGGATAATGTGGTAGTGGCATTAGTTCAATATTTGATTTTTTCTAAGTTCTGAATTTTTACCAAACCAGATATCTAAATACTCATCAGATAATTCATCTTTAGTAATCTTTGTCAATTTTGGATTATTTATAATCTCTTGATACTCATCATCAACAAGTGCCGCAAGACCTTTCTTATATTTAATCTCCCAAAGTTTTAAATCTTCTTTTAAAGACCACTCATTATATTCAGTTTGTGTATAGAATAATAACTTCTTCTTTGATTTCTTATTTATAGAAACTACAATAGGTGTTTCAACTTTATAAACCATATTTCTATCAAACAAATCTGGCCAGTACTTATTAAAGAAGTTTAAGAGAAGTCCAGCAATAGAATTACCATCAACATCAGCATCAACATAAAAGAATATTTTACCATATCTTAAATCTCTTAAATCTGGTTTTTGTCCTAGTTTTAAACCTAAAGATGCCATCAAATTAACAACTTCATTATTTTGAACTAACTTTTGATTCGTTAATTCAGATACATTTGTGAATTTACCTTTAAGTGCAAACGCTCCCATAAATTGTGGCTCTCTATACTTTCTAAAAGCAGATATCGCTGAATCACCTTCAAATATACCCATTGAGCATTTCCATCTATCTTTATTTTTAGCATCAATTAGCTTTTCAACTTTAATTTTAGATAGATTCTTATTCAATTCACGAGCTAATTTACTATCATCAGCGCTTTTCTTTTGTTGAACCCAGTCAAGTATAGAGTCAACTATTTCAGATTTTAAAATTGATTTAATTAATTTCTCAGGTACTTGATATGTATATCCAAAATCTTTAACCTCTGTAATAAGTTTTTCTTTTGTTTGAGATGAAAAACTTGGATTAACAACCGTAGAGTTAATAAAAATTGAAATATGATTCTTAAACTCAGATGGTTTTACATCTACTTTATGTTTTTTCTGAAAGAATTCTCTCATCTCAGATATGATCTGATTTAAGATATAATCAACGTGAGACCCACCATCATAAGTATCAGTTGAATTAACAAATGATATTTGTTGAAATCCTTCTGAAGTTGGTGCAACTGCTATAGACCAAGATTTATCTTTATTTGTTTCATAAAAATACTTGGATTTATATAATTTAACATAGTCCTCGAAAGATTTTATATTTATTAATTCATTATTAAAATATATCTTTATATGTGGGTTACAAGCAGCTAAGTCATAAATTCTTTTTTCAATCATTTTAAAATGATCTTGATTAATTTCTTCTAATCCAAATTTTTCAAAATCAGGTTTAAAAGTAATTTCAGTATGTGAGTTTTTAGACTTTTTTATTTCCGCAACAGTTCTATCTCTCATATTATTTGAGAATGTTTGAGAGTAGTGATTTTTACCATCACAAGTTGATATAGTGAATTTTTTTGAGAATATGTTAGTTAATTTTTGACCAAGTCCATTGGTGCCTGCTACAACTCTATCTTCTGAATCATCGTAATTGCTACCAGAAAGGAGAGTCCCAAATAAAACCTCAGGTAGGTATAAATTATGGTCTTTGTGTATTACAACTTCAATACCACCATTATCCCATACAGATATAATATCATTTTTAATATTAATTTTAATAGTATTTAATTTAGAACCTTCTCTTTTCGATTCATCCACACTATTTACAACTATTTCATCTATTATTTTTAAAAAAGATGGTACGATAGTAATTTCCTTCCTAACCATTTTATTATTATCTATTATCCATTTTAAGGATGTATTTGGTTTATTAGAGCCTACATATGTACCTGGTCTCAATAATACATGACTTATTTGGTCCAATACTTTATATTTTTCTTCTATTGTTTTAACTTTTCCCATTTAGAATTTCATCTATTTTATTTTTTATATTTTCATTATATTTTATTACTTTGAAAGTTATTTTATTATTTTCACAATATTTATTTTTAATATTATCTCTCTTTTTTGTAATTTTTAATCCATCATTTCCACCAAAATATTTTATTGGTTTATAATGTTGTATTCCATTATATTCTATACATAAATTTCTTTCTGGTATATAAAAGTCAAAGACTAAGTTTGTTATATTTATACAATCATCAAATTTTTTTTGATGTATATATACTAATCCTGATTCTTTTAACAATTTTATTATTTCTCTTTCACCTTTTGATGATTTACAAATTGGACATCCTGAACCAAATATATGAATTGAAGTCATTTGTTCAAATTTGCCATGTTCTGGACATATTATCTCGATTTTACTAAATGCACTTCTATATATTACATTTGAATAATCATAGAAATTATTATGTTTTAAATTACACTTTTTAATAAATAATTCAGTATTCATTTTTTTACCTGAACAATATGGACAACCATCATATCTTAGGTGATCTTTCAATGTTTGTTTAAATATCCCATGTTCTGGACAAATTATTTCACATTTTTGTTTATTATTAATATATTTAACTAAAGAATAATCATATTTATTGTTAAATTTACTATTACATTTATCAATATAATTATTATTTCTTAATTTTATTTTTGAACATTCATTACAACCATTACCATTAAGATGATTTGAAATCTTTTGTTGAAATTCCCCATGATCTGGACATATAATAATTATATTATCAATAATACCATTCATTATAACTGATAGTGAATAGTCATATTTATTACAATGTATTATATTTGATCTTTTAATAAAATCTTCTATTTTTAATGAAAATTTATCAATAACACATTTTTTACAAGTTTGTCCATTTAGATGTGAATTTGGTTGTTGTTCAAAAATACCATGATCAGGACATATTATTTTAACCTTTATCTTACTATGTTTATATTCAACTAATGAATAGTCATAATAATTTTTATGTATTATAGTACACCTCTCTATAAAGGATTTTAATGTTAATTTATTACTATTCTAACCACATTCTCTACACCCACTTTTATTTAAGTGTCTCATCACACCTTGTTCAAATATACCATGATCTGGACATATTATTTTTATTTTATCTTTGACTGTATTAAAAATAACCAATGAATAATCGTATTTATTATTATGTATAATATTTAGCTTCTCTATAAGTTTTTCTTTAGTATATCTCATTATCTATTTATTAAAAAAAGTATCTACCTCTTTGTATTTTTGTTAATTATATTTCTGTAATTTAAGTATTATCCATATCTTTAATGACACTGATGGTTTCCTGCTATTGTTTAATTTACCAATTTAAACTAAACAAAATAAATTAGATATATAAAGATATGGAACAAAAATCTATAACAGAATTCCTTTCTCAAGAATATAAAGAGTTTGCTCTTTATTCTATTGAAGGTAGAGCTATTCCATCTGTGATAGATGGTTTTAAACCAACTCAAAGGAAAATTATTCACATTGCTAATATTGTTTGGAAAAGTGGTTCTGAAAAGAATCTTAAAGTATTCCAACTATCTGGTAAGGTAGCTTCTGATGCATTTTATCATCACGGAGATATGTCTTTATCAAATGCAATTATTAATTTAGCACAGAAATTTAAAAATAATGCTCCACTTTTAGAAGAAGATGGTCAATTCGGATCTTTAAGATCACCACAAGCTGGTGCTCCACGTTATATTGGTACTAAGTTAAGTCCTAACTTTCGACTGATGTATAAAGATTTTGAATTACTTAATTATAAAGAAGAAGAAGGTGAAATAATTGAACCTAAATTCTTTCTACCTATTATTCCAACCGTTTTAATAAATGGTGGATCTGGTATTGCCGTTGGATTTGCTTCTAATATATTAAATAGAGATGTTAAAGAGATTATAGATGTATGTGTTAAATATTTGAATGGAAAGAAAATAACTACTGTTAAACCATCTCTAATAGGATTTACAGGAACATATACACAAGATATTGAGAATTCTAAGAAATGGTATATAAGAGGTACTCTATCTAGAGCAAACACAACAACTGTTAAAATCACAGAACTACCACCTTCAATGACATATGAAAAGTATGAAGAAATACTTGATAGATTAGTAGAGAATAAAGATATTGTATCTTATGAAGATAATTGTAAAGACAATGTTGATTATACTTTAAAATTCACAAGAAATAGTTTAGAGACTATCGATGATGATAGATTATATAAACTTCTAAAACTAGAGGAATCTGAAACTGAAAATTTCAACACATTAGATGAAAATGGTAAATTAAAAATATTTGAAAGAGTTGAAGATATAATTAAATATTTTGTTGATTTTAGATTATCATACTATCAGTTGAGAAAAGACCATCAACTTGATAAAATGCAACAAGAACTTAAAGTATTAGGTAATCGTGGTAAATTTATCAAAGCCATTTTAGATGGTAAAATAGTTGTGAATAATAAAGCCAAGGATGAAATAATAACACAAATTGAATCAATTGCTATTGAAATGATAGATGGTTCATATGATTATCTTTTAAGAATGCCAATCTATTCTTTAACTAAAGAGGTGTTTGATAAATTGAAACAAGATTTCACTTCTAAGAAAGAAGAAATTGAGAAACTAAAATTGATTGATCCAAAAGATATGTATATTGAGGATTTATCTGAACTAAAAAAGAAATTTAAATAATATGGAAAAAATGAAACGATACGAGGACTTCAAGAATGAAGATAACAAAACTGATATCCTCACAAAAGAAGAACTTGAAAGAGTGAAATGGACTAAATATAAAATTATAGTACCTACTTTAGAGGACAAATTAGAATTAGAAAAAGCGTTTGAACACATTCACTATTGTAATATCGATACAGATAATATAGCTGTTAATCAATTAGCTCACGAGTATCTAACAGAAGAAATAACAGGGGATCCTAGACACATAAACAATATTATAGTTGATGAAGAACTTTACAATAAAATAAAATAAAAGGTTTTTATCTTAGATTTTATTCTTATATTTGTGTACTAAATAAAAAACTATGTTTGAAGGAACACCTCTAATTAAAAAGATTTTTTGGATCAATGTACTGGCTTTTTCACTAACGCTAATATTAGCGAGTATTAATTTCAGTGTATTTGAACGTTTTGCAATGTGGTCATACAAAGGTGATAACTTCTATCCTTGGCAACTTATTACATATCAATTTTTACATGCTGGATTTTTTCATATTATATTTAATATGTTGGCTTTATTGAGTATAGGTCCATTCGTTGAGAGGTTTCTTGGTAAGAAAAAGTTTCTACCATTTTACCTCTTATGTGGAGTAGGTTCTGCACTATTACATATGTCAATAAGTAATAATGTTACCGTTCCAATGGTTGGTGCATCTGGTGCTTTATTTGGATTACTTGTATTATTCTCAATCATTCATCCAAATGAAAAACTATATTTGTTTTTTATTCCAATTGGAATCAAAGCAAAATATATGGTTGGTGGATTGATTGCCATAGAAGTATTACTTGGTCTATTCTCAACATCGGATGGTATAGGACATTGGGCACACGTAGGTGGTGCATTAACTGGTATAACACTATATCTTTTTAATAAAAGGTATTTAAGTAATAATATATAATAGATGAAACCTCTTTTAATCTTAGATCTTGATGAAACACTAATTCATACTGAAAATGTACCAGATGAATATGCTGCTCAATATGACTATGATTTTAGGTTTAATGGACGTGGTGAATCAGCATTTTATACAAAGAAACGACCTTATCTTGAACAGTTTTTAGATTATGCTTTTGAAAATTTTGATGTTGCTATTTGGACTGCCGCAGGTGAAGATTACGCAAAAGAAATTATTAAAAATATCGGAATATTAGAATCATCACTAAACTTTTTCTATACAAAAGATAAGTGTACTATCAAACTTAGTCTCGACTATTCTGATTATTATGGTGTAAAAAATCTTAATAAATTAAAGAAGGGTGGATATGATCTGAATCGTGTTTTGATTGTTGATGATATTAGAGAAACTGCTGTTAATAACTATGGTAATCTTATATTGATTAAACCATTTACAGATAACACTGATGATACTGAGTTACTTAAACTAATCTCATACTTACAAACTATTAAAGATGAACCAAATTACAGAAGAATTGAAAAACGAGGATGGTCAAATTCGAGTAAGTAATTTATCTGACTATAAAATTCAACTTGAATGTTGGATACCTATACTTTTATCACATAATGATTCACTTAGAGTAATCGGTAGGATTAAATTAAAGACACGATATAGTATTGATAAGGATGAAAGGAGACATCATTTTGAATTACCAACCTACAATATTATCTACCCAAAGGATAGATTTTTACAAATTATTTCACAATCTTGGAAAATTAAGAAAAAATTCATATCTTTGCAAATGGATCATTCCCTATACAAGATAGGTGACTATCAAGTAAAAGGTAAAATACACGGATTAATATTTGATGATCCATCTTGGGCAAGAAACTACTTATTAGAAACTATACTAAATGAGACCAGAGACAATTAAAAATCAAATAGATAAAAATATCGTTTCTCTATTAGAGAATATGGATTACGAGGAGGTTTGTAAGTATATCAATGATATCTCAACCCGATTTAATTCCAGAATTTCTGATGTTGATGTAAGTGATCTAAAATCAATAGAGAGTTGTTCTGATGCAAGAGTAAGATATACTGCTTATTATGTATTCTTTTCTAATAAGAGGATTCAGGATATTCTTAGGATAGAGAATAAAAAACTAAATAAAAACAGAATATTGAATTTCAAAACTCTTCTCTTTAAAGAGAGGCTTTTAAGTTGCTCAAAAATAGAAAATTCTATAAATTTCAAATACAAAAAGCTAATATAATAATATGACACAGAGTATTGATTTAACAGGTAGCTTAGCATTCGTGACTCCAAATCTGAATGTATTATCAATAAATTCAGCGAATAATGAAAAATTAATGGAGATAACTAATGATGGTGATGTTTTTTTCAGACTTAATGGTGTGTGGAAAAAAATTGAATGTGAGAATGATATATCACTGATGTTTGTCGCTGTTATATCTGGATTAACTGGAGTTCAATATAAAGATAAGAATGAATTAATTTCTAAAATTATAAAAAATTATAGAGGAAATCAGATTGATAAAATTTTGAAATAATGTAAAGAATCCGTATATTTGTCTTATGACAAACAGAGATAAGAATACAATTTGGAACATTCTAAGTAAGTATGACAACACACTAACCTCTATGTGTGATTCTCTTTCTAATATTTTACAAGAAAAATCAGAAAAAAATGATTACATTAATGTTTTCAGAAACTATCGTAAGATGGATATTGAAGATACTAAAATAGTTGATATTGTTCTTGGTGACAAAATACTAATATCTGTTAACTAAATTTATTACTAAACCATTCAGTGAAATCTCTATAAGACTCTTTTAGGCTATCTAAGAGAGTTTTTTCTTTTAAGAAGTCTTTGTAGTCTTGTTTATATCCTTTTAGAGTTTCATCAGTAGGATCAGTAGTCCATTGTCTATTAAATGATAATTCTTTTGGTGTTTGGAATCCAAAATATTTTAAAACTTCTTTTTCAAGTTCAACAGCATCCTGACCATTCCAGTTATGGCCCATTGCTACTATTCCAACTTCTTTGTCTTTTAATATATTAGATTCACCTAATGAAGCATGTCTATTTTCTAACCAAGTTAATCTTTCAATAAGTTGAGTATAAACGGCATTCATTTTACCCCATCTAATAGAACCAAAAAATACTATAATATCTGATTCATATATCTTATTTGCAACCACATACATTTCATCTGATGGATTATTAACAGAAGCCCAGCATCTAACAATTTTATGTGGATTTTTCTTATCATCTTTTAAAATGGCATCTTTGATACCACAGTTATTTCCACCATGTCTTGATACATTCCCTTCACAAGGAAATATTTTTAATTTAGAGACATCAATAACTTCACAATTTTTTAATTTATTTCTTATTTCTAAAGCTAGTTCGGATGATTTTGGTAATTCTTTTTCACCAGACCAACGATTTGATGTTGTTAAAAATACTATTCTAGATCCCTCGGAATCCTTCACTTTTAAATAATTAAAAAATTTCTTGATAAATCTCTCCATATTCTATATATTTGTATTTTAATATATGAATGTATATCATGATGTTTCATGAAGTTAAATTTAAAGAAAAATAATAGATGGCATTTAAAGATTCATTACAGATGATGCTTGAAAACCTAGCAGATCAAACGATAAATGGTAGAATATCTTGGATACCTATCAGTAATACAAAAATGGAAATTGATATTGAAGATATTAAATTTGAATTTCTAGTAAATTGGAGATTGGAAATTGATACCGGATGGACTATGAGTCCAGGTTGGATAAATATGAAATCTAAAGATTTGGACTTTATTTTATATTCACATAACTTCCCTGAACAGATTACCCAGATTAAGGAATATCTATGTAAAATTCATTTTGACCAACATAAGCCATCGGATCAAAAAGTTATTGATCAGATTGACAACATATCTAAAACTTTATCTATACAAGAGTATCGAGATAAAAAAATATCAAATATTTTTGATGAAAGATAGAGATAAAGTAAAAGAAAAATTTGAAATACTTGATTGGTTTTGGTTCAAATCAAGATGTACTAATAAAGCTGGTCATAGGAATGAAAGAGCACAAAAGAACTTTGATTCATATTTAAAAATATTTTTAACAGAAATGGAATATACTGGACAAACAAAAAGTGAAATTCAAAAAAACTTCAAAAGAATTGAAGATATAATGTCTAAATCCGACGATAAAGACAGACAAATCTATTTAGCTCAAACACAAGCTAACCGTATCACAGATGAATGGAAAAGTATAAATAGAGCAATGGCCGCGAAAGAAATGGGTCATGAACATCTATTTGAAGTATTTTTCCGAAGGGCCTATGAACTTGGCTCTGTTGGAAAACAAGAATATCGTCAATATCAATTAACAAAATTAGGAATATGAAAAATCAATTTAAAGTATCTCAATTATTTGTAGATATATTTCAATACTTTAATGTATATGATCAAAGAGATCGTATGAAAAATCTATCTAGAGTAGAGTTATACCTATTATTGGATACTTGTGTAGATGCTCATGATGAAGATGATTCAACGGTTTGTCAGAACTTCTCACCATATATGAATGAGATTAAAGATATCTTAGGAATTCAAAATGGATATGAACCAACTGATTCTGATTTGAAAGAGTTAATAAAACAAACTGATCCTATTTTAAACGTTGAAAAGGTTACAGAATCAGGTGAGTATTTACCGGACGTCTTTACCAAACTAGAAGTCAGAGAATTAAAACTAAATAAAATTTTTGATAAGTAATAATTTATCCCTATATTTGTAATCTTAAATAAACTAAGAATGGATACAGAAAACATTAATGCTGAGGTAAGTGAAGTCACTGAACCACGTATTGGTAAATATAAACCAAAACGTAAATTTATAAATTTTATTACTGGGCTTAAAGGTCGAGTTCGACTTTTGAATAATGTTGCCTTTATTAAAGGTGAGGAATTATCTGGTATGTTAGAAGGTGCTATTTTCAAAATCACTATTTGTGATGAAGATACAATTGACTTTGAAGAACTAGATACTAACTTATCAACTCCAGAAATGATTCAACGATTTATCGATGATATTGATTCCCGTGATGTTACTGGTTATACCCAAAAATTTGTAGTGTCTAGTCTTAAATTTCAAGATGAAGATGCTAAACCTTGCTATCTTGAAGTAGAAAACACTAAACCAATTGATATGTTATTTTCACTATTTGACGAAGAATCTTCTAAAGAGATTTCAGAAAAAGGTATGTCTATCCTTGATGCTCTTTTCAGCTCAGAAACAGATGAAGAACTGAGTCTTTCCGAAAAAGATGTCCAAACTATTTTAGATGCGGTGGAGAACCCTCCAGTACCAAATGAACCTTTGAAAAAAGCGGCAGAGAGTTATATGGAAGAATCTTTTCGTAAAATGAATGAAGAAAAGGTTCTTGAACTTAAAGACCGTATTGAAAAGACTGAGAGAGAAATTCTGAAATTTAAAATGGATGTTAAACAGACAGAATCTAAAATCATATCCTCCTCTGATAGTTTGAAGATATTGAATAGTCGTCTTGAATCTTTACAACCAAAAGATGAACCAATTGGATATGATTTCTTTGTATCCACTGAAAATAAGAGTGATATTGAACCAGATGAAAACTTAGTTGCTGTTGTTGAAAAAATTGCTCCTGTGTTGAAACTGAATACTCCTGTAGTTATCGATATGTTAACTAAAGGATACTACACTATTAAAATTCAAAAACAAGTTCAAAGTGAAGAAGAAAATACAATTGAACGAGAAATCTACAGAAAGATTGTAAGTATTGATGTGATGGGTAAAGTTGATATGATATCACCTACTGAATTTGAGTATCGCGGTGATATGACTTGGCACCAACTAGTTGATAAGATGATCCGTATGGGGTTTGAGCAAAATCCAGAGTTTGATAAGATAAGCGGTTCTAACTCTTATGAAAGTAAAGAAGAAGAATCTTCTAATCAAGAAGACAAAACCGCAGAGTAATACAAACAACAATTAATTTAATTTTAAATAATTTAACCAACCACTAACTTATGAAAGCAAAAAGAAGTTTTAAAAAATGGGCATCTTATAAATATAAGAAAATCTTAGTAAGACTGAAAACAAGGTCTAAATCTATGTTGGAGAATAAATCCAGAAGACCAAAATTGAATGAGATTCAAAAACCACTATATGATATTTGTCACAAATTAATTTCTGAGCCTACGACTGAGTTAAGATCTAATTCAATAGATTATACATTTCATATTGAAAATGATAATTATCTAGTTATAATTAGATCAAATCAAATAACAGAACAGAGTTATTCAATAAGCTTGGTTGAATTAAATTCTGTAAATCAAACACCAGTATTTGTTGATATTCCTTTTCCATCGGAATTTGTGAAAATAATTGTTGAGAAGTTTGACAGGGAAATGCAGAAAAGAATGAAGAATCGTCAGACTCTAAAAACAACCAAAGTTGCTAATAGACTTCAATCTATTTTAAAGCAAATTGAATTGAAAGAATTTTAATGAGAGTAATTGCTATAAAAGATGCACCAATCGTAGATGTTTCTGCTTGGACAAAAAAGAGTGGTTTAACACAGGCTTATAAAGTGGGAGATATATTTGAGTTGTCTAAAGAGTATTCAGATCCTAACTATCACAGAACCTATATGGTTATATTCAACCACCATATAGGTTCTTACATGGAAGTAAACTATGAAAATTTCATAACACTTGATGAACACCGAGAGAATCAAATAAATGAATTATTATCTACATAAATATTTAATTCGAATTTTATCTTACCACAATCCCAGATTTTGTCAACTACTATAGAGTCAACATACTCCTTTTCTGTACAAGAATATTTTAACTTAGACTTCTTAAAATTCGACTTATGAACTCTCTTATTATTAACTACATATTTATAATCTGGTAAACTCTCATTAATATTATTAAATCCTAATTTATAATATAAATTACCAATGCTCCAATCTCTATCTGCATAACTAACTATTCTAATTGGATTGTAATTTTTTATAAAATATTTTAGTAGTTTAGATGCTCCTCCAACTACATTTGTTTCTATTTTGTTACAAAATCTGGATAGATTCCAACCACTATCTTCCATTCTTTTACGACCTTCAAAGTTATTAAAAGTCATTACAGAAACTAATTCTTTATTATAAATAAGACCTAGTTTTAAACTACTTTGATCAACTCCTTGTATATGATTATCTTCTAAAAAATTAGAAACCGATTTTAATTGAACTACTTCACATTTTCTAGCCCATATTCTATTATCAGTTTTTCCTAACCAATTTTTAATTTGACTCTTGACTATATTACAATTAAAAGACCAATCATCTTCCCATATGTGTATAATTCTTATATCTTTTTCCAAAAAATACTTAGTTTTATCACTATGATAGTTTTTATCTTTCAATTTTTCAGAGTGCCAGTAAAGACCATTAAATTCAAAACCTAATTTAATTTCTGGTAGATAAATATCTATCTCTAATTTGTCTCTATAACTTTTAACTACCTCTCCTTTATAAATTGACAAGATAAATCTATATAATTCATCTTCTTTTATAGAACGACTATCTCCAATAGGATTACAAACAGTACATAGTTTTAAGTTAGATCTTAATCTATTATGATAACTTGAACTATCTATATAAAAATAGTGGTCTAAATTATTATCACATTTAAATAGAGAGACTTTATTATCAACATATTTTACATAATTACTATTGTTTGTTATTTTACAATCTCTTATTAAATCAGATTGCATCGGAGAATTTGATCCATATAATTCATTGTTAGTCTTTTTTATCTTCTCCCTTATAACCGGTGATGAAAGTTGAGACTCATATCCAGTTCTTTCAATATTTGTTTGTTTTACTTTATCATAAAACTCACTAACCTGTGAAGGATGTTCAACTCCATACTTATCTCTGAAAATAGATTTTATCCTTTCACTATCCATAAACGGATTTTCATATCCAAATTTATCCAAATTGGTTTTATATACTTTTTCTTTGAAGTTTATAGATTTTGAGAAATGATCAACGCCGTATTTTGCAATTGATGTTTTTTTAACCTTCTCATTTCTGTCAGGGTGTTGTGAATAATATTCAACTCCATATTTATCTTTATTATATTCCTTTAATTTTATATGAGAACATTTGTCACAAGTATATATAGGGTATTTAACACAAGAGTTTATATTTTTATTATATGCTTGATATTTTATATATCTCTCAACAAAACAAATATCACAACAAACATTAACTTTCAAATTACTACCATTCTGTAATTGTGTTTCAGTTTCAACTTCAATTATATCTCGTAAGGAGATATTTTCATAAAATTCTTTATAATATTCAATATTTTTCCTAGTTATTTTAATTTTTACTTTTCTATCTAAAATCATTTTACTATATTTGTTTTAATATATATTAAAAAGTCAAACTCTCCCTATTATAAAATAATTTTTGGAAATTAGATTTTTATCCGTATATTTGTAAAATAAAATAAAAGACATAAGATGATTGTTAAAAACATACACGAAAAATTACTGAATTCAATTCAGACAATGCTTATCGATACGAAGGTCAATCTCCCATATTATGGTGAGTTTAACCTACATATTAGTTTCCATGAGCAAGACTCAATTGGAACTTGTGCAGTCAACGTGACTTCAAAGGGTATGAATTTCTTTTACTCTCCGAAGTTTCTTGAAGATATGTCTCAAAAAGAAGTCAACTTCATTGCACTTCATGAGGATTTTCACTTATTGTTTAATCACCCACGTAGAACTATTACTGGTCAATACGATCATAAATTATCTAATATCGCTCAAGACATGATTATCAATCACGTTATTTGGGAAGATATTTCACACTCTTTCGTTGAAATTCCTAAGAATAAAGATGGTAAGAACATGGCTTTATTCGTTCCTAAAGACTACACAGGTAAACTTATCTTCGAAGAGTTATATGAGTGGTTGAAAGAAGAAAAAGATAAGTTTCAAAAGAAACAAAAAGAAGGTAAGAGTAAAAACTCTGAGTGTAAGTCTTGTGAAGGATCTGGTAAGAAAGATGGTAAGCAAAAAGGTGAATCCGGTAAAGGTCAAAAAGACGGTAAAGGTCAAAAAGACGGTGAAGGAAAAGGCGAGGGAGGCCAAGGTGAAGGCCAAGGTGAGTCCTGTCCAGATTGTGATGGAACTGGTAATGAAGGTGGTAAAGATGCGTCTGGTAAACCATCATATGGTCCTTATGGTAAAAACCCATCTGGTAAAGATGGTGATGCTATCGATACTTGGAGTACAGATCAAATCTTCCAAGACTTAGAAAATGGTACTGGTGAGTATCTTGACAAACATATTGGTGACGATGTACCGGAAGAAATGCGTGAGGCGATGGTTCGTGACGTAATGGATCGACTTGCATCTCGTGGTCTTTCAGCGGGGAATGTTGAGTCAACTATTAACAAACTTCGTAAACAACGTAAAGATTACTTGAAAGAGATTAAGCGTTCTGTATCTAATATGATCTTTGGTCACATTAAACAAAAGACTATTGTTAAACCAAATCGTCGTCAGATTGCAGGATTGAAAGGTAATCGTAAGATTAAGAGTAAAGTAAACGTTATTCTTGACACAAGCGGTAGTATGGGTGGTCAAGGCACGTTTGAAAGAGTTCTTTCTTATGTTTATCGAAATGATATCGAAATCAACTTCATCCAAGGTGATACCGAGGTTAAGTGGGTAGAGAACTTCAAGAAAGCAAAATCTCTTGAAACTATGAAGATTCATGGTCTTGGAGGTACTGTACTTCAACCAGCCGTTGATTATGTAGTTGAACACTTTAATGATTTCAACAATGTCATGCTCACGGACGGTTATTGTGACAATCTTGATCTTTCTAAAGTTAGAGGAAAGATACTGATTATATCAGTTGGTACAAAAGTACCTATTGCAAGAACTAATAATAAGGTCAAACAAATTTGTATAGAAAATACACATTAATAAAAAATCCCAGTTAATTACTGGGATTTTTTATTTTATTTTGAAACAGTAAAATATCAATATTCTTTTTTGAAGAATTTAATCTTCTCTTTGTTACACAAAGGTTATCATAATCAGAAGTTTCAATAGGACTCTTTTCTAAATAAAAACACTCTCTTATTGATATCTTATGGTCTATTGATGGATAATCACCATCATTTGAATCAAGTAGAAAATTATCTTTTATATACTCTCCATCATAAAAATCATATCCATCCCACGTTTCCAAAAATTTTGATTTTATTGATTTATAATAGTTCCAAGATACTCTATAGAATTCTTTGTATGTTGAGTATTTATCATTTGTATAGTCAATCCAATCTCCACTTTTATTTCTCTTTTCTCTAATTTTATCTCTAACTTCAACTGATTGAAAAACATTATATACACCATACTTGTTTTTTACTATATCATCCCTCTTTTTTGAAAAGTAGGTTCCTTTACATAATACATTCTCTACACCATATCTTTCTAAACAGGTTGTTTTATTTTTTTCAGGATTTCTAAAAGTAGAAGATCCATACTTTTTCATACAGGTATCTTTTTGCTTTTGATTAACAATAGTTGATAACTTAGCACAAGATATCGAACAAAACTTTTTCTCTTTTTTCTTGTTTAAATATCCTAAATTTAAATTTTCAAATTTAACAATGTTATCACAATTTGCACAAATATCTTCACCATCAACTTTTAAAAATTCATCATAATAGGTTTTAGATGTCATGTTTTTATGAGAATGTGATATATGAATTGATAGGTGTTTCCTATCTCTAACTTCAAATGAGCAAATTTCACAAATCATCCTTTAATTTCTTTTTATCTCTCTGTTTATATTTCAATTCATTTCTTTTGCATTGAATTTTGCAGAATTTTTTATTTGATCTTCCTTGTATTTCATTTAAACAATTTCTATATTTACACTTTCTCATAATACTATATATTAAATATTTGTCCTTCCTTTTAAAAACTTGATATGATATTTCTTATACATAAATAAATGATACTCTTAATTAGATGTGATAAGGAAGTAAAGAGTTATAATAAGTGGACTACCACTTTTAACTCTGATATGTCTGATGTTAACGATGTGTTCGTTAGCAACGGAATTTCCACATTTCTACTTTATAGAAGTAAGCTTCCAAGTGAATTTAAAAAAACATCAAATCCAAAAAGAGGAATAAACTCAATATCATCATTTGATTTTACAAAAGTAGAACAAGATTGTATCATATTCTATCATGGTGATGTTCTTAAAGAAGGTGATGAAGTGGCAATTGAGAATTTATTTAATTATTGTCATAACAACAACAAACATTTAGTTATTCAGTTTAGTTTGGATAACCAACATATGATTAATCATATCTGTACTGGATCTGAGGTTTATGTTGAAAGAGAGGATTTAAGCAGGTTTCTACTTCAATTACATAGAAATATAAAAATAGATAATCTTTTGGGTTAGAATTCTATTTTTTCTACATTTTTCAAATCAACCTCATATTCACTACCATCAATTTCAACCGTAATTAAACCATCATCATCTACACTCATTGGATTAATTGCCATATCTGGATCATTATCAGGTAAGTTATTAACAATAGTTGTATAGATAAATCCTTTACTTTGAATACAATCAATTATATCTTGTATAGTAAAGTTTTTGTATTTGAATGATTCAAAAAATTTCAAGTATCTCATTTTAATATATATTAAAAATTTATTTTTTAAAATGAAGTACTTAAAGAAATTTAATGAAGAGTTAAAAGCTCAAACTTACAAAAACGCTGCTCGTAAATTAAAAAAAATCTTGAAAGAAAAACCTGCTTTAGGCAAGGCTATTGGTGCTGAAGAAAGGGCTAATAAATTAGAACTTTATTCGAAAGATGTTCAAGAA
>Ga0247832_1001824_pt1 | contig 35293 bp, 19 predicted proteins | sample LaCruzMarch2015__10_FD_192407 | JGI IMG/M metagenome (GOLD analysis project Ga0247832, IMG submission 192407) | Freshwater microbial communities from meromictic Lake La Cruz, Castile-La Mancha, Spain - LaCruzMarch2015_4m | ecosystem: Environmental > Aquatic > Freshwater > Lake | place: Spain... | reverse complement strand
CCTTTGCGCAGCGCCTTGCGCTTTGCTTCGGCGTCTTTTTTGAGCTGTTTGACTTCTTTGGTGTATTTGCTGTCTTCGTACTTCATCAGGAAGTCTTCGCAGCGTTCAATAGTACTGGCGTAACGCTCGTCCTTTTTGTCTACCACACTGTTTTCACTCAACAGGTAGTTGGATTTGGCGATGAGGTACCGAACCCGTTCCGAGTCGGGTGATTCAGGATAATCGCGCAGCAGGTTATCGAAAGAGATGACTGCAGATTGATATTGCTTGAGGTTGTAATACAGTTCACCCTCGCCAAACGCTTTTTCTTCCAATTTTCGGCGCAGCTCATCAATGAGGCGGTTGCATTCTACTACACGTTCGCTTTTGGGAAACAGGTTTACGAACAATTGGAAGTCTTCAATAGCAGTAGTGGTGCTTCCCTGATCTAAGCGGAACGACGGCGATTGTTTGTAGTTACAATAGGCCGACATAAAAGCGGCCTCTTCCCGGTTGGGCGAATTGATGAAAGTATTGGCGAAATTGCGAAAGTAGTACGCACCCAGCACAAACTGTTTTTGGTGGTAGTGGGTGTAGGCGTATTGAAAATAAGCTTGCTCTGCATTTGCGCTGCCCTTTACATTGTTGAGTACCAGATCGTACAGGGTCTGTGCCTTCAGGTAATCCCCTTTCTGGTAATATTCGTTTGCCGTTTTTATGATTACATCAGGATTGCCGCTCGAACGCACCTTTTCAAAGGAGCTTTTGCAGGCAGTGAGACCCAACAACAACATAATAACGGCATTACAAACAATGCTTTTTTTCATAGCCCGCAAAGATACGGTCAAAAAACGAAACAGCCTAAAAAAACGCTGCCCCAACGGCCGTTTTGGTTTGGTGTACGCATCCAAACAACCTGTTGCTTTCGGGCATCGTTGTGCATAACAGTCAATGTTTTTCAAAGCTATTTAGATGCAATCTAAAAAACAGGATGGTTCTGACAAATATTGTAAATAAAACGAACTTTGCTGGCGTTATTCAGTTAAAAACGGACAAACAACGAAACGAATCAATGTGTACATGAAACGTTTAGCGTTGTCGGTCTGTTACGCACATCCAGCCCACGAAAATGGCAAACACAATCAACTATATGGAAAACGCTGTTCTGCAAACAAAGGCATCGGCATCAGAAGCCAATTTTCAAGGTAAAATCGACGCTGACCTGCGGATTGAGCCGAAAGACTGGATGCCGGAAAAATACCGCCAGACCCTCATACGGCAAATCAGTCAGCATGCACACAGTGAAATCGTGGGTATGCTTCCGGAAGGCAACTGGATTACCCGTGCCCCATCTTTGAAGCGCAAACAAATTTTGCTCGCCAAGGTGCAGGATGAAGGTGGACATGGATTGTATCTATATGCCGCTGCAGAAACGCTGGGCATTTCCCGCGATGAGATGATAGAAGAACTGCACACGGGCAAGGCCAAATATTCTTCTATTTTTAACTATCCGACCATCAATTGGGCCGATATGGGTGCCATCGGTTGGTTGGTTGACGGCGCTGCCATCCTCAACCAAATTCCGCTGTGCCGTTGTTCTTATGGCCCGTATGCCCGAGCCATGGTGCGGGTATGCAAAGAAGAAAGTTTCCACCAGCGCCAGGGATTTGAAATCCTCCTGACCTTGTCCAAAGGATCTCCCGAGCAGCGCGATATGGCGCAGGATGCCATCAACCGCTGGTACTGGCCTTCTGTTATGATGTTTGGCCCCAACGACGGCGACTCTGTGCACAGCGCACAAAGCATGCAGTGGCGCATCAAGCGTTTCAGCAACGACGAGCTTCGGCAGCGCTTCGTCGACATGATTGCCGAACAAGTAAAAGTACTCGGCCTGAGCTTACCCGATCCCGAACTAAAGTGGAATGAAGCACGCGGACACTATGATTTTGGCCCCATCAACTGGGACGAGTTCTGGAACGTGGTTAAAGGCAACGGACCTTGCAACAAGGAACGCCTGAAAGCGCGTGTAGACGCGTATGACAATGGTGCATGGGTACGGGAAGCAGCCGCAGCACATGCAGCTAAAAAAGCTGCCCGCCAGACGACATAAGGTCTATTTCTGATAAACTTATAGATTAAATTATCTCTTTTATTGCCAATGCTATCGTTGGCAGGGTTAATTTTGTGCCCGCTAACCAAAAAGGCAACCGCATGAAACCCCTGCACTTATTTTTATTTATTACGCTTCATTGTATCAGCTTTTCTGCCTTTGCAGCAGACGGCGTCGACAACAGCTATGTAGACAATGGTGCTAACGAACTGGATATTTTTGTAAACAACAATTCCAGGGCAGTCATGTTCGGCCCGGGTGTACATACCGCTTTCGGTCCACCTTATTTTATTGTCATCAACAACAATGCCCCTGCTTATGACCTCGGAACAGTCACCCAGCTGTCGTTTACGTTTTGCAGTTCCAAAATGTTGTCGGCTTATCTCGACAGGGTTGGTTCTGCACGGTTTTATTACAGGATTTACCTAGAATCGCAACAGGGCAATCCTCCGCCATACAGCTTCGTCAACTTAAGCTCGAATAACAACCTCGATCCCAATACCTGTTTTACCTCTCGCCAAAACAGTACCTGGGAGGCACCATTGAGCGTCAATGTTTTAAATGGATTGGGTTCGGGTGCCTATTTGATAGAATTTTACATGGAAGCGCAGTTATATGATGTGGGAGACGAATCCATGGGTTGTCCGGTGAATGCCCCGGCACAGTGCAGCATTCCGGATCCTCACTACGGACGTGTTTTGCGGTCGCGTTTCAACACTACTGACCCAAGTGCTTGCAACTATTCTGCGATTTTAAACAGCCAGGCACCCGCAACAAGAATGAAATTCTACACTGGGGTACAGCCACCCCCAATGGTATTAAACAGCTCGGCCACCAATGTGAGCTGTTTCGGGGGCAACAATGGCACCGCTTCCGTTGCCGTTTCTGGTGGCACTTCGCCTTACAACTACTTGTGGAATAATGGCCAAAACACCGCAAACATCAGCGGACTTGCAGCAGGAAACTACACCGTTACAGTGACAGACGCTGGCAATTCCACGGCCACGGCCACATCTACCGTCACCCAACCAACCGCCCTTCTGGCCAGCACCTCGGCCACCAACGTGAACTGTTTCGGGGGAACCAACGGCACGGCTACGGCCACGCCCACCGGCGGCACGGCACCGTACACCTACTTTTGGAGCAACGGCCAAACGACAGCCACCATCAACGGACTGGCATCGGGTACCTACACCGTGACGGTCACCGATTCGAAAAGTTGCACGAAAACAAGCGCCGCCAACATAACCCAACCGACTGCCCTCGGGGCTAGCACCTCGGCCACCAATGTGAACTGTTTCGGGGGAACCAACGGCACGGCTACGGCCACGCCCACCGGCGGCACGGCACCGTACACCTACTTTTGGAGCAACGGCCAAACGACAGCCACCATCAACGGATTGGCATCGGGTACCTACACCGTGACGGTCACCGATGCGAAAAGCTGCACGAAAACAAGCGCCGCCACCATAACCCAACCAACCGCCCTCGTGGCCAGCACCTCGGCCACCAACGTAAGCTGTTTCGGCGGAACCAACGGCACAGCCACGGCCACGCCCACCGGTGGCACAGCACCATACACCTACTTGTGGAGCAACGGCCAAACGACAGCGACCATCAACGGACTGGCATCGGATACCTACACCGTGACGGTCACCGATGCGAAAAGCTGCACGAAAACAAGTGCCGCCAACATAACCCAGCCAACCGCACTCGAGGCGAGCACCTCTGCCACCGACGTAAGCTGTTTTGGCGGAACCAACGGCACGGCTACGGCCACGCCCACCGGCGGCACGGCACCGTACACCTACTTTTGGAGCAACGGCCAAACGACAGCCACCATCAACGGACTGGCATCGGGTACCTACACCGTGACGGTCACCGATGCGAAAAGCTGCACGAAAACAAGCGCCGCCACCGTCACCCAACCAACCGCCTTCCTGGTCAGCACCTCGGCCACCAATGTGAACTGTTTCGGCGGAACCAACGGCACAGCCACGGCCACGCCCACTGGCGGTACCGCACCGTACTCCTATTTGTGGAGCAACGGAGAAACGACGGGTATCATCAGTGGCCTATCTGCTGCCACGTACACGGTAACGGTCACCGACGTGAACGATTGCACCACCACCGCTACGGCCACCGTTGAACAGCCTGCCGCCTTGTCGGCTGTGGGATCGGCTACCGATGTGAACTGCTTCGGGGGAGCTGACGGCACAGCCACGGCCACGCCCACTGGCGGTACCGCACCGTACACCTATTTGTGGAGCAATGGAGAAACGACGGGTATCATCAGTGGCCTATCTGCTGCCACGTACACGGTAACGGTCACCGACGTGAACGATTGCACCACCACCGCTACGGCCACCGTTGAACAGCCTGCCGCCGCCTTGTCGGCAGGGGCATCGGCTACCGATGTGAACTGCTTCGGGGGAACGGACGGCACAGCCACGGCCACGCCCACCGGCGGTACCGCACCGTACACCTATTTGTGGAGCAACGGAGAAACGACGGGTATCATCAGTGGCCTATCTGCTGCCACGTACACGGTGACGGTCACCGACGCGAACGATTGCACCACCACCGCTACGGCCACCGTTGAACAGCCCGCCGCCACCTTGTCGGCAGGGGCATCGGCTACCGATGTGAACTGCTTTGGGGGAGCTGACGGGACAGCTACGGCCACGCCCACTGGCGGTACCGCACCGTATACCTATTTGTGGAGCAACGGAGAAACGACGGGTATCATCAGTGGCCTATCTGCTGCCACGTACACGGTGACGGTCACCGACACGAACGATTGCACGACCACCGCTACGGCCACCGTTGAACAGCCCGCCGCCTTGTCGGCAGGGGCATCGGCCACCAACGTGAACTGCTTCGGGGGAACTGACGGGACAGCTACGGCCACGCCCACTGGCGGTACCGCACCGTATACCTATTTGTGGAGCAACGGAGAAACGACGGGTATCATCAGTGGCCTATCTGCTGCCACGTACACGGTGACGGTCACCGACACGAACGATTGCACGACCACCGCTACGGCCACCGTTGAACAGCCCGCCGCCTTGTCGGCAGGGGCATCGGCCACCAACGTGAACTGCTTCGGGGGAACTGACGGGACAGCTACGGCTACGCCCACTGGCGGTACCGCACCGTACACTTATTTGTGGAGCAACGGAGAAACGACGGGTATCATCAGTGGCCTATCTGCTGCCACGTACACGGTAACGGTCACCGACGCGAAGGACTGCACGGCCATTGAAGACATTACATTGACTGAGCCGGCAATGGCTTTAAGTCTTGAAATAAGCAGCACACCAGAGTCCTGTACCATTGGGAGTGACGGTTCAGCCACAGTGACGGCAAGCGGAGGTACAGGGCCGTATGGCTACATTTGGAGCAACGGGCAAACTGCCCAGTCTGCCACGGATTTAACAGCTGAAGACTATACGGTAACGGTAACGGACGCCAATATGTGTACCAGTACAGCCACGGCAACGGTCATATTGGGTGCGGTGGAGGACATGAAGGTGCACACATGGGTAAAAGTGTTTCTGCAGGGGCCGTATGTGAGCGCTGCGGGATTGATGCAAGACAGCCTGCGCGCCAAAGGTTTGATTCCGCTCACCGAGCCTTATTCAGGAATAAGTGGTTTTACACACGTTGGTGGCGGGGGAGAAACGATGGATCAAGGTGTTCTGGACGTTACCGGCCCGGATGCTGTGGTCGATTGGGTTTTCCTCGAACTCCGTACAGCAAACATGCCCTCACAGGTAGTAGCTACCCGTTCAGCGCTGTTGCAACGAGACGGCGATGTGGTGGATACCGACGGGCAGTCGCCAGTGGTCTTTGACAAAGAGGCAGGTACGGCCTATTACATTGCCGTGCGCCACCGCAACCATTTAGGCGTTCAGGTTGGCGATCCGGTGCTGTACCCGGTTTGCGAGGTGGTCGAAACGAACTTTACGGAATTGGCTGAAGAAGATTCCTACAGCTACAGCGGCACCAATGATGCACAGCGTTTCGCAGGAAATAAACATCAAATGTGGGCTGGAAACGGACGTGTGGACTTCCAACTCAAGTACAATGGTTCTGTAAACGACCGCAACGCAATTTTGAATATTGTCGGCATCAATACGCCGAGCAACATCGTGTCGGGTTACTTGCTGGCCGACTACAACATGGATGGTCAGGTAAAGTACAATGGTGCTGCCAACGACCGAAATGTGCTTTTGGGGAATGTTGGAATCGGTACACCTTCCAACGTGTTGAATGATCAAATGGCTCGGTAACTGATAAGACAAATACGGTGGTAAAAGGCCTGGTTTTTGCCAACCAAAACAAAATTTGGATTAAATTAGACGAAATAACCTGGTCTGGACGTTTTTCTGTTTCTTTTTACGTATTTTTGTAAAAATCAACGATCAACAAACCCCTCAACACCACTTGATTTTTAAACCATGAGATTTTTACCATTTCTTTTTGTTGCCCTCACGGCAGGGAATTTTACACTTTTCGCCGGAGATGGCGTAGATAACAACTACATAGGTATAGATGCAAACTCCATGTTTTGTTCTATAAATTACGGCGGTGTCAACTTCGTGTACGGACCTGGCATGTATTCTTTTGGCGTTCCGATACCGGCCAATTCCACTTACAATGCGGGTAATGTGATAGATTTTTCGCTCAGCAGCGTGAATTCTACGATGCGGTCGGCTTATTATGACCGGGTGCTGACCACAACCCTTTATTACCGTATTTTTTTGGAAAGCGATCCTCCAGCCGATCCATCTGCCAATCTTTCCAACTTCCCCAACTCAGCGTTTCTGGATGAGGTAAATACGCCAATTCCAGAGTCCTCTTGCCTGACGTCCTCATTGGACGATCCCTGGAGGGAGTCGAGCTTAGGGATTAATGTGTTGTCGGGCCTGACCTTAGGTAATAATTATATCCTCGAGTTTTTTGTCGAGGCAACACTCAAAGATGTAGGCGTCGATGAGTATGATCCCAGTAATTGCACCAGTTTAGATCCGGATTCTCTCTGTCAGAATACCTCCGAGCATGACAGAGTACTCCGTTCTACATTCAACACAACTGACCCAAACCATTGCAATTATGCCTCTATAGTCAGTAGTCAGTCCCTTCCACACAGAATAAAATTTAAATATGTATCCGCCCTCCCCCTTTCCTGGACCGCCTTCTCTGCCGAACGTTTAGCCACTGACGTCAAGCTTCAATGGAAAACAGAGTTGGAATGGAACGTAGACCATTTTGACATTGAACGCAGCGATGATGCCGCCCAATGGCAGGTGATTGATGCATTGGGTGTGGCCAACGACGGTTTGAGTGCGCATACGTACACCTACATTGATATGCTTGCTGCTCCACACAGCCTGTTTTACCGCCTGCGGGCCGTAGATTTTGATCAAAAATACCAATATTCGCCTGCTGTAGGGGTAGGGGGCATCGCCTCGGCCACTTTGAGCGTTCAGCCCAATCCGGCTGGTACCCATACAGACATTTTTGTGGATCGTCTGGCACATGTACAAATCTTTAGTCCTTCAGGGGTTCTATTTCTGGACAAACCGGAGGCAGAAGGGGTTGTGCGTGTGGAAACATTCGATTGGCCCAATGGCGTGTACCGGGTAATGGTACTGGATGCATCGGGCAAGCAGTTGGAGCGTCGTACATTGGTGGTTTCCCGATAAATTTCAAGCTGGTTTTTTTGCAGCTTCTTTTGGCCACCCTGATCGGGTGAAGCCCTCCGTTTGTCGTTTTTCCAGGAAGAAACACATTTTTGGACTACTTTTGTTGAAAAGTAACTGCTTGTGTCCATCGTCCAACACTTTTACCGGCTCTATTACCTCATTGAGCTGGAGCGCAACATGAAACACGCTATGAGTCCAGAAGAGAAAAAGTCTAAAGCGTCCGAAATCATCCTCAACCACGTCGGATTTGCCCTGGGAGGAGGTTTTGTACCCATTCCGGGAGCCGACATTGCCACGGTCAGCGCCATACAGATCAACATGATGCGGCAATTGTCCAAACTGTACGGCGTACCGTTTATGCAAGACCTTGGCCGCAACATCATTTCGGCCGTGGTGGGCAGCAGCCTCGCCCGGCTTGGTGCCAGCCTCGTCAAGTTTATTCCAGGCGTGGGTACACTCATTGGCAGCCTCACCATGCCGGTGTTGTCTGGTGCCTCCACCTACGCACTCGGCAGGGTAGTGGCGGCGCATTTTCATAATGGGGGTACCTTAAACGACCTGGACTTCAACATGGCCCGGAAACGCTACGCCGAAACGCTGGATGAAGCCAAAGTGGTGGTTCAAAACATGGACAAGCCGGCTCCCCCCGCAGACGATCCGATGGAAAAACTCACCCGCCTGTCGGAACTCCATCGTGCAGGTATTTTGAGCGACGAGGAATTCCAGGCACAAAAAGCGAAATTGCTCGATCGCTTGTAATAGGTTTGCGCCATGAGGCGCGTTCAAATTCCTTCCTGGTCGGCCCCGAGGGCCATGCAAGCCTTTCAGGTGATGCGGCTTGGAGCAGTGTTTGCCGTCGGCATTTTACTCACCAAGACCAAGCTGTCGACGGCACACATCGGTGTGTACGAGATGTTGCTGTACCTCGGCACCACCCTGAGTTTCTTTTGGGTGAGTGGACTGTTGCAGGGCATCCCTACTGCTTACGCAAAGTGTGCAGATGCCAGCGCGCAGCAGCGTTTTCTGACGCAGGTGTTCTGGGTATTTAATGCCTTGGCGCTGTTGGTGTCCGGGGGCTTGTTTGTTTTTCAAAGCGTGTTGGTGCCCGCACTTACCGGATTGGACGCCTTGCCACACTTGGGCATGTATTGTCTGTTTTTAGGATTTAACCTGCCCTCGTTCATCGTGGAATACGTGTACCTGATGCGACAACAAGCCGAGCGGATGCTGGCATGGGGTGTTGTTTCTTTTGGCTTGTACGTGCCAGCGGTGGTGGTGCCCATTCTGATGGGGTATGGTTTAGGGGGCGGGTTGTTTTGGCTGACGGTGCTGGCGGTTGGAAAATGGTGTTGGACTGTTTTTTTGGTTTGGCCTGGTTTATCACAAGGTTTTGATATGGCGTTGAGCCGTGCTTACCTCCGTTTTTCTGCGCCATTGGTGTTGAATGTATTCGTTGGCAACCTGGTGTTGTTGTTTGATACCTGGTTGGTGGGTTTTTTCTACCACGACGAGGCGGTTTTTGCCCTTTTCAGGTACGGCTCACGCGAATTGCCGTTGGCCACTGCATTGGCCACCGCTTTGTCGGCTGCCATGATTCAACGCCTCATGATTGACCCGAGTGGTGGACGCGCGGAGTTGCGCCAGCGCGGGGTTCGTTTGATGCACGGCGTATTTCCATTGAGTATTGTACTGCTTTTTTTTAGCAAACCGCTTTTTCCGGTGGTGTTCAACCCGGATTTTGCAGCAGCCGCACCTTTATTCAACATTTATTTGTTGTTGACCGCCAGCAGGGTGTTGTTGCCCAATGCCCTTGTTTTGGCCAGCAACCGCTCGGGCATCATTTTGCGAACAGGCATGTTGGAGCTACTGATCAAAATAGTGCTGGGATGGCTTTTTATTCACCTGTGGGGTTTGCCCGGCTTGGCCTGGTCGGCGGTGATCGCCTTTTTTACCGAAAAAATCGGTTTGATGATTTGGTTGGAATCCACAGGTGTGCGCACCCAAAGTTGGCTGCACATTCAGGTGTATGCCCTGTATGTGGTTGCCATGAGTTTGGCTTATGCCATGAGTTTGTCGTTTTGATCCAATAAGGCATTCAACGTTTGCCGGATAAGCATTTCCGAGCTCACTTCAAATCCGGCCGCCAATCCGGGCAAGCTGGTGGCGTCGGTTTCCACGGCTGCTTTGGCGCTCAGGTGAAAGTGGGCGGCACCGGTTTCCATAGCCAACGCCTGTATGTTTCCGGGGGTGATGCCTCCACCAGGCATGATGGTTATTCGGTCGCCAAATGCCTGGATCATTTCCCGGATGCGGCCGCGCCCTTCCCAGGCTGTCGGGGCACCGCCAGAGGTCAACGTGCGCACAAAACCAAGCCCAATGATGGTTTTCAATATTTCAAACGAATGGGTTGAAACGTCAATTGCTCGATGGAAGGTGAGTTCCATGCCTTTGGCCGTTTCTGCAAGTGCCTGTAAAGCAGCATCATCCGCCTTGCCATTGGCCATCAAGGCACCAACAACCACACCGTGTGCGCCGGCTTCGCGGCAAAATGCCACATCGGCGCACATGAGGGCTACCTCTGCTTCGGAATACACAAAGTGCCCTTCGCGCGGCCTGATGAGTACGTGCACCGGAATGTCAATGGCCTTCACGGCGGCTTGTATCAGCCCCGCAGAAGGTGTGAGTCCGCCTGCGCCCAACGCACTGCACAGTTCAATGCTGTGGGCACCGGCGCGGGCAGCGGCGCGGGCAGACTGGAGGTTGGCAGCGCAAATTTCAAGTTGCATGGTTTTGGCATATTGCAGCGGCATCTGACGCAAATCATCTTGCGCGCTCGTTGTGGTCATGGTTTGCAGGTGCAATGTATAAGACTTTTACCCCTGAACTATACAAATTGAAACAAATGTATCAAACCATTTTAAGGCAGTTGCTCGATCAGACCGAAGACACGCTGTGCGTGTCCATTATTTTGCCCACTGCCAAAGGATTTCAGGATCACAAAATGACAGATGCCACCCTGAAAGGCGCCTTTCGGGAGGCAGAAAAAGCCTTGACCGACAAAGGGGCTGAGAAACACACCATTCAGCAATTGATGGAAAAGCTGAACCAGCTTGCCGAAGGGGTTGATTTTGCCAGTTCGGAGGAGGGCCTTGGTTTTTTTGTCCATGATCAATTGGCGGAAAAGGTGGACTTCAGTTTTCCGGTAGACCACAAAGTAGTGGTAGACACCTCGTTTGAAGTAAGGGACCTGGTGTACGGGGCGGGCACCCTGGAGGAGTATTTTGTGCTGATGTTGAACCGGCATGAAAGCAAGCTGTACTACGCACTGGGCAAGAAAATGTGGGACGTGCGCAAGCACCATACAGACCTTAAAGACTTGTATGTGGATGCCGAATGGATTTTTGACAAAGGAAACGGCGATAACGAGGCTTTTCACACCTACCTGCGCCAAATGGATAAAAACCTTGGTCAATACCTCAACCACCGAAAGCTGCCCGTAGTGGTGGGTGGACCGGAAGACGCGGTGCAGTATTTTTTCAACCAGTCTCGCCACGCGGAGCAATTGATGGGGCGCATACACGGGTCGTTCGATGCGGAGCCCGATGCAAAGTTGCATGAAGCGCTGGAACCCATTCTGGAGTCCATTCGCAATGCGCACGCCGAAGGCATGAAGGAGCGATTGGCCGAAGCCGAAGGGCACCACAAAGCATCGCAGGGCATCGGCAACGTATGGCCGCTGGCTATGGAGGGCAGGGTAGAAAGCCTGCTGGTGGAACGCGGCCACAGACAGACCGCTTATGTGCACGACAATGAATTGCACATAGATGCACCGGGCGACGGGCCTCATGTGCTGGTAGAAGATGCGGTGGATGACCTGATTGAAATGGTACTAAAAACCCATGGACAGGTGTTTTTCCTGCCCATGGGCACATTTGAGCCTAAAGTAGCGGCGTTGTTGCGGTATTAAGACCGGATTTTCGGCGCTTGTTCGGGCATTTGAATCCCAACGGACGCTGATCACCAATCAGAGCAGATAAAGTCCCCCGGCAGGTACCGTCCTGGTTGGGGGACTACTTTTTGTCGCCGCCATCGTCGGGCATATCGGCGGGTGCAGTGTTTTTGCCCTTGCCTTTGCCTTTGTGGCCATTACCATTACCCCGATTTTCCTGGGCTTTTTCCTTGGCGTTTTGTTCCATGACCTTGTATTTGCTGTATTGGTCGGGCGTCATGAAGCCCTGGAGTTTGGTGTCGCGGGTTTGGGCGAGTTTTTGGATTTCAGCTTTTTTGGCATCCCGAGACAGGGCAGTGTTGCCGCGCAGGGCCTGGGCTTCGGTGCGGAAAGCATCATTGGCGGCGAAGAATTGGGCTTTCTGGTCGGCGTTGAGGCCGAGTTCCTGGGCCACTTTTTCCTGGCGTTGGCCCTGTCCTTGTCCGTTGGCCTGGCCATTGGGGGATTGAGCGGAAGCAGCGGCGGTAAAGGCGGCTAAGAAGCCGAGAAGCAGCATGGTTTTGCGGATCATGTTGTGGTTAAGTGAAAGGGTGAAATGAACTATTGAATTGTAGACCTCACAAAGTAAGAACAGTTTAATCGCAGGGTGCCAAACGATTTGTTAACACAAGCGCAAACAGGGTTTTCTATTGCAAGCTGTGGACAACAGCGGTGAATTAATATTTACTTAAAGCGCTTTATGCTGTAGTACGGGTCAAGTATGTAGAATTTTGCATGAAACATGCATCAAGGATAATCGATTCCAAAGTGATCACCCATAAACAAAACTAAGTTCATTAAATTTTTTCAACGCATGAAGCAAATTCTTTTCTCGCTTTTGATGCTGGTCTTTATGGCCGTGCAGATGGGCGCACAAACCACCGTGAACATCACGGATGCGGATCTTCAACCGAACCAGACCTACAACTGGACCAAAAACAATGTGTATTTGGTAGATGGCGTTGTTTTTTTGGAGAGTGGTTCAACACTCAACATTGAAGCCGGAACAGTGGTAAAGTTCACCGCACGTGCAGATGTGGGCAACCCCTCTGCGTTGGTAGTGACTACCGGCGCTAAAATCAATGCCAATGGTACGGCTCAAGAGCCAATCATTTTTACAGCAGAGGCTGACGATGTGAACAACCCCAGTGACCTTGGACCAACTGATCGCTCTTTGTGGGGTGGTCTGGTAATCCTGGGTAACGGTGTCACTCAGAAAAACGGTATCTCTCCTGTTCAAATTGAAGGTATTCCGACAAGTGAGCCACGCGGTTTGTACGGTGGGTCAAATAATGCGGACAACTCTGGTGTATTGCGCTATGTATCGATCCGCCACGGCGGTCGTGAGATTGCTCCAGGCAACGAGCTCAACGGTCTCACATTGGGTGCGGTTGGTAGCGGCACGACCCTTGAGTACATTGAGGTATATGCCAACTCTGACGACGGCATCGAGTTCTTCGGTGGCGCGCCAAACCTGAAGTACGCCGCTGTTGCTTTTGCGGAAGACGACAGCTTCGACTGGGATGAGGTGTACACCGGTAAAGGCCAGTTCTGGTTCTCTATTCAGCGCAGCGATGTAGCTGATGCTGGTGGCGAATTGGATGGTACTACTCCAGACGACTTGACACCTTACTCGAACCCCGTTGTTTACAACTGGACACACATCGGTTCGGGTCCAAACGGGACTACTTCTGCCAACCAGTTGGGTTTGAACATTCGCGCAGGTACTGCTGGTACCATTGCCAACTCGATCATCACATCTACACGTGGCAAAGCATTGGTTGTACAAGACAAAGCTGCTGGTGTAAACGACGCTTACAGCAAATTGGCTTCTGGCGAATTGAAAATCCTGAACAACCTGTTTTTTGAGAATGGCGCATTCACTACCCTGGACGCTACCTCTACCGGTATCCTTGCGGTAAGCGGTACAGCAGAAGACGCTACTGCATCTGCGCTGATCGCCCACCTGACAACGAACAAGAACGCGATCTCCAATCCGCAAATCCAGGGCATCAGCCGCATTGCAGATGGCAACCTGGACCCACGTCCGGCAGGCAACACGGCGGTAACAACCGACCTTGCTGCTTACCCATCGGGTGATGCATTCTTCACGCAAGTAAACTATAAAGGCGCATTCCCTGCTTTCGCTGCTGGTCAGTGGTTGAGCGGATGGTCCACTTTGGCGCGCAACGGCCACCTCAAGAACCTGTCGAATCCACAAACGGTTTTTGTAAACGATGCCTCCATCAAACCTTGTGACAACATCACCTGGACTAAAGACAAGACTTACATCGTAGACGGTGTAACTTTTGTGGATTCTTGTGCTACCCTGACTATTGAAGCTGGTACTGTTGTGAAATTCACACCACGTGCCGACGTAGGCAACCCTTCGGCGCTGGTAATAGCTCGTGGGGCCAAACTTTTTGCCAATGGAACCGCCGAAGAGCCAATCATCTTCACAGCAGAAGACGACGATGTAAACAACCCGAACGATCTTGGCCCAACCGACCGCTCTTTGTGGGGTGGCCTTGTTATTTTGGGTAGTGGTGTTACACAGAAAAATGGCACGACGCCCGTTCAGGTTGAAGGTATACCCACAACGGAAAAGCGCGGCCTGTACGGCGGAAATAACAATGCCGATAACTCTGGTGTGTTGCGTTATGTATCGATCCGCCATGGCGGTCGCGAGATTGCTCCAGGTAATGAGCTCAATGGCCTCACCTTGGGTGGAGTAGGCAGCGGCACCACTTTGGAGTACGTAGAAGTATATGCCAACTCTGACGACGGCATCGAATTCTTCGGTGGCGCACCAAACCTGAAATACGCTATTGTAGCATTCGCTGAAGACGACAGCTACGACTGGGACGAAGTGTACACCGGCAAAGGCCAGTTCTGGTTCTCTTTGCAGCGCAGCGACGTAGCTGATGCAGGTGGTGAGTTGGATGGCTCTACTCCAGACGACCTGACACCATTTTCCAACCCAACCGTATACAACTGGACGCACATCGGTTCGGGCCCGAACGGAACCACTTCCGCCAACCAGTTAGGCTTAAACTTCCGCGCCGGTACAGGTGGTACATTGGCCAACTCGATCATTACGTCTACCCGTGGTAAAGCACTGGTGGTACAGGACAAAGCAGCTGGTGTAAACGATGCTTACAACAAATTGGCCAGCGGCGATTTGAAAATCCTGAACAACCTGTTCTTTGAGAACGGTGCATTCACTACGTTAGACGCTACCTCTACAGGTGTGCTTGCCGTAAGCGGTACTGCCGAAGATGCTACTGCCTCTGCCTTGATTTCGCACCTGACAACCAACAAAAACGCGATCTCCAATCCGCAAATCCAGGGCATCAGCCGCGTTGCTGATGGTAACCTTGACCCACGTCCGGCTGGCAACACAGCTGTTACCACAGACCTTGCTGCTTATCCAGCTGGCGACCAGTTCTTCACACAAGTAGACTACAAAGGCGCTTTCCCTCCATTCGCTGCTGGCCAGTGGGCACGTGGCTGGTCTGCCCTGGCACGCAATGGTCACCTGAAAGACCTCAATGCTGGCGGTCAGTTGGTATTCGTAAACGATGCTTCCATCAAGCCTTGTGACAACGTAACCTGGACCAAAGACAAAACGTATATTGTAGACGGTTTGACGTTTGTGGACTCTTGTGCAACGTTGACCATCGAAGCCGGTACAGTAGTAAAATTCACGCCACGTGCCGACGTTGGTAACCCATCTGCCCTGATCGTAGCCCGTGGAGCTAAAATCTTTGCCAACGGCACTGCTAGCGAGCCCATCATCTTCACGGCTGAAGACGACGATGTGAACAACCCGACTGACCTTGGCCCAACCGACCGCTCTTTGTGGGGTGGCCTTGCCATCCTGGGCAGTGGCATTACGCAGAAAAACGGTACTTCGCCAGTTCAAGTAGAAGGTATCCCGACAACTGAAAAGCGCGGCCTGTATGGCGGATCAAACAATGCAGATAACTCCGGCGTACTCCGTTATGTATCCATCCGCCACGGTGGTCGCGAGATCGCTCCGGGCAATGAGCTCAATGGCCTTACATTAGGTGCAGTAGGTAGCGGTACGACTTTGGAATACATTGAAATTTATGCCAACTCCGACGACGGCATCGAATTCTTCGGTGGCGCGCCAAGCCTGAAGTATGCCGTAGTGGCCTTTGCTGAAGACGACAGCTACGATTGGGACGAAGTGTACACCGGTAAAGGCCAATTCTGGTTCTCTATCCAGCGCAGCGACGTAGCAGATGCAGGCGGCGAATTAGACGGTTCTACCCCTGATGACCTGACACCTTACTCCAACCCTTCGGTGTATAACTGGACGCACATCGGTTCGGGCCAAAACGGCACGACTTCTGCCAACCAGTTGGGTTGGAATCTCCGTGCAGGTACTGCGGGTGTTATTGCCAACTCGGTTATGGTGGATACGCGCGGCAAAGCGTTGGTTGTACAAGATAAAGCTGCTGGCGTAAATGATGCTTACAGCAAACTGCTGAATGGCGAACTGCGACTGCTCAACAACGTGTTTAGCCAAATCGGTTCGTTCACCTTGCAGAATGCAAGCTCCAATGGCATCATTGCTGTTAGTGGCACCGCAGAAGATGCAACGGCTACCGCGTTGGTCAACCACCTGGAGACCAATCAAACAAGCATGCTGTCTCCTTATATCCGCCAAATCAGCCGGACGCAAGATGCCCAGCTTGACCCACGTCCTTGCACCATCGGATCGGCTTACTCCACTCCATTGGCTGCTGTACCTGGAAGCGACCCGTTCTTTACCACTGTAAACTACAAAGGTGCTTTTGCCAATGATTGGAGCCAACTTTGGATTCGCGACTGGACGACTCTGGCCCGCAACGGCCACTTGGTTGCTACACCCGTAGAAGCCTGCCCATTGGTGAATACAAATGATCTGGACGGCAATTTGCTGAACGTGTTCCGCATTTACCCGAACCCGACATCACAAAACTTCATGGTTGAATCGAAGTTCGACGCCGCTGTAAATGTTGAGATTTTTGACATGGCTGGCCGTCTGGTTTCGCAGCGCATGAGCCTTGCCCCAGGCACGCAGCAAGTAACGATCAACGAGTTGAAAGCTGGTCTGTATTTGATCAAATTTACGACCGAAGACGGTAAAAATGCCACGAAGAAACTCATCGTTGAGTAATAACCGCCTTTTTTAGGCTACATTTTTAAGCAGCAGATTTTATGGAAGCATAAGGTCTGCTGCTTCTTTGTTTTAATTAAAAAACATCTCCCTTATGCAAAAGAATAGCTACCCTCTTCTCTACTGCCTGTGCATGCTGTTTACAGTTTGTTCTTTTGGCAGCATCCTTGCCCAAAAGGCAGTCATCGCCGGTAAAGTCATCGATAAAGAAACGGGCGAAGGCCTCATCGGTGTATCCGTTGCCGCATCCAATGCAGGAGGCAATGTGGCAGGTGCCATCACCGACTTCGACGGCAACTATACCTTTGAAGTGGATCCAGGCACGTACAACATTACGTGCAAATACACAGGTTACAACAATTTTGTCGCCGAAAACTTAGACGCCAAAGACGGTGTAGTGAACACCGTAGATGCGCCCATGGAAATTTCGGGTATGGCCATCGCAGAAACGGTCATTACGGCTACGCAAATCAAAAACACCGACGCGTCGCTTATTTCCCTGCAAAAGAAATCATTCGCCATTCAAGATGGCATTTCCTCCCAACAGATCAGCCGAACAGGCGCCTCGGATGCTGCCGATGCCATGAAACAGGTAACCGGCGCAGTAGTAGAAGGTGGTAAGTTCATTGTTATGCGTGGTTTGGGCGACCGCTACTCTGTGTCGCAACTCAACGGCATCACCATGCCCAGCACCGATCCGTACCGCAATAGCTCCAGCCTTGACCTTATCCCGTCGCAGATGATTGACAACATCGTGACGCTGAAAACCTTCACCCCTGACTTGCCCGGCAACTTTACAGGTGGTTTGGTGAACATCACAACCAAGGCCATTCCTGACAAATTTACGTTCTCCATCACGGGAAACATCGGTTTCAATACTCAGGCGTCGCTCATTGACGACTTCCTGGGTCACGGCAGCGATGCTGGTGACCGGGACTGGATAGGTTATGACGACGGTGGACGCGAATTGCCAGGATACCTCACCGACCCGGCTATTCAGTCTCAGCTCAACGCAACTGCTTACCTCAGTGCGCGCAGAGCAAGTGAAGACTTCAACGATATTCGCGAGTTGCTTAACAATTCCACCGATGATTTGAGCAACGTATTTACCCCAACGCCCAAAAGCACCCCGCTTAACCACGGCTTGAGCGTCAATATTGGGGACCGTTTCAAACTCTTCGGCAACGATTTGGGTGTTTCATTAGGGGGCAACTTTTCCCGCAAATGGGAGCATTATGAGGATGGACTTGTAAATACGTACCAAAATACCGCCTCAGACCAGCTTTTTGGCTATCAGGAACTGGTGGAAACCAAAAGCACAGAGTCTCCCCACGTCGGCGGCTTGTTGAGTTTGACCTACAAATTAGGCTTAAACAACTCCATCGGGTTTAACTCTATTTACAACAACGACGCCGATATTGTCGGCCGAAACCAGGAGGGTAAATTCGTGGGCCAGTTGTCGGATGGCAACGCCACTTACCTGACCTCTGCCCTGGAGTTTGTTCAGCGTGAATATGCCTCCAACCAAGTCACCGGTCGGCATGTGTTGCCTAATGTAAACGACATTGAGATCAACTGGGCTGGCTCCTGGAACAAATCCTCTCAGGTAGAACCAGACACCCGTTACCTGTCTTACTCCCGCTCTTTGGTAGAAGAACCCGACACCACCTACTTCTTCTATGCCATCAACAACGCCGAATTCCGCGAGCCGTTCCACTTTTGGCGCGATCTGCAGGACCGGTCGCAAGAATACAAGTTGGACATCACCATACCGTTCCTCCGCAATGGCCGCGAGGGCAGCTCCAACCAGATTAAAGTGGGGGGCTTGTTCAGCAGCCTGGATCGTGAGTTTACGGAATACCAGTACACCTACGCGCGTACGGGTGGTGTACCCAGCAGCATTTTCTTTGACCGGTTTAATGGCGACATTGAGGGCTTCTTTGACTACGCCAACCAAGGCGTCATAGACACCACCACCAACCCAACCAACCCCTACACCATTGGTTATTACTACACCAACCAGGTTAACAATAAAAACTTCTATACCGGTTCGCAAGACATCACGGCGGGCTATGCCATGGCAGTGTACAACATTACCTCGAAGTTGAAGGTGGTTGCAGGTGCACGGGTAGAACAATCCAAATTGTTTGTGCAGAGCCGCGACACCTCACTTGCGCCCAGTGACTTAGACCTCACAGACGTCCTTCCCTCCGTAAGCTTGATTTATGCGCTCACCGAACGCACCAACATCCGCCTTGTATACTCGCGCACCCTTGCCCGACCAAATTTGCGGGAATTGGCACCTTTTGAGCAGTTTGACACGAAAAACGGCTTTTTTAACATCGGTAACCCATTGCTGAAGCGTACTTTGATCGACAACTTCGACGTCCGCTACGAGTTCTATCCGAAACCAGGAGAATTGTTTGCGGTCAGCGGCTTTTACAAGAATTTCAAAGACCCTATCCTCCGACAGTACTCTACTACGGCTACCATACCTGAATTGGGATACGTCAACATTGATGAGGCCCGTGTTTTGGGCGCAGAGTTTGAGTTCCGCAAAAACTTAGGGTTTATTGGGGGCAATTTCATGCAAAACATGTACTTAGCTACCAACCTGGCTTTGATCAACTCCGTTTACGATATTCCTGATGCGGAAGTGGAGCAGGCACAATCGATTGACCCGTTGTTTGACCAAACAACCCGTCCTTTTCAGGGACAGGCCCCGTACATCGTGAACTTCATTCTGTCGTACGTCAATCCGGAAAACGGATGGGAGTCTTCTTTGGCGTTCAACGTTTCTGGCCGCCGCCTGTTTAGCATTGGTCTATTTGCCACTCCCGATATTTACGAGGAGCCTGTGCCCCTGTTGAATTTCAACATTTCCAAGAAATTTAGAGACCACTACCAAATAGGCTTCTCTGCTGAAAATATCCTGAACCCGGATATTCGTAAAACACTGGATTACAGGGGGGATACGTATGATGCCGAGAAGTACAAAACCGGTGCTACCTTCGGTTTGAGCTTCGGGTATTACATCCGGTAAAAAACACAAGCACATACAATACAGCGCCATCTCCACTTGTGGGGATGGCGTTTTTTTTGTTTGTTGCCAGACCCTTAACATGATGCGGTTTGATGTAACCCTTAACATGATGCGGTTTGATGTATAGGCGACCGGAAGCTTCAAAGTGTTAAAGTTTAAAATTTAACATTACGATAATATTATATTGGGTAATAGTAGCTATTTTTGGACAAAAAAATTAGCGCCATGAAAACTTCGCACTTCGCACTTCGCACTTCGCACTTCGCACTTATGCCCTAATTGGATAGGGTTGTGTGGATTATTGATGCTCTTCTATATTAGTGGAAACACTCAATCATTTGAACACGGGTTTTGTTACGGAGACTCCGATTCCATTCAGTACACGCCGTTAAGCGTGTCGGAACGATCAGCCCAACATAGTGGACCCTACACCGTAAAACTGTACATACATCATTGCCTACATGCCGATGGAAGCGGAGGCCTCACGCCAACAGAAACGCAACAAATGTTGAGCACAACCATAAATGATTACGCAAGCCACAACATATTCTTCAATATTTGTGAAATCACGCACTACGAAAAAAATCAAGAATTTACCAGCGCCGACCAAGAGTCTGCGGAGAGTTTTTGGGTAGGCGCTTTGCGCGAGGATGGGTTGAACGCGTTTATTTTTCCGTCAGATTATTTGTACAACGATGGTTGTGTATCCATCGCAACAGCAGGAGGGTTTGCACTAGCGACCGATATCACTCCACCTAATTCACCATGTGTTGACAATAAAGTTCACATTCCCTCTACGGCGCTTATGATTTGGGGGTATGTGAACAACTGTTTTTTCCCATTGGCACCCGCAAATGAGTATGGACGGCACTTTGCCACAATACCACACGTATTGTCTCACGAAATTGGACACTGTTTCGGTCTGTTGCACCCTCACGACGATCATATCTGTGTGGAAACCGGAGCTTCCGACTGTTTGGATTGTGGAGACCAAATCTGCGAGACGGCTCCAGCGATTAACCTTGCGTACAGTGTAAATGCGAACTGCCAATTGGTTTCCACCAACTTTCCGGCCGGATGCTGTGCTTTTTGCCCTCCCGTGACTTATTACCCCGACCCGTCTTATAACCCGGATTTAGATAACATCATGGCTTACACCAATTATTACAATACAGGTACTTGCGCACCACGGTTTGTCAATGAGCAGGGTCAGCGCATGCGAAACTACTTGGCCACTTCAGCATTATTGCAACCCATTCAGCACAAAGTATTTAATGCTGGCATTACGATAACCGGAAACGAGACATGGCCGCGTTTGGACTTTCCTCCATCCGGAAACGTAATCATCAATGGAAACCTAACAGTGGAGCCAGGGGGAAATCTTGATATCTTTTTTGGAAGAATACAATTTTCCGAAACAAGTAGTTTGGTCATAAAACCCGGAGGCATAGTAGATAACTTAAGCGGGGTACTTACAGCGGCTTCGTGCGTTCAAACATGGCGCGGAGTAGATGTTCTGGGTAATCCAAATGTCGCTCAGTCTCCACAAACACATGGCCAGTATACAGGGTCCAGGTTTTCAAGAATTGAGCATGCCTGGACAGGACTCGAATCTACGGATGGGGGAATAATAATCTGTTCATTTTCCGATTTTAGAGATAATAATCTTTCGGTTTTTTTAGGTTTTCACAATTTTCCTAATAAATTTACGTATGTTACCGGATGTGACTTTGTAACAGACAAAGACGACCGTTTTGTTTTCAATTCTCCATTATGGCCAAGGTCACACCTCATGTTGTTAGGCGCTCAGAAACTAACAAACAGCTATTTCCCTTCAATTTTATTTAAAAATAACCGGTTTCGTAACACTCATAATGTGCAAAATCCGACGAATATCGGAATATGGGGTATTTCATCCAGTTTTTTTGTGCAAGGAGGACAATTTACAAATCCTCCAACGGATTCATATTTTGAAAATTTATCAACAGGTATTTTTGCCACCACTGGATCCTCACTCCTATTACTTGACAATAATTTTTCAAATTGTAATGTTGGCGCATACGTAAGCGACTTTGATTTATTGTTTTTCAACCGAAACGAGTTTACATTGGGTGTTCCGCCAAGTTTTCAATGGGCCTACCACAAGCCGGAACAATTTGGTGTATGGATGGAAAGTGATTTGCCAACGTTCAATTTTGAAGACAACAGGTTTAGCAGCTTACCTGCATCCGGGGGGCAATCAATTGAAACAATCGGCTCGTATGCCCAAAACCTGGGTACGGTCAACAAAACCATTGAGGACAACTATTACGACGGCGTTACATATGCCAACCTCGCCAACTTTACCAACGCCGACCCCTCCGGCCAAAACGGCCTGTATTACCTCTGTAACTACAACTCCGGGCCACAACGATACGACTTTTCGGTAGAATCCGGCTCCATTCGAAATAGACAAGGGGTGGTTTCTCCACCGAATGTTCAGGCGGCCGCCAACACCTTCTCCTACACAAATGGAAACAACGGGGACGACAGTGACTTTTATAACAATGGTAATTTGGTAAGGTATTATTACCGTAATTCGGCCAACGAAGAACCTTTCGATTATACTTCAAATACCGTAATAAAATTATTTGCTTTTAACTCTGCTTCCTGTGTCGGTCGCACTACATTCGAAGATACTACGCTTACCGAAACGGAAGTTAATCAGCTAAAAGTGGGGTATTATGTCAATAAAGCGCAGCAGCAAACTACTCAGTCCGCGTATCAATCAGCGGTGCTCACGGGCGATACAACCACAGCAATGCAAAAAGAGACTGAGTTGGTGGCCATGAGGGATACCATGGACTATCTGGTAGGCATGGTTCTGGTAAATGACCCAGGGGGCCGTAACAACCTTGACAGTTTGCGCAAATGGATGTCCAACTACGACCGTCCCGAGACAGAAATGCGCGTAGCCCGCTGGTACTTTAACGAAGGGCGGTACGCATTGGCAGATTCGGTGCTTCAACTCGCGCCTCAAAAATTTGAACTGACTCCGCAGGAGGCCGATGAAATCGCGTCTCTACGCAACATGATGACATTATTGAATGGAAAAGACATTTTTGCACTGGATTCCGCTACGATTCAAACTTTGTTGCCCTTTGCTGCCGATTCGGTCGGCCACATTTCCACCTGGGCGCGCAACCTTTTGATGCTCTACGGGTACTGGTTTTCGCCAGTGTATGTTCTTCCTGAGGGTGCCGGGGAAAGAAGCACAATGGAAGGATATGCTGTTGATGGACGCAAAGGCAATGTAAGGCCGAATCCGTCCGATCAATCGACGACGTTGGTTTTCGCACCTCTTTTGCACGCAGGCAGAATTTTGGTGAGCGATTTCTCGGGAAGGCTGGTTTTGGATAAGCAGGTGCCAGCCGGAACGAGCACTGTTGAGATAAGTACGGCGCATTTGCCAGCTGGGCTGTACACCATAAGGCTTTCCTCTAATGGGCAACTATTGCAAACCGCCAAAGTAGCAGTCCAACACTAACCATCATTCACCGTCAATTCGACAGCTCTGGTCAAACCGTTGTTTACCATGGCTGTCGAATTGTTATATTATTTAAATATTATGCTTAGGCATCTCAAATTATTGGCATTATGCTGTTTTTTTGCTTTCACAGCCTTTTCACAGCCCGGATTCAACAACAAATACGAATTAAATTCCCCAGGGAGCTTTATGACTAATGCTTTATATGATGACAATAACCAAAAGGTCTACATTGCTTCGACTACTTTGGATACGGTCATTGGGTTACGGGGTATTTCCCTTGTAACCGCTGACACTATGGGGAATATTTTAAGTATTTTTTCCTATTTTGATACTATTGGCAGAATTGATTTGGGGTATTCAGAAAATCCGGATATGATTTTTTTAAATGATGGTAACATTGCAATCATAGGAGGAAAATTTGATGGGATTAATAATATTATCGTACTTTTTTCAAAAGAAGGCCAGTTTATCAAGACAATTAGTATACCAATAATTAACCTCACTTCCGGACCCGCACCTTTAGAGTTAGCTGAATACAAAAATGGATATCTAATTCAAGGAGGGTTGGTAAATACACAGAATTACATTCAAGTTTATTTGATTCGACTCGATTCTGAAGGCAACATTATGTGGGAGAAACGATATAGCCCGGCAAATACCGATCAGATGTCAAGGTGCATGCGGATATTCGACGATAACACCATTTTGATAGCAGGAACGGTTAATAATGCGAGCACATACCCGATAGTCAACCCTTGGTCACGTAGCCATATTATGGCGGTAGACAGCAATGGCACCATCAAATGGGAATGGCAAAGCGCACTAAACTACGGGTTGGTAACGGACATCAAAAAAATGCCGGACGGCGACTGGCTGTTCCTGCAAAAAAAGTACATCATGACCTTTGGGTTGGACAGCGTACTGGGAGAAATGCACCTGGTGCGCAGCGACAGTAATTTTAATGTCAAGTGGCGGAAGTTGCTCAGCCCAACTCCATGGAGTTGGGGATTAACCAATGAAATGCTGCCTACTCCCGACGGCCACTGGATCATCAGTGAGCACGTGGCCATTTACGGCCCGGAATTTGAATGGATCGACCCCGGCAAAAAGGGAGGCTGTCTCACCAAGGTAAGCTCAGAAGGCGAGATTTTTTGGCAAACCTGCGACACAGCGCGTTGGGAGGAGCCTATATTGCCTTACTTCACGGAGGAATTTGTAATAGATCACGTGGTGCTGCCCTCCGGAAGCAGCATTCTGGTGGGTTCGGTGAACCGCTATCAGGCGCCCGTGCGCTCTTACGGCTGGATGTTCAAAGTAGACGCCAACGGCTGCATGTACGCCCCCTGCTCGGTGCCGGTGGAAGCGCTGGAAGCGCCGGGCATAGCACTTTCTGTGTACCCCAATCCGGCATCAGAGCGTTTTATCGTTCGGTTGCCCGAACTGAGCCGCTCGGCGGTGCTGGAGACCTACGACGCCCTTGGGCGATTGGTGGTTCAGGTGAAGACAGCACCAGGTCAGGAGCAAATGGGTGTGTCAGTGGGCGATTGGGCGGCGGGGGTGTATGCGCTGCGGTTGGTGCAGGAAGGGCGGCTATTGGGCGTAGGAAGGGTGGTGGTGCGGTGAAGAAAATTAGAAAGCACACCAATGAACACAGCAGCATGATCCCAAAAATCTATCTACCTACCTGAGTTAGCCCGGAGTTGTCGCTGCACAGACAAGTACTCCCGATTTCGAACCACTGATACAAGATTTAATGGTGCCGGTGCATTACCTTCACGTTCGACTAACATTCAAACGCGGTCATCCACCCTCCCATGCACATCGTCATCCTCGGCAACGGCATCAGCGGCATCACCACCGCCCGGCACGTGCGCAAACGCAGCGACGCCCGCATAACCGTCATCTCTGCCGAAACGGACTATTTCTACAGCCGCACCGCCCTCATGTACATCTACATGGGCCACATGCGCCTTCAGGATACCCAGCCCTACGAACCCTGGTTCTGGAAAAAAAACCGCATCGACCTCCAAAAAGCCCTCGTCGAACGCGTCGACTTTGAGGCTAAAACGCTCGTTACTTCAGCAGGCGAACGCATCCAATACGACAAACTGGTGCTCGCCACCGGCTCCAAATCCAACAAGTTCGGCTGGCCCGGCCAGGACCTCGACGGGGTTCACGGGCTGTACCATTTACAGGATGTGGAAGCCATGGAAAAACACACAGCGCGCATGCGGAATGCGGAATACGGAATGCGGAATGCCGCATTCCGCATTCCGCATTCCGCAATCATAGTAGGTGGTGGTCTTATTGGCATCGAAATGGCCGAGATGTTCCACAGCCGACACATCCCGGTCACTTTTTTGGTGCGGGAGAGCAGCTTCTGGAATATGGTGCTGCCGCCTGAAGAGTCCGACATGATCAACAGACACATCCGCGAACACGGCGTTGACCTGCGCCTGGAAACAGAACTCAAAGAGATTCTCCCCGATGCATCGGGTGCTTGTTGCGCCGCCGTGGTGACCAATAAGGCCGAAACGTTGCCTTGTTTTTTTGTGGGCCTCACCGTGGGCGTAAGCCCCAACATCGATTTCCTGAAAAACAGCGGCCTGGAAATTAACCGCGGTATTTTGGTCAACGAATTCCTGGAAACCAGCATCCCGGATGTGTACGCCATCGGCGACTGTGCGGAACAACGCGTAGCCCGTCCCGGCCGCCGACCCATCGAAGCGGTGTGGTATACGGGCCGACTCATGGGCCAGGCGCTCGCCCAATCCCTCACCGGAATCCGCACCGAATACGTGCCGGGCATCTGGTTCAACTCGGCCAAGTTTTTCGACATCGAATACCAGACTTACGGCGACATCCGCGCCCAACTGCCCGAAAACCACAATACCCTGTACTGGGAACATGCCGATGGCCAAAAAGCCGTGCGCATCAACTACGAATCGGCCTCGGGCAGTGTAGTGGGCTTCAACCTCATGGGCATCCGTTACCGCCACGAGGTGTGCGACCGCTGGCTGCGCGAAGGCACGCACATAGAAACCGTGCTGCAACAATTGCCCGCGGCCCATTTCGATCCGGAATTCTACACCACTTACGAAAAGGAAATCGCGGCTACGCATCACCATCAACAGCAGCCACAAGCCGTGTAACCCAACAACCACATTCCTCCCTCTTGCTCACCTCTGCATACAACTGATATGAAAGATACTTCCCTCTCCCTTGCTACCCCCAATCCGGTGATGACTTCGGGCCGGCAAAAAATCGCCCTGGCTACGGCTGGCCTGGGTGCCTTGCTCATCCTGGTGGTTTGGGCTGCCGGTGGAGCCATTTGGCCTGGCCCGGCGCTTGCCCTGGCGGTGTCCCTGATGTCCCTGGGTACTTTTTTATTTGTGCGCGAGGAATACCTCACGCGTCCGGATGGCATCAAGAACAATGGGGTGTGGTTCCGCAGCTTGTCGGCCCGCGGGGTATGGGGCTGGCTTATTGGCGTGATCCTCACGGGTTTTTACGTGTGCCTGTACTGGTTTCCGCAGTATTTGTCGGGACTGATTCATTTGTTTACGCCCTTGAGCATGGCTTTGCGCGGCAAGGTGGCCGACCAGTGGTTTGTGTACGGCAGCCTGTACACGCTGGCGGTATTGCTTATGGGGGCCAAGTTTATGTACAAGTATCGGCACAACCGGTATCAGCTTATCCGCACCGCCTCAGTCATGTTTTTCCAGTTTGGTTTTGCGTGGCTGATTCCCGGCATTTTAGTGAGTCTGCAACAGCCGGAGATTTATTTCACGTATTTCTGGCCGCTGTCGTATTATCAGGGTACGCCGATGGCGCACCAGGGGCATTCGGGCACGGGCTTGGGTACGTTTTTCTTCTTTTTTGGATTGGCCATGTTCTTTGTAGGCACGCCGATTTTGACGTATTTTTTTGGTAAACGGTGGTACTGTTCATGGGTGTGCGGCTGCGGCGGTTTGGCCGAAACGGCTGGCGACCCTTTTCGTCATTTGTCGGACAAAAGCCTGAATGCCTGGAAAATAGAGCGCTGGATGATCCACAGCGTGCTCGTTTTTGCAGTGGCCATGACGGCGGTGCTGTGGATCAACGTGGCCACGGGCGACGGCGTGCTGCACCAGTTTTCTCAGGGTTTTTACAAGTGGTACGCCTTTTTAATTGGCTCCGCCTTTTCAGGCGTGGTGGGCGTGGGTTTTTACCCCTTGATGGGCAGCAGGGTGTGGTGCCGTTTCGGGTGCCCGATGGCGGCCTGGTTGGGCATCTGGCAAAAAACGGCTTCGCGTTTCCGCATCACGGTCAATGGCGGCCAGTGCATCAGTTGCGGCAATTGCTCGACATACTGCGAAATGGGCATCGACGTGCGGCACTACGCACAACGCGGGCAGGATGTGGTGCGGGCCTCCTGTGTGGGTTGCGGCATTTGTGCAGCGGTGTGTCCACGCGGGGTGTTGCGCCTCGAAAACATAGCAGAAGATGTGGTGGCGCGCACCCAAAAAACGGCCATCAGTTATTTGGATTAATCAATTTTTTTTCAAAGCCGGGTTGCACGCTTCATGAATAAAGCTTACCTTTGCGGGCACTTTTTGAAAAAGGCTAGATTAGCATAAATTACCATGGAAATTGTAAAAATTAAGGCTCACCTCCGGGAGGGCGCTGGCAAAGAAGCTGCCAAACGCGTTCGCCGCACAGGTTTAGTGCCTGCAGTGATGTACAAGAGCGGCGGCGGCGAAGCCACGCAGTTCAGTGTGGAGATCGGCGATTACCGTACGCTGGTGTATACAGCCAAGTTTAAACTGGCTGAAGTAGAGTTGGACGGCCAGGTGCACAAGTGCATTTTGAAAGATATTCAGTTTCACCCGTTGACGGACGCGGTGATTCACCTCGACTTTTTGGAGCTGGTGCCTGGCACCAAATTCAAGGTATCGGTGCCGATCAATTTCATTGGTCAGGCTCCAGGTGTGAAAAACGGGGGTAAATTCCTGGCCAAGCTGCGCAACGTCAAAATCCTCACGACGCCGGAAACCCTGATCGCTCAATTGGACGCCGATATTTCCACCATGGAACTGGGTTCGACCATCCGGGTGCGGGACATCACGACGCAAGCAGGTGTCAACATCATCAACAACGGCGCGGTGCCCATCGCGTCCATCGAAATTCCACGCGCCCTGCGCCAGCAACAAGGCAAGTAACGGCGACTTTAGTCGCCGCCGCGAGACGGCGACGTCAGTCGCCGCATAAACGGCGACGTCAGTCGCCGCCGCACGACGCGACACTTGCCGTTTGTCGGCGACACTTGTTTTTTGTCGGCGATATTTGTTTGTCGGCGATATTTTTTTGTCGGCGACTGAAGTCGGCGATATTTTTTTGTCGGCGACTGAAGTCGCCGATATTTTTTTTGTCGGCGACTGAAGTCGCCGATACAGAGGCTCCACAGCATTGCGCCGTGGAGCCTGTTTTCAAAAAACCAAATCAAACTTTCGTGCTATTTCGTCATTTTCCCAATCGGCCGTTCACGTCCTCTGAGCCGGTCTTCCGTTGGCGTTCGCCTTTGATTTCGCTGCTGCCGAATCGGTAGTTGAAGTTCATTCGGATGGTTTGGCTTTCCCAGGTGCCCCGTCCGCGCATATACAGGCCAGGCGTGTAGTCGTTCACGCTATTCCAGCCCGCAGTACCCAGCACGTCGCCAAACGAAACACTGGCGGTACCGCGACCGTCAAAGAGTTCTTTCTTGACACCTACATCCATAGCGCCCATGGCTTTGGTGCGGAAAACAGCCTGCCAGATGCTGGGCGTGTTGAACCAGCCGGACAACTGGACAGACCAGCCTCCTTTCGGGAGTTTAATGGTGTGTTCGGAATACAGGCTCAAGGTTGAAATTTGCTCGTCGACGGAGAAACCCTCTCTAAATTCAGCCTCATACGACTGGATGTTGCCGTTTACACTCAGGAAGCCTTCCCACCACTCGGCGATGGGTATGGGCACATTGACGCTGAGCGAGTACACGTCCTGCTGCGCAATGTTGTCCTCGGTCAGGAAGGTGCGGCCGCCGGATGTGGTGTCTATGATTTCGGTAAACATATCGTTGGTGCGGCTGAACCCGACGGTGGTGTTCATAAAGCCCATGAAGGTGTGGGTGAGTTCCACGCTGTTGGTAAACTGCGGTTTGAGGAAGGGATTGCCTTTGCGGTAAGACAGCTCATCCAGGCGGTCTTCGAACGGGTTCAGCGAGCGGTAGTTGGGCCGGTCAATCCGGCGGCTGTAGGTGAGGCTAAACTGGTTTTTCTTGTCCATTTCATACGTCACCGCGCCGCTGGGGAAGAAATTGAGGTACTTGTCACCGTCCGTTTTGTCGTTTTCCGAAACAATACTGGTCAGCTTGCCTTCCCAACGGGTATGTTCAGCGCGCACGCCCGCCTGAAAACCCCACTTGTCCACCTTCCTGTTGTAATTGAGGTATGCGGCGTGCACCATTTCATCGTATTTAAACTGGTTGGAGCGGTCGGTGTTGAGCACGTCCTGGTTGTCTATCACGTTGTAAAATTCGAACGTGTTGTCTGTGACCACGTGCGAGAGCTTATAGCCCGTACCCAATTTGCCTTTCAGGAAGCGTTGCTCATAGTCGGCTTTGACGATGGTCATGCTGATGTCGGTGGGTGTAACGAAGCGATAATCGCGGCGCGACAGCACACTTTGCTCGGTGGGATCAACGTACGCATTGGGTTGGAACGACTCTGCTCTATACCTGTAAAATCCGCGGTTGGCGTCAATATTGAGCTCATGGCCGCTGGTATCGGCAAATCGGTAGTTGAGGTTGAGGTTGCCATTGCTGCGGATTTGCGACTGGTCGTTGGAGGCGATGAGGATGGAGTCTGTAACCCCGGGGTTTGCCAGCGTTCCGATGTACGTTTTGGAATTGTTTTTCCAGGGGCCTTCGTTGCGGCGGCCGTCGACGATGAACCCGAAGCTGTGTTTGTCGTTCAGGAAAAAATCGGTACCCACTTTGAAGTTGTGGTTGTTGTTGTGGTCTTCCATTAGGCTGTACTGGTCGTAGGTCAGCCCGTTCTGTTCCCGGTACATGTCCATGGAATTGTGCCAGATGCCGAAGTGGTTGCTGTAGTTTCCGAAGGCGTTGAAGCGTTTGTTGCGGTGGTTGAGCGACAGGTTGGTTCCGCCTTTGGGTGTTTCGCCGATGATGAACTCGGCACCGACCGAGCCATTGGTGCCGATGGTTTTGTTCTTTTTGGTGCGGATGTTGATGATGCCGGCGTTGCCCGATGCGTCGTATTTGGCAGAAGGATTGGTGATCATCTCGATGGCGGAGATGTCTTCGGCGCGCATGCTTTTGAGGTAATTGGCGAGGTCGCGGTTGTCCATGGGCACATCGCGGCCATCAATCTGGAAGCGCACCGTGTTTTTGCCTTTGAGGCTTACGTTGTCGTTGTTGTCTATGGTCACACCGGGGGCTTTGCGCAGGAGTTCCATGGCGTTTTGACCCGTGCTGTTGACGTTGCCTTCTACGTTGAGCACCGTTTTGTCGGCTTGTACTTCTACGAGGGGTTTGCGGGCGACCACGGTGACTTCGGCGATTTCCTGTTTGTTCTCCGCCAGCCGAAGGTCGGGAAGCGTCATGCTGGATGCACCGTGTTCAAATACCGCGCTGAGTTGTTTGCCTTCGCCGAGCAGTTCGGCGCGGATGAGGTAAGCGCCAGGTGGTATGTTTTCAAAAGCAAACTGGCCTTTGCCGTCGGACACCGCGCCTTTCACGAGGTTGCTGTCAGCGGAGGCGAGCAGCACGACGGTGGCAAATTCGGCGTCTTGCCCGTCGGTACGCAACACGTGGCCGCTGATGGTTTGGGCGTTTGCTAAGGCAGCAATAAGGCATAAGAAGAAGGCAAAAAAGGCAGCTTTCATGTCTGACAGTAGTTTTATTGTGCTTGTCGGTTGTTAAACGGCTGACAAGACGCAGGGATAGACCGCGTGGTTTCGCCAGGGATGCATGCCGTAGGACGGGTGGCCGGAAATGCTGGACGAATGGCGGGATTGGGTAGACGAAACGTAACCTATTATCGGTATAAATTCGCGTCATAAAATCGATTGTTAAAGATATGTTAATTAAGAAATCGGACAACTAACAAGAATTTTTTTTGTATATATTTGCATATAACTTCACAAACAACTAACAAAAGTCATGACAACACAACACAACACAACACAACACAACTAGTTCCATTTGTAAAATGAAGCAACAGCCAAAATTATTTACTAAATTTAGGTTCGTTGCTATGCTGAATGCTATTGTATTACTTAGCATTGTTTTTACCATTGGATTTTCCTCTTGTTGTCAAGAATGTGATCTAGCTGGTCATGCCACAGAACAGAATCAAGTAGATGATCAAGATTTTACGAGGCAACCCAATCTTGAAAACACATCGAACGCAATTCCAACGGAAAGTGAATGCCTTAGTATTTCTTGGGTAAACACAAATAATCCATTTGAAGAACGTGGTGTTTTCCACAATCAGTTCATGGATTATTTTTTAGTTAATTACATTGAAAACATCACTGATACCGTTGGTTACAAACAAGTTTGTGCTAACGGACTTCGCACTTTCGCATTGTTGAAAAGGTTAGACTACAATTTCTTGCCAGACGACTCAACAGCTTGTGTAAATTATATCGTTGCATTAACTTCTGGATTTGAGCCTTATTACGAGTATGATTGCTTTGAGTACCGTGCAAGTACGCCGCCACTTAATCTAGGTCTTTCATTAAACGCTTTGAATGAGTTGGATTCCTTAAATGACATAATTGCTGACGTAAGAGATAGCGTAATCACTTTATCTCAGGCTATATCGTCAATTAAAATTTGGGAAAGTAACTTGAATGTTACCTCAGTTCCTGAGCTTGAAAGGCTTTATACAGCAGGAAGTATCGCCCGCCATTCCCTTTACTATTGGGGCTGTAAAATACACTATGACGATAGCTTAAGGATGGTCGATTTTCGCGCTGGCGGCTTCTTAATTGGGTGAGGAGGAATTGGGCCGTTGTAGGAGCCTTTGATATTGGTGGAGCATTTGCGTTTGGTATTTGCGGTGCAGCGATATCATCCGGTGGGGCTGCATTGATTGGATGGTATTTTGAATTGATACCTTAAAAGTTTGATGATCACTGCTGGCTACAATTTATTTAGCCAGCAGTGATTTTAATAAAAACCAATAGCCATGCATAAATTACTACTTTTTCTGCTCACAATGAGCACAGCAGCTCCCCTCTTCAGTCAGGCTACCCTAAAAGATCGATTGGATTTTGGAATCGGATTTGGTCAGGTGTACGTGACCGACAAACCGGATCCGATTAAGGCCAGCTCATCGTGGCTCGGCAGTATTTGGGGTGAATACTTGCTCCCTATCCGGGGCAAGTTTTCCGCTGGTATCGGGTTGGACTACCGCCAGGAGTGGATCATCACCAATGGCTTGTTTGTGGATGATGTGTGGAGCCTTCCTGCGGTCAATGGTGCATCGACGCACATGCGCCACCGCCAGCTTGGCCTCCCATTGTCTACGTATCTGAGGTTCGGGCGCGCAGACTCCGACCAACGCTTTGGCATCGGATACCGCCCCAATTATGTGGTGCGCAGTGTTTTTTTATACACGGATCTGGACGACAACAAGGAATATTTCGTTGACCTTGGAGACGATGCCAACAGATTGCACCACGAACTGCTGATTTCATTTTTAATCAGGCAAACGGAATGCAATTCTACATTTCCCTTGCGTTCGTTCAAAATGTTGGGGTCATTTGGCCTCGACCGTTGGCAAAGCAATGGCTACCGTCCGTTTACCTTACAGTTGCAAATAGGGCTTTTATGATGGTTTTGGGGGTTGCAAGCGCTCAATTCATCTCTTCTGCCTGCCAAGCCTCCACATTTTTGGTTTCACTGGAAAAATTAACGCCGATGCCCACCACCGGCTTGCCCAGATGCCACCAGGCCTGGTAGTATTTTTTGGTGCGGATTTGCGCCAGCGCCTCTTCGGCCGAGCGGTCGAGCTTGAACTCCAGGATGTACACGCGGGTGTCGGTTTCCACCACAGCATCTACACGGCCGTCATTAGTGTGTACTTCGCTGTGTACACGCAGGCCCATGTAGGTGAACAGCAGGTGTATGGCGGCGTGGAAAAACTGCTCGGGGTAGCGTTCGTGCATGAAATAGGGCACGCTTTTGAAGAGTCCCTGCAGGATGCGGAACACCTGTTCGAGGTCATTTTCGTAAAATGCCCGGCGCAGTTTAATGACCAGGGCGGCAGATTCCTCCACGTCGACCCCGGCGAAACCTTCAATAAGGTTTTCCAGCATGGAATCACGCACTTCTTTGTTGGGATAATCGAGGTTTAACAGGCCCTCTTCATCGGCAGATTGGATGGTGAGGTAACCGGTTTGGAACAGGACGGCCACCGGTTTGAGGTTGTTCAGCTCGAACGAGTCGAAACCATTGGGGTTGATGTTTTCATAAGTCAGGTCATACACCCCTTCCTGTTTGAGCAGTTCAATGAGAAAAGAGGGTGTTCCGGTCGCAAACCAGTAGTTTTTGAATGCTTTTTCGAAAAAGAACAGGTTGACGGACACCGGATTGTACACCGTTTCCGCGTGGGCCACAAAGCGATAGCCGTTGTACCAATACCGTATTTTTTCGAGCAACTCGGGTTTAGACAGGTGGAGGTACGCCGCAGTCTCGTCCAATTCTTCGGCAAAGTTGGTTTCCAGTTCAGCCTGGGTATACCCGAACATGGTGGCATAGTCACGGTGCATGCTCAGGTCTACGAGGTTGTTCAACCCCGAAAAGATGCCCACTTTGGAAAATTTGCTGACGCCGGTGAGGAAAACAAGCTCCAGGTGTGGGTCAGCGTCTTTCAGCACAGCGTAAAAACTGCGCAGCAAGTCGCGGTTTTGATAAGCGGTTACTATGTCTTTTCCCAGGTAGTTTAAAATCGGGGCATCGTATTCGTCTATGAGCACCACCACTTTTTGTTGTGCGGATAAAATCTGAATGAGTTCCCGAAAACGCGCCGCAACGCCTTCCGTACCGATTGTTACCCCAAATTGTGTTGCCATCTGGCTGAGTTCCTGGTCCAGCGCACGCTCCAGCCCCAGTGTTTGATACCCAATAGACGTAAACGAAATGCGCAACACCGGATGTTTCCGGCTCCAGTCCCATTTGTCCTCAATCCAAAGGCTTTTGAACAGTTCCTGGCGGCCGCTGTACAATTCGTGGAGGGTAGAGAGGGTGAGCGATTTGCCGAAACGGCGGGGGCGAGACAGGAAAAAGTATTTTCCATAAGCGGATAAAGTGCTTACATATCGGGTTTTGTCTATGTATTTGTATCCGCCTTCTATGATGGAGCCAAAATCCTGAAGTCCTAAAGGAAGCTTTTGGGTCATGTGGTTGCGTTTATGGAAAGGCCAAAGATAACGGATTTATGCGCGCTTAACATGTTAGGGATACCTTCTGCATACAATGAGTAAAGTGCCCATTTGTTAAATTATCATTAATTTTCTTTTGTAATAGTGACATAATTGGACAAGTTATATTAGTTTTAAGGTTCAATGAATTGAGCTTCCCCCTATTTTTCGACAGCGCATCTGCCTAAATTAAGCAATAATGACGGGATAAAAGACATTCATTATTCGAAGCGAAGAAGCAGGACAGTACCGGCCTCTTCTGCTACGAATCGTGTG
>Ga0247832_1001821_pt1 | contig 35324 bp, 27 predicted proteins | sample LaCruzMarch2015__10_FD_192407 | JGI IMG/M metagenome (GOLD analysis project Ga0247832, IMG submission 192407) | Freshwater microbial communities from meromictic Lake La Cruz, Castile-La Mancha, Spain - LaCruzMarch2015_4m | ecosystem: Environmental > Aquatic > Freshwater > Lake | place: Spain... | reverse complement strand
TACCTCACCACACTCACACTTCCTTTTTGAACTTTACTCGCACCCTCTTTGGTTTTGTACCGAATATAATAATAGTAACTATCACTTACCCAACCCTTTGCATCCCATGCAAAGTTGATATCACTACTTTTAAATACCTCATTGCCCCAGCGATTGTAAATGCTTACTGATTCTACGATATAGCCTTTGTATTGCAGTGCTGCTATATTGAGGATATGCCACGTATCATTGAGCCCATCGCCATTGGGCGAAAAGGCGTTGGGTACTACTATTGGCGTTTCGGCTACTATAGGCGCAAACCGTAAGGTATCGCAAGCACTACCAGCCAATGCACCTAGCTCGTAATTGGGCATATTTGGCGGTGACATACTTATAAATATTGTAGGCAAACAGAATTGACAAAGATGTGCATCTAACCCTTTTTTTAGCGGGAATTCGATATAGGAGATAGATGACTCTGTTCCTTGCCAATTACCTAAATATATACGACCATCAGGGGCATTGTATGCTTGTACATAACTTGCATTGTTGTACAAGCCATCATTGCGAAGCCATGAATAGGTATCTTTACTCAACTCGTATTGCAATACATCATACTCACTCACCATATACAAAAATCGACTATCAGACGAAAAACACACCCCTGATTGAGCAGGCGATAACGAAAAGGTATCTTTTTGAAAGATGGGATCGAAATATTCTACTGTATCATTAATCGGTGCTATGCTTTTTAGTCTAGTCATCTTGCCTGTACATCGATCAAAACTATTGACTTGCGTATAGGGACTTCCATATTGTGTTACCGCATACAAACTTCCATCGGGTGAAAAATTGCTCTGTCCCCAATTGCTTGCATGAAAATCGGGACCACCCATATCTTGAACTGGATAAGGTACGATAGCATCAGGCGTGACCAAAAACGTGTAGAGCCAATCCTTTTCTCTATGTGGCATTACCAACCACCAGTCTCTGCCATTGGCATGTTGCACTGCCGACAAGGCATTGGGGCTAAGCCGCGCACCTTCCATGATGTTTTGTTCTTTCAATATGACCTTGCCATTGCCATTGTTTTCTTTCATATCTACGATATGGTAGCGAAACAAATCGTAGTGAAAATCGCTTAGGTTCGCATCCAATGAATCCAAAGCCTCATTGCTCATAGTTTTGTAGAACGAATAGTATTGATCATCCTTTTTGGGTAATATGATGCCGAGTTGAGGATAATACCCATTCCCACCCTCTTCTTTCTCCCAACGCATATTACTGTTATAATAACCATTATCCACAACATTCACAGTACAATTATTTTTAAGAATATAGTATGGTGTTGCTTCAAATAATATATCTCCTTTTTTATCGCAAATCATAGAATGACCATGCGCAAACCATGAATTGTTAAACGAATCACATTCTAAGTAGGAAATAGTAGGTGAAACAGTAAAGTCTATTACATTACCAGCTCCAGTAAGCCATTTTGCACTTCTTTGTGTATAACCTAAAGTACATATAATGAAAAGTAACCCTAACAATAAAATCCTCCTCATATTCATCAATTTTTTATCAACTTCCCATTATACGTATTTGTATTATCGAAAATAATTTTATAGGTATATAATCCATTTGCAATTGTTGGCAATTTCAACTTATTTGATTTTGTTCCCTTGAGTAATATTTCTTTCATGACTACCCTACCTGATAAGTCTAATAATTCAAATTGTGCATTGTGCTTTATGATGGATTCAAATTCAATAGTAACAGTTTCTGTTGCAGGATTAGGATATACTTTGATTAATTCAGACGCAACTAAGCCATTTATTTTTACATTCATTATAGAATCCAAATATGCTTCCTCATCATCAAACAAACCCTTGTCGTTTTTAAATACACCTATGGCATTGCATATCACCTTGTCGTTGTATTGTTTGGTAGGGAAATAATAGGCATTCAGCATACGGGCTTTGTATACTGCATTACCTGCTACGTAAGGGCACTCCGATGCCAATGCATCTATAGCTTCAGCTTCTGTTTCATTAATAGTATCATTTCCTACATCCCATCGGCGCATATACAATGTATTGATCCATTTTTCGTTTTGAACATAGTATTCCGTACTATTTAACTCATTATTGAGTTGTATGGCCTGCTGTAAATTATATGCATAGTTAGCGCTGTTGGCTATGGTTGCCGAATCGGATAGCATGCCTAGATAGCGATCTATTTTGTTGAGTTTATCCAAGTTACCTTGCTGACGTTGCATATAGAAGGTATTGAGTATCGGGTATTGCAGGCGAAGCGAATCGTGTGTAGTAAGCATATCCATCAGGCGACGCTCATCGTACCATTCGCCTAGTTCGGGGTACTCGCTATAGAGTACACTATCTTGTGCTATATCTATCATTCCTTCCACATCAGGGTTATCAGTGATTGGTTCACCGCCATCCTCTTCTCCCATGATATTGTTTTGTATAGGTACACAACTTGCAGCAATTTCTGATGGATTAAATGGCGGATTGACTATAACATCTTTACAAGAGTTTGCGGCTCCCGAACCACCAGCGGATTCGCTATGGTTTAGCGCACCATTGATAAGTCTATTGGGACTTGATGTAGTATGATATTTTACAATTTTTGCATTGTCGCAATTGGTAGTAGTTGTAGGTAAAAATCGGAATAAGCGTTTGTTGCTTGCGTTTAATGCATTTGCAAATTGATTGTTCGCATCGAATTTATAACCACCCAAAGTAGGATCATAAAATCCAATATCCCTTCCTAAATAACCCTGTGCGGATAAGTTGGTGCTATAAATACCAAAGTAATAGGTACGGAAAAAATTTTGTTTAAAATGGTCGGGTTGAGTAATGGCACAGTCGCCACGTACTTGCATACCCCAATGTAGATAATCGTTTGTATTGCAATCAAAAATATTGGATGGAGATTCGTAGAGTTCTATACCTATGGTTTTTCTGTTTTGCAGTATAGTGGTGTTGGCATGATTGTCCAATACTACATTGTTGTTCATGACGCGGCTAAGATCCACTTTATTGAGGCGTATACCTACGAGCGAAGGGCGTGAGGTATTGTCAGCACTCGGGTCGTTGCTTGCAAAATGGATGACATTGTCATGTATACTACCCCATCTGGTTTTAAGCACATTGATACCCTCACCTGCGGCTAGGTTATTGATGGTTAAGGTATTATAATCAATATATTTTCCTTGCTGTGGGTTTGGATTGTTTGGATCTGGGTCAATTGGCACATTTGCAAATTCATCCAAATTGATACCTTTAGTTGTAAAGAAAGTAGGGGGATATCCGCTTAAATCATACGTGCTATTGGTAGATATATTATTACCATGTACATCGCAGAACATTGCTGTAGCATTCAGATTGATACCTAGTATTGTATTGAGAATCGTATTAAATCGAATATAAATTACTTTACCTTCATTTTTATAGGTCAAAAAGCCTGCTTCAGGCTGTATAGAACTTACAGTAGAAGCCACTCTGTTTTTATGAATTTCGGTATTGAATGCATTGAGAAGTATAGCTTTTGTACACGCATCAAAATCAACTGTAGTATTATTGTGGCCATAATGTTTGAGCCATAAATTATTAGTTTGTATACTACTGTTGCCAAATATAGCTGTTCCTCTATATTGCATGTTGTAAGGAGTACCCCATGGAGGTGATGCAACGCCCATTAATGAAGTACCTCCAATTATCTTTTTAAAGGTATTTAAGGAGGTTGTTATAGTATTTGTACTAGATAATGCAACTGCATCTCTTATATAAATGCCATTATACAAGTTTTCGAAATGATTTTTATTGGTGGGATTATTGGGATCACCAATGGTTATGCTTGAGCAATTTTCAAGTATGATACCATGTTCGCCTAATTGATTTAGATAAGGGTCTTTTAGAAAATTTACATCTGTTTCAAATGTATTATTCGTTATACTACCATACGTATTACTTTGGTTTTTCAAATGAATACTAATGTAATTATCAATAAAACTAGATCCATCTGCTTCTAATCCTGCACCAGCTTGTATTTGTAAACCAGTTTTCATATCTTTGAAAGTAGATCCATAAACAACGACGTTGTTGCCAATTCCATTTGCAAAAATTCCTTTCCACATTGGACATTGTGCTGGAGTTTGTACAACACAATTATCCATGAATGTAATGGTATGATTGCCACCAACTTGAATCTCTGCATCTGGTGCCATAAATATATTGCATACTTGAAAAGTTAAATCCGCGTCCATAGTTAATACACCATCAATACCAAAAGTAGCATTAATAATGGTGTTATTTACTGAAAGTGGATAAAAAGCTAGAATAGTTGAAGCTAATGGATTAACAAAGGTTTGTACTGGCATAGGTGCAACTGTTATTGATGCAAAATCTTCACATCCATTTACATCTGTTACAGTTACAATATAAGTACCATTACTTGTTGCAGTAAATGGATTTCCTGTACCTGATACTGGTCCATTCCAAACATAGTTTACTAGGTTTATTGGACTTGCAGTAAGCTGAGCAGGCATGCTACATGGATTTCCATTTGTGATACTTGCCACAGGGTTAGCAAGTACGTTAATAGTCAGACTTAGATTCAATGTACATGCACCCGATATAATAGTGACCGAAATATTACCTGCTCCTATTGCAGTCCAATCCACATTGACTTGATGTGAATTATTTGGTCCAAGTATAGAGCCATTGGCAGATGTAGTCCATAAATAGCTTGCATTTAATAGTTGTGGTACAGTGTATGTTTGAGGCAAAGTGGTATTCAAACAAGGGGTGGCATCACCTGCTATAGGAGTATTCGGATCAAGAATATTTATAACTTGTGTTACTTGTATAGGATTTACTGGCAACGTAGTTTGACCTGGTGGCAACAACGATAATGTGATAGTATATGTTCCTGTACTCACATAAGTATGTGTTACATTGGTAGGCAAGTTAGTAGATTGTTGATTCGGACTTCCATCGCCCCAGTTGATATCGTAATCGTAGCCATTCCAGCAGGCAGGTACAGTAAGTTCTACATCACTGCAACTGATATAAACCAAATTCATAGTTAAAGAAGTAGATGGAGGTTGGACGCCGTCCATGAGATTGGGTAAGCTATGCGCAAGCGTATGAACGAAGGGTGGAAATGTAAGTATATTATTTGTATAAGACGGAATTGTATTTGGATTTGATATTCGATGTAAAATATTTTGATTGAAAAAAGGGGTTGAGCTAAGATAAATATTATCATCGGGCGCAAGTTGCATATAAAAGCTTGCAAAATTGGGAGGTGTAACTATTTGAACTGTTGTATTTGCAATAATGTTATATTGCCAAAGGCCCATTGGATTTGCTGTAAGAAAGTACAAAAAATTATTATTAACATCACTTGTAAATGAACATCCATGAACCTGTGTAGCATTTGGAGCATCAATAAATATTTCATTCGTTACAACTCCAGTTGAATTGTTAAAATCATAAATTCCCATATCTAGATTAGGAATTCCTTGAAAACCACCTGCATAAGCTAGTTTGCTATTATCTGAAGAGAATTTTATACTGCAAGCTATTGTAGTAGATGTTGTAAAATTTGCCGAAATAACAGGGCTTGCTGAGATTCCATATTCGCTTATGAGATAACTATAAAAATTTTGATTTCCTGTTCTTGAGTGTGTAACTACCCAAAAATCAACTCCACTACAATGTGGAACTATACCTAGACCTTCACCCATAATTATTCCATTGGGTGTAAAAGTTTGAGCAATAGAAACATTAGGATTTGGTCCATTTAAATCAACAATTACAAATCTACTTTGGGTTGGAGTTATATTAAGCGCAGGTGAACAAAAAAGAAAATACATATTAGGGTGACCTGGAAAGGGAACAGCCATTATTCCATATACAGAAATAATTTCTTGTTGTTGGTTAGTTTGGTTGTTATTAAAAAAATCCTGAGGGGTAGATGAGAATATTGGCCCGTTATTTATTTGGATATGATTTGCATCCCATAGATTAATGCCATCTGTATAAAAAACTAAATTACCAGCATTATCTGAAAAAGAGTAAGCACCTTCAGGTGCAAAAACCGTTTGATTCACTAGTGCTGCATTGTTAAATACTGGAACTCCACTTGTAAAATCTAATCCAATATATTGCCCATAGTACCAATGTGCATTTCGAATATAATTTGGATTTAATCCGCATGGAGTAATAGTTACTACCTTTGTACTTGTACTTATGTTCGTAGTACTACCATCAGAAGATGTACATGTTATAGTATAAGTTCCTACATTGTTATAAGTATGTGATGGATTTTGGATATTAGCTGTTCCACCATCACCAAAAGTCCAAGCCCAATTGGTAGAAAGATTTGGTGTGGGAATACTCACAACAGGTGCAAAAGCCAGTGGCACATTTAAGCAATGATTACCAGTAATAGTAAAATCAGCAAAAACACCATTATTTATACAACCATTGCCTATTAACCCCCATTTATTCAAATTAGGTACTGTAATTAAACCTGGTCTAAAATTGAACAAATGCGTAAGCATCCAATTTACTTGGCCTTGATTGAAATGACTCAACGTAACATCATCGGCATAATACATGAAGTTACCTACATCGTCTGGCCCCGGGTTGCTGCATGTGCTGGGAAGTGGAGAACCATTTATATATGTAGAATTTGGCATCAGCACAGGATTTGTGATGCAAATAAAATCTCCATCGGTAGAGCAATTAGCTCCTACACCTACACATGTTTGATTTGTATTCAAATTCCCTTGAAAAGTATGGAATAGATTTAAATAATGTCCTACTTCGTGTGCTAAAATTTTCCCTTGATTACGAACAATTAAATCCCATGTGTTAGGAGGATAATTGGGCACCAATGGAAAAGTCTGTACTGGGTTAGAATAGTTATTACTACCAAACACTGCAGCTGTGATAACCACCCCGTCTAATTGAATCCCAGGATATAAATTTGCTTGTGTGGAAATAGGTAAGGGACTGTAACCTCTAACACCTGAGATATTTCCGTCAATAGATCTCACTACCCCCAAATATTAAGTACTTCATCATATGGGCAAGTATTAGTCCCTGTTGCTAGTGCATTTGCAGAGGCTGGTGTTAAAAGATTATTAGCCAACGGGTTAGCATCATATCTTAAGATACCTGGTTCTAGTGAGTTCCAGTTCCCGGCATTGTTTGCATTATTTTTTACTAAGCAAAATTGAATTTGAGAATTCACATTATTAATTCCAACTCCACCAAAATATGCATTTAGTGCATTAATTTGCGAATGCACTTGATCTTCGGTAATAAAAGGCTCACTGGGATCATTTGCAGCAGTTGCTCTCACGATATGCACCATCACAGGTATTACATTTGTCCCTTGATTGATTGTATTAAGAGCTTCAACATACCCATTCGCGTTGGTATGAGTACTAATCCATTGATTCATGAAATTTACCCTGTTACTCATTAGGGTATTGAAATTTGGAAGGTTATTTTTGTAGTAATCGATACTAAAATCATGTGCACATTCCGTTTGCCCATATGTCTTAAATCCAATAAATTGAATTAAAAAAAGAATTAAAAAAACAAAATATTTTATTCGAGAAATGAATTTAACTGACTGCAGTGAATTTAATTGTTTTTCGAATCTAAATGAAGTTTGAATTTGTAGATTAATCATATTTGTATTTTTTGTTAATGTAAAGTTTAACAAAAAAAATTATATTTCCAAAATATTAACAAAAGTAATTTCTCGTAGTATTGTTTTTTAGATTGTGTCATTCATCATGTCGCATGTCCTTTGCAACTTTAAAAAATATGGATGATACATAAAAACAATGCTTGCATAGATTTTTACGCATCTTGTTGGAGGGGCATCTTATTGTAAATAATTTTCTCATTGCTTTCCAAAATTTTCACTGTTTAGTGTAAACCTATTTAACCTAGTGGTTTGAGTCGCTAACCATTTCTTTAAGCCAAATTACTTAGCGTCCTCGATTTTTTATTTTTTCATATAATTATATTCCTTATATCTTCGCTACTGTGCCTTTTAGGCAAAACAGTATGACTTTTAATTAAACAATTGTAATTAAAAGTCACAGCATTTTAATTATTAATCACAATATTGTAATTAATAGTCAAAACATTTTAATTAAAAATCAAAACATTTTAAATAATAATCAAAGCATTTTAATTAATAATCTAAATAATGTAATTAATAGTCACATTATTTTAATAAATAAACATAATATTGTAATTAATAATCACACCATTTTAATTAAAAGTCATAATATTGTAATAAATAATCACAATTATGCCCTACAATAATCTTGATGCTAGCCTTAGTACTACTGAACAAGCTGATTTGATACAACGTATTGAGGATTTGCGCGCTTTGCTTCCTTTTTTAATCAACCTTACACCGAAAGAGAAACAGCAAGGACGATATGGTCAACATAATTATGCTTTTTTGCGTGCGGCTTTCGATTATGCACAGCAAAGGCCTGAGTTGTTGCCGCCGAGTTTTTCGCTTACAGGTTGGCAAGCCGATATAGAACTCTATGATAGATTAACACCAATCGCTCAACAAGTAGCAATGTTGCAAGAAGCATTGAACGATACTATGTTTGCACTGCGTACCGAAGCGCAAAAGTCAGCTTTGGACTTTCTTAAATTTGCCCAAGTAGCAGCCAATGGGAATCAACCCGGTACTACGAGTATGGTAGAAGATCTAAAGAGCAAACTCAGCAAACCATACAAAGCTCGCACGCCCAAAGTTTCTCCTACAACAGATATTACGGAAGAATAGTAATTGTCAATTCATTCGAGAACAAAATAATGTGCATAAAAAAAGCCCCTCCGAAGAGGGGCTAGGCGAAAAAATAACCACTAAATTAATCTGACGCCATGAGTACAAACATTCTTGTTTAAGGTGTAGGAGGCGCAGGTGGTGTAACCACTGTAGTTGCCTTTTCGTAAAACACCGCAAGGTCTTGTGCTATTGCATTCATACCAGGTGTGTTGGTTGTAGCCATGACTTTTACAATGTTGTAAAAATTGTCTGCAAAGTCTTTGGCTTCTACGCCAGCGGCCATCATAGTATCGTCTACAGATTCAACCAATGAAGTAAGCTGTTGCAAAATAGGTCGCAAGGCATTGGCAAGGTCCAAATCCTTTTTACCTTCTGCTACTGAAATAGCAGGCGGTATAATGCTAGCATTGTTGGTAGCATGTTCTACAGCTTTGGTAACATAAACAAAACCATCGTCGCCCATCTTGCTGAAGGTTTGGCGCTCATCGGGTGTGAGGTTGATGAGAAACGGTAAATTGGTTTTGATTGTTGCTATAGCAGTGGCGATAGCTGTGACTTGTGTCGGCGTAATTGCAGCCGATAAATTTGAGTAAGGCATCTATATAAATTTTAAAATGAGCTTCGAAAGTATAAAATCCCTTAATTGAGATATAAATCAAGTCTGTTAAAAAAAAGCCAAAAAAAAGTGAGCATTAGCAAGGGTTTGAGCTAATTTATTGAAATACAAATGGTTAGGAAAATGAGGATACTTTCAGCTACCTCTCTCAATGTACAAAACATCCAAGCCGTAAACCTTGAATGTACAATTGAGAATAATAGTATGAGTTAGTAGTGTTTGGAACAATTTTTAAATGTAAAGCCCTCATAGTAATGTGGGGGCTTTGTTATTGAAAGTGGTGGTATAGAAGTACAGACTTTGAAGCGTTGTCGTACTAACAAATATCTTGTATATTTGTTTTGTTGAAAATTAATTTAATACATAGTGTGATGTTGGGAGGGAAAGTTAAAGGTGGCGGAATCAAATAATATCAATAAAATAAATATGAAAAACATTATTAGATTCTTACTTTATTCATTTTTGTGCTTAGCATTAAAAGTCAATGCTAGTGAAAACTCAAATATTGGCAAAGAATACTATTCCAATTTAAATAAGGGTAAAATAAGCTATTACATAAATAAAGATATTGATAGCACAATTTACTATTTTCATAAAGCTTTTTCCATAAATAAACCTTTTTATCAAGATTATTATCGATATGCTCAAATATGGAATTTTGAAAATAATTATGATAGTGTGTATGTATATTTAGTCAAAAGCATTGAATTAGGATGTCCCGAGTTGTTATTTAAAAACATACTATACGAAGAACCATTTAGTATAACTAAACAAGCAAATACATTAAAAGCCAATCTCGATTTTCACCGTTCCAAGTTTTTACTAGATTACAATTTTAAATTTGTTCGATTTATAAATAACATGCTTGGTAAGGATCAAGTAATTAGAATAAATCGAAGGAAGCTAACAAACGATATAGAAAAAGAATGTTATGATAAATTTGCAAAACAAATAGATGAATCAAATAAAAATGAATTTATCAATTATTTTAGAACTCATGATTTTCCGGATTTAAGAAAAGTTGATTACTCTACAGTTAATATACTATCTGTTTTTCTTAATCATTATGTCACCAAAGATACAAATTTGGTATTTACAGATTCTCTTTTTTTAATATTTAAAGATCAGTTTGATAAAGGAAATATGCAACCTCATGTAATAGTCACCCCAATTGATTACAGCTTTATGCACTTTAAAAAACAAATTTTTGGAACCTATTCGAGTAGTTTGATAGAAAACTCTAAAAAAGTTGATAGCCTAAACCTTGAGTTTGGCTCTATGAATATTTTCTATAGAAATAGAATAGAACTAATTACTGATAAAAAAGAAAGCAATTGATTTATATGATCACTATTCCGCCTTTGTTGTTATCGAAGTGCAGGCTTTGAAGCATTGGCATACCAACAAATATCTTGTATATTTGTTTAGTGAAGATTAATTTAAAGTAAAATGTGCTATTGGGTAATATAGCTATCAACGACTAAAATTATTAAATTGTATACTATTAAATATATTAAAGAGTTCGTATTATTGAGTATAACTATTCTTTTATTTAAACAGAATACTCTATACTCACAAAATAATAATGATAGTATTCATAAGTATTATTCATATGTATATCTTGCAGAACATCAATTATTGGAAGGTAATATTGAGAAAAGCATTAGCTATTATACAAATGCATTTAAATTTTCATACCCAAGAAGCAAAGATTTATATAATGTATTTTTAGCATCTTATTACATAAATGATACTATAAAAACTAAATCGTATGCAAATGAATTAATTATAAAGGGTTACGATATAAGTTTCTTTACAGATAGTATAACTAATCCTAATTTATATAAATTAATTCAAAATAAATCTTTTCTAGAAACACCTAATAATTTTATATGTTGCGATTCTATTTTTTACAAATTTTGTGACACAATTTTTGAAGATGATCAAAAAATAAGAACGGATAGCAACTTCATTTCAATTCAAAAAGCAAAGGATAAACAAAATTTCGAAAAAATAAAAAATTATATAGCTATAAACTCATACCCATCATTTGAAAAATTTGGATTTTGTAATAAATTTTCTAACCCAATTAGTATTTGTCCAACATTTGAGTTAATCCTATGGCATAATAGATTTGAAATAGATAGTCAATTTATTAAAGTTCTAACAATCAATTTGTTATCTGGCGATATACAACCTAATGAATTTACAAAAATCACTATTGCAAATAAGGATTTATCAAACAGTTTAACACTGAAACCATGGGAAATTGAAAAAGTATGTAAAACAAGTTCTGTAAAAAACATTAACAAAAAAAGAGAATATTACCTATTGGATAAACTTGAAGATTATTTAAGAAAATACAAATATCATTTGATAAATAAATTTGATAAATTTATATTTATTGATCCTGTTTTAATTACAAATAATGAAATAATTATTAATTCTGGTTTTTATGGCGAATGAAACCACGCACTAATGAAAGTTCGCTACAGAGGCATTCCGTAGGCTAGATAAGTGGTGGTTGAATCGAAAGCCAGGCTTTGAAGCATTGGCGTACCAACAAATATCTTGTATATTTGTTTTGTGAATATTAATTTAATACATGGTGGGTTGTTGGGTAGGAAAGTTATAAGGGCGGAAATCACTTACATTCAATTTTTCCTATATTTGCTCTACATTAATACTTTAAAATGAAAAAGATATTTTTACTACTATCAATGACCCTTTGCGAAATCGCTATTGCACAACCTACTTTAACTGCTTCAAATATTAACCCTGTATTTGGAGATACGTATACTTTATATGGTTTAGTAGCATTTGCAGACACTTTACAAAATGGGCCTAATGTTATCTGGGACTATAGTTCATTTGTTCCTACAGGCATAGACACAATGGTAGCTACATCACCTGTTGGATCAGCTGTACCATCAGCTAGCATCCGTTATCTATTTCCCACTCATAATGTAAGTAATTATTACAACGCTAATCAGAGTAAATTTGAATATGCAGGTTATGACAATCCTTCAGGTATCAATACTTATACTGATCCGGAAACGTTACTGAATTTTCCATTTCAATATAATGATTCATTTAGTGATTATTTGGCTAGCCATTGGCCTGGTCCCACGCAGTTTCGGTATGGAACAGTATATTCGAAAGCTGATGCATATGGCACACTTATTCTGCCTAATGTAACATATACTAATGTCTTACGAGTAAAATCAAATTACTATTTGAAGGATTCCATGTCTGGCATACCCGCAACTAATTACACCTACATAACTTTGAGATGGTATGCCCCGGGCTACCATTTTCCTGTTGCTTCTGTAATGGAGTATGGTAATATGGTGCCACCAATCTTTAACTACATAACTGGCACTCCTACCACACTTACTGATTTGAGAGTTCACGGCATTTCCGTCTATCCTAACCCATGTATCAATAGCCTCCAAATTAAAACAGAGACAGAATTCAAAATTCTTAAAGCAACAATAATTGATTATAGCGGAAGGTCAGTTTTCAAGGGTGAATCTACTCAAGGAAAGCAATTCAATATGAATACAAATAACTTGGCATCAGGATTTTACATACTTGAAATTGAAGTAGATAATAAGAAATACCGTACTAAATTAATGAAAGGCTAATTGCCCCTGATGTACAAAATGTTGCTGAAATGAAATTAATTAATACATTTGAGCAGTAGGTTATTTATGTTACTTTTTCAATCAAAGGGCTGCACCGCAAGGTGTAGCCCTTTTTTTTGGCTTTCAATGTGTTATGCAAATATGGTATCAAACTGCTTTTTTTCTTAGCCTGCATTAAAACAGTTGAACAATGAAAATGTCGATGAAGTTTAGCCGCGATACCTCAGTGCGCCGTGCGCACAAGGAAGCGTGAAGTAGTTAATGAAAGTAAAACAGCCTAGCTCCAAATAATGATGTCTTTTCCTAAAATAGTGTTACTCCACCTTCGATATCTTCACCATATTCGTTGGCAAATGTTCATTGACAGGTGTACTTCCTGTATTGATAATGACATCGCCAGTTTGAACCAGTCCTTTTTCTTTGATAAACTGGATTTGATCTGAGATGATTTCATCCACACTATTTTCTTTGTCGTAATAGAACGCTTGAACGCCCCAACTCAAACTGAGTTGATTGACCAAAGATTGGGTTTTGGTAAAAATATACAAATGCGATTTGGGTCTAAAACTCGAAAGCATAAAACCAGTATAGCCACTTTGTGTCATTCCGATAATGGCATTTGCATGGACATCGTCTGCGATTTTACAGGCATTGTAGCATAAAGCATCGGACAAAAACGATGGTGAATGTGGCTGAGGTATCAAATTGCGATTGTAGACAGTTTCTTCTTTTTCTACCTCTGCAATTATTTTACTCATGGTCTCAACCACCAAAGCAGGATGATGTCCCATTGCGGTTTCACCACTCAACATAACCGCATCCGCACCTTCTAGTACGGCATTGGCAACGTCAGTGATTTCACTTCGATTAGGTTTGACACGATCAATCATACTCTCCATCATTTGCGTAGCAATAATGACTGGCTTAGCACGATGGATACATTTACGAACGATATTTTTTTGAATCATAGGTATTTGTTCCACGGGTAGTTCTACGCCCAAATCGCCACGTGCTACCATAATGGCATCACTAGCTAAAATGATTTCGCGAATACATTCTAGGGCTTCTGGTTTTTCTATTTTTGCAATAATTTTTGCATTGCTGCCTTTTTCTTTTAAAATAGTGCGCAAGCCTGAAATATCTTCTGGACTTCGTACAAAGGACAAAGCGACCCAGTCAATATTTTGACCAATGATAAAATCGATATCTGCTAAATCCTTTTCAGTCAAGGCAGGCAATGAAATTTTGGTTTCAGGTAGATTAATTCCTTTTTTGGAACTCAACAACCCCGGAATGGTTACCGTAGCCGACACATCATGATTATCGTGAATTTGAGATATTAGTACTTCTATTTTCCCATCATCGATTAAGATCTTCTCTCCTACTTTGACATCGTTATGAAAGTTTGGATAGGAAAGATACACACGCTCTTTATTTCCCAAACACTTCTCGCCTGTAAATCGAATAACATCGCCTGTATGCAATTCGACGCCATTATTTTCGACCTCGCCGATACGCAATTTGGGGCCTTGCAAATCGGCTAGTATAGCTATATTAAACGGAAATTGCTCGTTGATTTTAGTAATAATTTCAATGACTTCAGCATGAGCTTCATATTTTCCATGCGAAAAATTTAGCCTGAATACATCGACTCCGGCATTGACTAAACTCATAATACCTTCGTAAGTATTGCATGCAGGACCAACAGTAGCGATTATTTTTGTCTTTTGATTTTTTCTGATCATCATACTGCAAATGTCAATCTTTTTATTTTGCTTTAATTACATTCAAGCATTTTTTTTATGTGAAATTTATTTCCCCTTGAAAAAATGAATCCAAAACTTGAAGTCGAAAAATAAAACTATTCCATTATATTTGACCTATGACCTTCAGTATTCTTATACCTTCTTGGAACAACTTGTCCTATTTAAAATTATGCATCGAAAGCATTGAAAAAAACTCAAGTTTCAAGCATCAAATATTGGTACACCTAAACGAAGCAAAAGAAGCTGAAACACACTATCTTTCACAAAAAGGTATTGAATTCACTACATCGCCAGAAAATATCGGTATTTGCAAAGCCTTGAATACGATTGCTGAAAAAGCTACTTCTGACTATATCATGTATATGAATGATGATATGTATTGCCTAGCGCTGTGGGACAAATATATTGCTGACGAAATACTCAATTGCAACACGACATCATTTATGTTTTCTGCAACAATGATAGAACCTAAAAACACAAACAACAAAGCTGTAATTGTAGCCAATTTTGGCGATACAGTCGAAACTTTTCAAGAAGAGCAATTACTTCAAACCTTCAATTCATACGAACATAATGATTGGAGTGGCAGTAGTTGGCCCCCAAATATTGTACATCGTTTGATGTGGGAAAAACTGAAAGGATATAATGAATACTTTTCACCTGGCATGAGCAGCGACGATGATTTTTGTATGCGAATGTGGCTTGCCGGATGCAGATTATTCAAAGGTATTTCGGCTAGTCGTGTGTATCATTTTCAATGCAAGTCTACAGGCCGAATAGTCAAAAACGACGGACGAAAACAATTTCTTAAATTGTATGGCATGACACAAAATATGTTCAATACATTTTACTTAAAAAAAGGCGAACCTTTTACTGGTTTATTAGACGCACCAAGTAAATTTAATCTTGCTTTTTTGGCCAAAAAAATACTCCTCAAAATCAGAGGACATTAGTCCGCAAAAGCATAATCGTGAAGGTATTCGTAATACGATGTAAGCTTGCCCTCTTCGCATATCGTAGCACGTTCAATGACACCACTTCGTTGACCAGCAATTAAATCAGGCAAAACATAGGTCTGCAAAAATCCACCAAAATATTTAGAAGCGTCTCGAGGCAATTCATTTGGAAGATTGTCAACTGCCATGACATCGACCGTATCATAAGTATGTTGAAACGGTGTAGTTCGTTGCAATGTTTTTTTATCAAATCCATAAGTTGGATCTTCAATAGTGGTTGCACCTAAATTACAGGGCACTGACCCATCTTCATCGCAAGTAATATCGGATATGACAGGAATATTAAAATCGGGGCGTTGCATATCGGCCAACTCAAACAAACGAGGTATTTTGCTATCCCAGTAAATCCCATTCATCAATATATCTGTCATTTTGGTGTACTGCAAAAACAAGCAACAATATTCTTCGGCATGTTGATGAAAGTCATCACGACTATAACTGCTATCATCCATTCTGCCATATAATTCCTTCCCTTTTAGGTGTACAAAAACAGGATACGAAAACCTTTTGTTTAAATAATCTTCAGGCGACACTTCTGCTATATCCAAATATTGTAAGATATCCAATACACCTGTAGATACACGTCCGGAACCCGTTACAGCAATTTTGATTGGCGGAAGAAAAAATGTTTCGTAACTCTCTTTCAATTCTTGAAAATTCTTCAAATTATAGACAGGCTGTAAATCAAACTGTCCAAACTTTTTGCCGTAAGTTAGTAAACCATTGTGCGCACCTACTACACCTGCCCAATATCCAAATCCTACAATACGATGTCCATCGTCGTGGGTCAAACACTCATAATCAATCATTCTGATTTTCTTTTCTATGAAAGCTTTCATCAGTTTCTTGTTATGTGCTTGTGCCTTTTTAGTGTGTGAGAAAAATAAATATGTTTTGCCTGGTATCAAGGTATCAATTAGTGCTTCTTTTACGCCAAAAATAATTTCGCATGAAGTTAAATCTTCTTGCATTAATAAACCTTGCTGTGCATATTCATCATCGCTAAAACAACGGATGGGCGAAGGTTGTATCACAAATTCAACTTGCGGATATTTATCTTGAATTTCTCGACATTGTTTGGGTGAAAAAGGAGTTCTATTATCTTGGGGTGTTTTACCTTCTCGTACGATTCCGATGCGCATTATCCGTTATTTTTGATTTATGTTTGCAAATATAACAGAATCCTTATGTATTATTTTGAACTGTTTGATATACCAGTTTCGTTGAACGTCAACAAATCTGCTTTGATGAAAAAATATTACCAATTGAGTAAAGAATTTCATCCAGATCATTTTTCATTACAATCAGCCGAAAGTCAAGAAAAGGCATTGAAAACAAGCACTGACATCAATGAAGCTAAAAAAATACTAGACAATCCATACAAAAGGCTTGAATACATTTTAAAAGAAAAGAACATTATTGAGCCAGACGAAAAATACACTTTGCCTCCAGCTTTTTTGGGCGAAATGATGGATATCAATGAACAATTAATGGAGCTTGAATTTGAACCCAATGAAGAGCTAACAACTTCAATCAAAGAAAGTCTTCGCTTACAAGAAGAACAAGTATATAATTCTGTTTCTAAGTATTTTGACATGGAGGAACTCCAATGTAACGAAGAAGGATTTCAACTGTTGAAAGATTTCTATTACAAGCGAAAATACCTTCAAAGGATACAAGAAAAAATCAGCTAAAAAACCCAAATTAAGTTTTTGTTATATTAATTCAAGCAATGTAATTTCAGGCATTATACCTACCCTTCCTGGGTAACCTAAAAATCCAAATCCACGATTTACGTATAGATACTGCTCTCCTTCTTGGTACAAGCCAGCCCATTGTTTGTATATGTATTGAATAGGACTCCATTTCAACCAAGGTATATCTACACCAAACTGAAATCCGTGTGTATGTCCACTTAAAGTCAAATCAATATCTTTGTAAGCCGAATTTACTTCACCATCCCAATGAGAAGGATCGTGACTTAATAATATTTTAAAGGGTAAATCCTGACTACCTTGATACGCCTTTTCTAAACTACCATAAGATTTAAAACGATTTCTAAAGCTTGTATTTTCAACACCTAATACGGCGATTTGCTGACCTTCTTTATCGATTACAATATGTTCATTGAGCAATAATCTCCAACCCATTTGTTGATGATATTGTTTAAGTTGATCTAAATTTTTCTTTTTAGCATTTATAGAATCCCATTCTACATAATCGCCGTAGTCGTGATTACCCAAAATAGAATAAACACCCAAAGGCGCATTCAATTGTTTAAACAAGGGAATGAATTCTTCAATTTCAGTACTAATGTTATTGACCAAATCGCCAGTAAACAAAATCAAATCTGGCTTTTGTGCCATGATTAAATCAATTCCTTTTTGTACAGCATTCAAATCATTTAAACTTCCTGAATGAATATCTGATATTTGAATAATACGCATGCCTTTAAATGCCGAAGGCAGGTTATTGAAATTGATCGAGTGTTTTTTTAGTCTGTAATTATAGCGATTTGTCATACCATATACTAAACCGCCAAACAAAGAACCTCCTACGAGTAAAGCAAATTTATTGAGAAAATCTGACCGTGTCATACCTGCTTGGACTAGTTGTGGCGCAGTACTGTCAGGATAAAATTTATCAATAACATAAAATAAGACCCGACGAATATCATCAATAAAAAGAATCAAGGATACAATTAATTTCATGATTAAAAATCCCATCGTAAAGGATATCATAAAATTTCGAAGTGTCTTATTGGCTTCAGGCGATCGCAAATAAGGAAAAGCAAGGAAAGAAGCAAACCAAAAAACCGTGAGGGCAATATAAAAACCCAATATATAATTTCGCAAAGGGGCCTTTACGCCTTTCACCGCGTATTTGATTGCACTATAGGAGTAATACTCTAAAGCACCCAACACAAGCAACATAACCAATATCCCAACCAAACTCATTTTACGCATAACTCCTTTTCCCTAAAAATTGATAAACCCTTCTATTTGAGCCTTTACTGAATTAATTGTAGCTTCTTTTGAAAAAACATCGTCTACCAATTCAGCACTTATAGATGACAATGGCAATTTATTGAAAAAAACGTTCATTTTCATGTAATGGCACATATTGGTCATATTATCGATACCTCTCAGGTTGCCTGCACGACCATTGGCTACGCCAACTAACATAACCTTTTTGTGGTACCAACAAGTTTGAATATCGCTAATATCCATCAGCAATTTAAAAATACCAGGAAAACTTCCATTGTACTCGGGCATTACAAAAATAAACTTATTAGCAGGAATTAAGTATGTCGATTCGAGTGCATTAAAAAGATCGTCTCTTCGCATTGAATCGAACGCTTCAAGGGAAAGTAATTGCGCATCGATACCTTGTTCTTTAAAAAATGTTTGATATTGTTTGGAAACCTTCAATGAATTGCTACCAACACGATTTGTAGCAGAAATAATAGTATACATGTGGCAAAAATAGGGTTTTGAATAGATATTACTTATTGCTTTTAGATAAGTTTAATAAATGATAACTATTCAGTTGATGTTAAACAAAGGTAGTATTAGCTTTCTTCCAACGGCCAGAATACAAGTAAATGGCACTCATCATAAACAAAGAAGACCAGTATACAAATTCAGAAGCCCAAGCGTAAGGTAATGGCAAATGCATTTTTTCAATCACAATTGTGATATAAGAAACATAAAAAAAGATGGCAACAAATTCAAATATCATATTCATGCGTGTATTGCCTGTACCCAATACCCCATTGAAAAATATAGTAGAAACCGATAACATCCAAGTCGCCAATACAACGATTCGAAGCGAAACACGTCCCATTTGTACCAGCGACTCATCGGCAGTCAACAAACGTAAAAACTCAGCTGGAAAAGCCAATACAAGTATGCCTAGCACAAAAGATACACCAAAACTGAGTTTGACAATTTTTAGAATCATCGGAATCACTTCATTCAATTTTCCTTGACCTATAATATTGCTTACCATAGAATTACATGTCGAAGCCAATGCCCATGTAGCAACACCTACTATACCAAATACACTTCGTAACAATTGCGAAACCGCTGATTCGGCCTTCCCTAAATGTTCAACATAAATAAAGAAAATTTCCCAAGCTCCTATACTTAGGAAATATTGCATGATCAAGGGAGATGATTTAATAAAAGTCTCTTTAATCAAAAGCCAATCTGGACTGGCAAAATACCGAATAGTGTATGGCTTAAATTGAGTTAACCTACCAAGTAACAACAATAATGATAACATACAAGCTAATTCTGAACATACCGATGCGATGGCAGTTCCATTTAAGCCTAATTCAGGAAAAAAGGCAATCCCGAAAATTAAAATATAATCCAGTATGATATTTACTATGGTTTGAACAATTGACCCAACTATGATCAACTTTGAATTTGAAGTGGCAAGAAAAAACGAATTGGCTAATTGGCTGACTAAAATAAAAGGTAAGCCCCAATATCGAATTTGAATAAATGAAATTGCTGCCGCTTGAATTTTAGCATCTTGAATAGTGGCCGAAAAAAGCATAGGAGCTATAAATAAAGATGCAAGAATCAATATTACGCTCAATGACAAGGTCATGATGATGCCATTTGAAAATATTTTCCCTACACCTTGAAAATCCTCTTCGCCTGCCTTTCGACTCATCAACATGAGTATTCCTGAAGCTAAACCATAACCTATCATAACAAGCGTTAGATAATAAATACCTGCTATGCCAGATGCAGCTAACAAATCCTGCGTCGTAAAATTGCCATGTGTTGGCGTATAATATCCTAAAAAAACAGTATTAGTTAAGATATTGACCTGGGGAATGAGTATAGCAATACAAATTGGAAGCGCCAATTTAATGATGTTGGCATAACTATTTTGTATTTGTGTCGAAACTTGCATAAAAGTGTGCAAAAGTAAAGGATTCAAAATTCGAAACCCATTTTTTTGTTCCCTTACATATTTCATTCATAAACAAGATTATTTATTGAAATGAGCAAATGCCTTTATGTAAGCTCATTTTATTTTTTTAAATTTGTAGATTCATTATGGCTACGCAAGCAAGCATACAAATAGACAACCCACAGTTTGTCAAAAAAACACCAAGTCGTTACGACTGTTTTATACTATTGGGTAAAAACTACCTCAATTACGCTCTTTTGGACGAAGAACATACTGTAGTTTATGCCATTCGTCATTTCGACTTTAAAAACCAAACCATTGGCAAAAGTGATTTTGATGAAATATTATCGGATAGAACTTTACAAAAGTCGACTCGTTTTTTTATGGCTGTTGATACCTTAAAAACCACTTTGATTCCGAATGAACTTTACACATCAACATCAAAATCAGACTACATCAAGCATCTTTTTGATTTAACCAACGAAGAAGAACTGCATGAGATGAAACTCAACAACTATTTGACTGATTTGTTTGTTTTAAAAAAAGACAGTGTTCAATATTTAAAAAATCGTTTGCGCAATGTGAGTTTTTTTGATGCTAATGCAAGTGTTTTAGCAACCTACCCTACTCATCTTCATTCCGAAGACGAATCGAGTCTATTTGTTGCTCTCAAACATAGCTCGGCTACACTAACTGTCTATAAAAACAAACAGCTTATACACCATCAAGTCTATTCATTTACCGCTTTAGATGACATTTTATTTTATATTGCCAATATTGTAAAACAACAAAACTTGAATACCAAAACTATCGGAATTCATATACATGGCGAATCTTCCAATGGACAACAAGCCCATGAACTTTTATCTAACCATTTCAATCACGTTCGATTTTGTAGTCGCCTACACGAATTGAGTTATCCTGAAGAATTATTTTCACAACCCTCACATTATTTTTTCAACTTATTTTCTTTGGTTTTATGCGTATCATAAGCGGACTTCACGGTGGTCGAAAATTTAATCCACCAACTCACATGCCCAATACGCGGCCTACAACTGACATTGCAAAAGAAGGTTTGTTTAATATTTTGCAAAACAATCTCGACTTTGAAGAATTGCATACACTAGATTTATTTGGCGGCACAGGCAGCATCTCCTACGAACTAGCATCAAGAGGTTGTAAAAATCTGACTGTGCTAGAACAGGATATCAATATGTATCAATTCATCAAAAAAACAGCACAAACTTTAGGATTTGACTTTATACAAGTCATCAAAATGGATGTGTTTCGATATATATTATCTTGTAAACAATCCTATGATTTTATATTTGCCGGACCGCCATATGCTTTGCAAAATATTGATGATTTACCTCGATATATTTTTGAAAAAAAACTACTGAATCCCGAAGGATGGTTTGTACTTGAACATACACCTCGTAACAATTACGAACAGTTTCCTTATTTCGTTCGATCAAAAAATTACGGCACAACTATATTTAGTTTTTTTGTCAATGAAGAACAAACCGAAAAACCATCTCAAGACTAACTAAAATAAACTTCACGATGCGAACAGCAATATTTCCAGGCACTTTCGACCCGATTACTTTAGGACATGTTGATTTAGTCAATCGAACGATAGACATGTTTGATCGAATCATAATTGGTATTGGCGTAAATGCAAGCAAGCAAACTATGTTTAGCTTAGAAAAAAGAACTGAATGGATAACAGCAATATTTGCAAACCATCCTCATGTGGAAGTCCGTTCATATGAAGGCTTAACAGTCAACTTTTGCGATCAGAATAATGCTAGATATATACTTCGTGGCATACGTTCAGTGGGCGACTTTGAATATGAAAAAGCAATCGCTGATATGAATAGAATGGTTAATCCAAAAATAGAAACTATTTTCTTAGCCTGTTCGCCACAATACGCTTCTTTATCTTCTTCAATCGTTCGAGATTTGATTCGCAACGGCGGTAATACCGAACAATTTTTACCTGCTGAAATAAAATTATAATTATATTACTCCTTCCATAAAAAAGGAAACAAAATAATAGAAAGCAATAGGATTAAAAAGTCTAAAAAAAGCAAAACAGCATAAAACTGCCACCATCCTTCGACTTGCAAAGTCATAAACAAAGGCTTGGACAAATCGGCCAATAAAATAAGTTGAGGCACGACCAATGGAAAACCCAAAATAGCGATTAAAGCAGAATTACCGCCTGCTTTACTTGCTATAGCCGATAACATTGTAAACAACATTGCCATACTGATACCTCCAGTCACAACCATCAATAAAAATTTAACGAAATTAATTGTTGGATTTCCTAACAAAAAGGCAAACAAGAAATAACTAATCAAACTCACAACAACCATCAGTGCGAGATTGTAAATGAGTTTTGAAATAATGAGCTCACGAGGATGATGTATCGTATAATAATAAATTGATCTGTTTTTATTTTCTTGTAAAAAACTTTTAGCTACTGCGTTGACGGAAACGAACAATAAAATGATCCAAAACAATGAATTCCATGTTTCGGCCTCTGGACTTTCGTGCAACATATTGATAGCAAAAACTGCACTGATTAAATACAATAATAAACCATAGAACGAATATTTTTGTCGCCATTCAAGCAACAAATCTTTTTTAATCATGAGCCATATTCTATCCCAAGTCGTCATTGGCACAAAAGTACACGTTTAACCCCGTTTTAATAGTAGAAATAGTATGATTTTAAGTAGCCTTTTAAAAACTATTGTTGCATTTTATAGCTTGCTGGAATGGAGAATGGAAAATCAATATCAAGGTCAAACGCGAATTTATCAATATCCATTGACAATTCAGCTGCTCCTTTTACATCTTGAATATGATAAGTTCTGGCGGTAGAAAAATACCTTAAATCTTGAAATTGATATTGGCTGTATGCAATCAAAATAGAGCTGGTAGATACAGCTCTTACAGTTTGTAACTGAAGCTGTTTCAAGGTGCTATCCGCTTTGTTATACGTGAGTTGATTGGTATAATCAATGCCTTTAATAAAAATGGTACTCAAAGGTCCTAATTCTTTAATATCCATTATAGCCCCATCAGTAGCCATGGCATTTCCTATAATTAATTCTTGTAAAATCAAAAAGTCAACTTGAATATTGATGATTTTCTGAATGTCGTTATAAGAATACAAATAGTATTTTTTATTAAACTTATCTGTAACTTTCACACTGTCTGGCGAAATGATAACCCTCGCCACTTCTCCTACAAGTGGTGCACTGATGCTAACCCAAATTTTTTGGCCATATAGCAATCTAAAATTGGCTGTAAAACTTTGCTTTTTGTCTTCCGTTTCAACATGCATTTTTGCTTTACACTGAAAGGTATTGTATTTTATTTTTTTAAAACCAATAATCGTTCTTGCAAGCGAAGTGTCACTAAACTTCAGTTTCAATGAATCTTTTTTAGCCATACTTGCACTATCAATCACTACAGTCACTAAATTTCCTTTCACAGATTTTCGCGTTGATTTTCTTTCTGCACGATTTTCTTTTCGCTCTTCTTTTTTTGTATTTTTAATAAAAAACGGCCTAACTAAATTACAGCTACCTAAAAACAAACTTAGAACTAACAAAAATACTTTTTGATTATTCATATAATTTACCCTCCGAAATTTTCTTGAACAAAATTGGATTATCCTCGCCTTTTGATTTTGCTTTTTTCCAATACTCGATTGCTTTTTCTATCTCATTTATCTTATAATATACATCACCAAGATGCTCTAGCAATGTGCCGTCATCATCACCTGCAGCATCAATAGCTTTTTCAATGTATATTTTTGCTTCTTTATAATTTCCTTGTTGATACAATATCCATCCATAAGTATCTAAAAATGATTTAGAATTTGGCATAAGCTCCAATGACTTTTTTGACATTCGTTCAGCTTCAGACAATTTTACTTTTCGAACAGATAAATAGTAGGCGTAATTATTTAATGTAGATGCATCATCAGGCTGAATTTTTAAAGCCTTTTCAAAACAACTATCACTATATGAAAAATTTTGTTGTGTATTGTAAACATCACCTAATGTTGCATAAAGCTGTGCAATTAATGTCTGATTTTCGGATTCCAAATCCAACGCATGATTCAAGGGCTGTATAGCAAGCTCAGGTTTTTTAGCTTGCACAAGTGCAATCCCTTTGTAAAAATATGGCAAAGCATTGTTTGGAAATACAACAATACTTTTATCCGCATAGGAAACAACACTATCCATTTGTTGCTTATCTAAATAAATCGAAATAATTTGATTCCAAGTTTGAAATTTAGATTGATCTAATTTTAATGCTTTTTTAAATTCAAATAATGCTTCATCGTTTCGTTTTAAAAACAAAAGCACTTCAGCATAAAGGGAAACAGCATCCTTGTTATCTGCAGATTCTTCAGCAATAGCTTTAGACATTTCTAATACTAAATCCTTGTCTTCTTGCGTACCACCTTCTAATACTTTCAAACGAGGAATAATCAATGAAATTTTTGTTTCTGGATCTAAGTTTTTATTCTTCATCACCTTCTGCATGTAAAGGTCTGACTTTATATAATTTTTTTGATTCAAATAGTATTGCGAAAGGGTATATTGCGCTTTGGGATCATTGCCATAGTTTAGCTCTAAATCTTCAATAATTTTCGTGCTTTTTTCTTTTTGCCCAGCGGATTCATACACCTCTATCATCATCATAGGATATTCAACTGATTGAGGATTACTTTCTTGCAGTCTTTTCAATTCTTGAATGGCCAAATCCGTTTTGCCTTGTATAGCATAAATAGATTTTTTCTTCAAAATAATATCTTCATTAAATCCAGTTTTAGATTCGAGTTGATCCAAGCTTTTCAAGGCTTTTTCGTATTCTTTTCCTTTGACAAAAAACATTGCTTGTCTGTATAAATAGTCTTCATCATCAGGATGTTTTTGGACCAATGTATTGAGCAAAGCCTCTGCTTGAGAATTCTTTTTTAAATATAAAAGCAACTCAGCATACAATTCTATAAAATACTTATTGTCTGGCTGAAGATTTACTGCTTGCTGTGCATTTTTTTCGGCACCATTCAAATCTTGTCGTTGAAATTGCAAACGAGCTAAATTGTAACGAGCTGTAGCATTAGACGGAAACGACTCCACAAACGCAGTGTAAAGCGAGTAGGCTAATTTCGTGTCACCAAGTAATCGGGCTTTTTCGGCATCGAAAAATAGCTTCGACTCTTGCGATTGACTTTGTTTAGATGCAGATGCCTTGGGTAAAGCATCTGCATTTTTTTTCTCTAATTTTTTATAGCTATTGCAGGCAGTAAAGCCGCCAACAAAAAGCATCAGTAAGATTAATCCTTTTTTGGTCATTATTGTTTGAATGAGTAATCCCCTAGACTCAATTCTTCGGGTTTAGACTGGCAATTTACATAATTTCCTAACAATGAATTTTTAATTACAGAATTCTTAACAGAAGAGTGGTTGCCAACAATACTGTAACTCACAATTGCATTTTCAACACAACTATTCGCTTCTAACGATGCATAAGGTCCTACAACTGCATTTGTAATACGTACATTTTCACCTATAAAACATGGTTCAATGATTGTACTATTTTCAACTACTGCTGAACTATGTCTGAATGATTCTGTTTCCTTTTTGATTTCAAGAACACGTTCCAAAGTATACAATGTTGCATCTTTATTGCCACAGTCAAGCCATTCTTCTACTTGGTCTGAATAAAATTTCACACCTTTTTGTTTCATGTTTTCCATTGCATCTGTAATCTGAAACTCGCCTTTAATTTTGATATCATTGTCTATCAAATATTGTAATTCTTGTTTCAAATTTTGTCCATCTTTAAAGTAATAAACACCAATGATAGCAAGGTCTGACACAAATTCTTTTGGTTTTTCTACAAATTCTGTAATGATACCTTCAGCATTCATTTTCACTACACCAAATGCAGATGGATCATCTACTTTTTGAGTCCAGATGATTGCATCTTTATGAGTATCTATTGAAAAAGCAGCTTTAAATAAGGTATCTGCGAAAGCAATAAACACATTGCCATCCAAACATTCTTGCGCACACAAAATAGCATGAGCTGTTCCTAATGGTGTGTCTTGATAAAATATTCTTCCCTTAGCTCCAAATTTCTCCGCTACTGCAACTAGATTCTGTTCAGCTTCAGCACCAAATGCACGACTTATAATAAATGCTATTTCATTTACTTTTTGATCTGTGGTATTGACAATATCTTCTACGATGCGATGCACCATAGGTTTACCAGCTATTGGAATCAAAGGTTTTGGAGTAGTCACAGTGTGTGGTCTCATTCGCTTGCCCATACCGGCCATTGGGATTATAATATTCATGATTTGTTAGTTTGTTTTTTTTAGATTTCAGGTTTAAAGTTTGGTATTTGGAGTTTCAGCTTTGGTATTTTTTTTCAGCTTTGGTATTTGTATTTTTCGGGTTTGGTATTTGGAATTTTTTAAAATTTTTTCTTTTAGAATTTAATTTCCTGTACTTCCAAATCCACCAACACCACGTTCGGTATCAGGAAGTTGGGTTACTAGCTTAAAATTAACTTTTTCATATTTGGCAATGACCATTTGTGCTATCCGATCACCATGTTTAATGAGTTGTTCTTCGTTTGATAAATTAATTAAAATAACCTTTATTTCACCACGATAGTCACTATCTATGGTTCCGGGCGTATTCAAACAGGTTATACCTTGTTTAATGGCTAACCCACTTCGAGGCCGAATCTGTGCTTCATATCCGCTGGGCAATGCTATATATAAACCTGTTGGCACCAAGGTTCGCTCCAAGGATTTTAAACTGACATTGAATTCCAAATTGGCATATAAGTCCATACCTGCTGAACCTTCAGTCTGATATGTAGGCGTAGGGTTTCGGCTTGTATTAATTAGTTGTATCTCCATAAGAGGCGGACAAAAATAAGCTGAAAAAATGATATTTAACACCTCAATTTATTCTACTTTTGCAAGAAAAAAAATCGAATTTATGAAAACACTTTTTGCTTTTTTATCAATTATTATATTGAGTTATTCAAATGCTGTAGCACAAACTTATGCATGGGCTAATTCTACAAGTGCACAAAGTTTTGCTAGCGAAATACAACCTACCGCTATGGCGCTTGATGCCTCAAACAATGTGTACACCATCGGCACATTTACTGGTACGGTTGATTTCAACCCAGGTGTAGGCCTTTCAAATTTAACATCAAGCGCTCAAAACTATGACACATATATCCAAAAGCTTGATGCAAATGGCAATTTTGTTGGCGCTTTCTCCTTAGCGGGCAATGGATATACAAGTGGTCAAGCTATTAAAACAGATGCCAATGGCAATGTATACATCGTTGGAAGTTTTGACTCACCTGTGGATTTTAATCCTGGAGCTACTGTAAATTCAATTACACCGTTGGGTAACCAAGATGCTTTTATTTTAAAACTTAATTCCAGCGGCATGTTTCAATGGGTCAAAACATTTGGAAGTGCCAATTTCGTATCTTGTTCTGCGCTTTCATTGGCTATTGACAACAACAATGACATTGTGTTATCTGGCTTTTTTGCAGATGTAGTTGATTTCGATCCAGGCCCTGCTATCAACGCACTTGCAGCAACAGGCTTTGCCGATCAGTTTATTTTAAAACTAAATTCTGCTGGCAATTTTGTTTGGGCTAAAGCATTTTTAGGCTCCGACTACATCAATCCATACCAATTAACCACAGATGCAAACAACAATATTTTTTCAAGTGGAACATTTTATGGGACCTATGACTTTGATCCAGGTATTGGTCAAACAATTTTATCCGCTTCACAAACGGATGACATTTATATCACAAAATTAAATTCGAATGGAAACTTTATATGGGCCAAAAAACTAGGGAATAACAATTATGAAAATGTTGAAGGATTAGTTACTGACCTAGTTGGAAATGCTTATATTACAGCTACCTTCACTGACACCTTAGACACTGACCCTGGCGCAAACGTGGTAAATTTAATTGCACAAAATGACGCCATTTTAATGCTCAAACTTAACTCTTCGGGCAATTTTGTTTGGTCTAAAAAAATAGATGGAAATGGATATACTTACCCAGAAAATATCGATATCAACAATCAGGGACATATCTATTTGACTGGTTATTTCGATGGCATAGCTGATTTCGATCCAGGTAATTCCATAAATAATTTAACCTCAGCCGGAGATTATGATATTTTTGTTTCAAAATACGATGAAAACGGAAGCTTTATCCTTGCAAAAAACATCGGAGATATTTCAGCTGATGGTGGTTTTGACATTAAAGTAGCAGCCAATGGAAATATATATTTAACTGGCTTATTCGGCGGAACAGTTGATTTTAATCCAGGTCCCGCAACAAACAATTTAACGTCCATTTCTGCAAGTGGATATGATCAATTTAATTTTAAATGGGATATGTGTAATCCTTCAACTACTAATTTAACAGCCTATCATTGTAATAGTTACACACTTAACCTACAGACATACACATCCTCAGGTTCCTACACACAGATTTTTCAAAGCGCAAGTGGATGTGACAGTTTAGTCAATTTAGCCTTAACGATAGGAAGTACGAACTCGGTTATTAATCAAGTGCAATGCAACGGTACACCGTTTGTATTCAATGGGCAAACCTATTCTACTGCTGGTACGTATACTCAAAACTATTTAAATGCAGCAGGCTGTGATAGTAACTATACAATTAATTTATCATTTGGCACACCAAGCACTTCATCAATTTCATCAACAGCTTGCGATTTTTACTTATTTGGCAACCAACCCTTATTTAATTCGGGTATTTACACGCAAGTATTCTCCAATGCAAGTGGGTGTGACAGCACGGTTACATTGAATTTAACCATCAATAATTCTGTGAATAATTTAAGTTTTGTCAGCAACTGTGGCCCATATGTATTTAACGGTCAAACTTATACAACATCCGGGTTTTATAGCTTTTATTATACTTCAGCTCAAGGTTGTGACAGTGTAATAGATTTAGATTTAGAAATCAAAGAGCCGACAAGTTCAACACAAAATGTTGGTGCTTGTCAATCTTATGTATTTAATGGTCAAACTTATACAAGTTCTGGAACATATTCTTACATCGTACAAAATTCAGTTGGTTGCGATAGTACCATCACGTTAAACTTGACTATTTTATCACCTAACATCGCAGTAACACAAGCTGGTGCAGTATTGACATCTGCTGCAACGGCGCCTACAACTTACCAATGGATTAATTGTGCCACTAACGCACCAATTGCAGGTGCAACAAACCAAAGCTATACCGCCACATCAAATGGAAGTTATGCTGTCATCGTCACAATCAATAGCTGCAGTGACACTTCTACATGTAGACCAGTAACAGGAATAGGACTTGACGAAATCAACTCCCTAAATGGCATAATGATTTATCCAAATCCGACAACGTCTAATCTCAATATCGACTTGAATCAAACCGAAGCTATTTCAAATATTGAAATCAGATCTGTGGCAGGTCAACTCCTATATTCTAATAAAGAAATTAAAACATCACACATAGAAATCCCTGTTGCAGACTGGGCAAAAGGGATGTATTTCATCTCACTTTACGCTCATGACAAAAAATGGGTTGGTAAATTCATTAAGGAATAAGTGGAACATTAATCATCAATTAGAAAATATAAAAAAGCGTCTAGGTTTTACAAAATTTAGACGCTTTTTTTAATTCACTTCATTGAATAAAATTATCAAACTTTAACATCCCCTTCGAATACAAATTTAGCTTGTCCACAAAGCCAAATTTCATCAAAATTTTGTCCATCAAGATTTCGACATTCTACACGCAATGCGCCACCCAATGTCTGAATTGATATTGTATGTTGACCAGCTTGATCTTTGATTAAACACAATGCACTAGCTGTAACCCCAGTTCCACAAGATAACGTTTCGTCTTCCACACCACGTTCATACGTTCGAACAAAAATAGATTTAGAATCCAGTTGCTCCACAAAGTTGACATTGATGCCCTCCTCTTTAAACAAAGGACTGTAACGAATCAAAGCGCCTTCTTTTTTCATGTCAAAGTCCTTAACATCTTCTGTAAAATAAACATAATGTGGCGAGCCGGTATTGAGTTGCATATAGGTTTCATGCATTGACAGTCCTTGCACATCATTCATTCTTAATCGCACGTCCCCAACCTCATTTATATACGAAATATGTTCGCCATCAATGGCTACAAATCTAGCTTCGTCTTTTATCACGTTGAGTTGCATTGCAAAGGCCGTCATACAACGTCCTCCATTGCCGCACATGGTACTTTCGTTGCCATCGCTGTTGTAATACTTCATTTCAAAATCATACTCATTAGAGGTATTGAGTAACATGAGCCCATCAGCACCAATTCCAAAATGTCGATCGCACAAAAATTTAATTTGATTCAAATCTAATCCGTCATAAACGCTTGTTCGATTATCCAACATAATAAAATCGTTTCCAGTGCCTTGGTATTTGTAAAAATGTATGTTCATTATAGATTAATGTTTGGCTAAAATTTCAAGACTTTTTTGAATCATATTTTCTACACTTTTTTTACCATCTTGCGTAAAAGTTTTATGAACACGATTCGCAACTATGGTATTGACAGCCAAACAATGATGTCCAAGTACTCTTCCTAATCCAAAAATGGCTGAGGTTTCCATTTCAAAATTGGTGATTCGATTTGTTTCTAACACAAAACTAGATAAACGATTAACTAACTCTGGAAATTTCAATTGCGCACGCACAACTCTTCCTTGTGGCGCATAAAAACCCGGACAAGTAACTGTAATGCCTTTGTGGTAATCATCTCCAAACCATGATAAAATATCTTTAGAACCTTCTACGGCATAGGGTTTGATGGCACTATCCGCTAGTTGTACATGATTGACAAATGCATCTTGCAAAGCCAATTCATGGTCTGTCTGAGTTAATTCATAATACTGCAACACATTGTCTAATCCAATACCATGACTCGAAGCTACAAGGCTATCCACTGGAATATCGCCTTGCAAACTCCCAGAAGTACCCATTCGAATAATGTTCAACGATGTCAGTTCGGGCTTTACCATACGTTGCTCTAAATCTATATTGACCAATGCGTCTAATTCATTCATCACGATATCAATATTATCAGGACCAATTCCACTAGACAAAACCGTCAATCTTTTCTTTCCTATTCGTCCAGTATGGGTTACAAATTCACGATGTTGTATTTTGAATTCTATTTCGTCAAAATACTTTGACACTTCAGTTACTCTATCCGGGTCGCCGACTGTAATAACTGTCGAAGCCAAATCTTCGGGCTTTAAATTGATATGATAGACTCGTCCATCACTCGTCAGTATTAACTCCGAATTTCCAATTTGTTGATTTTCCATACTTGTATATTAAAAAGTAAAATTAAGGCATTTGTATTGTGGTTTTTTAAGATTTTTATACCCTTTTTCAAGATTCATATAAATCGTTTGATGGCCTTGAATTCAAATAACCATAAAATGTGCTTAAGAACTATAGACTATCTCAAATAAATTAGCTTTAAAAAATTGTTTTCTTCTCTGCTTGTTAATTCTCAAATATATACTACATTTGCACCCCGATGGTCTTGTGGCCGAGTGGCTAGGCAGAGCTCTGCAAAAGCTTCCACAGCGGTTCGAATCCGCTCGAGACCTCTAAAAACCTGATTCTTTTGAATCAGGTTTTTTTATTTAAAAAATTCAATTGCGGTTCCCTGCCTGAATGCTTCAAGCAGACAGGGAATCCGCTCGAGACCTCTAAATCCTGATTCTGTAGAATCAGGATTTTTTATTTAAAAAAATTGAATTGCGGTTTCCTGCCTGAATGCTTCAAGCAGACAGGGAATCTCCTCAAGACCTTAAAGTCCAGTTTTATTCGGGATTTTTACACTTCTCCACATTTTAAAGACATTCCCGAGAAAATATGACAATCCTATGATATTTCTCATGCTTCAAAATGAGAACAATGTCACATTTATTGCTGAAATTTGCACTCACACATGAAATTCTACGCATTCATATTTTTATCATTCACACTCTTCGCATTGTCTTCGTGCGAAAAAAAAGACAAGCCCATTTCCTTACCTCCAAAAGGTGATGGTTCTGTAGTTCAATTAGAAATGGGTGAAAACTACGAATTTCAGTATTTCTATAGTCTTAAAGAACAAAAAATAGTCCACATCAGTCGCTACGACCAATGGGATATTGGTTTTGAAACCGGAGAAAACCAACATGCAGTCATTCTAAACGGCGGAAAAGGCATGGCTGCTTTCGCTACTGGTCAACGTGATTTTAGTAAAGTGGGAATAAGTGACACGATAAATGCACTCAAACGCTGGAAGATAGACCAACCTTGTGGTCAATTGGACTCTTTGGCTATTGGCGAATGGAAAAATAAAGACGAAGTCTATATTATCCGGTTAGATAAAGAAGGTAAAAAATTACGAAAATTAAAAATAACCTATGAAGATGCTTTCCAATACAAAATAGACATTGGCGATATCAACACGTCCATTCCTGCTTCTATAACTGTATTGAAAAACAAAAATCAAAACTTCACTTATTTTTCGTTTTCCTTATTAAATACCGTCGATGGTGTTGAACCCGATAAAAACACTTGGGATATTCAAGCTACGCTATACAGCTATACCTTTTATGACCAAAATCCGCCATTACCTTATATTGTCAATGGCTTTTTGTTAAATCCCAATGGCACTTCAGCTTATAAGGATTCCCTTACTGGCTACAATTCAATTACGAAAGAAATTGCACAGTCTTTTCCTTTATCTACTCGCCGAGACATCATAGGTTTTGATTGGAAAAGCTATAATATCGATAACAATATCTATACTGTAGTACCGTCTTATAGTTACATCATCAAATCGAGAAGCAATGCATTGTTCAAACTTCGATTTATCGATTTTTATAGCCCTATGGGCGTAAAAGGTAGCCCAAAATTTGAATTCAAACCCTTGGATTAATTCCATTAATTTTGCATTCAAATATACACACCACATATGTCCAGAATATATCTTGACAGTGCTGCCACTTCTTCTTTAGACCCTGCAGTACTTGAGGCTATGATGCCTTATTTGACTACTCATTACGGTAACCCATCTTCCATACATGGCTTTGGACGAGAGTCACGTATAGCTATTGAAAAATCTCGAAAAGAAATATCTTCTATTTTAAATGCAAAACCTGGCGAGATTTTCTTTACAAGTTGCGGCACAGAAAGTACCAACACTATACTACATGCAGCCATTCGAGATATGGGTATCAAACACATCATTACATCACCCATCGAACATCATGCAACATTACATACAGCCGATTTTTTGGCGTCCCTAGGGCTTTGTAAGGTTAGTCATGTTTCCCTAACCCACGATGGCCATATCGATTATGTGAGTCTAGAAAATGTACTTGCAGCAAGTACAGAAAAAACCTTAGTCAGTTTGATGCATGCCAACAATGAGTTAGGCAACTTGACAGACATTCGCTATGTAGGGGAACTTTGCCAAAAAAACAATGCACTGTTTCACACCGATGCGGTTCAAACAGTAGCTCACTTCCCACTCAATCTATCTGAATTGCCTGTTCATTTCTTGAGTGCTTCAGCACATAAGTTTCATGGACCAAAAGGATCTGGTTTACTTTATATAAATTCAGACATTCAAATCAAACCTTTTATTCATGGTGGTTCGCAAGAGCGAAATATGCGATCTGGAACCGAAAATGTAGCCAACATAGTAGGTTTTGCTAAAGCGCTTGAATTAGCAACAATTCATCACCACGAAGATAAAACCTATATTCAATCGCTCAAAACGGCAATGATAGAACAATTAATAGCTAAAATACCTTCTATTACGTTTCATGGGGATTTACAAAACAGTTTGTATACAGTATTAAATGCTTGTTTTCCACTGAATGAAAAAACCGAAATGCTGAGTATCAACCTTGATGTCGCTGGCATAGCTGTTTCGGGCGGTAGCGCTTGTAGCAGTGGCGCCCAAGGAGGTAGCCATGTTATTAAAGCTGCCTACCCTCATCATAGTGCGGTACCCATAAGATTTTCGTTTAGCAAACACAATACATTCGACGAAATTGAACGTACAACAAATAAAGTTTTGGAAATTTTACAATAGGATTTGTTAGTTTTCAAAATCTACCTATATTTGCACTCCCAACGAAGCAATTCGAAGTGGTATTGCCTGATGGTGTAAAGGTAGCACAGCAGTTTTTGGTACTGTTAGTCTTGGTTCGAATCCAGGCCGGGTAACAAAAAATCAGAGTGAAAAACAATGCGAAAGCGATGTTCTAACTCTGATTTTTTTGTTTAAATAATTATTCGATTTTATATCATTGAATTAATATCACTTCACGAATTAATATCACTTC
>Ga0247832_1001820_pt1 | contig 35328 bp, 29 predicted proteins | sample LaCruzMarch2015__10_FD_192407 | JGI IMG/M metagenome (GOLD analysis project Ga0247832, IMG submission 192407) | Freshwater microbial communities from meromictic Lake La Cruz, Castile-La Mancha, Spain - LaCruzMarch2015_4m | ecosystem: Environmental > Aquatic > Freshwater > Lake | place: Spain... | reverse complement strand
GCTTTTTTGCTAGAATTACAAGTAAAATTGGTAGTTTTACTTGTCTACAATACTTTAATACAATAAGCGAAAGACCTTTAAATCATACTAAACATGCACTTGCATTTTAACCGCACAACGAGTTATTTTTATTTGTTAGCAAATTAATTTTTGTATTATCCCAAAATAATTTAATTACTTTATCATAGTAGATTGTTTTATTAAATGTTTCTTTATTTATTTTATTTAGATTTATTAAAATGGAGTCTTCAATTGCTGTTGATTGGCAAAGGATAGCATTGCTGAGAATAAAAATGAAAATAAATGTAAGAATTGAGCTTTTTATTTTTAACATATTTGTTTACTTATACTAGAGTTTTGGAGTTAAAATGACATATTAATTTAAATTCATTCCTTTATTAATTTTGAGTATAAAACTAGATTAAATATTCTCTTACTTTTTTATTGATTTCCTCTTGCACGGTTTTCCATGTTTGTTTATTAAGGCTTATAGGATCTTCACTATCTTCTGCATCTGCAAAGAATGTAATTGCTTGTGGAACGGTAATTAATAAATTCTGAGTGGTATATTTTTCTTTGTGATATTGAATGAAATCAGCAATGTTATAGTGCTTTAAGAGTTCGGCTATGTCCCAAAAATCTTTCTTTTTTGCACGACCTAAAATTGCTTGAATTTTCATGGCTATAATATCCTCTGTAGAAAACATTCTAATTCCATCTTTTTCAATTTCGGGGCGAATTAATGGATGTGGATGACGAATGATGTCAATTTTAACTTTATCAACAAAACAGAAAATTCCAAATCGAGGGTTTGTGGATTTATTTTCGAAAGCGGACCCAAATTTATTTTCAAAAGCACTTATAATTTCATTGTTCTCAAAAGGTTTATTTGAAAACAAATCTAAGTCAATAGACATTCTGTGACCATATAAAAGAGATAAAGCAGTGCCACCAACGAGCGAAAAAATTTTCAACTCAGGCATTCCCATTAATTGTCTTAATATGGAAAGAGTGTGGGGTTCGACTGTCTTAATATGTAACATCTAAAATCGGTTAAAGGTCTGTTTATTACTGCACTTGCTAAATACATAGTTACTTCAGGTAAAAATTTTGCATTGAGCAAAGCAGTTGTAACTTTTTCGTCGCCATAATATCGTCGGCAGTTGCGAATATCTTCTACATCACCACGCTCAAAAACCCGCTCTATTACAAAGTTTGCTTTTGCATCATAGTCGATGTTTTCGAAGACTACATCCCAAAAAATACGTTGGTTAAAGATGGGTTTGGGTTTGGATTCCATATTGTAAAAATAGCATTTATAAATTTTAGCTATTAGTTTTTTTTAAACTAAAAAGGTAATGAAAAAATAAATGCAGCTCCGTCATTTTCAAATGACTCAACCTTCATTTCCCCACCATGCGCCTTCACAATATCGTAACTTAAACTCAATCCTAAGCCAGTGCCTTGTCCTGCGGGCTTGGTAGTGAAAAATGGCTCGAAAATTTTTTCTTTGATGTATTGGGGAATTCCTTTGCCATTATCTTTTATAGTAATAGAAATACTGCTATTAATTTGCTGCGTTGTAAGCGTTACTGACGGCTTGTAATTGGGAGTTTTGCCTTCAATTTTCCGTTCTCTTACGGCATCGAATGCGTTGTTAATGAGGTTTAGGATTACACGTGAAATATCTTGAACTACACAATTAATTTGGGGTAAAGTATTGTCTAAATTCTTTACCATTTCGCAATTGAAACCAGCATCTGTGGCGCGTTTACCATGAAAAGCGAGGTTGAAATATTCTTCGCATAATTGATTAATATCGATAAGTTGTTTTTCACCAGCACCGCTGCGGGAATGTTGCAGCATATTTTTTACAATGCTGTCGGCACGTTTGCCATGTTCGTTTATTTTTTGAAGGTTGATTTTTAAATCTGCACCTAATTCCTGGCGTTCGGTTTCGTCTGTTGTTTCAATAAATTCATCAACCAATTCAGTACTCAACTCACTGAAATTATTTACGAAGTTGAGTGGGTTTTTTATTTCGTGTGCTATGCCTGCAGTGAGTGCCCCGAGTGATGCAAGTTTTTCCTGTTGTACGAGTTGGCTTTGGGTAGATTTTAATTCTGAAAGTGTTTTTTCTAATGCTTTATTTAATCTCTTTTTTGAATAAAATCGGCTATAAATTCCAGCAGCAATTAATAGGAGAAGAACTGCAATACCAATGGAAAAATTTCTAGTGATAGCTGTTATTTTATTTTGATTTTCAAGATTAGAAATGGAAAGCTCTTTTTCGTTCATTTGTTGCTCTGTTTCAAAACTTATAGTTTGGTATTTGCGCTGGTTAGCAAGCATGCTTTCTTGCAAATCGATGAAAGATTTATAAGCATCTTTTGCCTTTATGTTTTCGCCAATTTTTTCGTAAAGTTCTGCTAAGAGTTTATAATCTCTTAATACAGAGGAGCGCACTACTTTTACTCTTTCAATATCTTTGAGTAATAATGTAATTGCTTCGTTTAATCTGTTTTGTTTGATTCTAACTAATGCGAAATAATAATCAGGTTCAATGATTCCAGGTGCTTGATTTACGCCAATTTGATATTTATCTACAATTTGCCAGCATTTCTGTAAAAGTGAGTCTGCTGAGTTTGTTTCACCCTTTTTAGTATTATAAAAAGCCTTCAATTGCAACATGAAAGCTTTAGAATTAAAGTCGTATGGAGCAATTGAACTTTCAGCTATTTTTAAATAGTATTCAATGCTATCTAACTGATTTGATAAAATTTTAGATAATACAATATGTCTGGTAGAGAACAGTAAAATTTGTCTGCTTGAGTCCTTTTCTCCTATTTGCTTATAGTAGTTTTGCCCAGCCAGCAGCACTTTTTTACCGTTTTCTATAGATTTGTCATAATCTCCTAATAATCTATAATAATCGCTTAAAATGGCAGAATTATTTAGCCAACCATCTTTTCCTATAATTACTGTTAAATCAAAGAAATCAAAAACCCGTAAATCTTTATCATCTAAGAAGCTGATAGATTTTTTCATGTTATACATGGCAGACTCATATAAGCCAGTAGTTCTGTAAAAACCACCAAGAACGTAATAACAATTTGCCAAAGAAAGGGAGTCTTTGGTTTTTTTATATTCTAGTATTTTATCTGTAAAGAATTGAAAACCTTCTATGAGCTTATCAGAATTTCGATACGGAAGCCTTAGTTCACATAAAGTTGCCATTGTTAGATTTCTAGGATTTGGAGTTTTACTTGTTTCTAGATTTTTTAAAATTAATTTTCCATATTCTATGGCTTTGATTTTATCAGAAACGGATAGACTTTCTAGCATCTTAACTTTCACCACATAGTACAAATCTTCGTCTTCATTTTTTCTAAATTGTAAACTCGCTTTTTCAATTTGATTGATTTGATTATTGGTTAAAACAGTCTCCGCAATTTGTTGTAAAGCAGTTCTGAAGCTTAAGCTATCTAGCCCTTTGGAACTGTTGCATTTATTGAGAATATTAATAATTGAATCTACCTTACTTTGTTGCGCATCGCCTCTGAATGGGCTTAAGGAGATTAAAAGGATGATGGCGAGTATTTTCATAGGGTTTTAAAGATTAGCAACTTCTGTATAAGGTAAAACACTCATTTTTTCATTTACGATTTCGTTTCTATCGCCACCACTCAATAATTTACTTTGGTATAGGGCTGTAATTTATGCCAATATTATAGGCCTGGCATCATGTTATCTTCTATTTTTTTACTTGATTTTATTTCAATGGCAACAGGTTCGCCTTCTCTTTCTAAAATTAAGTCTATTTCGTTTCCTGTAATTACCATAAATGAAAATTATGGATACGGATTCCATATTTGCAAGAATATGTTAAAATGGAGTTAGATTCCATATTTGCAATAATATGTAAAAATGGAATTGGTTATTTCGGAAGTGTTATAACAAAATCAGTTCCTTCACCTTCTTTCGTTTCCAATTTCATTTCCCCACCATGCGCTTTTACAATATCGTAACTCAAACTCAATCCTAAACCAGTGCCTTGTCCTGCGGGTTTGGTGGTGAAGAATGGCTCGAATATTTTTTCTTGGATGTGCTGGGGAATTCCTTTGCCATTATCACTTATGGAAATAGAAATGCTGTTATTATTTTGTTGTGTTTTGAGAGTGACCGAAGGTTTATAATTGGGCGTTTTACCTTCAATTTCTCGCTCCCTTACTGCATCGAATGCATTGTTGATGAGGTTTAAAATTACGCGCGAAATATCTTGCACTACACAATAAACTTGGGGTAAAGTATTGTCTAAATTTTTTACCATTTCACAGTTGAAATTAGCATCTGTGGCGCGTTTACCATGAAAGGCAAGGTTGAAATATTCTTCGCATAACTGATTAATGTTTGTAGTTTGTTTCTCACCTGAACCACTACGGGAATGTTGCAGCATGTTTTTTACAATGCTGTCGGCACGTTTGCCATGTTCGTTTATTTTTTGGAGGTTGATTTTTAAATCAGCACCAATTTCCTGGCGTTCGGTTTCATCTGTAGTTTGAATAAATTCATCCACCAATTCGGTACTCAACTCGCTAAAATTATTTACAAAATTGAGCGGATTTTTTATTTCGTGGGCTATGCCGGCGGTAAGGGCTCCAAGTGAGGCGAGTTTTTCTTGCTGTACGAGTTGGGTTTGGGTAGATTTTAACTCAGCGTACGCCTGTTCAATTTTTAGTTTTGCTTTTTGCTTTTGCCTGTTATTACGATAGAGAAGTAATCCCACTACAATGAAAATTACTAAAATCCCCAACATCCCATAGTTCCTCATCTGGTATTGCGCTTGAACTTTTTCCTTCTCCAATTCTTGCAGTCTTTGCTGTTCTGTAAAAGACGATTTTTGCAATTCAGTAAGATTCTTTACTTTTTTCTGATAAGCACTATCTGTAGCAACCAAGGCAAGTTCCTGATACTTTAATACACTATCAGGTTTGTTGAATAGCTGATAGCTTTTAAACATTAGCCTATATCCTTTTGATATATCATCACTACCCATTATACGATAACCTTCCATGCCTTTTCGCGCATAATAAATACTGGAGTCTCTGTTATTTTCCGTCAAATAATACTCGCTCAATAAGTAAAAAGTTCTGTTTAAGCTATTCAAATTATTCTCCTTTAGCGATATGTCAATAGCTTTATGAAAATATGCCAATGCTTTTGTTTGTTCATTTTTGAATAAATAAATTTGTCCTAGAAGCTGGTAAACAAGTCCGAGGTAGCGTTTGTCAGCAGATTGGGAAAATATCTTTTCAGCAGTGTGCTCCATTTCCAGAGCAGTGTCGTACTTACCCTTTTCAAAAAAAACATGACCCATGTTCATGTTTACAAAAGCCAACATGATGGTATCATTTATTTCTCTTGCTATCTTCTCAGTTTGCTCATAATGAAAAATCCCTTCATCCACATTTATACTTCGCATTAAATGCCCCAGTCATGATGAATATTTGAAAGTACATACAGCCTGAACAATCTAGCTTTTTCTTTCGTTTTTTTATAGAAAGTTTTATTTTCATTATTAACATCTTCAGCAAGTTTTACTGCTTCTAAAAAACATTGAAGCGATTGTGGCAATTTTCCCATGTGCATTAGTACATAACCTTTGTTATCCAAAGAACTAGCGACATCAAGGAATAAATTATTTTCCTTAGCTATTGACAAAGATTTATCACAATAGTATAGAGCCGAGTCTCTTTTGTCTTCTTGATAATAAGTTGCGAGCTTTACTGAAATATCAAATCGGGCAGAGTCGTTGGTGACATTTTTTAAAACCTGTTTTAAACTGTCAGGGTAACTATGTTGAGCATTAACCTCAATTGACATTAGCAGCAGCAATACTATTTTTATAAGCGTTTTCATTCTTTAAATTAATTGTTTGGTAATTGAATCACAAACTCACTTCCTTCACCTTCTTTTGTCTCCAATTTCATTTCCCCACCATGCGCTTTTACAATATCGTAACTCAAACTCAATCCTAAACCAGTGCCTTGTCCTGCGGGTTTGGTGGTGAAGAATGGCTCGAATATTTTTTCTTGGATGTGCTGGGGAATTCCTTTGCCATTATCTTTTATTGAAATTGAAATGGTATTATTTATTTGTTTCGTAATGAGTGTTACAGTAGGCTTATAGTTTGGAGTTTTGCCTTCTATTTCACGTTCTCTTACAGCATCGAATGCATTGTTGATGAGGTTTAGAATTACGCGGGAAATATCTTGAACTACGCAATTGACTCTTGGTAAATTAGCGTCTAAGTTTTTCACTATTTCGCAATTGAAATTAGCATCTGTGGCGCGTTTACCATGAAATGCGAGGTTGAAATATTCTTCGCATATTTGATTAATGTCTGAGAGTTGTTTTTCACCGGAACCGTTTCGGGAATGTTGCAGCATGTTTTTTACAATGCTGTCGGCACGTTTGCCATGTTCGTTTATTTTTTGGAGGTTGATTTCGAGGTCGGCTAATATTTCATTGCGCTCATCTTCTGAATTGGATGTTTTGAATTCTTTAATGAGTTCATTGCTCAACTCGCTGAAATTATTTACAAAGTTGAGTGGGTTTTTTATTTCGTGTGCAATGCCGGCAGTGAGTGCTCCGAGTGAGGCGAGTTTTTCTTGTTGTACGAGTTGGGTTTGAGTGGATTTGAGTTCGTCTACAATTTTTTGTAATGCTTCTTTTTGCTGATGAATTTCGGCTGTGCGCTCTGCGACTTGCACTTCTAATTCTGCTTTTAATTTGGTGGTTAATTGTAATTCTTTTTCTTTTTCGGCTGCTATTAACCTTGCTTTTTCAATAGATTTTCTTTGTCTATTATCAATGAAAAGAAGTATTCCTAACCAAATAACCGCGAAAAGATTTGCCATATCGATGTATTCTTCCCAATCTGTATAAAGTTGAAGGCTGGCATGTTCAATTACGTATTCTATTATATTTACAACTACTAGCGGTAAGACAGCATAGGTAATAGGCTTGGTTAATTGATATTGTTTTTGGGTGAGTGAAAGATAAATGAGGTAAAAATATAGGCCTTGGGCCAACCAAAATGTAAAAGGTGTGATTTGAGAAAAAAATCCTTCTAAAATCAAAAATCCAAGACAAACGTAGATTAAACGATTTATTTTCTTGTTTAGTTGAGGCTGATGATTTTTGCTGTCTAATTTAAATTTGGCATACCAAAGCAGAATGATAATTAAAAAGAAGTTGAATTGCATGTTTTAAAATTGATACGTAAAGTATTATGTGAGCAAAGTAATGATAAAGTATCTACGCGTGCTCTTTTCCCGTATATTTTTACAATTACTTGATTCTAAATGCTCGCGGTGTCAATTTCTTAATGGTAATGGACAACACCGTAGCTCAGCTTTTTGTTGCGGAATATTAGATTAGCTATTATTTATTAATTTAATATTTTTGTGTTAATACAAAAGAGCTATTAGTGACTTCATTTATTATTTCAATACGTTTAGTTGTCAATTCAATCTTTTGCTTAATAGAAAATAAGCCGGGAAGTAGTTTATAACGCATGGCGTATTTTACTTTTCCTTTAGAGAATGCTACCTGTGTTTTAAATAATGCATCTGCGGAATCGTCCATTAATGCTTCAAGGGCTGATAAACTTTTCAAGATTTGCGTATGTTGTTCATAGCTTGTATGCAATTGGACCTGCCGCCTTTTAGCAGCTTCAAGCGCGAATTGATGTTGTTTTAGCTCTTTGGCCAATTCAGTAACATAGGCGTTTCGCAATTCCTCCTCTTCAGTACATTGCGCCTCGAGTATCTCCCATTCGGGCTTGCTGGCAATGCTTAACAATGCTCTGTAATTGGCTTTTTGCGATTTTGGCAGTGGTCGTTTACCACTTTCGATGGCCATCATATTAGGTAACCTAATATCAAGCAATTGGGCTAGGGTAGATGGTGGCAACTTGAGCCGTATTCTTAATTCATTCATAGATGAAGGAAATGGATTTACAAATTAAGTAATTTATGATAACAATATTTAAATTTCTTAATTCAGTTATCATGTTTTTGATAACGATATTTAGATTTCTTAAAATAGTTATCCATTATTTGATAACAATATTTAAATTTCTTAATTCAGTTATCTATTTTCTGAAAACAAAATTTAGATTTCTTAATTCTATTACTAATTTACTCGATACTTAAAATGTTTCTAAATGCCCGCGTAAGTGGGTGAGCCAGACACCTTGTGTGGGCGAACACACGACCGCTGCCAAACAGCGCTGCGTGAGCAAGCGCGGGTTGGCGGCGGGTACGCCCAAATAAAATAAAATAGACTTTTTATCTCATTAAAGTAAGAAAACCCGCTTTTCCTATTTTTTCACCTGCAGTATTCAAATATTCAATGGTCCAAAAATAAGTTCCATCTGTACAAGATTTATTGTTGAATGTTCCGTTCCAGCCTTGAGAAAGATTTTCGGTGAAAAATATTTCTGAGCCCCAACGATTTAAGATTCTAAGTGTTGCATTCGCAATTCCTTGAATTTCTTTAGGAATGAATACATCGTTAAATCCATCGCCATTTGGTGTAAATGAATTTGGTAATTCTATAACAATATCGCAGAGTTCTGTGGAAATTGATATTGAATCTCTTGTAAAACAGGTTCCATTGTTTAATTGCAGCCAGTATAAGCCGGCAGTATTCACATCAATTGTAGAACTATTCGACCCATTAGACCACAAAAAAGTATTCGCAAATTCTGAAGTTAAGGTAATGCTTTCACCTTGACAAATGCTGGTGTCGTTTCCAAGTTCCAAGAATGGAGTGGAGTTAAACTCTAAAGAAACACTATCTCTAGTAAGGCATGGACCATTGCTTGCATCTACCCAATATATTCCTGAATTTGAAACATTTATGGATGGAGATGTTGCGCCATCAGACCATAAATAGGCATCAGCGATATTAGCAGTTAAGGTTGTAAATTCCTTGTCACAAAAAGAAATGTCGGGCCCAAGATTTAGAATAGGAGTTGATAAAAAAGCAATTTCTATTGAATCTCTCCCAACACATTGTTCTGTTTGGGTTTCTATCCAGAAAGTACCTGATTGAGTTGTAGTTATAGAAGGTGTAGTTGCACCATTAGACCACGTGTATGAATCTGCAAGCCCTACATTTAATGTAAATCCTATTGCATCGCATAAACTTGTGTCTTTTCCTAATGAAGGTTTAAAATAATAATTGATGTAGATTGAATCTCTTGAACTACCGCAGCTATTGCTCGCTTGGAGCCAGAAATTTCCATTGCTGTTAACGGTAAACGAATTAGCTATTGAATTGTCTTGCCATAAATAATTTGATATTGTTCCACCTGTGCTTATGGGAGAAATGAGTAATGGAATCTGGTCGCAAATGCTGGAGTCGTTTCCTAGATTTATATCAGGTAATAAATCCTGTGTTACTAAAATTGAGTCTCTTGCTTTGCAATTGTTTTTGGTTACTTCAAGCCAGTAAATGCCTGGACTTGATACCTGAATGGTATCTCCGCTTGAAGAATTGCTCCAAAAATTAACAGAATTGTCAATATTATCCTCTATTACAAGTGTAACTCCTTCGCAAACAGTGGTATCCGCTCCTAATGAGAATTGAAGCGCTTCGGTGGTTGTACCAAAATATACATCATCAATCCCTAAATCGTCAAAACCAGTAACTCTGCGACTTTCAATCTGAATAAGTGCGGTGGTATTGTTGCCAGAATTCCATTCTGAACACAAATATATCCATTGTGGGCAGCAAGGTTCGGTAATTAAAGCCAAATCTACTTCGGCCATTTCTTGACCATTGATTCTTAATCCCATTAATGGAGCTCCACCTGATACACAATCACCTTCGCGTGCCAAATCACGAATCCAGCAGGAAAATACATAGTTTGTATTGGGTTGTACTACAATTAAATCTTGCGAACCTAATGGTAAATTAGGATTGAAAGGTTTCCAAGCGACATCGGGGTTATCAATTGTAGCGTCTCCGGTATCGAACCAAAGAAATCTCCCTGTAGCTGCATCACCAGTTGTATGATCTGTTTGAGGAGTATTGAAACATGCTCCATAATTACGCGACGCAACAATGATATAGGTGCCCGGAGTAGGAATAGTTGTGTAGGGGTTTTCTGTAGTAAAACCTGGTGGAATGTCAACAAAAGGTGCTGAAAAATCGGGGTTATAATCGGCTAGGAGGTTTATACCGTTGGAGCAGCATTGGCTATGGGCTGAAAAGTATGAAAACAGGAGCAGACTTGATAAAAACAATTTCTTCATAAATCAGATAGTTTGGATAACAGAGATGTAAAAAGTTGAGAGGGGATTTTCAAATTTACATTAATCTAAATACTCGTCTTGAGCCCATGTTGAAATAGGGTACTTTTTTGGGTAGTATTGTTCTAAATCTCCCTAAGAGGTTGTATATTTGGCAAAACGTATTGTTTCTATATGCAGGTTGCTTTTATATCTGAGTGCTCAACATTTTATAAGATTATTTCAAATAGCTTAACGGAGAAATATCCATTATTAAGTTTTGTACATTATACACATCCAGATATTTTATTAGAAACAAAACAGCCTAATTTTTCTTATTTTATTTTAAAATTAACTGACAGAGAATCCTTCGATTTAAAGATTCGAAAAATTAAAAAAAACAATCCAAATTCAACCTCAATTGGGTTAATTATTAATCGAGAGTTTAAAACCTTACAATCGGTTGTTTCAAGTTTCGATTATATTTTTAATGATGCTGAAATTGAGGAGAAATTGAATATTTATTTTCAACAACAACTAGCCGACAAAACTGATTTAAAAGTAGAAAGTGTTAAGTTGAATATTGAAAAGAATAAAAAGAAATACATACAATTAAACACAAAGTTAAGTCGCTGTTTGGTATTAATTTCTGAGAATAAAACTGCAAAAGAAATTGCTGAAGAATTGTCTAAATCTCAACGCACTATTGAAAAATACACCTCATTTTTGTGTAAGTATTTTAATGTAGAACGAAAAGTAGATTTAATTAAAATTGTGAAAGAAATATCAGGGAATTAAAGTTTTAGCTTTACCTGATAAATCAATTTCCCATGACCGACTAAGTAAACGGTGTCTTCACTTCCTACAATAGCTTCGTAAAAAGGATATTTTAAATCAGATGCGCAAATTAATTCATTGGTATTTAATTGTATTAGTTTTCCTTGTTGAGATAAACCATAAATATTAGATTGGTTTGAGAAAACATTACAAATTAAGCCAGAACCTTCAATTTTGTGATGCTCATTTTCACTGTTTATTTTCCCCCAAATACCAGATTTTTGGTATTTAATAGATGCACTTCCGGCATAATATATTTCGCCATTCACTTCTGATAATCCGTGAATTAGGCCTTTAATTTTATATTGTTTTGACCAATTATTTTCTTCTTTATTTAAACAGTAAATAGTAGAGTTTTTACCATTAAAAATAGATGCATTAATTGTTTCAGAACTATCTTTAATTAATGCCCAAACGAATTTTCTATTATTTTGCCAGACTATTTTAGGAGGCACAGTTAAATCATCATTTATTTCAGCAATAAATCCTTGAGGAATTGCTTTTTTACCTCTTGCAATGCGACTGTTTCCGCCACAAACCAATAAATTTCCATCTTTATTTATTGCAATATCATAAAAGCATTTCCTTTCAAATCCTGCAAATTCTTTTCTGATACATTGCTTATTTTCAAGGTTGTATTTATAGATTGTACCTCTGTCAGCTGCAATGTAAACGTATTTACCATCACGTATTATTTTAAGAATATTAGCTCCATTATTAGGGATTTTAATGACCTCAATTTTATTGTCAGCTACAATTCTCTTCAAAATTCCATATTCTCCACCTAGCCAAATTTCATTTTGAGCAACTTCATAAATGTCGTAGTAGCTGCTGTCAATATCTGCACCCTGCTCTAATATGCTAACTTGTGCTGAAAGCAGTGTAGAAATGAATAAAGTAAATAAAAAGGTAAAAGATATTTTCATTTGTGGGCTGCTAAACTAAGCATTTTAGTCTAAAAAATATTGGGTCAATTTAAATTAGCTGTCTTTAGATACGTTAAATAGATGCTTAAAGATTCCACAATTAGAGCTGTAGTGTAGGAATCGGATTTCCAAACAAGAATATTTCTAATTACAGTGCCTCCCGAAAAAAACACACCACCTTCCCAGCAAATTGTATTATTATGAGTGTAACTATGCATTAATAAATAATGAAGAGCTTTGTGAATGCTTTTTTCTCTTGAAGTTCCAAATGGATTTCCGAGTTTTAACAATGCATTTAATGCGTAAACTGTTGATTGAATTTTGTCTCTTTTGTTGACTCTTTTTCGACTTTCAAAGCTTCCATCTGCTAATTGACTTTTTAGCAAGTGCTTTTCTACATATTTTGCTGCAGAATCTAGGTATAATGCACCTTTGTATTTTGCTCGAATCACTGAATAATGAAAATGATACCTATTTGGATAATATATTCCAGCAGTATTCCAGGCTCCTTTTTTTGTTTTGAGTGTAACAAAATCTGCAGCAGCTTTTCCTCCTGTAGTTTTTAATTGCGAACCGTTTTCTGCTAAAGTGCTAAGAATGTTTGCATTTACAACGGCATCTACATCATTTGCGCCATAAGGCATATAAGAAGTATATGCATGCGGATAAGCTGTTGAAATAGGCAAAAGAAAAAGTGCATTGTTTACCAAAACTCTCGGAATATTCCATCCTGGAAATATTTCTTCTTCCCCTCTCCATGTCTTGTAAGCGCCTGTATTTATGAGATTTCCATAACATAAGTTGTAATAGTGTTGATTTTCTCTGGCCGAATCTTTAAAATTTTCAAACAACTTGTATAAGTCACTATCGATTTTGTTTCCATTAATTTTTTCATGATTCAAAATAGCCATCCAACCTTGAGCAGTATCATCATTGTCGTTCATGATGTTTGCTGCTTTTCTTATATAAGGCATTAACATTCTGAATTGAACAGGTCTTCTCACAAAATCTGTTCTATTATTTCTGGCCAATTGCCTTAATCTTCCTGATGCAGGTAATAATGGCCAAAAATTGAATCCTCCATTTTTGCTTTTGTAACTCATTATTTGCGGGTAAGCCAGTTCCAGCATTGCAGCAATTTCAGTGAATTCTGGATTAGAAAAGTATGTTTCCGCTAACATATTATGAATGGATGCTATAGAAAAGCAATTTGAGTCATAGTATCGTTTGGGTTTTCCCAGTAATGGGTAACTTTTTTGGAGACACATATAGGTGGGCCATTCACCCTTATATTGAAAAGCAGGAACGGTTACTTTTATTTGATCATTTTTGATGTATTGTAAGCAACCGTTAATCAAGGTTTTTATACTGTCTTGACTATATTTCTGAGCAACAAATTGCTGGGGTAAAAACAAGGAAAAACTTAGCAATATTTTGATGCGCAACACTTTGAGTGAATCAAAATGAGTCATGAAAAAACTATCTAAGTATTTGAAATCTATAGGCATCTAATCTTACAAAAATAAACGTAAGTATTGTAAATGACCATAAGGAAGAACCTCCATAGCTAAAAAAAGGCAAAGGAATACCTACAACTGGAGCTAAACCTATTGTCATACCAATGTTAATGGCGAGGTGAAAAAATATAATACTGGCTAAACCATACCCATAAATCCTTGAAAATGTACTTCGCTGTCGTTCGGCAAGAAAAATTAAACGCAACAATAACAACACGAAAAGTCCAAGAACTATGGTACTTCCCAAAAATCCCCATTCTTCACCAACTGTGCAGAAAATAAAATCGGTACTTTGTTCTGGTACGTAATTGTATTTTGTTTGAGTACCATTCAGATAACCTTTCCCAATTAAGCCACCGGAACCAATCGCAATCATACTTTGATTCACATTATAACCGGCACCCTTTAAATCAACTTCTTTTCCTAAAAGCACGTTGATTCTCTTTTTCTGATGAGGTTCTAGCACGTTTACAAATGCATAATCAACGGTATAAACAAATGCCACGGAAGCCAATAATATTCCACCTACTGTTAATGCATTGTTTAATTTAAATCTAACGAAGAAGAAGCTACAACCAGCAAATACGGCCAAAATAATACTAAGAATACCTTCATCTACAAGCAATGCTGCAATAAATAACAATACCATTACAAGCCCTAAAACCAAGATGTTTCCCGAAAGTCCTTCTCTGTATAGTACTAAGATAAATGAAGCATACACCAAAGCAGACCCAGTTTCATTTTGAAGGATGATAATTAATGCAGGAACTGCAAATAATGCCGCTGCAATTAATTTTGTACTTAGTTTTTCAAACTTTATATTGATGTTACTGAGGTATTTTGCAATGGCAAGGTTGGTGGCAAACTTAGCAAATTCGGCAGGTTGAATTCTAAAACCACCTACGCCAATCCACGATTTGGAGCCTTTTACTTCTACACCTGCGAATATTACAACGACTAATAGAAAGATAAAAGCACCATAAAGTATGTATGCAAATTTTGGGAAAAATTCACCATCAATAACAAGTATCGCGAAAGCTATAAATAGAGAAGTTAGAATCCAGACTAATTGCATTCCATAACTTTGAGAAGTGTCAAAAATGCTTTTATATTCTTCGTTATAAACGGCTGCATATATATTGAACCAGCCCATTGTAACTAGCACCAAATAAAGCAGCACTAGCATCCAGTCTATATTTTGTAATACTGCTTCACTATTCCGATTTGCCATTATCCTTTAGTTTTTTTAGCTATCCAGTCTGACTTTTTAGGAAGTAAATTCGCATCCATAATTCTTTTTTCCATTTCAGGGCGCTTCACTTCTCTTCTCAGGTATTTTTCCATCATTAAACTTGCAATTGGGGCAGCCCAAGTTGCACCAAAACCGGCATTTTCTACATACACTGCAATTGCAATTTTAGGTTTATTCATTGGAGCAAAACAAATAAATATGGAGTGATCTTTTCCATGGGGATTTTGCGCCGTTCCTGTCTTTCCGCATATGGTTAGTGTGTCTAACTGTGCAATTCTTCCTGTACCTGCAATAACAACGTTGCGCATGCCCTCCACAACAGGATCAAAATAAGACCTACCTACAGTTGTGTAGCGCTTTTTGGTGTATGTTGTGTCAATTTTTCCACCTTCAATTTTCTTAATTACATGAGGTGCATAATACCAACCCCTGTTTGCAATGACTGTGCAGAAATTTGCCATTTGAAGGGGTGTTACACCCATTTCACCTTGTCCAATTGCTAATGAAATAACAGTAATTGCATTCCATCTTCCTGCACCATGATATTTATCATAATATTTAATTGTAGGCACATTTCCACTTGATTCCTGAGGTAAATCTACTGGGAATTTTTTACCCAAACCAAAACTCATTACGTGGTCTCTCCAAACTTTAAATCCAATGGCTGTTTTAGGATATTTCTGAAGAATGTTTTTAAAAGTGTTACAATAATAAGAATTGCAGGAAGTGGTGATTGAGAATCTTAGATTAACGGGCGATGCATGCGGGTGACAACCGACTGTAAGACCACCAAAATGAAAACCACGACTACAACTAAAAAGGGTTGTTTCTGTAATCACACCTTCATGTTGACCAATTAGTGCATTTACCAATTTAAAAGTAGAACCTGGCGGATACTTGGCCATAGTCGCTCTATTATAAAGAGGTTTTGTTGTATCCATCACCATTATTGGATAATTCTTTTTTTTTAACCGTCCAACTAGTAAATTGGGGTCATAAGTGGGAGAAGAAAGCATTGCCAAAATTTCTCCAGTTGCGGGTTCAATTGCCACAACTGCACCGATTTTATTTTGCATTAATTTCTCACCGTATTCCTGCAAATCTGCATCTATAGATGAAGTTAGGCTTCTTCCTAGAACTGATGCAGTATCGTACTTTCCGTCTTCAAAACTTCCTTTTTCGCGGTTATACACATCAACCATTACTATCTTCACACCACGTTGTCCGCGTAAAGGAATTTCATAAGATTTTTCTACCCCGCTTAAGCCAATATTGTCGCCCATCCTATAATATGGGTTGCTTTCCATTAATTTTTTATCAACCTCACCTACGTAACCTAAAGCATGCGGAGCTGTTTTTAATGGGTATTTTCTTAAAGTTCTGGCTTGGACAAAAAAGCCGGAAAATTTCATTAGTTTTTCTTGCAAGGTTGCATAAGTTTCTAATGAAATTTCACTTTCAAAAACTTCGGGACGAAATGAGCTAAATTTTTGAGCCTTTAATTTTTTTAATCTTACAATAAATTCCTCTTTTGTGATTTCGAGGATTTTACATAAGTCTAAAGTATCTATTTTTTTTACCCTTTTTGGAATAACCATTAAGTCGTATGCAGCTTCATTATAAACTAATATTTTCCCGTTTCTGTCATAAATAACGCCTCTCTCCGGATATTCAATTTTATGGCGAAGAGCATTGTCGTTAGCAGCAAGTTTGTAGGAATTATCGAGTACTTGAATATAAAAAATGCGAATTAAAAAAATGCTAACCAATGTGATAAATATCGCACTGATAACATATTTTCTATCTGAAAATAAATTCATGAAACGGCCTCTCTATTTTTCTGTGTAAGCACTTGGCTCAAAACAATTAAAATCAATGTAGAAATGCTACAAGTGAGAACATGCAACAATAAATCGAAAAAGTTTAAAAAACTAAATGATTCAATTAGAAATAATACCAAGTGATGAATAAGAACCAGAATTGACGAATAAACAAGAAAAGTACTGGCACCCATACCTTGCATATTTAAGCGAAGTGTAGTTTCATAACCTTCACGTGGGGCAATTAAATTTAAGAAGGAAGGTCGAATAAATCCTATAAATAAGCATGCAGAAGCATGCATACCAGCGGTACCAGAAAATAAATCAACACTTAATCCGGTAATAAATGAAATGAATAAAAGCAGCGTTTTATTAATGTTAACCGGTAGCATTAAAATAAATAATACATATAAATATGGATTTAAATAACCGTTTATAGCTCCTCCAACTTCAATTTGGTTTAATACTAATACTTGAATGAATATTAACAGGAAAAATCTGAAAAAATTAAGAATAATATCTCCTATCATTTTATTGCCTCCAATTTAGTTTCCAACGTATCTATTTCAGCCTTCATAATGTTTCTAACTACGTATACGTATGAGAGATTCTGAAAGTCGGTAGATAAAAGCATTTTTATTTCTTTAAAACTTTCCCCCGCTGTTCCAATTTGATGGATTTTTCCTACCATAATTCCTCTTGGAAATATACCGGAATAAGTGCTAGTAACGATGGTATCTCCTATAGAAATTTTTGCATGAATAGGAATATCTAAAAGGTTGGCATACCTAGGTGAAACTCCGTTCCAAACAGTAGAACCGAAATATCCATTTTTCTTTATTATTGAAGATACTTTAAATCCGCTATGCAACAATGAAACAACTGTGCTAAAGTGAGGTGAAACGTCTTTAACATAACCAACTACACCATTACTTGAAATTACTCCCATATCAGGTTGAATTCCTTGCAAACTTCCTTTGTCAAGTGTAATATAATTGTTTATCCTTGAAACAGAGTTGTTAATTACCCTTGCTGTTATATATTCATACTGTTGTTTATTTAAAGAATCTTTCATTCTAATGATTCTAAAAGAAGTGTCATAAAACGAAGCTGAATCAGCCTTGCGTAAACGTGCATTTTCCTCAGACAAAGCCTTATTAGTAACTCCTAGCTTAAGATAATCAGCCACATCACTATATGCAGTATAAACCCTTCCAACAAAAGCATTAGAAGTAGAAATTACTTTTTCTTTTTGATAAGTTGTATTCCTGACTAATAAGTAAATGCATAAACCTTGTAACAATAGAAACAAGATAAAGAAATTGTACTTTCTAATAATCAGGATGAAATTACGCATTCCGTTTTCCTAACAACAATTATTGGTGGGTAATTAGCGAATCAAGAATTTAAATTTATCGCGGTTTTTGAGCGCAATTCCTGTACCTCTTGCCACAGCACGAAGTGGATCTTCTGCAATATATACAGGTAGTTTAGTTCGGGCAGAAATTCTTTTATCTAATCCACGAAGCATTGATCCTCCTCCTGCTAAGTAAATTCCAGTGCGGTAAATATCTGCAGAAAGTTCAGGAGGTGTCATTTCTAAAGCATTTAAAATCGCAGTTTCAATTTTAGCAATAGATTTATCCAAACAATGTGCAATTTCCTGGTAAGAAACCATAATTTCCTTAGGAATACCCGTCATCATATCACGTCCATGAACTGCAAAATCTTCTGGTGGATTTTCAATTTCTGTTAAAGCAGCTCCAACCTCAATTTTTATGCGTTCAGCCGTTCTTTCTCCAATATGAATATTGTGTTGACGGCGCATGTAATCTTCAATATCAGCAGTAAAATCATCTCCTGCTACACGAATACTTTTATCACATACAATTCCACCCAATGCGATTACAGCGATTTCAGAAGTACCACCTCCAATATCAATGATCATATTTCCCATGGGCTCTTCTACATCTATTCCAATTCCAATAGCAGCGGCCATTGGCTCATGAATTAGATAAACTTCTTTAGCCCCGGCGTGCTCAGCAGAATCGCGAACAGCTCGCTTCTCAACTTCAGTAATACCAGAAGGAATACAAATAACCATTACCAAAGAGGGTGAAAAAATCTTCCTTCCTGGATTTATCATTTTTATCATTCCTCTAATCATGTGTTCTGCAGCATTAAAATCTGCAATAACACCATCTTTCAAAGGTCGTATTGTCTTTATATTTTCGTGTGTTTTTCCATGCATTTGTTGTGCATGTTTACCAACAGCGATAACTTTTCCTGTAGATCGCTCTATGGCTACAATTGATGGTTCATCCACTACAACCTTATCGTTGTGAATAATAATTGTATTAGCGGTTCCAAGATCAATTGCAATTTCTTGGGTGAAAAAATTAAATAAACCCATGTTTTATGTTTCAGCGTTTGTTTTTAGTGATTAAAATGTCTTGTTCCTGTAATGGCCATGGCGATTTTTAAACGATTAGCAGCATCAATCACTTCTTGATCGCGCATAGAACCTCCAGGTTGAATAATTATTGAAATTCCCGAATTGGCAGCAATTTCAATACAGTCAATAAATGGGAAAAATGCATCAGATGCCATTACAGCGTCCACTGTATCGAAACCCATTCGTTTGGCTTTGTCAATTGCTTGGTTAAGCGCATCTACTCTCGAAGTTTGTCCTGTGCCACTGGCAATTAATTGTTTATTTTTTACCAAAGCAATCGCATTTGATTTGGTATGTTTTACGATGATATTAGCGAAAACGAAATCATCATTTCTTGAAAGGTCTGGTTGAATTTCAGAAACCCAATTAAAATCGTCCTTGCTTTCAACTTTAGAATCTCTGTCTTGCACTAAAACTCCATTCAATACTGTTCTTATTTTCTGAGCTGGACGTTGGAAATTATTGGTTTTTAAAAGTATTCTGTTCTTTTTAGATTTTAATTTTTGAAGTGCTTCTTCTGAATAATCAGGCGCTAACAAAATCTCAAAAAATAAATTGTCTAATTCATTTGCCGTTTCTATATCAACCGGAGTATTAAAAACAATAATACCTCCAAATGCGGAAACTGGATCACCGGCAAGTGCCATTTTCCAAGCAGTTAGTGTATTTTCTGATAATGCAGCGCCACATGCATTGTTATGTTTGATTACTGCGCACCCATCAGAAGGAAATTCTTCTATCAAAGAAAGGGCAGCATCAATATCTAACAAATTATTATAAGAGATTTCTTTTCCATGCAATTGAGAAAATACACTTTCTAAATTACCTGAGAATAATGCTTTTTGATGTGGATTTTCTCCATACCGAAGAGATTTTAATTCTGCTGGAGGATTGAACCAGTTTGCAATAGCAGCATCATAACCTGCTGTTAAAGTAAATGCTTGAGAAGCAAACTCTTTGCGCTGTGCTAATGTTGTAGAACCTTCTGATTTATTTAAAAGATAAAGAAATGCAGCATATTGATTTTTGGAAGATATGATTACAACATCGTTAAAGTTTTTTGCTGCAGCACGAATTAAACTTACGCCTCCAATATCAATTTTTTCTATAATTTCCTGTTCTGATGCACCTTTTGAAATAGTTTCAGTAAAAGGATACAAATCGACAATTACCAAGTCTATCAAAGGAATATCAAACTCTTCTAATTGCGACAAATCTGTTGCTTCTTCTCTGCGGCCAAGTATACCACCAAAAACTTTCGGATGCAATGTTTTTACCCGTCCGCCTAGAATTGAAGGATAAGAAGTTAAGTCCTCAACAGCTTCTACAGTATAGCCAAGATCTTCTAAAAATGTTCTTGTACCTCCTGTTGAATATAAAGTGATACCTTTTCCTACTAATTCTTTGGCAATTTCCGCCAAGCCATCTTTGTAAAAAACTGATATTAAGGCACTTTTAATTCTTTTATATTCGGGCATGGAGTTTTCTAAATAATGATGCAAACTTAATAAAAGAATGCAGGTAATATTGAACGATTTACATCGAATTCATGCAATAGTTAATAATTTTTTAAACAACTGTTAATTAAACTATCAATTGTTTAATGTTTAATTAACAAGAATTATCTTAAATTACATATAATCAGTATTTTATATCTAAAATGCTAGGGTTGATGTTATTTCAAAACATAAATTACATTTGTGGATGCTTTATTTAAAATAGGCAGTATCTTAATAACTTTAGCAAAATTTAAAACTCAATAACTGTAAATAAATCAAAATGAAGCAAATTCTAACAATTCTAATTTTTACTTCTTCTATTTGTTTCGCTCAGAATAGCGGATGTTTAACTCCAGTTGCACCGATACAGTTTGGACAAATGAAACGAGGCATTACCAACCAAGTTAACTGCAATCAACGGATTCAAACAGCAATAAACACTGTTCAGGGAATTTGTATGAGCGTGCAGCAGTTATCAGAAATAATCGCTATTTTTCCGCAAGAACAAGACAAACTGGACATTGCAGTGTATGGAATTAATAACTTGGCAAATGGACAGGATTATTATTTATTGTATGATGCTTTTGCGAATTTCAGCACGGCGATTCGCTTACACGACTATGTAAATCAATACTTTGGACCACAACAGAATGTTTTTTTACCAGCTCCAATTGTCATACCTCCAACAATAGTGCAGCCAACACAGCCAACACAGCCCATTCGACCAATTACTCCATTAGAACCAATTCAACCAGTAGCACCAATTGTTCCTCCAATTCCTATTTGCGAAGTAACTGCTCAGCAATTTAGTATGATGCGCAATACTTTAGCTGCTCAGACATCATCAAGTTCAAGGGTTTCAATCACAAAAGCACAACTTCCAACTTTCAATTGCTATACATCTTCGCAATTGAAAGAAATTGTTTCATTATTCCCAAGCTCCTCAGATAAATTAGATATTGCGAAATTCGGATATGATTATGTTATCGATAAAAGTAATTATTTCTTTGCTGTAAGTAGTCTATTGCCCTCGAGCTCCGACAGAGAAGAGTTAAGCACCTACATTGCTTCTAAAGGAAGATAAATGCTTATAGAGGGCATACTTTCAAAAAGGTATTTCATTGTTTTTCCTTTGTTGTTAAGTTTACTGCTTCATTGGAATATTTTTTCTTACGACTTAATTGGTTTCCATGTTTGGCGTCAAACCCAAACTGAAACTGTTACAAGAAATTTTGCTACTGGAAAAAACTCTATTCTAAATCCTACCATTAACAATCTACAATTTAAAGACGGGATTCAAAGGATGGAATTTCCGCTTATGCAATGGTGTTTTTCAAAATTTCATAAAGTTTTTGGATATCATCTTTTAATAAGTAGAATTCTAACTTTCTCCTTAGGAGCTTTACTGCTATTGTTTTTTCGAAATTTAATTTTCACGATTACAAAAAATCGAATTGCGGCAAATTTTGGATGTTGGATATATTGCTGGTCACCACTGTTTTATTATTATTGTCTAAATCCATTACCCGATAATTTGGCAATTCTTTGTTGTATTGCTGGTTTATATTTTACTCAGCAATTTTATTCTTCACAAAAAAGTAAACATTTTATAATTGGTACATTACTTATTTGTGTTGGTTTCGCTTGTAAGTTGCCTTATTTACTGTTTATTGTTTTTCCGATTCTATGTCTTCTAATTCTATTTAATAAGCAAAAAGTAAACAGAAAAAATACTATTCAATTAGGGGCATTTTTGCTTATTATTTTGTGCATTCCATCTTTATGGTATTTTTGGGTAATTCCTCAATGGGGCGGAAATGGTGTTGTGTTAGGGATTTTTGATAATCAGATTTCACTAACAAAAATAAAAGAAATTTTGTGGTTCCACTTTAGTGCAGCATTACCGGAACTGTATTTAAATTACGCAACAGTTTTATTTTTCCTTCTAGGAATTTATTTTATCCTATTAAATTTTAAAAAAAATAGATTTCTTTATATTCCATATTTATCTGCGCTCTTTTTATTTATCTCTTATTTCTTATATGAAATTAATATGATTGATGTTGTTCATGATTATTATATGTTTCCTTTTTTGCCTTTCATGTTTATTCTAGCTGTGGCTGGTTTTATTTATATTTTTCAAACTAAGCTCAAATGGCTTAAAATTATTGCTACCATCGCTTTTTTTATAATGCCTTTAACGGCTTATCTCAGAATTCAACAAAGATGGAATAACAAAAGTCCTGGCTTTGAGGTAACTTATCTAAAAAACAAAAAAGAAATTCATGATTTTCTTCCTACACAAGCTAAGTGCATTGTTGGAAATGATAATTCAGGTTTCATTACTTTATATTATTTAAACAGAAAGGGATGGAATTTTAATGACAATAAAATTGATGTTTCTACTGTTAGAAAGTATGAAAATGAGGGTGCGAATTATTTTATTTTTGATGATTCAATTCATAAGTTGAATGATAGTTTAGTTTTATACTTGGGAGTTCCTCAAAAAAAAGTTGGAAACCTTACATTTTTTCAAATTACTAAAAATAAAAAATGAAGCATACAATTGTAAATGTAAATAAGCATCTTACATTTGAAATTTGAAATTTGATTCATATTATATGTTTGATAAGTTAAAAGGCACTTGTTTACTGGTTTTACTTTTTTCATTATTTTCTTTCTTGAAAATGAGCGCGCAAAGTGAGACTGTTGTTATAAAAAAATCATTGTTAAGACTTCCGAATCAACAGTTTTACCTTATAAATGTGCTGGATGGAAGAACCGATAAATCAGAAATTGGATTTTTTACTCAAGGACCTTTCAATAAGCGTGTTCCCGCTAATTTTGGGGGAACTCTTGAAGATGCATTCTCTTCTTATCTTAATTTTGCTTTGAGTAAAGACTCCACTAAATCACCAATTGTGATGAAAGTGATAAATTTCAAAATTTCTGAACGAGAAGACGGAGCCGAAGAAATAGGGAAGGCTGAATTAAAAGTCGAATTCTACGTTTCAGATAAAGATAAGTTGGCTAAAGTATTTCAAACAGAAGCTGTTGCAGAAGAAAAAGGAGCAGATATCAGTTTAAGTCACGAAAGAAGAATTAGAAAAGTATTAGAAAATGTTTTGATGGCATTTAATAATAGTGCTTGGCAAGAAACTTCCCTTGTATATGAGCCTATGTCTTTGGTGAAAGCTCAGTTAACGGAAGTAAAAAAAAGTGATAATCAGGCCAGTAAAAAATGGAATAATCTTGTAACTGCTCACGGTGCTATTGGAACAAATGCAGAAGGTTGGGGTGTTTCTTATTATGGCTTCAATGTCAAAGAAAGTGGAGGTTGGTTTTTAAGTTATTCAATCGCATATGATAATTATGTTGTAGATCCAGGTTTGGTTATTAGAAAAGGATACAATAGCATTGATTTAAACTACGGAAAAATAGGTGTTGGTTTAATGAGAAGGATTGGCGAAGATTTTCATTTTGCATTTAATGCATTGGTTCCAATTGGTAGTGAAAATTTAACTAGTACCATATCTGGAGGTCCTATTGGATCTATTAGAGAGTCGACCAATTTTGTAATAGGTTTAGAGCCTCAGCAATGCTTCTATTTCATAACAAAATCAAAAGTAAGTCTGGTTTTAGGGGCAGGCATTTACGAACGCTTTACGACTTCTAAAGTGTATAATTTTGATATTGGATTGAGAATTGAAATTGGTGTAAAGTTCTAAGTAACTATTTTTTTTGATTTTCCAATCAAGTAAGAAGAAATCAAAAATGAAAACATGCCCCCAACTATAATCATGCTTAAAAAGTTTACGCACAAATAGACTGCAGTATTGCTTAGAATTATTACAGGAGCATTTTGATCATTGGCAGTTATCTGTAAAACAGCAAGATTCATGTTGTTTTCCCTTTGCCAAACAATTAATTTCTCAACCCAAAAAGGATTTATTTTATATGAATAATAAAACAGAAATAATGAAGAGGGAACAGCTGTAATTACCAATTGAAAAAGACCAGTCCTTATCCCTTTTCTTAAGGTGAAATGACCATTATAATCTATTTCTTTTTCTTTTAACCCCAAATATAGAGCAACAAAAATTATAAGATAAATGGCATATCCGGTATAATGTCCTAGTGCAAGTTTGTTAGTATGAAAACCAAGTAAATACTGGGCAAGATCCCAACAAATTATTAGAATTCCTGATAAAAATCCATATTTGATTTCTGGTTTCAATTCTTGTAATTTGTGCTAATGTAGATATAAACATATAAAAATCAATATTATTTGATAAAAATCATTTCATTTCCTTATTTTTGAAGACCTAACACAAGCATTCAAAATGAAAAGTTTTTTGCCTATTATATTCCTTATTTCTTTAACTGCAACCCCTATTTTTGCTCAAAAAAGCAAGAAAGGTTTTGAATATTCTGGAACACAAATTAGAAACTCATTTATTGGGAAAAGTAAAATGTTTTCAGAAGGAGTTAAACCCGTAGCCTATTCCATTTTTTGGAATAAGAAGAAAAATACAATACAAGTGAATGCAGGTCCTGAAGAAAAATGGTACACAATTACTATTGAAAAGTTAGATACTGTTCAAGGAACTCAAGTTCAAATTGGACGTATCACAACTTTACCCGAAACAGCTGAGAATGTTAAAAAGGCAGATGCAATTTGTGAGATAAAGTTTCAAATAGACAGAATTTTCATCAAAATTGGAGAAGCGAAAATTGAAGAGTTTCTCCTAGATGGAGCTACCGTCTGGGATGATCAAAAAATTACAAAGAGTAAATAGAACATTTAAGCAGCATAAGCTAAATCAATAATCTAGCATTGTTTTTTGAATTTTCGATATCCGCCTCTTACTTTTATAAATTTTCAATTTCTTTGCTGAATTTTATTGAGACCCTAATATCTTATTAAGTTCTTCATTTGATAATCCAGTTAAATCGATTATTTCTTGGTTAGAAGTTCCTTTTAAATATAGGGCTTTCGCTACCTCTAGTTTCCCCTCTAGTTTCCCTTCTCCAAAAGCAGTATCTATAACTCCCTTCAAATCCCGATAAATTTTTAAGCTGTACTCATATTTATCTAAATCACTTTGTTCAAATTTTGCTATTTCAGCTTTTTCAAATGCATAGTTAAAAACTTCATCTGAAAAAATTGAAGGTATCGTTTGAAAATCTTCTAAATGTTTTATAAAATACAACCATTTATCGAGTCTTGTTTCTAAACTACTTTCAGACATATTGAAATTTGGCATTTCAAGATATATGTAAGTGAGTTTTTCATAAAAGTTTTTACCATTTTGATTTTTGAGCTTTATAGTATGAACCACCTCACTTTTTTCAGGTTCATTTTCATAATCATCAAATGTAAAATCTAAAATACCTATACAATAAACCGATTTTAAATTAAAGTTCCAGTTTCCCTTTTCAGCTTGCTCTCGAATAGGAAAAGTAGAATAATAAATTGTTCTTTCTCTGAAATAATTTTGTTTTGCCTTCTGAAGTTCTACAATAAACTTCTCTCCGTTTTCATTTTCGCAATAAATATCATAAATAGCTTTTCTATCAGCTTCTATTTGTCCTAATTGTTCAGTGTTTTTAAAAGATAAATCAACAATTTTATTTGGATGTGGCAATAATGCATTCAAAAAATCAATCAAAAGAGGCTTACTCGCTTCTTCTCCAAAAATTTTCTTGAATCCAAAATCTGTAAATGGATTTACATATTTAGCCTTCATTTTTCTTAACTTTATTTCCATTTCAAAATTAAGCTTTTATTGTTGATTCAAAAATTAGGATTTAACTCCAATTCAGAATAAAAACGCACATTCAATCCATTAAAAAATTGAATGTGCGCATATAAAGAGAAAATAATTTCTATTTCTCTTTCTTACTTCCTAACATCAATATTTCATTTATGTTGATTTCAGAAATGTATTTCTTGGAGCCATCTTTATCAGAATAGGATCTATTTATAATTTTACCCTCAACAGCTACTTCATTTCCTTTTTCGAGGAATTTTTCAAAAAAATCCGCTGTTTTTCCCCAAGCGACCAAGTTGTGCCATTGCGTTTGAGTTACTTGATTACCATCGGCATCTTTATATTTATCGCTTGTGGCTAAAGAGGCTTTGGCTAATTTTCTACCACTGTTTAATTCTTTAATTTCCGGATTCGCGCCAAGATTACCAATCAAGCGGACCGAGTTACGTAAATTGTTCATTTTTCTAATTTTTAGATTGTTAATTTTTAAATTTTCTTGATTGAAAGAAAGGGTGCACCCACGTTCTGGAAATCAATTGACTTCGCAAAAATCTATACTCTTAATGGAATTAGTCGTATAGAAACGTTTATAAACGTTTAAAGGTGCTTTGCACTTGATTGTATTGAAAATATTTTATAAAATTGTGCATCTATTAATCTTATAAATATTAAAAATTATGTTAGTTAAAGAAAGAATTTGCCCAGAGTGCAAAGAGCCCATTATTGGCCGAAGTGACAAAAAATTTTGTGGTGATATTTGCAGAACAGCTTATCATAATAGTATCGCCAATCAAAGAGATTCGTCAATGAGAGCAATAAACAAAGTCTTACAAAAAAACAGATTGATACTTCTTGAAACGGATGTCAATAGAAATGGTAACGCTATAACTGATGTTTACTTTCTTCAAGAACTCGGTTTTGATTTTTCTTATTACACCCATTGCAGGCCTGATAGAGCAGGACAAGTAATAGTATATTGCTACGAAGTTGGATATATTAGAAATGGAGAAAATCAAGTTCAAATAGTAAGAAAAGGGAACAGGTAAAGAATATTTAATCTTAGTTTGTCGCATTGTTTTCTTGCTTATATTTGCAGCTCAAAACCGTTCATTGAAGTAGCTTATCAAGAAAGACCGAGGGAAAAGGCCCGAAGACGTCTTGGCAACCGCGTTATGCTTGCATAATGGAAGGTGCCAATCCTCGCTGAATTTTAATTCAGTGGCAGATAAGATGAAATAAACTCATTGAAATCTTTTACGCCCTTGCTTTCTTAACTGCTTCTGAACAACTAAAATTGTAGGATGTCATTATTGCAAGATCAATTAAAGAAAAGAATACTCGTGTTAGATGGTGCTATGGGTACCATGATTCAACGCCATACTCTCGAAGAGGAGGACTTTAGAGGCGAAATATTTAAAAACCATGCTTTCCCATTAAAAGGAAATAATGATTTACTTTCATTGACTAGACCTGACATAATCCAAGGTATTCATGAAGCCTATTTTGAAGCGGGTGCTGATATAGCAGAAACTAATACTTTCAGCGGCACTTCTGTAGCACAGGCTGATTATAGCTTGGAATATATTGTATATGAATTAAACGTAAAATCTGCTCAATTGGCGAAAAAAGCTGCAGATAAATACACAGCACTACAACCAGATAAGCCTCGTTTCGTGGCTGGCTCAATTGGTCCAACAAATCGTACAGCTTCTATTTCTCCCGATGTAAATGATCCTGGTTACAGGGCTATTACTTTTGACGATTTGGTTGAAGCTTATACTGAACAGATTCGCGGATTGATTGATGGTGGCGTAGATATTCTCTTGGTAGAAACCGTTTTTGATACGCTCAACTGCAAAGCTGCACTTTTTGCTATTGATAAATATTGCGAGAAAATTGGACGAGTAATGCCTGTAATGGTTTCTGGAACAATCACAGACCAAAGCGGAAGAACATTAACCGGACAAACAGCTGAAGCTTTTTTGTATTCAGTATCACACATCGATTTGTTATCGGTAGGATTTAATTGCGCTTTAGGAGCACGTCAGTTAAAACCATATGTGGAAACCTTGGCTAAAAATTCAAAATTCCGCATTAGTGCCCATCCAAATGCCGGTTTGCCTAATGCTTTCGGACAATATGACGAAACACCGGAGCAAATGGGCGTTCAGATTCGTGAGTTTTTGGAAAGTAATATTGTAAATATTATTGGAGGTTGCTGCGGAACTACACCTGACCATATTCGTGAAATTGCAAGAATTTCAAAAGAATACGCTCCTCATCAAGCAGAAGAAATAGAAGAAATGCCTTTCTACAGTGGTCTTGAGCCAGTGTTGATTCGCAAAGAAAGTAATTTCATGAACATTGGAGAACGCACCAATGTAACTGGCTCTAGAAAATTTGCCCGACTTATTCTGGAAGGCAATTATGATGAAGCACTTACTGTTGCTTTGGACCAGGTTGAAGGTGGTGCACAAGTGCTCGACATCAATATGGACGAGGGAATGCTCGATTCAGAAGCTGCTATGGTGAAGTTTTTAAATTTGATGGCTTCAGAACCAGATATTTCTCGCCTACCATTTATGATTGATTCTTCTAAATGGAGCGTAATTGAAGCAGGTTTGAAATGTGTACAGGGTAAATCTATCGTTAATTCCATCAGTTTAAAAGAAGGAGAAGAAAAATTCATTGAGCAAGCCAAATTGGTAAAACGCTACGGTGCTGCTGTTGTAGTGATGGCGTTTGATGAAGAAGGACAAGCGGATAGCTACAAAAGACGTATCAGCATTTGCCAACGGGCCTATGATATTTTGGTGAATGTGGTGAAAATGCATCCAACAGATATCATTTTCGATCCAAACATTTTAACAGTTGCAACCGGAATTGAAGAGCACAACAACTATGCAGTCGATTTTATAAATGCAACTCGGTGGATAAAGGAAAATCTTCATGGAGCGAGTGTAAGTGGGGGAGTTTCAAATATTTCTTTCTCTTTTAGAGGAAACGATCGCGTGAGAGAAGCCATGCATTCAGCATTTTTATATCATGCTATTAAAGCTGGTTTAGACATGGGAATTGTGAATGCAGGCCAATTAGAAGTGTATGAAGAAATTCCAAAAGACTTATTAGAAAGAGTAGAAGATGTTTTGTTGAATAGGAGAGAAGATTCTACCGAGCGATTGGTAGAGTTTGCAGAAACTATCAAATCAAAAGGTAAGGTTCAGGAAAAAGATGAGGAATGGAGAAAAATGCCTGTTAATGAAAGGTTATCTCATGCTTTAATCAAAGGCATTGTAGAATATATTGATGAAGATACCGAAGAAGCTCGCCAGCAATTTGAAAAGCCTTTGCAAGTAATTGAGGGGCCGTTAATGGATGGAATGAATATAGTTGGTGACCTTTTTGGTGCTGGAAAAATGTTTCTTCCGCAGGTTGTAAAGTCTGCCAGGGTAATGAAAAAATCTGTGGCATATTTGTTACCTTTTATTGAAGCAGCTAAACAAGAAGGAGCTTCAAGTAGTAATGGAAAAATACTCATGGCTACAGTAAAAGGCGATGTTCACGACATTGGTAAAAATATAGTGGGCGTAGTGTTAGGTTGCAATAATTATGAAATAGTTGATATGGGAGTAATGGTACCTTATCAAAAAATAATAGACAAAGCCATTGAGATTAATGCTGATATTATCGGATTAAGTGGATTAATTACACCTTCACTCGATGAAATGGTTACGGTTGCCAAAGAAATGCAAAAAGCAGGTTTGAAAATTCCTTTGCTCATTGGAGGTGCTACTACATCTAAGACACATACAGCAGTTAAAATTTCACAAAATTATGCTGGACCAGTGGTACACGTTTTAGATGCATCTCGTTCAGTACCTGTTGCTGGTTCATTGTTGAATAAAGAGTTGAGCACCAACTTTATGAATGAGTTGGATACCGAATACCAGCGTATTCGCGAGCAACATGCCAATAAAGTAAATCAGAAAGAATATGTTTCAATTGAGCAGGCGCGTAACAACAAAATTAAAATCGATTTTAAACAAGAAGATTGCGCCGTTCCAAAGTTTACAGGAACCAAGGTTTTTCTCAATTACGATTTAGCTGAATTGGCTGAATGTATTGATTGGACGCCATTTTTCTCTACTTGGGAATTATACGGTAAATATCCTGCAATTTTAACAGACGAAGTAGTAGGCGAAGAAGCTACCAAGCTATTTGCTGACGCAAAGAAAATGTTAAAAGATGTGGTGGAAGGAAAATGGCTGCAAGCAAATGCTGTTATTGGTTTATGGCCAGCAAATGCTGTAGGCGATGACATTGAATTATACCAAAATGAACAGCGCAACACTTTACTAAATACCGTACATACTTTAAGACAACAAAATAAGAAAGCAGCTTCTCAAGCTAATTATGCATTGAGCGATTTTGTGGCGCCGAAAGAATCGGGAATTGCAGATTATATGGGCGGTTTCGCTGTTACTGCCGGAATTGGAATTGAAGAACACATTGCACGTTTTGAAGCCAATCACGACGATTATAATTCTATCATGATTAAAGCCATAGCCGACAGATTGGCTGAGGCATTCGCCGAACGCATGCACCAACGCATTCGTACAGAATTCTGGGGTTATGCCGATGAAAGTAATCTTACTGTGGAGCAATTAATCACTGAACAATATCGTGGTATTCGTCCAGCTCCAGGTTATCCTGCTTGTCCAGACCATACAGAAAAAGAAATTCTATTCAACTTGTTAAATGCTACAGAAGCTACAGGAATTACTTTAACAGAAAGTTTCGCTATGCTTCCAACCGCAGCAGTTAGTGGCTGGTATTTCGGACATCCTGAAAGCAAGTATTTTGGTTTAGGTAAAATCAATAAAGACCAAGTGGTTGATTATGCGCAACGCAAAAATATGCCTTTAGAAGATGTTGAAAGGTGGTTGAGTCCTGTCTTGGCTTATGAGCCAGGTTTGGTAGAGGTTTAGCTCATTTTTTTACCTTTCTCTATCAACGGTAAATTTTACTAAATCTATAAAAGAAGTTTTATACTCACTTTCAGGGAAAGCTTCTAAAGCTTTCAGCGCCTTGTCGCGGTAAAACTGCATTTTTTCTGTAGCGTAAATTATCCCGTTTCCAGCGCGCACCAAGTCTATTACCTGCTGCACTTTTTTGGGTTCAGTATTGTGGTTTTTTATAATGTTAATTATCAAGCGCTTTTGTTCTTTGTTACTATTAGATAAGGTGTAAATCAAAGGCAAAGTCATTTTGCGCTCCTTAATATCAATTCCTGTTGGTTTTCCAATTACCGAACTTCCTGCATAATCGAAAAGGTCGTCTTTTATTTGAAATGCAATGCCTATGTCTTCGCCAATTTGTTTCATAGCACTAATTACCTCTTCGGTACTACCAGCAGAGCTAGCACCACTGGCACAGCACGATGCAATGAGTGTGGCAGTTTTCTGACGAATTATATCAAAATAAACAGATTCATCAATATCTAATCTGCGGGCTTTTTCTATTTGCAAAAGTTCTCCCTCGCTCATTTCACGAACAGAATTACTTACAATTTGCAATAATCTAAATTCAGAAAAATCTACCGAAAGTAATAAGCCGCGAGATAGCAAATAGTCGCCCACCAATACTGCAATTTTATTTTTCCAAAGCGCATTTACCGAAAAAAATCCACGGCGTTCGTTAGCGTCATCTACAACATCGTCGTGTACCAAGGTGGCAGTATGCAGTAATTCAATCATAGAAGCCGCGCGGTAAGTGCTTTCTGTAATGCCACCGCATAAGCCTGCCGACAAAAAGACAAACATTGGTCGCACCTGTTTGCCTTTTCTTTTTACGATGTAATAAGTAATCTTGTCAAGCAGAGGCACGGTACTTTTCATAGATTCTTTGAATTTCACTTCAAATTCATCCATTTCCTTAGCAATTGGTGCTTTTATATGATTGAGGCCCGACATTTCCGCCAAAAATAACGTTTGTAATGCAATGAATTACTATTGGTCAATAAAATATTTGGGCACTCCCCGCGATTACATGTTTTTACTTTTCTGCATCTTGGGCGGGTCGCGTTTTCGGCCATAGTTGCCTCCTACGTCGGCAAGCTATTTGCCTCAACCGCTAGTGCCTGGCTAAACGTAAAAAAGAATATTTTGGAAATCAATTACTAATAATGAATTGCCAAAATAGAGAATTGCTCAAAAAGGGGGAAACTACATTTCCCACCCCAGTTCAAATTTCGGAATTAATGGGCTTTCATCCAATCGAAACTTTTCAAGAAATATTTGAAAACTTAACCGTTTATAAACGTTTAACATACGACTAATTGGTTCCATCATCCTTAAATTGCTCACGGGGAGGGGACGGAGTCCCCCTGTTTTTGGTTTTATTAAAATGCTTAAGAAATAATCTAGAACTAAAAAATCACTTCGACAGGCTCAGTGACCGCACTTCGACAGGCTCACTTCGGCAAGCTCAGTGACCACAGTGACCGCACTTCGACAGGCTCACTTCGGCAAGCTCAGTGACCACAGTGACCGCACTTCGACAGGCTCACTTCGGCAAGCTCAGTGACCACAGTGACCGCACTTCGACAGGCTCAGTGACCGCAATTCGACAAGCTCACTTCGGCAAGCTCAGTGACCACAGTGACCGCACTTCGGCAGGCTCACTTCGGCAAGCTCAGTGACCACAGTGACCACCGTATGCTCCCTGCGAAAAAAATAGCAGAAAATACACTTCACAAAAAAAATAGCACAAAGAATACAGAGGTTGTTGCACAATGAACACAGAGGTAAATTTAGTAAAAAACCATTTCATAAATAAATAGCAAAAAGGAAATCTATAATAAAAACTCCTTACCTTCTATGCGCTTCGTGCAAAAAGAAACATTAGAAAATACAAATCATAAAAAAGCTTCGTGCAATCAGTGCAACAACCTCAGTGCGCTCTGTGAAAAAAGAAACATCAGTAAATACATTTCATAAAAAAAACTCACTGCAATCGGGGCAACAAAAACACCTAGTGATACCCACAAAAATTCTGTGGAACAACCTTGTAAAGAATACATATTAAACTATAAAGCTAGTGGTAAGAACCAATGCCCGCGGTCGTGATTGAGGCAAGTAGCTTTCTGACGCAGGAAGAAACTACAGCCGAAAGCGCGAAAAACCGCCCCAATAATTAAAAAAGGATTGTATTTTCGCAGCGATGATTTCGAGGAGTTCTATTGATAAAGTGAAGGATGCTGCCCGCGTTGAAGAGGTGGTGGGAGATTTTGTGTCTTTGAAAAAACGGGGGGCCAATTACTTAGGTTTATGTCCTTTTCACAACGAGAAATCTCCATCTTTTAATGTGAATCCTGTAAAAGGTATTTACAAGTGCTTTGGTTGCGGGAAAGCGGGCGACTCGGTGCGTTTCGTAATGGACCACGAAAAGCTTACATACCCAGAAGCTATTCGTTATTTGGGCAAAAAATATAGCATTGATTTAGAGGAGGAATTTCAACCTGAAGAAGCAAAAATAGAACTGGCTGAACGGGAATCGATGTTGCTTGTGAATCAATTTGCTACAGAGTTTTTTGAAAAATATTTGTGGGAAACGGAAGAAGGAAAAGCTGTTGGTTACAGTTATTTTGTGGAACGTGGTTTTACAAATGAAACAATCAAAAAATTTCAATTGGGCATGCATCCTCCCGGTTGGACAAGTCTTATAGATGCAGCAAAAGCGGCTGCTTACAACACCTCGTATCTATTGAAAACGGGACTTGTAATAGAAAAAGAGGATAAATTGTTTGACCGTTTTAGAGGAAGAATGATGTTTCCGATTCACAACGTTTCGGGCAAAGTGATTGGGTTTGGTGGAAGAATTTTAGTAAACGATAAGCAACAAGCCAAATACGTAAATTCTCCCGAAAGTGAAGTGTACCATAAAAGTGCTGTGTTGTATGGCATTCACTTGGCGCGCAAAGCAATGATAGCAGAAGATGCTGCTTTACTTGTGGAAGGTTATACAGATGTAATTTCGCTGCACCAGGCAGGTGTAGAAAATGTGGTTGCATCGTCGGGAACTTCGCTAACTACTGAGCAAATACGTGTTATTCAGCGCTACACCAAAAATATTACAATTTTATATGATGGGGATTCGGCAGGGATAAAAGCTTCATTCCGTGGAATTGATATGATTTTGGAGCAAGGCATGAATGTGAAGATTGTGCTTTTTCCTGATGGGGAAGACCCGGATTCTTTTGCAAGGAAAAACTCGCCTTTGTTTGTAAAGAGCTATATAAAAGACGAAGCAAAAGATTTTCTATCGTTTAAAATTGCTGTGCTGCACGATGAGGTAAAAGGCGACCCCATTAAAACTGCGGAAATGATTCGTGAAATTATTCAGTCGCTGGCTTTGATTCCCGACCCAATAATTCGTGCAGTGTATTTGAAAGAATGTGCCATGCGTTTAGAAATTGCGGAACAAACGCTCATCAACGAATTAAATAAACTGGTTGCAACTGGAAGAAAAAAAGAATATGACAAGCAGCAAAGGGCGCAGGGAAATCTACCTGCAGATGATACAACCGAGGATCCGTTTTTAGGTGCGGCAAATGGTGAAGCATCAATAGCAGAAGTAAAACTATTAGGCTGGGCGCAGGAAAGAGACCTGATTCGGATTTTAATGAAATACGCGAACCAGTTGATAACGTTTCAGCAAATAGACGAAGAGAATAGAAACATTGAAGCCAAGATAAGGGTAGGAGATTTTGTGATAAATGAACTGCTAAATGATGGTTTGTTGCCTGAAAATGCTGAATTACTTCGGATATTTGATTTGTTTGTAGGAATAACTGAAGGTGACTTTCCAGCTGATGTTTTTTTTATGCATCACGAAGACGAATTAATTTCAAAAATTGCCATAGATTTATGCAGTGAGCAACATG
>Ga0247832_1001818_pt1 | contig 35372 bp, 32 predicted proteins | sample LaCruzMarch2015__10_FD_192407 | JGI IMG/M metagenome (GOLD analysis project Ga0247832, IMG submission 192407) | Freshwater microbial communities from meromictic Lake La Cruz, Castile-La Mancha, Spain - LaCruzMarch2015_4m | ecosystem: Environmental > Aquatic > Freshwater > Lake | place: Spain... | reverse complement strand
CGGATCATTCTTGCTGTTCATTTTGTTTGTAACCCACGCCATGGTCGGGTCGGTCGAACTTGGTACGGACAGCTGGATTCAGAACATCACAGGCAATTTGTTTACTTCGGAACAAGGGAAATACTTGTTCCTGTGGACATCGGTCATTATGTTTGGACTTCGCTTTTGCGCTCATTGGATTGAGAGTACCTTGAAGCTTTCGCCAGTTGGCTTGCTTCTTGTTTGTTCCATTATTGCGTGCGTTGGCCTGAACTTGGCGAGCACCATGCAGACTTTCTCCATGGCTCTGGTCGCACTTGGCATTTATGCCGTTGGCAAAACATTCTTTTGGCCAACCATGCTTGCAATCATCGGGGATCGTTACCCTCAAACCGGGGCGGTTGCTATGTCGATTATGGGTGGTATTGGAATGCTGTCTGCTGGCTTGATTGGTGGTCCAGGGCTTGGATACTGCAAAGACCGGTTTTCGGGCGAGGAACTGCGGAAAGTAAGTCCTGAATTGGCCGACCAATACAAGTCCGAGAAATCTAGTACCTTTCTCAACTTGAAGGCTACAGAGATTTATGGACTTGACGGCACGAAGCTCGCTGCTGCCAAGGAGAGCAAAGACAGGACTCCTGATCAGCAAACGGTGGTTTCAGCCGATCAGCAAGGGGATCGAAACACTCTGAAGGCCGATGCATACATCCCTGCAGTCATGGCTCTGATCTACCTGATACTGCTCGTTTACTTCAAGTCGATTGGTGGTTACAAACCGATCAGCATGGATGGCAAGGCTGCTCACTAACCAGGATCGCAAGATCTCGTGAATCACATTTTTCAAGGTAGGCGGGCTAGATTGCCCGCCTATTTTGCATTGCGGCATGTCGTTGTTGACAATTCTTAACATCGCCCCGATACTTTGGGCCAGACTTAGGTGCCAAGCCGACAACGTGTCAGTTTGGATAATAGGGAAAACGGTGAAAAACCGTTGCGGTCCCGCCGCTGTAATCGGATACGAATTCTACGTTCAGCCACTTCGGATTGTTTTCCGAGGGAAGGTGTAGGAAACGGCAATGCCGAGAGCCAGAAGACCTGCCTAGTGTCGGTTTGCGTGGTAGTGCCCTCGGGGAATTTGGGATCTATCGCGAATTCGCACATTCCATCAGTGACTTCCGCATCAGCGTCACGTCTCCATGCATCTATTTTGCATGGGCGTTGTCGGGCGACCGTCTCACTGGTGTTGATGCTGATTCGTATGGATGCCAAAACGTCTTGGCTTGCCGTGCAAACGCTTTTCCACTCATGCACGTCATCGAGGAAAATGATGCCAAGGAAAACGTTTCGAAGCTACGGCTTTACGCTGGTTGAATTGTTGGTGGTGATTGCGATCATCGGGATTTTGGTAGGCCTGTTGTTGCCTGCGGTTCAAGCAGCCCGCGAAGCGGCTCGAAGGATGCAGTGCAGCAACAATCTCAAGCAGATTGGTTTGGCACTTCATAACTATGAATCTGCCTTTCGAGTCTGGCCATCTCAGTCATCGGGCCCGACGCAGGGGCGCAACTTTAATGCTCGACGAGGAAGCTGGTTCACCGCGATTCTTCCGTATTTGGAACAAGATGGAGTGTTCAAGTCTTTTGACGACAAGGCGCATTGGCACGCACCCGAGAATCTTGCTGCGGTTTCCTCCAAAGTCCCCTCGTTTCAGTGCCCATCCGCTATCGAACGCAAAGGTTTCGAATGGGCCGTATTGGTCGATTACAGCAATGCAACGAGCACGTCTGCAATCCTCTCTCCCAGATCTTTTTTTGACGGAGCCGTCACGGACTATTCCAACGTCGGCGGCATTGGAACTCAACTGAATGCTGTTTTACCCCTCTCCCAGCAGTTAGCAGACCCACTAAATTCTGGCATCCTCAAAGGTTCTTCGGTTCGGCTTAGCGAAGTATCTGACGGACTTTCTAATACTCTGATGGCGGTGGAGTGTGCGGGTCGGCCCAGTTTGTATCAACGCAATCGCTTGGTTCCCGACGGGACAACTCCTAAAACATGGAGCGGAACATCCAGCGTGACTCGGCCGTTCCCAACCGGCGGTGTGTGGGCCAGCCATCTCAAAGGCTTCTTGGTGGACGGGGCACAGCCCGATGGAAACACCTTGATTAGGCCCGGCGTTTGTTCCATTAACTGCAGCAACGACAACGAGGTTTATGCTTTTCACACCGGCGGCGCCAATGTGTTGAAAGCGGACGGCTCGGTTCAGTTTGTTTCCGCCTCCTTACCCATCGAGCAACTTGCTGCTTGGGTGAGTCGAAATGGTGGCGAAATAGCCACAGTGGAATAACAAGTTGTCCAACCTTACGATGGCCAAGCAAGCGAAAACACTCATGGTGATGGGGACAAGCTCCTCCGCCGGCAAGAGCCTATTGGTGACTGCCTTGTGCCGTTGCTTCGCGCGTCGCGGTGTTCGCGTCGCTCCCTTCAAATCGCAAAACATGTCCAACAACGCAGCGGTCTGTTCGGACGGTGCAGAGATTGGTCGGTCTCAAGCGTTGCAGGCATTCGCAGCTCATGTTCTGCCGCATTCGGACATGAATCCTATTCTGCTGAAACCTGAAGGTGCTACTCACTCGCAGGTCATTGTGAACGGTCGGCCGCTACCCGAGCATCATGGGCGTTCGCTGGAAGCATCGGATTATTTTCAACGAAGGAATGAGCTTTGGGGGTTCGTTACCAGCGCTCTGGACAGGATGCGCGACGAATATGATCTGATCGTCATCGAAGGGGCGGGCAGTCCTGCGGAACTGAACTTGGTGGACGTTGAGATGGTCAACATGTCGGTCGCCCGGTATTGCAATGCGTCGGTAATCTTGGTGGGTGATATCGAGCGAGGCGGGGTGTTCGCTCAATTGCTCGGGACGCTTTGGTTGCTTCCAGAGGACGATCGCAAGTTGATACATGGTTTGATTGTTAACAAGTTTCGAGGCGACTTAAGGCTGTTCGATCGAGGTGTCGAAATTTTAGAAGAACGCGGGTTGGTTCCGGTTCTAGGGGTCCTGCCTTGGATCGATGCGTTGAAGTTACCGGAGGAGGATGCGGTTGCTCTGTTCGATGGACATGGGAACGAAGAATCTGCTTTCCAATTTTCAGCTGAGTTTTCGACGGAGTTTTCGACTCGTCCATTAGACATTGCGGTCATTCATGTACCCCACATCGCCAATTTCGATGACTTTGATCCTCTGATGAATGAGCCTTCCGTTCGACTTCGTTACGTCCGAAGTCTTGAAAGACTCGGGACCCCAGACGTAGTGGTCATGCCGGGCACTAAAAACACGTTGGGCGATTTGCATTGGCTCAAAACCGAGGGGCTTGCGGATCGCATTATCCACCTTGCAAAAACAGGTACGCGAATCGTTGGTATTTGCGGAGGTTACCAGATGCTCGGTAAGCACTTGAGCAATCCACATTCGATGGAAAACAACTGGATGGAAGCAGATGGGCTTGGATTGTTGGACGTGACGACGATCTTCCATCGCGAAAAGCAAACCTATCAAGTCGAAGCAGTTATTGAGGATGGATCGATTGCGGCCAAGACGTTAGGGGAATGCGTGCATGGTTACGAGATCCACGTTGGGCAAACGACCAGTTCCAGCCCTTGGCTTAGACGCATTCGCACGGGGGCTGAAGCCGTAGAATCAGCGACTAGGGAATCGAGATCTTTCGATGCTCTCGATGGTGCCAAGAGCGACGATAATCGTATCTGGGGTTGTTATCTGCACGGCCTATTTCATAACGATGCTTTTCGTCGTGGTTGGCTCAGTTCGCTTGGTGTGGAGCCACGCCCATGCAACGATCCGAATCAGCGTTCGTACCATGCCGTGATTAACGAGTCGCTTGATCGCTTAGCGGATGCGTTCGAAGCCAACATTGATTTTCATCGTATCGAACAACTTGTTATGAACTCTGAATTGGAACCAAAATAATGACCGAGGATACAAACCAGCAGCACAAGGAAAAAATGGTCCGTCTCAATGAGATCAAGGACAAGCAACTTGCGGAGGCGAACATTGAAAAAGGTTTGATCATTGTCCATACTGGCGCTGGCAAAGGAAAATCGACAGCCTCCTTCGGAATGGCGATTCGCTCTGTCGGGCAAGGTATGAAAGTCGCAATTGTCCAGTTCATCAAGGGAGCGATCCCGACCGGGGAAGGTGCATTCATCGCCAAAATTGCCCAGCTTGGGTTCCCGATTGAGATGCATACACTGGGCGAAGGGTTCACTTGGAAAACACAGGATCGGGAGCGGGATATTGCAACCGCCGCTAAAGGCTGGGCGAAAGCGGTCGAGCTGATGCGAGATCCGTCGATCGATCTTTTGGTTCTCGACGAGCTGAACATCGCGACGAAGTACGAATACATAGCTGTCTCCACTGTGATTGAGGAACTGAAGGCCAAGCGCGAGATGCTTCATGTTGTGATTACCGGACGCAATGCAAGTCCGGAACTGATCGAGATCGCCGACCTGGTCTCCGAAATGAAAGTCATCAAGCACCCGTATGCTCATGGAATCAAGCCGCAGAAGGGGGTTGAGTTCTAGAAGTGATGCAACAAGACCAGTCTGAAAAATCGCATACCAAAAATTCTGGAACGATCACCTTGATCTTGGGTGGCGTTCGCAGTGGCAAGAGCCGCTTTGGTGAGCAGTTAGCTCAAGCGCTGGGTGGAGATTCTGTCTTATTCGCTGCGACAGCCGAAGCACGCGATGAAGAAATGCTGGGTCGAATTCAAAAGCATCGTCTGTCCCGGCCCGCATCATGGCGAACTCTGGAGCAGCCGCTGCATTTGGGCAAGGCTCTGGAATCAACAAGTCCCTTTCCTAAAGTGGTGCTGCTCGATTGCTTAACGCTTCTGGTCAGCAATGTGTTGTGTTCTTTCGAATGGGCACCTTCCACCTCTACGAAGCTGAGCCCCAGTCAATTCGACCTGGTTCAGCAGATGGTTGATCAAGAGATCGATGCGATTTTACACTTCGTACAAGAACATCCCGTCCATCTCATTATTGTATCGGGCGAAGTGGGGCTTGGGCTCGTACCCGACAACGCATTAGGGCGAGCGTTTCGGGATCTACTGGGATGGACGAACCAGAAAATAGCCAGGCAAGCGTCAGCAATCTACTTCATGTTGGCAGGATTGCCGATCGAGCTCCATTCGATCGCTTCCAGTATCCAAGATGCCGCAGCAGGACTAAGCTCGAGATTGCAGAGAGCCGATTGATGAAAAGAATCCTTAGGAATTGGCCCAGCACCAATGCAGCGAATGGTTCATTTAGCATCGGTTTCTTCGTTGTATTGTCCATTGTCTTGTTGGCAGCATGCGAGCGCAGCGCAGTCGAATCAAAAGCTCCCGCTGCAAATCCACCCGCGGCGAACAGCTCCGAAATTCGCTTGGTCGATCGCCTTGATCGGGAGGTTCGATTCTCCAAGATACCGACCCGAATTGTCTCACTGTCTCCGTCGACTACGGAACTTCTCTTCGCTCTCGGGCTCGGCTCGTCCGTTGTCGGAAGAACCGAACATTGCAATTATCCGCTTGAAGCTTTGGATATTGCTAAGGTCGGAAGCGGAACACTGGAAGGGATCAGCCGCGAGGCAATTGTCAGTTTGCAGCCCGACCTTGTTCTGTGCAAATGGGACAGTCATCAGCCCTTGATCGAGACGTTTGAAAAGCTGGCGATACCTATTGTTGCTTTCGGTCCCGAGAATATTGAAGACATGTTCAAGGAAGCAAGATGGATTGGCAGTATAACCGGTCATCAGACTCAAGCGGAACAGTTGGTTGATCGAATGTCGGCTAGGCTGGAGCGACTGAAGGCTGTCGTCAGCAAAATCTCTGTGCAGGATCGCAAACGAGTATTCTACCAGGTGTGGGATGCACCTTTGATGACAGCTGGCCCGACCTCCTTCATCGGTGAATTGTTGACGACCGCTGGTTTCAACAATGTCTTCTCCGACATAGCGAATCGTTACACCCGAGTCAGTTCCGAAGTACTGGTGGAACGAGACCCGCAAGTCATCTTCGCACCGACAACCCATTCGACGGAAGTCAAATTAGAATCGTTTGCAACTCGACCGGGTTGGGAAAACGTCACAGCGGTCCGCGAAGGAAAGATCTACATTATCAACGGGGATCAAGTCTCCAGATGCGGCCCTCGTTTGCTGGATGCGATGGAGCAGATGATACGTTTGGGATACCCCGAAATTGCAGCGGGGTTAGATCCTTGAAGCGTGAGTTACTGATTCTCCTGGTTGCATTTGGATTGTTATTGGCCCTTGCTGTTTCGAGCCTTGCAGTGGGGGCGGTCCCGATTCCTTTGGTGGATGTCGTGGACTGGATGGTAAACCAAGAGGATTCAGGACTGTCGGTGGCGCAGCGAACGATACTTTGGGATTTGCGGTTGCCCCGTATTTTTATCGCATGTTTTGTGGGGGGGGCGTTAGCGGCAGCCGGGGTTGGTTTTCAAGGGCTTTTTCGAAACGTGCTGGCAGATCCGTACGTGATCGGTGCGTCAAGCGGTGCAGCCTTAGGAGCTACGCTGGTTGTGGTAGTAGGAGTTAAGCTCTCTCTGGGGGGGCTGGGGGCATCGGTCATCGGTCCCATGCTTGGCTCGATTGCCGTTGTACTTGTGGTTTTCGTCGTGGGGTCTCTTGGACGGCATGCATCTGCGCTTACCTTATTGCTGGCAGGTATTGCGATCAGCAGTATGACCAATGCGATCGTGTCGTTATTGATGTTTCTTAACGACCAAAAAGCAATCGTGATTTTATCGTGGTTGATGGGGTCACTGGCTGGAAGCGATTGGAGCGTGGTTTGGGTTACGAGCGTTGCGGTGCCTTTGGGGTTCATTCTACTTTGGGGATTAGCTCGCCAAATGGACGCCTTTCTTTTGGGTGACGCCGCATCCCAGTCTCTTGGTTTAAGCCTCATGCAATTTCGGATGCTGATGATTGTGGGCGCGAGTTTGCTGACTGCATCGGCCGTCGGGGCTTCAGGAATCATTGGATTTGTTGGGTTGATTGCCCCTCAGATTGCTAGGCTCTTGATTGGAGCAAAGCATTGTTGGTTGATTCCCATGAGCAGCTGTGTTGGGGCAATCATTTTGGTCGTGGGTGACGCGATCGCCCGAACCGTGGTGGCACCTGCCGAACTTCCAGTTGGCATTGTGACTGCGATGCTCGGTTGCCCTTTCTTCTTGAGTCTGCTTCTATCCAGCAAGACAGCGGGGAGAGTGTAAAATGTCGGAACTTTCCACCCATCAGCTTCATTTTTCGTATGCCGATCGACCCGTCTTTGAGCAGGTGTCGATGCATCTGAAGCCCGGTGAGATGCTTGCGCTTCTGGGTGCTAATGGAGCAGGAAAAACGACGCTGTTGAAAACGCTCGCCAGACAACTCAAGCCGACATCGGGTGAGATTTTCTTGGATGCAAAGCCACTAACGAAACTGACAAGGCGTGGCCTAGCCCAGCAACTCGCCATGATGCCTCAGCATGAGAATCGCGGTGCCTCGCTCAGCGTTTACGACGTTGTTTCGCTAGGACGAACTCCACATTGCGGTTGGCTCATGCCACTCAGCAACAACGATCGTTCGATCATTGAACAGGCGTTGAGCTCGACTGGACTGACGGAGCTCCAAAACCGTAGCGTTCACGAAATCTCAGGTGGAGAATGGCGACGAATGATTCTTGCTCGGGCGTTGGCTCAGGATGCTTCCGTACTGCTGCTGGATGAACCGACCTCGGGGCTCGATCTTAAGTATCAACACGATTGCTTGGAACGGGTGCGGAATTTGACTCACGATCGCAAACTAATCACCGTGACAACGTTGCATGATCTGAACCAAGCAGCCATGTTTGCAGATCGCTTGGCTTTGCTGGCCAATCGTGAGCTGATTGCGATTGGACCACCGGATCAAGTTTTGACGACCGATCTTATTCGCATAGCTTTTTCGATTGAGGTTGCGATCATGAAGCATCCCATGCACGGAACTCCGTTGGTGGTTCCATGCTCTGGGGCCATGAGTCGTACCGTCAAGGATCAGGCGAGGTCGACATGATGGTTGACTTCGCAAACATTGGCATACCTCTAGCTGTCATTCTGGTTGCGATACTCTTTGATATGCTTTTGGGTGATCCACCGAACCGCTTTCATCCCGTTGCCTGGATGGGGAATTGGATCGCATTCGGAAGACGCGCCGCCCCAAGAACGGGACGATTCGTTCCGTTCTTGTATGGATTGTTGTTGATCGCTGGGTCAGTTGTTGTGATGAGCGGCATCGGATACTTATTGCAAGTGGGATGCCAAAAACTTCCCCTCGTTATGAATGTTGTTGTTCAAGCTGCGATTTTGAAATGCGCCTTTAGTTCTCGATCCCTATCCAATGCGGCGAACAGAGTTTTTGCAGCATTGAAAGTCGGGAATGTTGTTTTGGGTCGACAAGAGGTTTCTTATCATTTGGTCAGTCGCGATACCAGCCAACTGAATGAAGCACAGCTCGCAGCTGCGACGATTGAATCGGTTGCTGAAAATTCCAGTGATTCCGTCGTTGCTCCTCTTTTGTTCTATTCTCTAGCAGGCTTGCCCGGTGCGTTGGTTTATCGCTTCGTAAATACGAGTGATGCGATGTTGGGCTATCGAACGATGGAACTGGAGTGGTTAGGCAAACCGGCTGCTCGACTCGATGATGTGCTGAATTGGATTCCGGCGCGATTCACGGCCATCTTGATCTTGGTCTCAGCCTTGTTTTTCAAGAGCATGCGACGGCGGACCGTTGCGAGTGGATTTCGGGTCTGGTGGCGTGACCATTCTAAGACAGCAAGTCCCAATGCAGGACATCCCATGAGTGCAGCCGCAGGAGTCCTGGGAGTTGAGCTAGAAAAAGTTGGTCACTATCGACTTGGCGAAGGCCAGCCGTTGCCGTCCTGCAACTCGATCCACGAATCCATTCAACTTCTTTGGGCTGTCACTTGGCTTAGCCTACTTCCTTGCGTTTGCGTACTTGTTTGGGTAGCTTGGTGGAGATGACTCACGAACAACTCCAATTGCCCGAAGCATATCATGGCGGTATCAACTTTGCGGAGCTGGCAGCATTGGGGCTTGATCCCGACAAAGTGATCGACTTTAGTTCGAACATCCTGCCTGATGGCCCATCGCCATGGGTGCGTGAAGCCTTATCAAAGGCCAGAATCGATCGGTATCCAGATCGCGAATCGGCAGAGCTTGTACGGGTGATATCCCGTGTTTACGGACTTGATGCTGACAGAGTTTTGATTGGCAACGGTTGCAGTGAATTGATCCATTTGGTTGCAAGTGCGTTCCTGAATCGGAACGCTCGTGTTTTGGTATTGGGCCCCACGTTTTCCGAATACGAACGCGTTTGCAAGCTTCAAGGCTGCCAAGTGACTGAGCTGCGTAGCAACTCCTCGGAACAGTTTCTTGTTTCACCGTCAATCGTTCAGCAGGCCTTGGAAGATCGCGAACCAGAAATGGTTTGGCTATGCAATCCCAACAATCCCACGGGGCAATCGATACAGCCAAACCATCTATTTCAATGGCTTGACAATTTCCCGCGTACTTTTTTCGTGGTCGACGAGTCTTATATCGAATTCACGGAAGCGTTATCCACGGTAATTCATGCGGATCGCCCGAATCTGATTGTGCTGAGATCATTAACCAAGTTGCATGCGATTGCAGGGCTCCGGCTTGGGTTTGCGGTTGCGGCTCAGGAATGGATCAACAAAATGCGAATGCAGCGTATTGCATGGTCCGTCAATGCAATGGCACAAGTGGCTGGAGCGGCAGCTCTACAAGACGCATATTATTACCAAACGGCATTGCTTCGACTTCAGTCCGAAAAGAAACGCTTGGTTGCAAGCCTAAGCCAAATGGGTTTTCGTTCGGTTCCTAGCGATACTTGTTTTTTTCTTCTGCAGGTTGGCGATCCACGCATTACGCGCCAGAAATTATTGAATAGGGGTGTGCTCGTGCGATCCTGCGATTCGTTCGCGTTGAGCGATTTCGTTCGCGTATCTGTGCGTACCGAGCCGGAGAATGATCAACTGATCGATGCGTTGCTGCAGGTCAATTAAGCTTAATGCAAATGGATGATAGAAAGCTTGGCTTCCTTTCTCAGGATGTCAGTGCGGATACCTCGACGCCTGAAGGCTTAATTGCTGAACGAGCTCGCATCGATCCCAAGTGATTTCAGCTTGCTTCGCAAGGTCACTCGCGAGATACCTAGGATGCTGGATGCTTTCAGTTGGTTGCCGCTGGTGTGTTTGAGAACTTGCGTGAGAAGCTTGTGTTCGATGGCTGCAATAGCTTCGGCATGCAGTTGGTTGCTGCCGGCGGCGATTCGTTGCGCAATATAGCCTTCGGACAATGTTTCGCATTCGGTCTCGCCAAGAACAGAGAGTGATTCTTCTATGACCAAATGAGGCAGAAATTCCGGAAGTAAAATGTTTCCACGGGCCGTCAGTAACGATTGCTTGATGACGCTTTCGAGCTCACGTACGTTTCCAGGCCAATGGTAGGCTTCCAACAACTTGAGCGTTTCTGGTGCGATGGCTCGGATATCTTGACCGAATTCTTTGCTGTACTTCCGCAGAAAATACTCGGAAAGAATTTCAAGGTCACCCTCGCGTTCCCGAAGAGGTGGAAGATGGATCGAAACGACGCTGAGACGATAGAAGAGATCGAGCCGAAACAATCCTTCCGAAATAAGTTTCTTGAGATCGTGATTGGTGGCGGCGATGATCCGGACATTCACTTTGATGGCGGTATTTCCTCCAACCCGCTCAAACGAATTATCCTGCAGCACACGCAGTAGCTTGGCTTGAGTCATGGGTGACATATCACCGACTTCGTCCAGAAATAAGGTTCCACCGTCCGCTTGTTCGAGCTTACCAATTCGCTGCCGTTGCGCGTCGGTAAAGGCACCTTTTTCATGGCCAAACATTTCGCTTTCTAGCAGTGCATCCGGGATAGCCGCGCAATTGATTGCCTGAAAAGGTCCCTTCGCGCGTTCGCTATGATGGTAAATTGCTTGCGCGACAACCTCTTTTCCTGTGCCGCTTTCCCCTAGCAGCAGGACGGTCAAATTCTGTGCTGCAACCCTGCCAATTGCCTTATAGACTTCCTTCATGGCCCTGCATCGTCCCACGATAGCGTCGGCAACGGTGTCCTCTTCACCAGCAAGAAGAGGTTGGATACGAATCATGCGGCTTAAATTGAATGCTTTGTCGAGAACGTTGCGGATCTCGTCGAGCTCCAACGGCTTGAATAGGTAGTCATAAGCTCCTAGCTTCGTGGCTTCAATTGCCGTCTCGACCGTGCCATGTCCTGTGATAAATATGACGGGTACCCGAGGGTCCATGGTTCGCAATCGCTTGAAGCACTCTAGTCCGGAGATATCCGGTAAGCTCAAATCGATCACGACAACATCGGGTTTCAAGTCTTGGAAAATTTGCTCCCCTTCGGCACCCGTTTTCGCGGTCAGAACTGTGGTGGTGTCACTTTCAAAGGCGCGTTCGAAAGCGCGTAAAATCGAGACTTCGTCGTCGATGACTAAGAGACTTTGCATACTTATCTTGTAGAGTTCGTGGATGCTGAAATGGATGATAGCTTGGACGTGCCAATCGTATTAGCATTAGCGATCGGGATCGTCAAAAGAAACTCGGCTCCGCCCTCTTGGTGATTGGAACCGACTAAGGTGCCGTGATGCGCTTCCGCGATTCGACGGCAGATGCCCAGACCTAGACCGACACCGTTGGGCTTGGTGGTAGAGAATGGCGTAAAAAGTTGATCGAGCATGCTTGGTTGGATTCCAGTCCCTGTATCGCGAATAGCGATTTGAAGAGATGAATCCTGGGTTGCTACGGAGATGTTCAAGCGACCCGTACTGGGCATCGCATCGAGAGCATTCAGAGACAAGTTCAACAACAATTGTTGGATCTGAGCGGCATCCCCGACAATCTTCAACGGATTCGTGGGAGTATCTATGCAAAGCTCAATGTTTTGGAGATCGCATCTGCCGGAAATCAAGTGAGCCGTACGACGCAAAACGTCTTGGATGGAAAACTCGACGAATTCACATTTCTCAGGTCGCGCATACTCAAGCAGGCTATTGATCGAACGCTCCATTCGGCGGATTTCATACTGTACTAGTTCCAGATCCGCAGTCGGAAGACCGGCTTGTTCGAAAGAAGCAAGGTTCACTTGAATGAGCATTTTGATCGATGTCAGTGGGTTGCGAATTTCGTGCGCGACACCCGTTGCGAGCTGTGCAAGGGTTGTCATCTGTTGAGCACGTAAGGCCTCCGTCTCTCGCACTCGTTCCAGTCTTTCTTTTTCGGCTTGTTCCGACCAAGTCAAGTCGCGAAGAATGGCAATGCGAATGAATTGCGCCTCCGAGGGGTACTCGCTAACCGAAACCTGGATTGGGAATGATTCTCCGTTGGAACGAACTGCCGTCAGACGCAGCCCGATCGGAAGATTCTCAAGTTCGTTGGGCAGATCAGGAATCGTCGCTTGAATTGGTTTGCCTATCAATTGCGTCGCGGTGACCGCCAGCAAATCCCAAGTTGGGCGGTTGTAAGACAGAATGGCACCTGTGCGATTGAAGGTAAGAATACTTTCGCTTGCGTTGGCTACGATGGTTTCGCTTCGTTGGTGCTCTTGAATTGCAATTTGTCGTAACGGTCCGATGATGACTAGCCACAAGGCTGGTGCGCACACCATGGTTAGAAGAAAGGCATCCAGAATTGCACGGAGCGCTTCGTCCATGACAACAGGTGTGATGAAGGGCAGCACCAGCATTACAGCGACTTCCGCTGTAAAAACGAGCGACAAGACCAACGCAAGGATTCGCACTGGCGATCGCAGAATAGTAGATAATGCAGAAATTCTGCTGGACATTTTTAAAACCTGTCGTTGTTGGCCCCGCCAGACAAGCAACTATCTTATAGATGTTTTGCCTCGATCGAAATGGTCCCAAGAACTACCCACAGAGGTAAAGTACCGCCGGAGGGACTACTGCCCACCGAACGATTGCCCGCGTAGACTGTCGCCGTTGGTGTAATCTTGGGGTGCATCCAAACCACCGGTGAGAAGCAGCCCTTCAATCTTCGCGTTCGCTTGAGCCAGTTGAGCTCTGGACTGAATGAATTGTAGATTCGATTCGAAGTAGCTTTTTCGAACGATTAGAACTTGGAGAAAATCTAGCTCACCTGCTTTGTAGGCCTCTTCGGATAGCTGCAAACTTTCTTTCACCTGGGGCAGAATCTGGGATTCGTATTTTCGAACGGAAGCAAGATAGGAATCGAATTCCTGGGCTGCGCGGGCGAGTCTTGCTTGGATCGATTGTTCGATTCTTTTCACATTTTCCACAGCCCGAGTGTAGTCAGCTTGTGCCGCAGCAATATTGCCAGTGTTCTTGTTGAATACTGGAATCGGTGCTCCCACTTGCACGTTGATCATCCCTGAATTTGTGCCGTTATCGTAGCCGGCACCGAATTGCGTTTCCAGATTTGGCGTTCTTTGAACTTGTTCGCGACGGAGGATGCTGACCTTCTCGCACACCAAAGCCTCTGCCACGGCCCGTTCAGGACTCTGCAAAAGAATTTGATTGTAGGTTGCGTTCCAATCAGGCGATGTTTGGATGTCGCCGAAATCGGGGGCCAATCGAGTTGGCACAGTGGTTGGCAATCCTGCTATTGCGGTCAAGTTGCGCCATGCGCCGAGATACGCGGCTGTGGCCCGCTCGCCAGCTAGTGCGACTTCGCTGTCCAGCGTCTTGGATTGAAGGACTTCGACCAACGATCCTTCATCGGCTTTCTTCCTTTCTAACGCAATTTCGACTCCGCGTTTCGAAACTTCTTCAAATTTGTGGATCGCGTCCAGTTGTTGCTGAGCTGCGGTTGTCTCGAAGTATAGCACCCGGACATCTGTCAAAATGCGATACTTCTGAGTTTCACTTTCCCAGCGTTGTGCAGTTAGAGTGTGGTTTAAGACGGCTCGATTGAGAGCGAGTTTATCACCCCGGACAAACTCTTGGTCCATGAAGAATCCCTGTTGATCGGTGCCTCGATCTGCAAGTTGTTGTCCAAAGTAGCCAAGCGTTGGGTTTGGTCTTGCCCCAACTTGTTGACGCAAACCAGATGCTTTCTGAGTCAGCGAGTTCAAGGCGGCTAGAGACGGGTTGTTGGTTAGCGCAATCTGCTCAAAATCGCCTAGAGTGTAGAGAACCCCTTCGCTTCCAACATCGAACGAAGGTAAAGGCTGGGGGGCAACTTGAAATGAAGCGGCCTCGACCACCGACTTCTCTGTTTCGCTTGCGGATATTAAGTACTCAGGGGTTTTTGGCGTTGGCGCGACCGGCTCAGGTGTTGTGGCCTGCATGCGATCGACCTTTAGAACCGCCCGGCTGGCTAGGCCACCGACATGAGCGCAACCGGAAAGCAGAATACCAGAAAATAGGGCGAGTACGGTCGACTTTGTAAACATGGCATCCCTGCATGTAAAAGTGCAAAGGGCAATTCTTTCAAGGTCGAATTCCTTTCGATCCTATCGACTTTTAAGCGGTGAATCCCCCTTTGTGAGCTATCGACCGCAGAAATCCGAAAGTCGGTGACGGACATGCAAGAAGTTGGATTTGAGTCCCCGCGCGATGGCGGATCCGCTTTATCCGTCAAGGTTTGCCTATTCGCTATCCCAAAGGAGACACAGCCGACACTAGTCTTGTCGCTATCAATTTGCCACACGCTGTGGTTTCTGTCGAATGCTGCCAAACAGGGATTCCGAGTGAACGCATACTGTTCATACGTTCTACTCGAATTTGGGAATTTCGCCGAATGAGAATACAATCACTTCTTCGCCCGTAATGGTACTGATGTCGTGATGCATGCATCGAACCTTAACGCCAACTGCTTCATACACGAGTGATTCGAGCATGGGGCGTGCCAACTCGAGCAATTGCTTGCGAGTTTGTTTGATGAGATCGCGGCCTTTTTCGGGAGCAGCTGTCTTTCCAAGTTGCCGCTCAGCCAAAGTGAGAACGCTTCGGATACGAATGACCAGCAGATCTTTGATAAAGTGGATCTGCACTTGGTCGGATCGCCACCCCAAATACTCTTCTTGAAATCGGATGATTCCGTCACAGATTGCTGCTTCGCTTTCGGATTGCGTTAGTGATTTTGATTTTCTGTCACTTCGAATTCTTCGAGCCTCGTCGATGGGAAGTCGATTCTCGAGAACCGGGGTAGGTTGCGGTCTGGATGCTTTCCGCGTTCGAGTACCAGATGCGGCAGCCGGATCGACGCTAGCGATTACCGCCTTGATGTCTTCTAGGGCAGCTGGTTTGGTGAGAACTAAATCGCAGCCTGCTTTCATGGCTTGGACCTTATATCGTTCATCCTTGAGGCCTGTAATGGCAACGATTTTTGTTTGTTTGAACTGAGGGATGCGACGCAACTGTGTTGTAAGGTCACACCCATCGATATCGGGCATCACCAGATCGATGAGCATCAGGTCTGGCTGGAACGCGGTTGCTACGCCAAGCGCTTGAACTCCACCGTAGGTCACATGCACTTGGTTCCCTAGGGCTTCCACGAGCAGTCCGAGAGCGTCAGCGCCATCGCGATTGTCATCGACAATAAGTACCCGAAGCGTTTTTTCAGTAGTTGACATGAATTTCAATTCAGGTAAGTAGCTTCGTTTCCGCTCACAGTCGCAATGGATCGTCCGCTCCTCTAGTACTAAGATAGCCATGGAGGGGAGCAAATGGTTGATAAATGTCTCGATAATAAGAAATGAAATGCATAACCCAACTTGGAATCGGCTAGCCTTGTGAGCTAGTGGCTGCGTCGTTTACCTGTTCATCTCCTTTTTGAGTTCGGCGATGGTGAGATCGCCGACACATGCAATTCTAAATACCAGTTCCTGTCGCTCCGACACGGACAGGAAGTCGGCATAGAGTTCTAGTTTTCGGGCAAGCGTGGTCAGTGGCTCTGCATGAAAGTTCGAAGCCATACCCTTAATCGTGTGAGCGAAGTGCATGACCTTATGGTGGTCGTCGCGTGCGGAGGCGTCTTGCAACGCCAATAGAATAGCGGGGATATCTTCATGGAAGATGCAAGCGATGGTCTGAAGTAATTCCACGTCGCCATTCAGGTTCGTGAGCGTGCTAGATAAGTTGAAGCGAATATTTGGGGAGGGAACTTCGAGGTTCATTGGGTCATTGTCCGCGAATTAGATTTTGTGGAGCTTATCACCGGTAGATCTGCTACGATAGATTGCATATAGCATGCCAACTACGCTTCACTTTCGATTCTAGTTGTAACCGTAACGGTGCTGATGGGGTGTTCACTTGAGTAAAGTAATCGTCATCGATGATGACCGAACCGTCAGACTAATGGTCCAGCAAGGACTGGAGAAGCTTGGCATTCAAGTTATCTCCGCTTCGTTGGCTTTGGATGGTCTACGTTTGGTAGAAACCGAGCATCCGGATGCAGCCTTGGTAGATGTTTGCCTGCCGGAAATGAACGGGTTTGAGCTGTTTCGAAAGATTCGAGCCGTGGATTCGAAGATTCCGATGATCTTCGTCACGTCGGATATCAGTAGCGAAACGACGATCGAAGCAATGCGATTGGGGGCGTTTGATTATCTAGCCAAGCCCATTAATATCGACCAATTACGCAAGATGACCGTCAGCGCCATCGCAGCCAGGCGACTAATGGAGCAGCCTGTGGTGATGCCATTGTCCGGGGATGGAGCGAAGGGGGACCAGTTCATTGGCCGAAGCGCACCCATGCTTGAAGTCTTCAAGTCGATTGGGCGTGTGTCCGGTTCCAATGTGGCGGTTCTGATTCGTGGCGAGAGCGGCTGTGGCAAAGAACTGGTGGCGCGAGCCATTCTTCAGCATAGCGACCGGCATGGTAAACCCTATACGGCCGTAAATTGCGCTGCGATTCCGGATCAGCTCTTGGAAAGTGAACTTTTCGGCCACGAAAAAGGTGCATTTACGGGGGCAGATCAACGCCGCAAGGGAAAGTTCGAGCAGTGCCATGGTGGTACTATCTTCCTGGATGAAGTAGGTGACATGTCGTTGCTCATTCAAGGCAAGGTACTGAGGCTGATCCAAGATCAACGTTTCCAGCGTCTGGGATCCAACGATGAAATTGCAACGGATGTTCGAGTGATCGCGGCTACGAATCGCAACCTCGAAGAGATGGTTAAAAAGGGGAAGTTTCGAGAAGATCTGTTGTATCGACTGAACGGCTACACCATTGAGCTACCACCGTTGCGAGATCGCCGAGAGGACATACCTCAGCTGCTCGAGTACTTTCTAAAGCGTGAGCGGCGTGAGATGGGCAAGATGTCTATAGAAGGGCTAGCACCCACGGCTCTCGAGGCACTTATTCGTTACGATTGGCCTGGCAATGTACGCCAATTGCAGTCAGTCGTTCGTCATTCATTGTTACACACCACAGGTACTGTTTTATCGATCGAGTGTTTGCCGACCATCGTCTTTGAAAGCAGACATACCACAGCAGCTGACGAATCGTTGGCGCAAAGGGAAAATGTGTCGGCCCGTAAAACGGATGCAATCCAAGAGCCAAGCGGTGTGGACAGCGGTCGTGCTGAAGACATATCGAGAATAGGCCCTGACATTGGATCCTTTGTTGACGAACGGCTTTTGGCAGGGTCGACCGATCTCTATAACGAGACTATCGAAGAAGTGGAGCGTTACTTGTTTGCCCGCACGTTAAGTGACACCCATGGAAATCAGTCTAAGGCTGCAGACATCTTGGGTATCACGCGCGGGAAGGTTCGCGATCGAATTGCCTATTTCGGAATCCAATTAGAGCGGGCTGTTACCATTCAGAGTTAAGTCTCGCGGCCGGTGCTCGCGTTGACTGTGCCGTCTATCCGCATGTTTTAGCATGCCACAAGTTCCAGCACCTCTTTCAACTGCTTCGACCTCTTCCGTCCTTCAGTAATTAACGAGGCTAAGAGGGATTGGGAATCTATTGCAATTCGCTGCCGATCTTCAGCTTCAGAAGTCGACCATGACTTTCGAACGGCTGCCTGGCGATCTTTGGCGCTTTCGGCTCGCGCCACAATGGATACCAGCGATTTTATTTTCATAATGTTTCTCCTAAACGTGATTGGACTCCTCATGACAGCCATGTTTGCTGCTCGTTAGGGTGCAGACGCAATTCATGGACCATTTCATCGGGACTCGAGCGGGGAAGTCAAAATAAAAGTGATGAAATTCTTGTGGGAATGAGTAACGCGACTTGTTCAAAACTAACGTAATTGGCTGATGGCGTTGGTATTGATTTTCTACCGATGGCCGATCGTTGTCTGTATCGTCGGTTGCGTGGGAGAGTTCTTGGGCATGGAAACAGGTGGTCGCCAATCGACCAATCTAACTGATCTGACTCCCGTCAAGCCCGATTGGGGGCCGGAGTTGCTTGACGGTTTCGGAAGCGATTTTCGTTGAGATCGAGCTTTCTGTTCGCTTTCTGAGAATGAACGCTGAGTTCGGCATGTTTATTGCGTTACTCGGGTGGTGTCAATCGCTCGGCAAAGTTGGACAAGGCAGTCTCGCCGGGGCTATTTCATCCCTCTCGAAAGAAGTCGTATTATGTTGGGCACAATCTTGTTGGTAGTGTTGGTTCTTATGTTGGTGGGCAGCGTACCTACATGGCCCTACAGTCGCAATTGGGGGTATGTCCCGAGCAGCGGTGTCGGGCTGATCTTGATCGTTCTTCTCGTTCTAATATTGCTCGGTCGAGTCCCTGTAGGACTTTAGCCGACACAAGCCACCAAGTCTCTTTTCAGAAGGTTTCTATGAACATGAATCGATCACTTTCGCGTTGACAAGGACAAGATGAAACAGGACGCGGATGCGGTACAGCAGAATACAAAAGCTCTCTTGGGGAACGAAAAAAGCGACAGTTCGCTTCCGAAATGATTACCAACTTCTAACTTTGGAGACAGCCATGATCTGGACAACTTTTTCTACGATGATCTTTCTTTGGCTTAGCATTATTGCCTCCTACGCATTTGGAGGATTTGCCTATCTATTTCTCGTGGTGTTGACTTTGGTGATACTAGTCAAAGCGATTCAAAATGCGATCCTGCAACCCGAATACTGTCCGCCTCAGTCGATCCGGTAGTCGCAACCACTTACTGAGCATACAGCGAACGCATTAAGCAATTCGCTCAGTAGCGCGGCCGAGGATACCCAGAAGCTCACGATAGGACACCGGTTTAACAAAGTGTTCGTCGAATCCCGATTCCATAGACCTTTGTCGGGCTTCCGCAGATTCGACTCCGGTAATCGCAATTAGTCGAATACTTTCGCCCTGTGGCATAGACCGAATTGAAGCAGCTAGTTCGTAGCCGTTCATTCCATTCATGCTCAAATCGGAAAACACGATATCGGGAAAACTCTCAATCACGGACGCGATTGCTGAGAATCCGTCTGGGGCCGTTCGAACATTTTGGCCGAGCTTTTGCAGCATGACTTGGAGGGTATAAGACACGATGCGCGAGTCGTCCACAATGAGAATCTCATGTCTGCGAATCACAGGAGCGGCAGAAACGTCGGGGCCGAACGAGGTCTCCTGATTTGACGCAAAGCTTGGCCGCGGCGGGGCGGATTCGCGACAATCCGATCGTCCTGAAAAATCGGTTGCCAATTGTACCAAGCGGTCAAGTTGTCGATCGAGAATCTTCAACATTTCAGATGAATCGTTCGATAGTCCGCTGTCCAGTCGAATCACGTCGACAGCGCTTTGCATCGCAGCCGATAGGTTTCTCAGGTCATGCTCCAAATCCAAAACGGATTGTAGATTGGGAATCTTGTTCTCATTCGATTCTGCTTTTGAATCAGTATTCATTACAGCACATTTTTCCTTGGCTTTGAAGAGTCGCCCAACTGGGTTGGACGACATGGAAGCCAAGTGTCGCGGCGGCTCGCTAGACATCCCGTTTACACCCTACCACAGCCAAGGTAGAAGCACAAACGCCAGATGATTTTAGAGATGATTTCGCTGAGGGGACCTGACTTTCGTCTACCGGCTATGGGCACATTGCGACACTTCGGCCATAATATTTCGAAATTCTCGTAAGCAAGGTGAAAGAATGCTGGTTTTGCAACCCTATTCGTTTGGTATCGGTGATCGTTTCGCGCATCAAGCTAAGGCTCAGCTTCGGGCATTTGTCATGTTGCGCGATCGCATGAACCCGCGGCCGGGACTGGAAGTGGTTCCCGTCTGGAATAAATCGAATCGGGAGCATACGTTCATCGGTTCCGAGCCCCAAAGCGTTTACGATTCGGGTGCGGCAGCTGTGGCAGCATTGGATTGGAAGCTGCCTTGGTATGTGGACGCCGATCATATTCAGCGAGCGACGGTCGATCGATTTGTTGGTTGTTCTAATTTTTTTACCATTGATGTGGCGGACTCCATCGGAAAGTCTGCGAGTGATGCAGAAGTTGCTGATTTTGTTCGTCGGCATCCAGAGCTTCTGAGATCGATTTCAATTCCGGGAATTCGGGATCGTTTGGAAATCGAACAATGCGAAGTGGAGCGTGTTGCAAGAAAGTACTTGCTTGCAACGCGACAGGCTGGAGAGATTTATCGGTACATTGAATCCAAAAAAGGGGTGGGTGGGTTTGTACCAGAAGTTTCGATGGACGAAACAGACACGCCTCAAACGCCCCCAGAGCTATTGATCATCTTGGCTGCGTTGGCTGACGCGGGGTGTCCGGTTCAGACGATTGCGCCGAAGTTTACGGGCCGGTTTAACAAAGGAGTTGATTACGTTGGCGATCTTGTGCAATTCGAAAAGGAGTTTTTCGACGACTTGGCGGTGATTCAATTTGCGATCGGTCATTATGGTTTGCCGAATAACCTAAAGCTAAGCGTTCACAGCGGCAGTGACAAGTTCGGCCTGTATCCCATTATCCGGAAAGCCATCGAAGCAACGGGTGCGGGAATCCATTTGAAGACGGCTGGCACCACTTGGTTGGAAGAGATTATTGGGCTTGCCGAAGCGGGGGGAGATGGTTTGGCTCTTGCAAAAGAAATTTACGCTTATGCCTATGAACACATCGACGAACTGTGCATGCCCTATGCGTCTGTTATCGACATCGACCGTACGCGATTGCCTTCCAGTTCCCAGGTCGCACATTGGGATGGGCCGAAGCTTGCTAGTACCATTCGTCATGTTCCGAACGATCCCAGTTTTAATGCGAACGTCAGGCAATTGTTGCACGTATCCTTCAAGGTGGCCGCGAAGGCGGGAAGCCGATTCACCGACCTGCTTAAGGCCAACGAAGCGATCGTGGGGGCTCAGGTAACTACCAATCTTTTTGATCGCCACCTGAAGCCCTTGTTTTTGGGCTAAGCGAATGAAAAGCGATGTTCTTGATTCTATTTTTATTTTGAAGAAACGAAAGCAACCTTGATGGAGAAAAGACAATTGGGTGCAACAGGGCTGGAGCTTCCAGTCCTCAGTTTTGGAGCTTCGTCGTTGGGCGCCGAGTTTCGAAGCGTCCAAATCGATGAGATCTTCGAGAGCGTACGTGTGGCGTTGGAATTGGGATTGAACTTTATTGATACGTCTCCTTTCTACGGTCGAGGCATGTCGGAGGTTCTGTTGGGGATAGCCCTTCGCGATGTCCCTCGCGATCAATACACCCTGTGTTCCAAGCTTGGACGGTACGACGTTGGGCATTTTGATTTCTCCGCGAAACGCGTTGGTGAAAGTGTTGACGTCAGTTTGCATCGGCTGGGCACCGATCACTTGGACATCATGCTGTGCCATGATATTGAGTTTGTTCCGCTACAGCAGATCGTGGACGAGACATTGCCTGCGCTTCGCCGAATCCAACAATCAGGCAAAGTGCGATTCGTTGGTATCAGTGGTTATCCGATGAAGATTTTTGATGTGGTGAGTTCGCAGGTAGATTTGGATTGTATTCTGTCTTACAACCAATACACGCTTCAGAACACGAGGTTGGCAGACGATCTGATTCCGAAGCTGAAAGCGAAGAACATTGGCGTCATGAACGGTGGTCCGTTTGCGGCAAGATTGCTTACCAACGCAACGCTGCCGGTTTGGTTTCGCGACCCCAAAAATGTACAAGCAGCCGCAAAAGAAGCAGCCCTGTACTGTCAAAAACAAGGGGTCGATATCGCTCAACTTGCACTTCAGTTTTCCTGTGCGAACCAGGATATAACCACCACCATCGCAGGTAGTGCTAATCCAAACAACATTCGCAAATGGGTTCAGTGGTTGGAATCACCCGTGGATGCGGCGTTGATGACGGAAGTCATTTCGATTTTGCAGCCCGTAAGGAATGTCGGGCACTTAGAAGGCCTTCCTGAGAACAACTAAGTCTTCCTGAGAACAACTAAGAAGAGATAGGACATCATGAAAGCGTTGCAATTGGAGAAGCCTGAGACTTGGCGGTTCATTGATATTCCAGAGCCACCGCCACCGGACGCTGGCCAGGTTTTGGTCCGTGTTCACCGAGTCGGCGTATGTGGTACCGACCTGGGTGGTTACTTGGGAAAGTTTCCATTCTTTTCGTATCCAAGAATTCCCGGGCACGAATTAGGGGTGGAGGTTCTTGAGGTTGGAGACGGAGTCACCAATGTAAAGCCGGGCGACCGGTGTTCAGTAGAGCCGTATTTGAACTGCCAGCAGTGTTATTCATGTCTCCGAGGGGCTACGAATTGCTGCGAGCATCACAAGACCTTGGGAGTCATGTGCGATGGTGGATTGACAGAGCGGATTGTGTTGCCTGCACGCAAGTTGCATGTAGCCGCGGGCCTGACATGGGAGCAAGCTGCCCTGGTAGAAACATTGGCGATCGGTTGTCATGCCGTCGACCGGAGCGGAAGTAAGCAAGGCGAAAATGTCTTGATAATCGGGGCTGGGCCTATCGGCTTGGCGGCTCTCGAGTTCGTGAAACTATCAGGTGCAAGGCCTATTGTCGCGGACATCAGTGAAAACCGACTAAAGTTTGTGAGGACTAAAATGGGAGTAGCGGATACATTGTTGATTCGCAACGAACAGAGCGATGTATCCGACTTGGAATCCCTAACCCAAGGGCAACGTGCGGATGTCGTTATGGATGCGACTGGAAACCATCGATCGATGGTGCGTGCCTTTGAGTTTGCGGCGTTTGCAGGACGAGTGGTTTACGTTGGTATCACGCAGCAGAATCTTGAGTTCGCGCATGCTCCTTTTTTTCATCGACGCGAGCTGACGTTGCTTGCTAGCCGAAATGCACTGTCTCGAGATTTCACGCGTATCATCGGTTTGATCGAAGCCGGAAAAATCGATACGAACACATGGATCACGCATCACGCACAGTTCGAGAACGTACCGAGTGAATTTCCTAATTGGCTCGACCCAGATGCGGGCGTTATGAAAGCGGTCATTCACATCGGATCATGATTCAGAATACTGCGGTGTTATTGTGAAAGAGCCATCATTGGTCGTTGGGATTGGCGAAGTGCTTTGGGACATGTTTCCAGATGGAGCTCGCTTTGGTGGTGCACCAGCGAATTTCGCTTGTAGTTTTGCGGGGCTCGCAAAGGGGCGGTGGCCTGTTGCTGTGGTGAGCGCGGTAGGCGAAGACGAACTGGGGGAGAAAGCAGTTCAGTCCCTGGTGGATCATCAATTAGATGTGAAGCATGTTTCCAGAATGCGTCAACCCACTGGCCAAGTGCATGTGCGATTGAACGACTTAGGGCATGCATCGTACGAATTTGCAACGGAGTCCGCTTGGGATTATCTCGAGTGGTCCGAAAAGTTGCAACAGTTGGCGTCTCGGACTGCGGTGGTCTGCTTCGGCACCTTGGGGCAACGTCACACGACTTCACGCGCGACGATTCGCCGCTTTGTGAGCGAAACGCCTTCCAGTGCTTTGCGGATTTTTGACATCAATATACGAAAGCCCTATATCGACGGCGCCATGATTTTGGATTCCATGCAATTGGCTAATGTATTGAAGATGAATCAGGACGAGCTTCCGGTTTTGGCCGACCTGTACCACTTAAGTGGTTCAGACGTTTCCATATTGAAACAGCTGCAAAGCAGGTTTTCACTGCAGTTGGTCGCGTTGACGCGCGGGGAGGCTGGGGCTTTGATCGTGCGAGGAGAAGAAATAAGCGATTTGCAAGGTATCGAGACACAAGTTGTGGATACGGTAGGCGCGGGAGATGCGTTTACCGCCATGGCAGCCTTAGGATTGTTGCTGGGACTGGACTTGGACACCATCAATCGAAAAGCCTGTCAAGTCGCGTCTTTCGTATGTATGCATAGCGGCGCGACGCCGCGAATGCCTGATTATGAATAAATCATTCCATTTTTCATGGGTTGCCCCATAGCTCTTTGGCGGAACGTTCGTCACACTAATCGCCGGTGAAAATCGATCATTACAAAGGAAAGAGAAAATGCAGTCTAACGAAGAAATGGGATCGCGGTTGGATGGGTTGATCGAGGCGATTGAGGCCAAAGATAAAGAGGCCATCATGAGTTGGATTCGTGGAGAGCAATTTACGTTGGTTTCCCTGAGCAACGATGAAGATTCGTTATCTGCGATGATACTTGAAACCGAAGAGTTTCCTGCTTTGGTTGCCTTCTTGACCTCGGAGCATGCCGAGGACTTTGTCGATTCGATCGCGGATGAAATCGAAGGGGAAGAGGTTGATCTGTTCGAGGTTTCGGGCGAGGATCTTCTGGGGCCTTTAGCGAAAGAATTTGGGCTATTGATCAATCCCGAATCGGATGATGCGGTCATGATTGAGCCCGCTCTGTTGGAACATGAACGCGAAGATGAAGACGGTGAAGACGGTGAAGACGGTGAAGACGGTGAAGACGGTGAAGACGGTGAAGATACCGACGAGTAGGGCTTTTCGAAGGAGCTGTACGTCTGTGTTTCGAATGCGCCTAGTAGGTTGAAGCAAGTGACTGGACTCAACCAAGCCAAAAACCCTCGATTGGTCATTGTTACTATCGAGGGATTGGGAACCAATCTGGTGGGCTGTTACGGTGGTGCGATTGCGCCCACCAAAAATTGGGATCGCCTAGCTTCCAAGTCTATTGTTGTAGATCAGTTCTGGGCCGATACGCTTCGGCCCATTGATATATTGCAATCGATATGGTCCGGAACTCATTATGCAACGCGTCAGTTTAGTGGTGAGCCTGAATCCTTGAACACTTCAGCCGTCCCGACGTTGAAACCGCACATTTCCGTCCTGGAAAAAATTCTTTTAGCTACGGATGTGCTGTCTGTTTTCGAGGAGTCGGAAACGGACGAATTTGGTGACCTATTGTACTTTGAGCCAGATGCGTTGATTGCTTCTGAAACGCATTACGGATCAGAGCAAGAGGGGGCACAAGACGTGCGAGCGACTCAGCTTGAGCAGTTGTTTCAGGCTGCGTTAGGGAAGTGGTCTGTTCAGCTTCATCAGAATCCAGTTCTTTGGATCCATGCCTCTGGATTAAACGGCCCTTGGGATGCACCGTATGCTTATCGTCAGGTCATGTGCGATGAAGGAGATCCCGATCCGCCCGTGGGAAGGGATCGGGCTGAGTTACAAATCACGGAAAAAACGGACCCAGATGAGATATTTGGGCATGCATGCTGTGCAGGTGGGCAAGCGATCGCGATGGACGAGGCGTGGGAGTTGCTTGAGCATGCTATTTCTGAGCTTGGGATTGCGGACGATTGCATGCTGATTCTGGCAGGCCTTGGTGGGTATCCAATGGGGGAACATGGATGGGTCGGGAATGGTTTGGATTCGCTGTTCGCGGAAACCATTCATTTGCCGCTAATCATTCGGCCTGGGAATCGATTGGATGTAGGGCAACGCATTCCGTTTATCGTTCAGCCTCACCAGCTTCTTGAAACCATCGAGCGATGGATGGTGCCCGATTCTGTGCCGGCGGACCTCGATCTGACCGAGGTCATGGATTTACCCCCTGCCGAAAGTTGGCCAATTGTTCATCAGTTTGGCTTTGCATTGTATCAGGAGCAGATGCATTTGATTGTTCCTGCTTGGAGCTATCGCTGGGTAAAGACCAATGAAGGTATGGAGGTAAAGCAGTTGTACGCGATGCCTGATGATCGGTGGCAGCAGAATGAAATATCTCAACGCGCAGTTTCGACAGTCGAATTGATGGAAGACTTGAGATCGCGTTGGTTGTCTTACTTCCAAAACCCCAGCACCGTGACATTTCACGGAACGACTCGATTGCCTCAAGAGCTAACACATCCTTTCCGTTAAGAGGAATCAACCATGAATCAGGCGCCCTACTTCGCAAGTGAAATTGCCCCCTTGCTCGCGACGCGAGAATTGAGCAGTCGCGAAATCACACAGTCGTTTCTAGTAAGAATAGAACGCCTAGATCCTTCGATTCGGGCATTCATTTCGTGGGATGGCGACCTTGCCATGCAAGCGGCAGCCCAAGTCGATGAGCAACGTGCGGCTGGCCAAAAATTAGGCCCATGGGCTGGGATGCCAATTTCGATCAAGGATATTCTCTGCACGACGGATGCGGATACCACGTGCGGTTCGCGGATTCTAGAAAAGTACCGTTCACCTTTCGACGCGCATTTAGTCACCAAACTACGGGAATCGGGGTTGGTGATTCTGGGAAAAACCAATTTGGACGAATTCGCCATGGGTGGTTCGACCGAAACAGGCTTTATGGGACCAAGCCATAATCCCTGGGATCTAAGTCGTACCTGTGGTGGCAGTAGCGGTGGATCCGCGGCAAGTGTTGCTTCGGCGATGTCTCCACTGTCGATAGGAACGGATACTGGCGGTTCTATTCGACAGCCAGCTGCATTTTGCGGCGTTTGCGGCTTGAAGCCCACGTATGGTCGGGTTAGTCGTTATGGTTTGATCGCGTATGCGAGCAGTCTGGATCAGGCGGGTCCATTTGGACATACAGTCGCCGATCTTGCGCAGCTTTTGCAGGTCATTGCAGGGCACGACAAACGAGACTCAACCAGCTTGGATGTTCCGGTGGATGACTATGTTGGATCTATCAACGAACCGTTCGCTTCGGTCAAGATCGGTGTGATTCGTGAACACATCGATGACCCTGGGCTGGATCCGGAAGTTCGTGCTGCCATCGTCGCGACGATCGAACAGTACAAAAAAATGGGGTGTTCGATTGTCGACATCTCCTTACCCAACACCAAATATGCTATCGCAACCTATTACATCATTGCGCCAAGCGAAGCAAGCAGCAATCTTTCGCGTTTCGACGGAGCCCACTATGGTTTTCGAGCGCCTGCGAATTCCGATCAAGTGTATGCCATGGCAGCCGGAAGCAAAACATTGTCACCCCTGGATCAAATGTATTGCCATACACGTTTTAAGGGGTTCGGTTCCGAAGTCAAGCGTCGTATCATGCTTGGGACTTACACACTGAGCGAGGGCTATTTCGATGCTTATTACATGAAGGCATTGAAAGTCCGCCGTTTGATCCGTCAGGATTATGACAATGCATTTGGGAGTGTGGATGTGGTTTTGGGCCCAACCACTCCGACCACGGCTTTCCGGCTGGGGGAAAAGGTCAATGACCCTGTCACGATGTACTTGGAAGACCTGTTTACCGTCGGTGCGAATTTGGCGGGGATTCCCGCGCTCTCGATGCCAGTTGGGAAAACAACCATGGGGTTGCCAATTGGCGCCCAGCTCCAAGGACCGCCGTTGACCGAGTCGAAATTGCTGCAGATTGCTCACGCCTATCAATTGGCTGTCGGGTTCAAGCCTGAACTGCCTTCTGCAGTTTGCTAGCATCGTTAGTTCTCTTGATTTAAAGATCTGTTTTCTGGTATTGCGTTCAAGGCTGGGATCGAGGGCTGCCGTCTGGCCTTTCGATTCGGTTTTTAACGAGGGCAGAACACATGCGAAATTTCTATCAGTCAAAATGCTTGCCTTGGATGGTTCTTGTGATGTGCATGCATTTGGCGGGTTGCTCCATGAGCCCGAACGTGACGGGAGTTGCGCTCTACAACCAAGGGCGTTATGCGGAAGCGCTTCAGGTATTTGAACAAGCGAAACAATCTGAGCCGACCAACGCCGACACGTACTACAACCTAGCATCGACCTATCATCGTTTAGGTAACAATGCCAAGGACAAGAAAATGCAGGAGACAGCCGAGTCGCTGTACAATCAGTGCTTGGATTTGTCGCCAGACCATGTGGATTGCCATCGAGCGTTAGCTGTATTGCTGGTCGATACTGGACGATCGGATAAAGCCTTTGCATTGGTGAAGAATTGGGCGCAGCGCAACCCACGCAGTTCGGATGCCAGGGTGGAGCTGGCTCGGTTGCATCAAGAATTCAATCAGAACAAAATAGCCCAGCAATACTTGGACGAAGCTTTGGCTATGGATCCAAATAATGCCAAAGCGTGGGCTGCGCGAGGAAGAATGCGGGAGAGTTCAGGTGAATTGATGCAGGCAGTTCAAAACTATCAGCAAAGCCTAGCTATCGACTCGACTCAACCAGAGCTGTATCAACGAATTGGAGCCCTTAATGTGCGTTTGGCAAGTAGTGCTGTTTCGTCGACAGGAACAACCCTTGCGGGCGCACCAGCTCCAGATGCACTGAGGGCAGCGGCTGGCACATCGACCAATTCTGCATCGAATATGAATACAACTACCGAGCCGCGTCGGTAGCCGCAGGTTATTTCTACTGAGCCGCAGGCGCTAGCCGCGATACGGCTTCAAGGCAAAAAGGACAAGGCGTGGCTAGCGCCTTTCGATGTAGCCCAATTCAAAATCCCAGCACCTGACCCCTTGGGGAAACCTGGTTTTTCGTACTCGTACTCTGCACCAGCGGCACTCGTACTCGACTACCCGTATTGCGAGGACGTGTACGAGTACCATTTCATTGAGTACGAATAAGATTGAAAGCCAAACTGCGCAACTTCAAGACTTCCGGCCGTGGCTGAAGCTGATTGCGTATGAACAATCCGCGCGAGTGTCTTCATCGGATCTTTTCTTACAATCGTTACGATCGTTCGAGTCGGTGTAACGTATGTCAAAGAACGACTTTGGCAGCATGAACCGTTTGGGATACTTGCCTGCAGGTACTTGGTGAGCCAAAATTTTCAGCAGAATCGAATCGTAACCGGATCGCCAATCAACCACGACATGTCCGTATCAACCGCAACTATTGAAACCAGTCAGTCTGAATCGGATGGTATGTTCGTTGCAGACACGTTGGTTTCTGGACTGGGTTATATGTTGGTTGCGAATGTGATTCAGAGAGCCATTGGCTTTGTTCGCAATATTGCGTTGTGTCGGTTTTTAGCCGACGACCAACTAGGTCTATGGGCTCTCGCGTCCAGTTTCCTGATCCTTGCAGCTCCTTTTGCAGTACTTGGATTACCAGGCACGTTTGGTAGGCTTGTCGAGCCTTATCGGCTGAATGGCCAGTTGCGAGTGTTTTTGGGACGAGTTTCGATCGTTTCGCTTGTAGGTGTTTTGGTTTGTATATCGTTTTTGGTCTTCGCCCCTTCCACCAGCAGTACGATAATCTTCGGAACGGAGCTTTCCCTGACGACGATGATTGGAGTCGCTTTGGCCTTGCTGCTTGCGATACTGTTCAATGCGACAACAGAATTGCTCAATGGCCTTCGCAAGTCACGCCTTGTCTCGACCATGCATACCTGTAATTCTTTGGTTTTTACGGTTACTAGTCTGGCAGGAATGATGATTGCACCCGATTGGCGGGTCCTGATCGTTGCATTTTCCTTGGCTGCTTTGGCTGGGCTTATTCCGGCTGTTTCCGTCCTGCGAGAATTGACGCAAAATGAATCCAACAGCGAAGGTTCCACGTCCTATCGCGATATGTGGCGTCGCGTGATTCCATTTGCCATCAGTGTTTGGTTTATGAATCTTTTGGTCAATCTTTTTGATGTGGTTGACCGTTACATGCTTCTGTACATGACTTCAGGTTCAACAGAAGCCGGAAGAGCGATCGTGGGTCAGTTTCATAGCGGGCGTATCATGCCGGTTTTGCTGTCCAGTCTGACGTTGATGCTGAGCGGACTTCTGCTGCCCTATTTGGCTGCTGATTGGGAGGCAGGTCGACGTATGGAGGTAAGCGACTCGTTGCGTTTGACGTTTAAATGTGCATCGCTGTTCTTCTTTGGTCTGTCGATTGCTTCCTTGGTTGCTGCACCGTTTTTGTTTGATACGATTCTTCAAGGCAAGTACGATGACGGTTTGGCCATGATGCCTCAGGCTCTTTTGCATTGTTGCGTGACGGGCCTTGCGTCTTTGATGCAGAACTATTTTTGGTGTACGGAGCGAGGCCGAATAGTTGGTTTCATCATCGCTATCGGTTTAGTGCTCAATGTAATTTTGAATGTCGTCTGTGTCCCTTTGTGGGGACTTCATGGTGCGATGTTTGCGACCTCCGTTTCTGGCGCCGTAATTTTGGTCATAACGACTTTGGTCATGCAACGTTGTGGAGTTCATCTCGGGTACAGCTGCCTTGTGTTAGGGCTATTGCCGCTATCGCTGCTTTTGGGCAGCGTTGTGGCAGCTACCTGGATGTCTATCGTTTTTCTGATGATTGGGCGCACGAACCAGTTGTTTTCGAAAAGTGAAAAGCAAATCCTCGATGAAGTCTTTATGCCACAGCTGAGAAAGATTGGCTTGCGAAATACGAGCTTGTGGCCCGTCTAAAATGTTTGGCCTAGACTGATTTATTGTATTGGTTTTTTCCCAGAATTGTAGTAACACCTCCATGATCGCTTCACCTTTCCTAAATTCGCCTATCAAAATATGCTGTATTGGTGCAGGTTACGTTGGCGGGCCCACAATGGCCATGATTGCCAAACAATGTCCTGACATCCAAGTTCATGTCGTCGACTTGAACCAATCGAGAATTGACCAGTGGAATTCGGATGTGCTTCCCGTGTACGAACCTGGGCTGGATGAAGTTGTCCGCGAGGCACGGGGGCGGAATTTAACGTTCTCGTCGCGGGTCGAAACGGCTATCCGTGAATCGAATATCATTTTTATTGCCGTCAACACACCGACTAAGTCGTTTGGAATAGGGGCAGGCCGAGCTGCGAACCTAGAGTTCATCGAAAAATGCGCGCGGCAAATCGCAGAGTGTTCCACCGGTCATAAGATCGTGGTAGAAAAATCAACGCTACCGGTACGGACCGCGGAGGCCGTCAAACGTATTCTCAACAGTTCCGCCAAGGATGCGACCTTCGATGTCCTAAGCAACCCCGAGTTTTTGGCCGAAGGGACTGCCGTTCAAGACTTGCTGCAGCCCGATCGAGTTTTGATTGGAGGCGAGTCGAGCGAAGCCGTTGAACGTCTCGCTCAAGTGTACGGAAGATGGATTCCTAGAGAGAAAATTCTGACGACGAACCTATGGAGCAGCGAACTTTCCAAGTTGACCGCCAATGCATTTCTGGCTCAACGTGTGTCATCGATCAATGCGATTTCAGCATTGTGTGAAGCTACGGGAGCCGATGTCGATGAAGTGGCACGGGCCATTGGTACTGATTCGAGAATCGGGCCAAAGTTCTTAAAATCTTCGGTCGGATTCGGTGGATCTTGCTTCCAAAAAGACATCCTGAACTTGGTCTATCTTTGCGAACATTTTGGGCTCCGCGAAGTCGCTCAATATTGGGAGCAAGTCGTCATTATGAACGATTACCAAAAGCGACGTTTCTCAGAACGGATCGTGCGAACCATGTTCCACACGGTCTCGGACAAGAAGATCGCAATCTGGGGCTTTGCGTTTAAGAAAGACACCAACGATACACGGGAATCACCAGCCATCCATATTTGCAGGGACTTGCTAGAAGAGCGTGCTCGGCTGGTCGTCTACGATCCGCAGGTACCTGAAAAGCAAATTCGATCCGAGTTGGAAGCCTGCTTTCAGGATTCCAACGGACGTTTGTCGGAGACGCACAAGAAGTTGATCGAAACCAACGTTTCCGTGGTGAAGGACGTCTATGTCTCTGCCCAGGAAGCGCATGCGATTGCAGTGCTGACGGAGTGGGACGAGTTTAAAACCATCGATTGTGGAAGGGTTTACGAAGAAATGCGTCGCCCGGCCTTTGTTTTTGATGGCCGAAATGTACTCGACCGCAAAGCTTGGCTCGACCGCGGTTTTGAAGTGCACAGCATCGGTCGGCCGGGCGTCAGCTGAAGCGTGTGTTGTTTTTCTAAACAATCCCAAAGCTGAATGGTTCCGGTCGTGACGGCTAGCTAGTCTGAAAAGCCAATTTTTTCAGGCCGATTGTCCTTTCGGAATGACTGGAATCTGCCTGTTGCGTAGACTAATCTAGAGAGACAAGTATCTACAACCCTCGTACAATCTCCCTTCGAAGTGACCCGCGCATGGCAAACTACGTATCGCTTGATGAAGCTGCAAAAATTCTCGGAGTTACTCCTGATGAGTTAGTCGAAATGCGCTCACGCGGTGAAATTTTTGGTTACCGCGATGGCTCGTCTTGGAAGTTTAAGACAGAAGAAATCGAACGCGTACAATCGGAGCTCGATGGGGATGCTTTGGATGAGGATGCTGGCGGTTCCTCGATTTTGGTTTCGGAACGCCAAGTCGGTCCTTCTGGTAGCAAGAGCGGGCCAACAATCGGGAAGTCTGGTGCCAGCGATCTCAACTTGGGAAGCGAATTGAAACTAGGGGCCGGCGATAGCAAAATGGGCAGCGATGTCGCTTTGGTTCCTGACCCGAGTAGTGGTAGCGGCGTTCGGCTTGTGAATCGCCCTGCTCAAGGAAGCAGCGTGGATCTCGATAAAGCAAACAACAGTGGGTCCGGGATCTCCGGCGTTTCCGATTTGAAATTGCAAGCCGAAGGCGGGTCCGGTAGCGAAGTTGAACTCGGAAGCGATTTGAATTTGATTGTCGACGGTGCCGACAGCGGGTTGGACCTTCTTGGAAAAGATTCGAAGGGAAGCGGTATCAGCTTGGGCTCGGGCAGTGGAAGCCTGGGGTTGGGCAACGACTTAGAACTTGCCAATGATGATGAAGATGATCTTGTGCTTGGGTCCGATTCGGGAGTTGGCTTGGCATCGGAAAGCGGAATCAATTTGATGAGCCCGTCCGACAGCGGTATTTCTCTGGAAGACGAACCTTTGGATCTGGCAGGAACAGGGATCTCGGGTCTGGATCTGGGAGCTGAAATCGCTGGTGGTTCTGGTGGTGGCTCGGGCAGCGGAATCAGCGGCCTGGGAAGCGGTGCTCTGATCGACTTCCAACAAGGTGAAGAGTTTCAGCTTACGCCTTCTAGCGGCGGTATTGAAGTCGATGACGACAGCGGATCGCAAGTCATCGAATTGGAAGACTCTAGCGAATTCGGAAACATACCAGCAGGCGCGGAAGGTCTCGCACCAATCCAAGAGGGTGGCTTTGACGACGGCGAAGGATTCACGGACGACGCTGCGGCAACTGGCGGTGCAATGACCGCAGGTACTGTCGTGCGGGCTATTCCAGAAACACCTTACAGTGTTGTGGATGTGATGATTCTGTTGACCATTCTCTTGCTCATGAGTTTCGGTGGTCTGTTTCTTTCCGACCTGATGCGAAATATGTGGGCGTGGGACGGACAGAATGAATACACATCTGGCCTGACCGGTGTCCTGGTCAATGCCATCGGTGGCAAGTAATCAGTTCTTGATATTGTCGTCGCGCATTAGCTGACCTTCCAGTTCTACACCGCCGATAAACACTCTTCGAGGCATCAGCCTCGAATCGAGCAGGACGAGATCGGCTTGCTTACCAGCGTCCAAGCTACCGCAACAGTCGGCGATCCCGGTAAGTTCTGCTGGTGTAAGGCTTACCATACGGATGATCTCGTGGATGGGAGCGCCCGTGGCTCGCAGCATGATTTGGATCATATGGTCTAAGCCCGAGGCACTGCTGGCCAATCCCGTGCCATCCATGGTCCTTCCAACTTGACCATCGTAGACGAACCACTCGCCGTCATGTTCATTCCCAAATCGATATCGACCTTTGGGCATGTCCAACGCTCGGCTCGAATCCGAAACCAAGCACAATCGTTTTGAGCCCTTCATTTTGAATGCAAAGGCGAGTAGCTCGTCAGATAAATGGCAACCATCGGCGATGACTTCGGTACTCATCGATTCATTGGCCAAGACATACTGTTCCATGCTTGCTTGCATGGGTGTACCGCATCGGCTCCGCAGGGAGCTAACGGAGCTCATGGCACACCAAAAGTGGTCGACATGCCGCATACCAGCTTCGAACGCAATTTGCATCTCGGCCCAAGTTGCGTTGGAGTGCCCGCAAGTCACCAAGCATCCATGCTCTCTGGCAGTTCTGTAAAAGTGTGCAGCCCCCTCTAGCTCCGCGGCGCAAGTTGCGATATGAATCAGTTCAGATTCGAAGTAACGATCGTACTCCGCAGGGGTTGGGTCACGGCGTCCGTCTTGCCGGTGGCACCCTACTTTGTCGGGCGCAAAAAAAGGCCCGTAGAGATGCACTCCGGCGATTCGCGATCCAGCGATTTGAGATCCAGCGATGCGGCTCTCTGGTATCGAACCAAGGTTCGTTCGAACGTCTCTCACAGCGCTCAACATCGAATCAATCTGATGCATAGAGCCTGTCGTGGTTGTCGGGAACAGCGTGGTGGTTCCGTGACGTGCATGAGTATGAAGTGCTGTCCGGACCGCCAAAACGGTTCCGTCCATGAAGTCTGCCCCACCCCCGCCGTGGACATGAATATCGATGAAACCGGGAGCAATCCAGCACCCCGCTGCATCGATAACCAACGCGTTTGGAGGGAGTCTATCCAGGGTTGGGCCAACATACTCGATCAGCCCCCGATCTACGATCAGGATGCTAGAATCGAGAACGCTATCCGAGAGAACGATGCGTCCATTCACGAAAACGATCCGAGCACTGGTGTTGGAAGTCAAGAAAGTTCTTTGCTTGAATTAGAATATCGCATGGAGCTCTGAAGGAGTGTACGACCATCATCCTTGCCTGGCCCATCGAGCCATCCAATTATAGCAAACTCGTCTTGGGAATGTAGAGCGTACGGTACACTCTTGCAGTTCGTCTTGCCATGTTTCGATCGGAGAAACCATCGCGATGCCGAAGGACGGCATTATGGCTCATCGTCTCCCACGCCATCCGGTCCGAGATGAAGTGCTTGATCGCCTGTGCAAGTGATTCCGCATCCTGTGGGTTTGCAAGAATTCCCTCCTTCATGTGGCGGACGACCTCGGGGGTTCCTTCCACTCGCGTTGCGATAACGGGTACGCCGCAGGCCA
>Ga0247832_1001810_pt1 | contig 35505 bp, 12 predicted proteins | sample LaCruzMarch2015__10_FD_192407 | JGI IMG/M metagenome (GOLD analysis project Ga0247832, IMG submission 192407) | Freshwater microbial communities from meromictic Lake La Cruz, Castile-La Mancha, Spain - LaCruzMarch2015_4m | ecosystem: Environmental > Aquatic > Freshwater > Lake | place: Spain... | reverse complement strand
CAGGCCTCTTTGATTTAGAATGTGACTTTGCTTGCGAGTTTTTGAATCACGGAGACAATGTTAGGTGCAATTATTTCGCGTTGAAGAGTCGGTTGTCTCAACCACTAGCCAACCCAAAGAAACCTCCAAGCCACCATCAAAGAGGCCTGACCCCTTTGTCCCCTTCAACCACTAGCCAACCCAAAGAAACCTCCACGCCACCATCAAAGAGGCATGACCCCTTTGATGCTACCCCGAATGCTGCGTCGCTTCAAGGGCTCCCTCGAAAGTGCTTCACGGTAAGAAGCAGAATTGAAACGGTCGAATTGAACACGACATAGATTATTTCGTGTACAAACCCGTTGTTCATCAAATTTGGAGATTTCCGAGTCATAGCAACGAATACCCCAAGTGCGGATGCGAGAACAGAGATAGCTAAAAAAATGAGTCTTGCCGCATCGATGCGTCGAGTCATACAAACCAATAGTGATATAGTGATCAAGAAGCTGACGAAAATCGCAAATTGCATCGTTCCTGCAATTCCCCCCATGTCCCATTTTTTTGGAGAGGGAGTGACCCAGATCAAAAGCTGAAAATGCCAGTACAATTGCGCAAGCATCATCCCAAATATCCAAAATCGCGTTGAAACTTCTTGCTTCGCAGATTGTGACTTCTTTGGTACGTTCTTTTTTGGTTCGAACTGGTCTACTTGCATGTCATAGTGCAATTCTGAAAAAGTGTAAAAGTTGCTGAAGGGCACAAGTATTTTCATCGAAAAAGGTGAGCGGTAATGTTCTGAACGTCACTAAAATCCCAACCCGAAACCGAACCCTCCTGTTAGCACCATGTTTTCTGTTAAGAAACCGAACCAAGTCCGTGTTCGGATAGCCGGAAGTTGCGATTGCGTAGACGGAAAACCGTATGAAGGAGATGAGATTACACTGATCGGAACACCAAGGCCACTAGCAATGGTCCGCATCGTGGTATCTGTTTTTACGGACATCTGGATATCGTGAGAATAGTTATAGTTTGTAGGTTCGCTCGGTGAGTAGCCGGGCGTTCCACCGATTGCCCCATGAGTAGCTTCTAAAGCGAGATTAGTCATGCGTGTTGTGCCTCCCCATCTTGTTTGGATGCGTGGCCAATTATAGTAGAAAAAGCTTTCCTCATCGTAATCTCGCATACTTCCCGTCGAGTCCTCAACACCATGGGCCCACACAACGTTCTGAACATTGCTCGATATAAAATCATGTGTACCCCAAGCTCCTGATGGGTCAAATAGTGTCATATCTACAGGGTCGTAAAGACCCAGGAATCTGACATTCAACGTCGCTGGTAATGCTCGGAAAGTAAGTCCGTTCTTGAGCTTTTCTGCGAGCCTCATTGCAGAGTAAGCACCTCGACTCCAACCTATGATGTCAATTGGTTCGTTGATTCGAGAGGGATTCTTCTTGAAAAAATCTTCTAGAGCATTGAATGCCTCATCCTCAATTTGTGGAAGGTCTGACGCTGTTGTTCCATTTCTGGGCCCAAAGTCATAGTGTTTTTCCGTTTCTGGAGCTTGGTATTCATTGTAAAAATTCCTAACGTGAGACAACCACCTACCGTTCGCGAGTTTACGGGGGTTTCTTGGATTCTCAAGCCAAGCTTCCGTGCCCGTCCCATCAATTGCAATAAGATACTTACCAGACGGATCTTTATTAAGAATCGGGTCGCCGTGGACGAAGCCATATTTGTTGAAGCTGAAGGGGTCGTTGGGATTGCCTGCGTAGGGATCTAGTCGCTCAAATCGACCATTGCTGGCCGAATACCACCTGGCTCGGAAATTATAAAGTCCCGTTCGACTATCGATGCTCTCGCCATTGTAGAGAAGAGCCGTGAGGGGGAATGCTTGAGATGTGATGTTTAATCCAGTGCTGTTATGGATCGCTAATAGCTCGCCATAGGCGCTGTAGGTGAAGACTTGCGCTATTGCTGCCACGGCGTCAAACAGCACTCGCGTGCTGCCATGGCCGTCATGGCCGAAGGTTAGCGTTGAGCTTTGAGTGATAACCTGTAAATTAGGATCTATGTCGCTTACCGTTTGAGTCAACTCGTCCTGGCCGAAGGTGTAGGTCGTTCGCTTCGTCGGCTGACCTGCCGCGTTCTTGACCGTCTCGAGGATCGTTTGGGCATAACCGGTAAAGTTGTTGTGGTCGATCAAGTATTCGGTGGAAGCTTGAAGTTGGACGTTAGAAGTCTGAGGATCGAATACGTAGTCTGTCGCGATAAAGCGAGTGTCATGCTTGTCGTACCGATACTCGACTTGTGTACGAGCTGTGACATTACCAGAAATCGATGTCGTTGTTACGACTTTTTCGAGCTGGCCCGTCAGGCCGTAGGACATGTTCTGTGATACCACAGGCGAGACGCCTATGCCACTGACTTGCTTGGATGCTTGCTGAGTTCCATTCCATTGATAGGCGGTCGAACCCATGGAAGAACCTTCAGGAACACCCGTTGGAGATAGTCCGGCATAGCGTTCCTCTCGAAGGATGCGATCGCTCGAATCGAACGTGTAAATGTCTGTCACGTCATTGGTGGCATTAGGCTTGTCCAGCATGCGACGCATGCGATTGCCCGCTAGATCCATAATGTACGATTCGGTTTGATCCAAACTATTGTCGCTGCTGTCCAGAACTTCGGAAACAAGCCGCCCTGCGTTATCGTAAGTCCATGTGTAGTTAGTGGTTAAAGTGGGGTTCACAGGCTGGAAGCCTATCCCACTACCGCCGAAAGATTCGAATAATCCCGTTCGTTTGCCATCGGCTCGGTACGAATAGTCGAACATGTCTCGCAAGACATTGTCTGCTAGATTCGCATTGTTCGCATCGGATTGAAAGTGACGCATCACGTCCAGTCGGTCCATGTTATCAAACGTATAATCCTGCACCACCGAGTTCGGTAGTTCCGTAAAATCCATCCTACCCAAAACATCATAATGATGAATCGTTGTCTCAGGTTGGTTGCCTGCCAGCGTTGGATCGATATCGACTGGTAACCCATCGCGTTGGGTGGTACTAACACTTGCAAGACGCCCCAAGGAATCATAAGCATAAACACTCTCCGATGCCACACCGGATACCGTCGGAACTATGGTTCGAACATGAGTCTTTCGCCCCAGAACGTCATAATCATAATGTATGATTCCAGTGGGCGAGATTTCTTGTATCACTCGTCCTTGAACGTCATACGTGGTGGTCCAAATGTCCTGCAGAACAGCAATCGGAACACCTGCCGTCGCTCCACTTGCATAGGTATGAGTAGTACTGGTCACTCGTCCAAACGCATCAAAAGTCATGGACACACGCTTCCACTGGATCGTAACATCGAGATTCCCCGAACTCATAAACGCATTGTAGTCGTTTGCATTGGCAAAGTACTCGCGACGAGCGGCGCGGCCTACACCGGCAGGGCTGTCGTCGTACACGGTTCGTTCGTGCACTCCCTCGAAGGATACTTGCAAAACCAGTCGCTTTTGCAAGTCGTAGGCCATGGTTTCTATTTGTCCATCCGGCAGCGTTCGGCTAGTTGGCCTTCCGGTCGCATCGAACCCGAATTGAGTCACGTGACCATTGGCATCCGTTAACTTAGACTTTTGCCCGAACTGATTGTATTCATAACGATACGTCGGTCGGGTCATCGCGTTGTTGTTGCGAGGGTCCGGCACTGCGGGCAACATCACTCCAGTCAATCGATTATCCAAATCGTACAGCATGTCCTTTCGGTTGCCGATCGGATCGATCTCTGCCACAACACGACCTTTGGAATCGTATTCAGTACGTGTGAATGTGCCGTCAGGCAGGTTCTTTCGGATAACTCTACCGGCATCGTCATAGATGCTCTCCGTGATGCGCTGTTGCGAGCGATCCGTGTCGGCAGCCGATGCGCTCTTGACGAACACCCCGTTCACCACCGATCCGTATTCGACGATGCCGGTGACCGACTGAAAGGCTTGTCCCGAGTGGTTGTATCGCGTCTCGCTGCGGAGCCGAACGTGAAGGTGATCTCCACGAGCCATTAAGCCCACGCTGGTTGCCAGGACATGCATCCCCAGTGTCGCAGCAACTCGGCCTCGCGAATCGTATTCCGTCTCCGATACTTGGCCATCCGATGCGATCTGCCGAAAGGCTCGACCTTGCGAATCGTATTCCGTGCGGGTCGACGAAACTAGCGTCCCAAAACTGACTACCGATGTCTCCTTTCCCGTTAATCGGACGATCACACCGGTTAGTCGCTGGGTACCAATGGACCGACCTCGCGAATCGTAAATGGTTCGAGCTGCTTCTACAGGGGGGGAGTCCATCGACAGCCCAGTGTCAATATACTGATCGGTTGTTACGAGCGGCCTTCCTTGTGCATCAAAAACCGTTCTGGACACAAGCCAAACACTTTGTCTCGTTTCGGTCGTGGCCTGAGTTCGCGACTCGACGGTTTGCCCCTTGGCATTGAACGTCGATTGCGATTCGCGGCCGAAGCCATCGATCGAAAGATAGCTGCGGCCAGACGAATCATAAACATTCGAGGTGCGCGAGTTCGGAATCACCGTCCCAGGCGATACAATGCGTGATTGCTGACTGTGCAGGGGGCCGACTAATTCGATTTGAATCCCTACAACACGATAGGCTGCAGTGACGCGTCCAGCGGGATCATATTCCGTTCGGGTCGCTTCGATCAAGGCAGGGTCGATCCCAAGAGGGTGGGAATCGGTCACTGCAATCGTGCGCCCGACTGCATCGTAAACGGTTCGCGACAAAAACCAAGTTGCCGTATTGCCACTTCCAGAAGCTCGTTGTTGAGTTCGCGTTTCCACGATGCGACCATCGATATCACGTACGGTTTCATTGCGAAGGCCCGTGTCGTTGATCGCTACCTGCGGTTGCCCGATCGCGTCAAATTCTGTCTGCCCGCTGTTGATCAAATACTCCGATGGAATCTGGACCGTCTCGAAATTGGCTAGGATATGATGTCCGGCAGGCAAGCGACCTGATTGGCTCGCAACCACTTTGTTATCATCGTTGTAGCGACTTAATCGAAGCGCCTGCACTTGATTTAGGCCCGAACCCTCGAAGCTCCAGCTGGCTATGCTGTTCCCGTTGTCGTCGTATGTAATGGTCTGCGCAAGACCTTCCCCCGGAGTCATCGACGTCAGCTCGCCAAAGGAGTTGTAAACCGCATCGAATAGTAAGTTGTTGTTGCGGTCTCGGGACTGAGTGATGTTGCCAGTGTCGTTGGCTCGGAAACGCGAGGTGTTGCCATCCGGGTCGGTGGTAAAGGCCAACGTCCCATCCAGGTTGTAATGAGTGCGCGACGTATTGCCATTCGAATCAGTGCTGGAGGTAACCGCTCCGTATTCGTCGTGCGTGCTGCGAGATGCATTGCCGAAGGAATCGCGAGTCTCAATCAAATTGAATTCGGAATCGTAGACATAGGTGGTCGTTAAGTCGTCGGTTTCGTTGCTGGTCGCATCTTCCAGACCGATCACTTGCGTTTGGGAGAGCACGTTTCCTTTGGAGTCGAAGGTTGCGGTGGCGATGACGCCGGTTTGGTCGACCGTACGAGTCACGTTGCCTCGAGCGTTCATCGTCTGTGAAGAAACGAAGCCATTTGCATCCGTCACGGATTGGGTTCCGGCACTGACGTTGTAAGTTGCGGTGGCGGATTGCCCGGAAGCATTAGCAAGGGAATGGAACCGACCATCGGGTGCGTACGTTGTGGCAGCCGCCGTGCGGCCCAAGGGATCGACAATCGACTGAAGAAAATGAGGGCGATTGTCAGCATAGGTAAACCGAGTCGTGGCACCCAAGCGATTGGTGATCGCAACAAGATCACCAGCTCCATCGTATCCGTATTCGATCCGCTTGCCTCGAGGATCGATCACGGCAGTGATGCGATTGGCCCAATCACGTTCAAAACTTATCCCACGTCCACTTGCAGATTGGAAGCCGTCCGGCCCAATGAACACTTCGTTCCCGACGCGATCCACCAACGTCGTAAGTTCGCCCGTCTTCGCGTTGATCACCAGGGAGGAACCGTTCCGCATTTTCAATTCATACGAGCCACCGAAAGTGTGGTCGGCCGGGTTGTACAAACGCCCCGATGCATAATCCAAGTAATCGTCCCCCACTTTCTTTAGTGGAAGCGAATCTACGAGCAGCTTGCTCTTCACTCCCACGTCGGCCACAAACGCAGGCACGTAGTCCAGTACGATCCCAAGGAACGAGGTCCCCGGTTTGCCGTAGAATGTAAAGCCTTCTTGAGTGCCATCGGGCAACGTCACCAGGACTCGGTCTCCATCCCGAAACGGGATATATCCAGAAAGGTCGGGAAGTCGGTTGGGATCGATCTGCAATTCGATCTTGGTAGTTGCAATATCCAGCGACCAGCCGTAGCCAAAGTCGCCTGAGACATCTGCGTCCAGGGAATCATACCGACGTGTAAGCTTGATCGGCACCCCAGCGACCGGTACGGTAAGGTCGTTGAAGCCTAAACTGAAGTTCCCCAGCTTCAGCCCACCTTCGATTTGCACGCTGGCTGCGTCGATGGTCTTGTTGGCGCCTGAATCGATGGCGGTTAAGACTAAAGTGTAGGCACCATTGCGCATCATGGTGGTGTCCAGATTGGCGATGGGTGCGTTGGCAAGATTGCCGTTTCCGGAGGCCAACAAGGACAAGCGTCTGGTGGTGTTGTTCATCAGCTCCAGCTGCCACGTTACCAAAGGTGATTCGTCAGAAACGTTGACAAAAATGTCTGTAGGCTTCGACAAGGTCAGTTGCGGGCCGCCCAGGATCTGCGCCACGGGTGGCTTCAAATCGTCTGGATCCGGAACCAACAATTGCAATGGTGTGGCCGTACCGATGTTTCCAGACGGATCGATGGCGGTCCCTTGGAAACGAAGCAAGCCAATCATGTCGGGTTGGATGCGCAGTCGAGCGGAGTGATTGGCATCCAGCGTTAGTACCTCGTTTCGAGGGGTTGTGATTCCATTTCGAGTGACGCTGGCAAGAGTCAAGGTGCGCGATTCGACTCGAACATTGTCCGACGCCGAGACGAACAACAAGATCTCCTGATCCACTCGCGGCGCAACCACTTGTTTGCCCGAAGCATCCGTCGCACCAAGGCGAACAGTGGGTACAGCGGTGTCGGCTACGGTGGTTAGAATGAACGAATGCGAAACCGACTGGCGCCCATCGGTGGCAGAGACGGTCACGGTACGTGAACCCAGCGGGGTAACGGGATTTGAGCCAGTGCTTTGAGCGAACGTTTGCCACGCAATACGTCCGCGATCTGCATCGATGGACAATCCTGCGGCGATCGATTCCGCATCCAAGCTGAAGCGAATCAGATCGTTGTCAGCATCCGACGCGGATGCATCGACCAAGACCTTGTCCCCTCGCACGACGGTCACATCGGCAAGGGGGAGCAGGATTGGAGGAGAATTGGCCGGAACGACTTTGATTTCGAAGCTCTGAGTGGCAGTCCATTGGCCATCGGAGACTTGAATTGCATGAGGGATAGATTGATGGAGCTGATCTGCTGTGGGAGTCCAAAGAAGCAAGCCAGTGGCGGGATCGAAGGACGCGTTGGGTGGGATCGAAGCTGGCGTGATCAAGCGATAGGTTAGCAGGCTCGAATCCGGATCGACAGCATGGAGATCGTAAGTGTATTGGACACCGACTTCGACGGTGAGCAACGGGGTAGAGGTGATTTGCGGTGGCTGGTTTGCGTTGGAGTCGACTACAGTCATTTCGTAGATTTGGATCGCTTGCAGTCCATGAGCATCGGTTGCGATGACTTCCAGGGTGTAAGTACCAAGCGACTTGGGAGTCCAAGAGAGCAGGCCGGTATTGGAATCGATTTCCAAATCGATCCCAACTGCGGTGGTTTGGTTTCCAAGCCGGAAGCGAACGGCATCGCCATCGGCATCAGAGACTCGGACGGGATAGTGGTAGGGCTTGTTGATGGGAGAGGACGTGACGGGCGACGACGAGATCACTGGCGGCCGATTGACGAGCCCCACGTCGATGGTTGCTGATTGAGTGGCTGATCCGCCTCGCATATCGGAAACACGGAGCCGGATAGGATGGAAGCCAGCTTGGTTTGCATTGGGTTTCCAATCGACGATTCCGGATCGGGCGTCGATGGTCATGCCTTCTGGCGAGCTGAGCAGCTCAAATCGCAGGGTATCCCCTTCAGGATCGAATGCATTGGCATCATAGAAGTAAGATTTCTCGACCAAGCCGCCCGTAGGTGGTTGCGACGTAAACTGGGGGGCATCGTTGGAGGGATGATTCGCAACTGTAATTGTTACGTTTCGTGTATGGACTAACGATCCATCGCTAGCAGCCAACGTGAAAACGGCTGTGCCTAGTTGAGCAAGTGATGGAGTCCAACGCAGCGTACCCGATGCATCCAGAATCATTCCAGTTGGTGGGCCGATGATGCCGAAACCGATGGGGTCATTGTCGGGATCAAAAGCGTTGATCGAATGGACAAAGGTTTTGCCTCGTTCGATTTGGCCGGAAGGATTCGACAGAATTAGAGGTGGTCGATTCACGTTGGAAGCATTTACGGCAATTTCGTAACGTTGAATCGATTCCGCACCGTAAGGATCCGTTACGGTAATTGCGATCGGGTAGAGTCCCAGAACAGGGTTTGACCAATGGATTAGGCCTGTTGAAGTATTGAGCGTCATCCCGCGACCGAGCGATTCTGTGTCTAGCTTGAATCGAAGGGAATCAGAGGGATCGTCTTGATCGAACGCTCGAGCGTTGTAGGAGTAGGGTGAACCAACGGTCGCTTTAAGTTCAGGCTCCGAAGTAAACTCGGGGGATTGGTTGGGCTGGATCGTCAGGGTGAAAGACTGAAGATCGCTGCCACCTTGACCGTCATCGACTCGGATAGTCACCCGAGATTCCGAGATGGTGGTATCGACGAACCAAGATAGGGTACCTGAGTTTGGATCGATCACCATGCCTGTGGGCGCGAAGTCGAGCGAGAAGGTCAGCGAGTCGCCGTCGGCATCGATTGCGGTGGGAGTATAGCGATAACGCTTACCTTGGATCGCGGAGGCAATGGGACTGGACGTAAAGTCAGGGGGATTGTTGTTGGAGCCACGTGTCGTGTTGCCGAAGATCAAGTTGTTAATCGTTTGATTTGCAAGAATTGAACCTTGATAACGTTGGCTTACAGGAAGGGTGGGTGCCCAGCCCGATTGCATCACGATTGCAAGAGAGTAAGAGCCGGGGGTGATGTTTGTTAAGCGGTAGTCACCGTTCGAATTGGACAAGGTCGATTTTTCACTGGCGTCGAGCCGATTATTTTGGTTCGCATCGAGATACACGGTCCAATTGGTTTGCGGAGGTTCGTTACTGTTTCGAACACCATCGCCATCCACATCGAAGAACACAGAACCAGCAAGAGTCCCCGGAGCGGAGTTAAGAACTTGTAAGGAGAAAGATTGGGTTGTGCGCCAACCTTTGCCATCGGACACTTCGATAGAGACGGAATGAGCACCTATCTGAGCGGCGGTTGGATTCCAGGAGACTTGACCTGTGGAAGCCTGAACTGTCATTCCATTGGGCGGTGATATGAGCTGAAAGACAAGCGGATCTCTATCTGGATCAATTGCTACGGCGGTGTATTTATAAGGGAGTTCAGGTAAGGTCTGAGTGATGGGCGTAGATGTAAATTCGGGCGCACGGTTGCCTAGTTCTGGTAGGACCTGTAGCTGAAAGGATTGCAACGCGCGACTATGAGGTTTGCCATCCAAAGCGACCAGAGTGATAAGGTTTGCACCTGCATTGGAAGCGATGGGTTTCCAGATTAGCTTGGCTGTAGCATCGCCCAATGTACTGTTGTCTACGATGATAGAAGCACCGTTGGGAAGACTGCCTTCGGAAGAAAACGAAATGGAATCGCCATCGGCGTCTGTAGCTGAAAACGTATATTCGTAGTCTTCACCCACGCGAGCAACAACAACCGGAACCGAATTAAACACAGGGGAGCGGTTCCCCGTCGGAGCAACAACGCTCAGAACGAAGGAAAGTCGAGCTGTGGCACCTAGTCCATCGGTGGCGGAGATAACGATATCATGGTTGCCGATATCATGTTGGGTTGGAGACCAGCGAAGGTATCCGTTGTCGATGGTCATGCCGCTCGGACCGATCGGTAACTTATAAGACAGAGGGTCGGCATCTGGATCGGTAGCTAGAATTTCAAACTGATAGGGATTCCCAGAGGCAACCGATGTGATTGGAGTGGAGGTGAAATGAGGGGCTCGGTTCAGTTGAGCCATAAGAACCGTGTCAAAGGTAAACGGCAACTTGGCCGGATTGTAGAATGCGACGATCGCTCGATCGGACTTCTGGTTTGGGGCGAGGCTATTAGAAGAAACAAAGCGGCTTAAATCGTAATAGGGAATTCCTTGCGGTGTGTATCCATCAATGTCGATTGGGACAACACGAGGGTCGCTGAGATTGGTGAGACCGATGACTATCGGCGCTTTCGCGGGATAGGCACCTAAGTTAGAGACTTCCACTTCAGAATAAAGAATAGATTTCTTCTCGTTCCATGAAGTGATGCCATGTGATAGCCGAAGGTTAGGTAGTTCGGAAAGAGATTCGAACATGTCGGATGGCTTCGAGCTATCCAATCCCCTGAGGGTTACTGAGGTTGAGGCGGTCGCGCCGTAGGAGTCGATTGCTGTAAACTGGAAGGTTGTTTGACCCGGCTTTGGAACAACGCGAGCGAAAAAATTCCCCGCTGAATCTAGTGTGCCAACGGGGATTCCATCGATGGTGACCGAAACGATCTGAGCTGCTGGGATAGCGGCAACTGCGTTGCCATAAATAAGAAGGGGAACATTAGCTGGGTGAACGCTAGGGTTATCAGGAGATTTGATTGAGATAGTAGGAGGAGGCGATATCCATTTCATTTTGGCCGTTTGCGTTAAATCGCCGATCGAGGCCGTGATCAAATCTGTTCCGAGAAGCGTACCAGCGTATCGAAAGGTAGCGATACCTGCACTGTCGGTAAAAGCATAGCCTAGTTTGGAATGGGTGCCCGATACTTCGAAGTCGATGCGGACACCTGTCAATCGCGATCCATTCTGATCCAACGCCCAAGCGGTCAATTCGTGCTGGATTCCCGGTTGCGATTCGTAGCGACCAGGGGTTAGTTCCAATGTTCGTGCGTCGGCAATATCCGCAAGAGCCATTCCGCCAGGATATCCATACGAATCGTAGACGTTAAAGCCGTAGGAATAGATACCGAATGGTACATCGCTGGTGAAGTTATGTGAACCAACCAATACAGGAATTTGTGCCCCAGAGTATCTACTGTTCGGAATGGGCGCGAACAAATTCCCAGCAATGGGACTTCCATCCATCTTCAACGCACCGACGGCAACCGTGGGAATTACGACGTTCATGTAATTGATTGCAAAGTTTGCGGCGGGCGTACTAACCGTGTACTCAGCTAAAAATTGTTCCGATGGAGGGATCAACATCATAAATGGATCGGCATTGGCGTTATCAAAGCCTTGTCCATTCGCATACTGAGCCACCAACACGGGTCGGTTCGTTTTGATTCGCGATGGTTGCGATAAAAGTTGTTCGAAGATCTGTCCCTTATCAATGATATCAACGACGACCCCATTGATACTGATCGAAGTTTGGTCTTGAGACGCAAGGACTCGAAATGTGTCGCCGACAGCTCGAGTTGCTAGCGGTACGGTAAAGAAGTTGGTGCCCCATGTCGAAGTCGGAGGAATCTGTTCGACGACGTGATCACAAAGAGGTATATCGGTGGGGATGTTAGCGCACGAATGCCCTCCGAAAACGGCGATTGGCTCATTGGACGAAACAATCGTTCCAGATAAATCGAGCGGAATACCGTTTGCCTGAAGCTGGTAGGTTTGCCCCGCATTCAGGTTGATCGTATAAGGAACACCAGCAGGTCTGCCGAGAGTCGAAGCGGCCGGCGTAATCGAGACACTCGTGTTGTTTTCAGTCGCTACAACATTGATCTGCGTTCGAGCGAAAGCATTGTTGGATGTGTTCTTCCAACCTAGCACAATGTATTCCGTGTCAAGGATGTCGACAGGGATCGCCGTGTATGCATCCGTTGTTTGAGAGATTTGATTCAACCCATACACAGCGACTTCACGATCGCTCACAATACGAATACCAAGATCCTGGATGCGTCCGTTCGTACCTCTTGGATCTGCACCGTTTGGAATGCTGACCGTCGTCGTAGTATTCGATTGAACGGAAAACGGTTGGTTGAATCCCAGACCTGGGATGGAAACATTCCCGTTCGTATTATGAGGGGAAGTTATGAATAAAGACAGACTCTGAGGACCAGCGGAGCTTCCTGCGTCGCCTAGATTTGTTGGAAAGGTTAGCCAGAACTCCGTCCCTAAGTTATCACGCGTGATGGGGCCGCTGTCCTCATCCAAAATGGTACCTTTTGCACTTGGTTGGTCAATTCCTGCAAAGGTTGGTCGACGAAGATTCACAAGGAACCTTTCTGTCGGTTCAACCATCGAATCGTTGACGACGTCGATGTTAATCGTTTGCGATACCTGGCCTGGCAAAAACTCAAGCGTCCCAGTTTGACTTAGGTAGTCCAAGGGATCGGTGGCGGAATCATTGCTTGTAAAGTACTCGACGGTAACCGTGTCCGCGCTTGGCCGACTTAGCGACACGGTAAACTGAAAGTTTGTCTGCGATTCGGGTTGACGAACGCTTCGAATGGAAAGCATTGGCGCGTCGAGTGTAAGACTAAGATCGTTGCTGTTGCTGCCGTTGCCCGCATAGTTCACTTTGTAGTCTCTTCCATTGAGCGATACCAAGGTGTTGTTAGGAAGGTTGGCGAATGTTCCCGCTATCCCTTCGATGCCATCGTTGTCGATGAAAACGACTTCGTTCGCAGCAGCTGGAACACCCGTCCTATTGATCGCGATATTTCCATTAATTGAAACGGTCCCTGTGACTCGAAGTTGATCGTTGCCGAGGATAGGCTGATCAGAAAGCCAGTCCATCGAAAGCAGTCCGCTCGACGATTGGGCGTAACTTCCAGTGACGTTCAAGGCACCGACTGGATTCCCGATTTGCAATTCGCCAGCATTTAGAACATTACCCAAGAGATTACCGCTTCCAGAGAGAATTCCCCCGGTGATTCGCAGACTATTGGCAAGACTGGCAGGTGTTGAAAGCGTTCCATTGCTAAGCGTTGTGACACCGGCAGATTGCTGAAATCCGATCGATGCGATCGAAGGGGATGTTTGTGTCGAAAATGTCGTCAATTCAGCCGAAGAACCAATCGACACCGAACCTGCATTGGATACGCCGGCGTTCACTCGCAGGATTCCAGAATCCACGATCACGACCCCACTTGTGGTGTTGCTAATGGCTAGATGAAGCGTTGATTCGTCGGTGCCGTTAGGCTTTCGAAGGATCCCCGAATTGGTAAAAGGACGAGGCAACAAAGCACGATTGAAATCGCCAAAAACCATATCCACGTCGTTTTCAATTCGAAATTCGCCAGACGAATTGTTTTGAAAGCTTGCGTTCGGGCCCAACGCCAGTTGGCTAGTCATTGTCACGCGGCCTTTATTGATCCAATGGCGATTTAGATTTTTGATGCTATTGCCCGCGATACTTCCGCTTGCTGTAGCAGCAAGTTCGAAGATACCATTGCCTCGTAGTGCACCACCTCGCCACAGGAATTCGTTAGTTACGACGATGTTGCCGAACCCTTCGACGACCCCGCCGCTCTCTAGGTTCAAACCGGAAAGTTCCGTTGTGGAACCGATATCGAGCGTACCACCAGAGAGCACTCGGATAGGATCCATTGCATGTAGGCTGCGAACATTAGCCTGGCCGTTGATATCCACGTTGTAATCACCGTTGGGGATATCGATGACAACGTCATCGTTTGCGGTTGGTACTCGGTTCAGGTTCCAGTTGCTTGGCGAGTTCCAATTTCCGCCGGTTGTACCAATCCAACGCATAGGATCCACTAGGGGTGGTGGATCAGCAATATCTTCAGGATCCGTGTTATGGCTGTTGAGACTGAAACTTGAAAGTGCTGGCTTCGACTGATTCGAGGAAAGCCATTCAAGGCCTCCAGCGTAGGTATAGACCCTTCGCGTGTCCTTGTCGACGGTCCATAAATCCGTACCACCCGCGGGATTCAGCGTGACGCCTGTGGCATTCGTGTTGGCGGGATCAAGAGGCCATGAGCCCAATGGATCTCCATTCATGCCATAGACAAACATTCGATCTGAAAGGGAGTCAGTCACCCAAAACTGCAGCCCGTTGGTTACGATACCCGTTGGTTGTGAGTTTGCTGAATCAAGAGGGAACGAAAAGGAGGCGTCCAAGGTTCCCGACAAGGTTCTCGCCCCCTCTTGGAACCGATAGACTCTATCCGTACTTGGGGAGACGATCCAGGTATCGGTTCCCCAAACAGTAATTCCCTCGCTAGTACCGCCTCCATTGGCTCTCCAGTTGCCGAGAAGAGTACCGGTCGCTGGTTCAAACACTTGGACTTCGTCAGTCGCATTGACAAGCCATAGTCTGTCACCGCTAGAAGTCATTGCAGACCCTCGCACGTTCATCGATGCAGTTGTCGGAAGAAATCGGCGCGAAGTGCCATCGCTTGAATAGCGATATGCAACTCGATCTGCAGAATCAGGTACAAAGAACTTACTCAGTGAAGTTGGGTTCGTGATGATCGAGGGAGGAAGTAACGATGTGATCGATGTATCCGCTGTGGCTAGACCTGATTGATTGCGAGTAACAAGCGTAACGTCATTGCTTAGAATAGTCGCGCTTCCATTCACATCCATGAATGGATTGTAGGTGCCAATACCTGATTGAGATCGACTGACCAACGTAACATCACTCGAAAGCACAGAGTTTGAGTTATTGACGTCGCCTCGAACCACCGCAAATGAAAGGTTGAAAGGGTCGCCCGGCAGACCGTCCGCATTTCCGTCGATCAATACCTCCTGAAGATCGCGAACCGAATCGAGTACGGATACTTGGATTTTGTCCGTTGTGAATACGAGACCAGTTCTTAACGTCAATTCTAAAGTGCGAGAGTCTGGACGCGAAATGACAAGCCCCGTGTTGTAATCGATGTTTCGATTCGGTGATCCATGAATAACGATCTCGCTCGAGCTTACGCTCTGGATCGGTTCGGAAAACTGGATGCGAACTTGATTGAGATTGAACCAGGGTAGATTTCGGGTATTTCCGACTAATGGATAGCCAAGTGTGGCAAATGCGAAGTTATTGCTCCACTGCGTGGAATCGACAAAAACTCCGGTTACCGTAGGTGCAATACGAATGTTGGCTCGAACTGGACGTGAGAAAGCTATGCCGTCGAATGTACGATAGGTAAAGTAATCATTCCCCGAAAATCCAGCATTGGGCGAATACGAAAACGAACCATCTGCTTGCAGCAGAATGGATCCATGATTGGGTCCTTGGTCCACACCGATGACTTGGGTTGTTGTTAAGCTGGTGCTATCGATATCGTGGTCGTTCCGAAGCAAGCCAGTTGCGGCCGCAATACTGAGCGTCTGATTGAATCGGGCTGAATAGTTGTCGTCGATGGCAACAGGTGGGTCATTCACCGCAACAACGGAAATCACCACGGTTGCTTCGGAGGAGTTTAAGAAACCATCGTTTGCTCGATAAGTAAAAGAATCGAATCCAGAAAAATTTGGCGAAGGGTTGTAGGTGAATCCACCCTCAGAATTTAGTACAACGCTACCATTGGTCGGCTGTCTTACTAGAACCGCCATAAGCGAATCGGACTCAGGGTCCGAGTCGTTGCCCAAAACACCTGGGCCTGGAATTGTGAGCGGCGTGTCTTCTAGCGTCGAGTAAGAATCTGGATTGGCAACCGGAGAATTATTTTCAAAGTAGAGACGGACTGCCGTGCTATTATCTTGATTAGACGCATTGTCATTATTGATGAGACGAACAAAAAGTGTTCCCGATGTTCCCGCAGGCACCGAAGTAAGGTCTAGTGCAACTTGGTATAGAACCTCTTGTCCTATGGTAGTCGTGTTCAAGCTTGTTGTTGTTCCGAATGAAGGCGATTGCCCCTCCGTTACGTTCAAGAAACTATCTCGATTGGCTGCGAAGGTAGGAACAAGTGGATTTCCAAGGGTATCTACAAACCCTACTTCAAGCGCATCGTTGATTTGTGATGAGTCGCGATCAAACTTGATACGAACGTCAAAGAGCAAGGCATTGGCGGTTGCGGGGACGGTCCACGACGTGCTTAGACTCGAAAGTAGCGAATCCCCTTCAATCATTTGTTGGTTCGTGAAGGTACCAGCATTCCCTTGTGTTCCACCAGTTTCTTGAAACGTCCAGCTCGATTGCGGAATGGAGAACATCCGAAATGGTGAGGTGCCAGGTCCACCAGGATCGACAATACGACCATTCGCAATTCCGTCTGCATCGCCACGTCCGCCATCTTGTAGGTAAAGAAGAAACGCTCCAGATTCCCATTTAGCACCTGTCGAGCCGTTGAATGAAAAGTCGACAAGTTGATTCGAGAGCGTATCTACTTTCCAGTATTGATTCGTAAAGGAATCGGCGGGCAGCTGAAGCCGAACGATGGACATGCCACCAATAGGAACATTGTCGACATCGAATCCAATCAAGCCATAGGGCAGTTTTTGTTGCTCGGACGGTATCTGCGATTGAAATGTGCGAATATTCCTGAACTCGCCGACACTTGCCGAAAGTGAAAGCCACTCGCCGAATCGTGATTCCGGAAAGGACGCGACGCTGGACTGATATTGATCTAAAATACCATCTTTATTGATATCCGATCGCTGCGATGACGATTCGAGCGGATCATGAACACCATCGGAATCGGTGTCTAGGCTTGTTGAATAGACGAACGGTGCAGAAACATGATCGAACGTGTGCGTTCCAACCAAGCGAGCGTAAAGCAAGGAACCAGGCGCAAGCTCTCCAGCGACCGTTCCCGAAAACTGGTTGGAATCCCCGCGAACATCGCTGGACTGAAGAATACCCAAAGACCGAGCTTGAGATGATTCGCGAATCGAATTCGGATTGGCAACCAGGATCTCGATCTGCGGTTTGATCGCGAGGGTAGAATTGCCGTTTCCATTTCTGTAGATGGCGTTGCCAAGCGCGCCTTTTAGGTAAATACGCGACTGACCTTGGGATGGTAATGGGGAAACCAAATGGATGGTAGGTGCAAGCGTCCCAGCCGTACGGTGCAAACCAATTCGATCCAATGAAAAACCACGTGAGTCGATTGCGGACGCGGCGGTTATGGGTGTATGCCCATTGGGAATCGAAGGAACGGATTGAACTTCGCTTGGCCGTGGATTGGAGGAGTCTTGTGTTGGGGCAGTGGATGGGGATGCCATTGACTGTTGAGTGGCTTCGCTGGATGCTGAAGTACTTTTTTCATATCCTATCCAAACACGTTGCAGATCCGTTTGGTCTGATAATCCGCCGCCCATCGTGTGAAGACTTTCTGACGGAAGGCCCGTCGATCCCATTGGTTGTCCATTTAGGGAGGTTGGATTGCTTTGCTGATGGACCTCTCCGCCACCGGAGCCTCCTCCGGAACCGCTGTCACCGATCCCTTTCAGGCTCAGTGGATCACCTAAGGAGGCATCGCGAGTGTTGGCTGGGGAGCCGAAAATACAGTTTGCATCAAGTAGCGATGGATCATCGAATACTTGTTTGGAATCGGATGGAGACGCGATCCCGTCTTCAGCACGACCATGCTGAAAATGGAAAAGCTGCGTTGGACCAGCATGCACTCGCGGTTCCCGCAGGCTACGCAGATTTTCATGCTGCAGAGTACGATCACTACCATACGGGGCAGCCATTTTGACAGAAGAATCAACAGTATTGACGATCGCAGGTTTTGATGTACGTTGCGATTTGTCATTGAGATTCTCTGCCGTAAGATCCAATCGTTTTTGTTTGTTAGAAACTGTCCGGTTCGAGAGTTGGTCAGGCTTAACACTCAAGACATCCAGAATAGTTTCCCAAGAAATAGGAAGCATTGCCCCAGGAGCATCGCGACGTTCCAGCGATTCCAGAAGCAAAGAACGAAAGCTGCCTCGCTTGGCGATCAGGAGCTTCGCTTTATTTCTTGATGATCGTGTTGGAGAGACAAGTGAGAACATCCAAGGGACTTGATAACGTTGAGGCATAAGAATCACATGGGAAATCACGGCAAGAAAGCTTAAACGATGTTCGGTACGCTCGTTCAAGCATGGCTGTATTCGAAGGATAGAACGGAAGTCTAATGCGATAGCGGATGAGAAACTCGTCTACGCATCTTTCGATTCGCTATTCGCAAAAGAGAGACCACACCGATGAAACCCGCTAGCAACGCGGTTCCCGGTTCTGGGACTGCAACAATGATCCCACCGTTATTCAAAAGGAAGGGACGGCTATTCGGTGCGTTGTAGCTGTGCTCGTTCAGGAGCTCATCTGCGAAGGCTGGGTCATCCAATGAAGGGGCCCAATTGATCGGAACAATGGTGCCTGAGGCAATCGTATGGGGAACAAGGAACTCGAAATTAAAGATCGCCTTAGGCGCTCCCATGAACTGGATCTCAGTGAAAAAGTTCGGGATGTTGGATGCCACAACTAGGTCGGTTCCCTGACGCTGAAATTGAGTTGGATATGCATTCGTATCCAAGTTCCAGCCCGTGGTGAGTAGCGAGTTACTCGCCCCTACATGACTTGGATTCGTCGCGTCGAATGTTATCCCATGTGGCAACAACGAATTTTCGCCGTTCAAATTGTCGCTCCCAACCTCAAACGAAAAGTTGTAGCCCGACAATTGGAACGACTGAACACTGGACGCATAAACCGGAACCGATACGCGATTGAGCCGATCGGATCGTAAATCCGATTTCTGAATCGTGACCGTCCCAATCGTCCAAACAATATCCCCCTTCGCTTCGCAGAAAAAACAAAGACTTAAGAAGAAGCTCGCCATCCCAGTGAAGGATCGACAAAACAAAACTACGGCAGGAAAGCGATTCGAAAGCGAAGCTGTCCTTGCCGCCCATACAGACGCAAGTTGATTTGACATGAAAACAATACTCGATGGTTGTAGATCTCGTGAACCCAACCGTTCCAACAAGTATGTCGTCTCGCTTTTCCATGCCCGACAAACCCGTTGAAAGGTTGACATTTCAATTTTCTATCTGCAATTGTTTGCCAAATCAACAATTTTCTTGTGGGCTGGTGCGATTTTTTCAAAGAAAGTGTTTTTGCGGGCGCTGAAGCGTTCATTCTTCTGCACCTAACCTGGAGGATTCCGGTGGCGGCCTCTACTGCAAATCGTCGAATCGAATCGATTCCGCCTTGGGACGACTCGACGTCTGCTCCCCGCGATAGAATTGGTAACCGGCCAATCGAATGGCGACCAGGGTTGCTCCCACAAATGCGAATTGAACCGTCTGCAAGATCGCAAGTGTCTGCCAATCGATCGAATAGGCTCCATTGAAGCGGTTGTCCTGCTGGGACGGATACAAGACCTGCACCAAATAGATCACCACGCCCGTTCTTGAAAGTGCCCATAGACCTATCATGCCTAAGCCAAGCAAGGCAGACGATCTTTTGGGATTGGACATCAGCAAGGCCAAGCCGACCCATAGGGTGGCGCGTGTCACCGAAGCGACCAATGCCAGCAACGGCGGATCGCTTTGAAGACTAACTCGATCCAGCGAAACAGCCCATTCGCGAATCGCAGTGTCGATCACAAAAAGTAACGCAAACATCGCCATGCTGGTTAGCAAAGTCCACATCTTTAGCTGCACAACCTTGGGCGTTTGGCCCTTGTTCAGGATCGATAACCCTAGGCCTTGATGCAACAAACGAAAGACCAAAAAGAAAAGCAAGATCCGATACAAGCCACTCCAAGATTGATACTGCGCGATGGCATAATACCAAGGGCTCGACGTTTCTTCGATCGTGATCCAACCGACGAACAACGACCAGCCTGCGACTCGCTCGATGGCACTTGCATGCACAGTACGAAAGCAAAGCCAAAAGACAAACGCGATTCGAAGACAAAACCCAAGCTCGCGAACAAGATAGACGGCGAAGGGGTTGGTGGACCAAATTGCCGAGCCATTGAAACTGAAGTCGAACATCCCAAGAATCGTAGCCACGGCCACAAAAGCACCCGCCAACAGAATCGGCCGAACGTTCGCTTTATGTGTTTGGATGTCAGGCGCTTCGGCTTCGGAATCGTTCATGCTTGCACTGCATTTTTTGTGCTCCTTGACAGAAGCGGTACGAGGTCTGCTTTCAGGTTTAAGCTTAACCCTAATACCTTACCGCTTAAAGCTCATTCTGCTGCGTTTCCGATCAGCGTCCAAGGTTTACGGTGACTTGCCCACGCGTCTAAACACAATACCGTTCCATAAAGCCAAGTAGTAGGCACATTCCATGTGCCGTGACCCTCAAAAAGCAGAGCTTTTTGAGGCTCGGCGGACGGCACACGGAGTGTGCCTGCTACTTTTTGAACAGTATTGCGCCTAAACAACAAGCCAAGCCGATCGCACAAAACACGTTCGAATGGTTCACAGTCCAGGCTGAAAAGAGGGAATCCCCTAAGATCGCTTCTTGCGGTTCCATTCCCATTCAAAATCGGCGGCGAATGCCATGGGGAAAGCATCACGGACGGTTTCTTTGGCTTCGCCTTCGCCCCCAGGCCCCGACCGATCGTTGAGCGCATTGATGATTGTCAATACATCTAATGGAGATATCATTCCATCACCGTCGACATCCAAATAGTTGGTTCCATTCGGGACCGGCAAGTCCGCGATGTTCAACTTGTTGATGATGGACAAAACATCCAAGGGTGTCGCAGACCCATCCAGGTCGACGTCAAGTGGTTTCAATGGGTTTTGTCGCATGCGACCGTTTGCAAGATTGACAGAAACGGTTCCGCTGGTCAATTGGTGGAATTGCTCCCCATTGATTTCTAACTTGGAATCGACTTTCCATTCACCTCGAAAGAAAATTTGGTCTGTGGCGTCGGCGTAAATTTTTAGCGAGTGAAGTCCATCTGTAACGGCTGATGCCGACTCAGCGTCCAGCCTCAACAGATTGACCCCATCATTCTTCATGTCGATCATTTCGAGATTGGTCACGCTGTCTTGGATGCGTTTCGTTAGGTCCAGGTTCTGACCTTTTTTGAAATGAACCCGGTCGTTCCCTGCCCCGGCATTACCTAAGAGAAAGAGTTCACCCTGAGTTTGGGAATCCAAATCCATAGTGTCGTCTGACTCGGAGCCTGGAAATCGGGCCGTATGTATATTCCAAATGGATTTTGGGTAGCGAGCCAGAACCTTGCCATCTTCGACGTATTGGATATGCGTGGCTGAAAAATCGACAATCGATACGGTGCCACCTCCAACCGGTGTAATGTCAATCGATTCATGGCTATTGCGAATCTCCAAAACATAGTCCTCAACCTCGCCATTGCTTGCGATTCCAGTTGGGGCCAGTCCGGATTGTGAACTCAATCGCACCCTAGCCGCAACTTTACCGACAATCGCATTGGGTGGAACCTCGAACGAGAACACATGAGCACCGGCGGTCACCCACTCATTTTGTACGACATATTCGGATGGGTCCGACCAGTCGCCGTCACCGTTGAAATCAATCCAAGCAGTCAGGTAACCATCGCCGCTTGCGACCGCAGAAAGGCTGCTTGCGCTGGAATCCGTTAGCGAAAGGATGGTTGACGGGAAACGCACGCCGTCCTCGTCTTTACCAATGGCGTTGTCTCCTTTTGCATCGGAATCGGCGGGCACACCATCGCGTTCGGCATCGACGCTGGATCCCAATCGCAATGCATCCTTCAGAATATGTCGTGCGCCGTTATCGGCAATCGTAGCGGGGTAACTTTTCGAGGGTGTCGAGGCCGAAGCACTCATGGCATCACCAAAATCCACGCCCCAAACTTGGATCGTTAATGACTTGGTCGCAGGTCGATAACGCTTGGCATCATCCGGAGTAAAGGTAACAGTCAATGTTTGCTCACCAGGTGCCAAATAGGAACCTAGCGATGGTGTATACGTTAGGACGCCCGGCGCATCGACCGTCGCTGACAAATAGCTTGCATCGAGGGGAGCCAATGCCAAAAGCTCGCTAGGTGCATTCCAGGTGATTTGGGGCGTCGCTGGAGGCATGCCATCGATATTCACGGTTTCCAGACTCGAATTCAGCAATTGAAAACGCGGCCCTTCGCCACTGGATAATGTGATCAGAAGCAAGACGTTGGGTCGGACCGAAAGCAATCGAACGACCGAACCTTCAAACTGCCGAACGCCTTCCAAAGAATAGGTGGCACCCAGCCAACGTTGAACTTGAGAAACCCCCGCAATATTTCGAGCCGAAAACAATTCGTTTCCAAGCCAAGTGATGTCCGAAACGGTATTGCCCAGCGCATTGTTTGCAACTGCTAAAGTTTTTGCATTAAAAACAGCGCCAGATCCCAGAATGGCAGACTGACCGTCCGGAGTTATTCGAACGGGCAGTTGAATAAGAGGACTGCCGTGCAAAGGCGTGTCACGGTCGAGACCGATACCGCCGCGAACGATCGACGTATCATCGCCCGTGACATTGATTTTGCGACCGTGAAGATCGCTCGGTGAGAACATGGAAAAATAATAGATGGATTCATTCTTTTCATCCCAGATCAGTCCGGACGATGGGTAATGCCATTCTTTTTTGTCTACAAGCTGCCCCGTCGACGAAATGGAATTCAGCGTTGACCAGGCTCCCGAAGAATCCTCTGCAAGTAAATACGGATCCGCGGTGACGAGCCCCAATGGAGTACCAGGCAATTGATGGAACGGCGTTTCGATTGGCTGTGCCGCGTTGAAATCGATCTTGCGGATCAGGCCGTCCTGATAGCTCGTATAAAGCACATTGAATTGATTGGAATACGCTACGTGCAATGGAGTGCCAAGCAATCGAATAGACTGGCTATACGCCTCGCGGACAGGATCCCAACGAAAAACACTCTGATGTTCCATGTCGTAAAGCAAGACGGTACCGTCTTTGGCCACATAGACATCTGACGGGGAATACACCAAGCCTATCGGATTGACGGTATCACCCGGCGGTGGAGCACCCAGTCGGTCGAGTCCAACCACCTCCACCGAGAATCCTTGGGCAGCGCCCGACGATTGTCGGAATACCAATACGTTACGACTGTTGACGAATATCTCTTCACCGGGGCTCGCCAGTTCCAACGTACCGGTCGGTAAGAAGCCAGTGGAATACGAGGTCAGTTTGTTTCCATTCAAAACGATGGGAATGGTCCCACCTGAAAAATCAATATCCGTAATGTTGGTGCCTAGTCGCCCCGAGTGCAGTAACGTATCCGAGGCATACAGATGGCCGGAATTGTCCACAACATATCGATCGTCATCGAACGTCCATGTTTTGGAAGCAGAATCAAAAGCTCCGTGATACGATGTGTCACCATTATCCAACAAGGTACCCGTAATGTAGTCAACATAAGTAAGGTCGGCAGGACTGATGCCGATTGAACGTCCGAATATTCGGTTCTTGCTGGGTGCAATCGAGGAGCCGCCGATCGCATCGATATAGCTCCTCATCGTATCCACGATGGTGTTATTCGTTTTGTTCAAGCTTGTAACGTTGGCGTAAAGACTTTCTGAGTAGTTCACGAAAAGCAAATTGGCATCCGAATGAATACCAATCACCGGGGCACTTGCGTTCAACAAATGCTGGCGAGATCCCCCGGCCTGATCATATCGATACACGGATTTATCAAATGCGGCATAGATGCCATCGGAATCCGTCGCAAAAGCCGTTGGCGGTGAAGAAGCTCCGACCAATCGAATCGGTGACAACCAGATTTGCTGATTGATATCGTATCGTTGAAGGGAAGGAAGAGCGGAGTCCGCGAAGTACCCGACCCCCTGCCATTCGACAGCTGCGATGGCCATCATACTCCGCTGTTCTAGCTGCTCGATCCTCAACTTTTTACACATCGGCATCAAAGCTCCAAGCACCTTAAACTTCAACGAACGTTGGTGAACAGGGCACGCCAAAAAGCTCTGCTTGCTTATTGCTGCGTTCTATGTCATCCGTGCAAACATCAACCTGCGCTTTATTTATAGTTAAGCGACAACGGGGTGTCACTCTCAAAGTCGTTTGAAATCCGCTTTTTAGGGCACTGCAGGGGCACAGTCACTATTTCCGAAGTTGGTGGCTCGATCGCCTAGAAACCAATCAATAATGGCAACGCGAGGGTGGGCCTCGTGCCCTCCTTCGCAACAGGTTTGGTGCGCTAACACGGGTCTCCCTTCAAGTCCGCGTTCCGCTTCCGTCGAGTTTATCTCGGCGGGGGCGAACAACGGACAGCTACAAGAGGTACAAACGCTGGCTCCGACCGGTACGAGCCCGACGAAGGCCTAGAAGGGAATGAGATTTCAAAAGAGGCGTTGCTTGTAGCTTTCAGTTGTTGCTTCCGATTGGGATGAACCCGAATGGAAAGCTTCAGGAAGCGGTTGGGTTTCATGGCATGCGTTGGGTCGCATCGCTTGATCATCCAATCTTGCCGCGACGGGTGCTTTTATCCTTCCAGGATGCAAACTCAATGATGGATGCCACAGAAACATACATTCGTGGATTGGCAACAAGGAACCGATACATATCTGGCAGGTACCGAGGGGGAACTGTCATGAATCTTTAGAGCGATAGCACAGATGCAGATCCATGTTCAATGTGCTAAAGAGACCTACACTTTTACTACAACCATGGCGAGAAGCCAATTTGACAGTTCGATGCACAAGATGCCGAATAGAACCCAAGTTCGTTCAACTTGGGAACGAGCAATAAAGTACGAAACGCGATTGCGGCCGCGAGGCGAGACTCTACACAAATTACCTTCCGAGTTATGGGAAGTTAAGGTTGAGAACTGTCTGCATTGGGAGCTTCTAGGATTTGGCGGAGCCTTTTTGTGATGCGACTCTTGGACAAATACACCGCGTTCTTGGTGATTCCTAGTTCGAAAGCCGTCTCGGTGGTCGAGAAACCATCCACGGTCGACATCCAAAAGGCCCTCCAGGTGGTTTCCTCGAACTCAGATTGAGCAGCCGCGATAGCCGCCAAAACCTTGGTATCGTCGAAATCGAGTTCATTTGCCTTTTTGTTGAGGCCAACCAGAGACTGCTGAATTGGAATCAATTGCGAAAAGAATTTTACAGCATCGGTGCCGCCCATGGGAACCTCTTCGCGTCTGCGCAAATGGTCAGCAATACGTCGCTGGCAGATTCGCCGAAGCCAACCGCCTAATCGACCAGACCAAGATCGTGTTCGTGGGCCTCTGGCCCACGAACGCGATCTTTTAGGGGGGCTGCGTGTTAGCACGCCAAACCTGTTGCGAAGCTAGGGGCTCAAGGCCCAGCTTCGCGTTGCTCACGCGGGCTTTACCCGCGTGCTCGCCGGAGCGACGGTCGGGCTTGTCCCGACATGTCGCAATAGGTTTGGTGCGCTAATCGCCTAATCGACCAGACCAAGATCGCGTTCGTGGGCCTCTGGCCCACGAACACGGTCTTTTAGGGGGGCTGCGTGTTTGCACACCAAACCTGTTGCGAAGCTAGGGGCTCAAGGCCCAGTTTCGCGTTGCTCACGCGGGCTTTACCCGCGTGCTCGCCGGAGCGACGTTCGGGCTTGTCCCGACACGTCGCAATAGGTTTGGTGGGCAATCGCCTAATCGACCAGACCAAGATCGCGTTCGTGGGCCTCTGGCCCACGAACACGGTCTTTTAGGGGGGCTGCGTGTTAGCACGCCAAACCTGCTGCGAAGCTAGGGGCTCAAGGCCCAGCTTCGCGTTGCTCACGCGGGCTTTACCCGCGTGCTCGCCGGAGCGACGGTCGGGCTTGTCCCGACACGTCGCAATGGGTTTGGTGCGCTAATCGCCACGACGCAGCGAGGAAGCTAGGTGCTAGGCACTGAACTGCAGCAGGCACTGAACTGCAGAAACTTTGCAATCAGGACAGTACGGACGAAAATACCTAAGACCTTCTGTCGAAAAATGAGGGGCAAAAAATTTTAAAGCCTTTCATCCGCAAACTATTTTTCGCCCCACATTTTTCGACAGCAGCTGTGCGTACTGATTGGTGTATTTGAGGCAAAACGGACATTCGGTTTTGAGAAGAAAGTGCAGAACGACCGTTTTCCCTTGATGGTCCTTCAGCTCAAACTTGGATTATCGCGGGCGGAATACTTTAATCCCTCGGTGATTGATGCGGTTCAGAGCCGAAGCTGTGCAACCCATTCAGGGTTGATGTGGTGATGCTGCGTGTCGACCCGGGGTGCGCTGCGCGACCCCGGGCTTTGTTGTTGGACTGTTTCGCAGTCACCCAGACAATTTCCACCAACCCCAAACGGGGTTTAACATCACAGCCCAGGGTCGCGCAGCGCACCCTGGGCTAACTGGCCGAAATAGATTGGTGACATGCTAGATTCCGGTTGTGGTGTACTCTCGTGGGTGGGCAAGGTAGACTGAGAACCCGAAACATTGGTTAGGCAGAGATGGGGCAGCTAGGTGAGGGAAGCGGCTGAGCCAGATGCTTGAATATCGCAGCCAGAAAGAGACTTGAGACATGAAAACGAGATGGATGGAGCATGAAGACGCGAGCAACAAAGACATTCGCGACGAAATTCTCCGGATGTTGTTGATGCTGAAAAGCGGCGAAAGCATTTGCCCGTCCGATGCTGCGAGATCCTTCGGAGCGAAATGGCGCGAGATGATGCCGGCCGTTCGTGAGGTTGCGGTGGACCTGGTTCGAGACGGGACAATCGAAGTCACTCAGCAGGGCCAGGTTGTGGATATTGAGGAAAGGAATATCGAGACGATTAAAGGCCCAATACGGCTGCGATTAGCGAAGAAGCAGGCGGAAGTCGATTGAGCGAGATGTTGATGACCGAATCGCGAACGCTAGGGGACCGCGTCCGAAGGGCCATTCAGTTAGAAAGTTCTGCGATCAAGCTCGGGAATGTACACCCGAATGCGTCATTCAACGACTTGAATTACGGCCATTTCGATCGGGCATCTGTGGCGATTGGCCAAGTCATCGATGAAATGGATTCAGCATCGGTGGGGCATTTGGTTTTGGAAGCCACGCGAAAGATGATGCAGGTAGTGGAAACCAACACTAGTCTTGGGACCATTCTTTTGATCGCACCTTTGGTGGTTGCCTGGCGGGAGGCAAGCGGAAGTCCCGGTTTGCAAGGAAATGTCGAAGCCAGGTCCCTTGCGATCCAATCTGCCTTGTCCGGAGTCTTGAGCAGGCTCGACGCAAGCGATTCGGAGCAAATTTACCAGGCGATCCGAGCTTCGAAAGCTGGGGGGCTAGGGGATCGTGACACGATGGATGTGAACGGGCAGGCACCCATGCGAATTCAAGATGCGATGCAATTTGCATCGGCATGGGACGACATTGCGTTGCAATACACGGCGAACTTTGAATTGATTTTTAGAGTTGCGCAAAGGCTTTGGCTCAAAAAGCAAGCGACCTCCGGCTGGCAGGATGCGGTGCGGCAGATCCAGCTGGAGCTGCTTTCCGAACGGGTGGACAGCTTGATCGCCAGGAAGCGAGGGATCGAATATGCACGCGAGATTCAGGCGCGGGCCAAGAGTGTGCTTCATTCCGGAGATTACGGTAGCCCCGGTTTCGAATCGGCTTGGGCAGAGCTAGATCACGAGATGCGAGACGGCAACCACAGGGGCAATCCTGGAACGATAGCTGATTTGATTGCAGCGGCACTTTTTTTGCTCGACTAATTGCATTTGCCGTGCTGTTTCAGTCGACTGTTTGCTCGGCAACCTGCCGATTTGCTGTTGGTCGTAAAATCTTTTTGGCCGCCGAGGCGAGCACTTCGAAGTTGAACAAAACGTGTTAATCTCGGAAATTGGCTGTGGACGATGCTGTAGGGGGTCGCCTATAACTTAGGGCTAGGGGACGGATTTTGGAAATCACGCCGTCAACATTTTCAACCAATTGTTACCGCGGAATCACGTCTACGAATCTTTATGGCGAAAAACGAAGAAGCTTTTGAAGTCGAAGGGACCGTCACTCAGGCCTTGGCCAATACGAGATTCCGTGTTCAATTGGAAACAGGAACTGAGGTTCTCGCGCACGTAGCAGGCAAAATGCGGAAGAATTTCATTCGGATTGTTCCTGGAGACAAAGTTCGGGTGGAGCTATCGCCGTACGACTTAACCAAGGGTCGGATCGTTTTTCGCGAGCGATAAAACGCGTGCACCCATCCGCGAGCCGTTGAAAATCGTTTATAGTACGCTTCAATTCAAGAGCATTCTGCTGATTTATGCCAAGGATCGGTAGGCAGCCGCGAATTGTGTTCGCTGTTTCGTCTGTCATCCTATTAGGGAGTTTTAGGTTATGAAGTTGAGATTGTTTCCTGCCGTAATCTGTTGTGCATCCTTTGCGGTGGCAACCTTCGATTCGCGAGAAAATTGCTTCGCTCAAGGGGTCAAATCCAGCGCTGCTGAAGTTCAGTCCACCGATTCCGCGAATTCGGAAGACACCTCGGTCGTTACTGTCGCGCTCGGTTCCATTGAGACTTTGGTCCCCAACCTGCAACACCTGCTTCGTACAGCTGGGGCTGGAGCCGTGGGTGGTACTCTTTCGGGTTTGGTGAAGCAGTATGCGACCGGCCTCGATCAAAAGCGCCCGATTGGTTTGTTTGTAGATTTGGATGAAACCGGCCAGCCTGTTTCGGTGGCTTGCCTTCCCGTAAGCGATCTCGAGGCCTTTTTCGAGTCGCTCAGTATTTTTGGCGAGTCGAATGATCTGGGCAATGGCCTTTATGAATTTGATTTGGGCGGCAATTCGGTCTATGGCCAAAGTGCTGGCGATTGGTTGTATGTTGCTTTGACCGAAGACGCCCTTGAAGCGGTTGACGAAAACGCTTCAGCTTCTCTGGCAAAGATGCTTCAGAAGTATGACTTGCGTGTTAAATTGAACCCGCAGAACATTCCTGATGAATTGGTGGACTTCTTTATTGGGCAAATGGAGGCTGGTCTTGAGCAAAGCATGGCCGCTCAAAACGAAGACATGGATGAAGAAGAAGCTGCCGCCGCCAAAGCAACCTCGGAGCAGATGATTGCGCAAACTGAGGAGTTTATTCAAGGGACCGAGTCGCTGGTTGTTGGCCTGATGGTCAACAAGGGCGATAAGAAAACGATCTTGGACTTCGGCAGCAAATTCGTTGCGGATTCCAAGTTTGCTAAGCAGATGGAAAAGGCTGCTGCTGCCAAGTCTGCTTTTGGTGGTATCCCACAAGATAGCTCCATGATGACTCTTCAGTACTTTCAATTGTTTGAACCCGAAGACATCGGCCAAATGGAAAAGATGATCGAAGGGTCGTTGAAGACGGCCATGAAAGAGATCGAGAAGAACGGTGACGCGGCAACGCAAGCCAAAGCCAAAGATTATATCAATCGCATTGTGGATCTCGTTCTCGAAGGCGCGAAGACTGGCAAAGCGGAAAGCGCGGTCGATGTTTCCGTGGATGGTCCGCTCAGTATCGTGATCAGCTTCAACGTAGCTGATGGATCCAAGGTGGAAGCGTTGGCGGCGGATCTAGCGAAAGAGGCCGAATCATCGCCTGTTCCGTTCAAGCTGCAAATCGGAACTGGTAAGTACGCTGGTGTGAATCTTCACAAATTGACCGCGGATCTACCGCCCGATGCGGACGATTCCGCTCGGAAGATTTTCGGTGACACGGTGAATGTCGCGATTGGAACGTCAGCCAAGGCAGTTCACTTGGCAATCGGTAAGTCCGCGGATGACAACCTGAAGAGCGCCATTGATCGAGCTGGTAAGACTGCGTCTTCTCCTGCACAAATGGTCAAGATGCGGCTCACCATGACGCAATTGCTCAATTACATTCAGTCCATTCAATCGACCCCGGTCTCCGAAGCCATGCTGAACGCAACCACTTCGGGCAACGATCGCATTTCGATCGATAGCCAAATTGTTGAACGAGGAGCTGTTGTTCGGCTGAGCGTTGAAGATGGCGTGATCAAGGGTGTGTCGGCTGGCGTCAAAGCTGGCATGGCATCCGGCGGCGGTTTCTAGGTTCCGATTTTTCGTCACCCAGAATCGGTTGGCAGATATTCAAAAAGCCGGAAGTTTCTTCCGGCTTTTTGTTTGTTCGCGGGGAATGGGGCGACGATGGGGATTGTGATGGCCATGGTTGTTTCCTCAACTAGCCAGAACGAGGTTAGGGCATTCGCTAGATCAGAATGGAACGACGTGATATGTTGATGGGATGAACCAGTCTGCTATGAGTATCGAAGTTCAATCCAATACACTTATGAATCGCTCCACCCTTGAAGCGAGTTTCGCGAAAGCTTATCAGGCTCAGTTGTCCTGGAGCCAAACCAAGGTGGCTTTTAGGACAGCGATTTTAGACAAGCTGCGATCGCTTCTGGTGACTCATCGGTTTGAGCTAGCGGATGCGATTGAAACTCCATCCCGTCAAGATTATCGCGAAACGGTTTCATCCGAGATAATGCCCCTTGCGGATACGGCTCGTTGGTTGCATAGCAAGGCGAAAAGGATTCTTGCTCCTCGGTATGTGGATGCGGGCGCGTCCCCGATGTGGCTTGGCAGATTGCGATCCACGGTTTTCCGAGTGCCATGCGGTCTGGTTTTGATTATTGGGACTTGGAACTATCCTTTGTTTCTGACCGGTTCCCAGTTGTTGCACGCGCTCGCGGCGGGGAATGCTGTTATCCTGAAGCCAGCTCCGGGTGCGGAAAAGGTCACCCATTTGTTGGTGGATCTGCTTCTGCAAGCAGGTTTGCCTGCCGATCTTATTGTCGTCTTGGACAGCAGCCCACAGTCAGCAAAGCTGGCAGCTGAAATCGGCGTGGATAAAGTCGTTATGACAGGCAGCAGCCAATCCGGCCGAGCGGTGTTGAAACAATTGGCAGAAACACTGACTCCGTCGGTGATGGAGTTGAGCGGTTGCGATGCTGTTTATGTTTTGCCGGGTGCGGACATGCACCGCGTTTGCGACCTGCTTTTGTTTGGGCTAAGGCTCAATGGCGGGGCAACCTGCATGGCTCCGCGACGAGTATTTCTTCCCAAAAAGTCGACCGAGGTATTTCACCGTCTGTTATTGCAACGGCTGAATTCGGGAAAACAGCGCAACTGGACAGCTCGTGTTTCGAAGCGGACTTATGAAAAGATGCTTCTGGGTGTGGAGGATGCCATTCACAAAGGGGCATCGGTGTTTTCGCGAGGTGGATGCACCGAAGCCTCGGTTGCGGGTGGAACATCGCAAGATTTGCTGCGTCTGAGCGAGAAAACGTCTTCGACTGGTGAAGAAGAGATGGTCGACTGCGGTCACATGGTGCTGACCAATGTGAACACGAGCATGCAAATTTGCTCCATGGATGTTTTTGCGCCGTTGATCATGATAGTACCTGTCGACGACTGGTCGGACGCGTTGCGAGCCGATTCGCGTTGTCCTTATGCATTGACCGTTTCGGTATTTGGGCCTAGGGAAGATGCGTTAAGGATTGTAAAATTCATATCAGCTGGTTTCATTTCAATCAACGATTTGATCGTACCCACTGCGGATCCGCAGTTACCCTTTGGTGGGCGTGGCGAGAGTGGTTTTGGGGTCACGCGGGGGAACGAGGGTCTTTTGGAGATGACTTTCCCCAAGGTGGTCTCATCCAGAATAGGGGCGTGGTTGCCTCATGCCAAGCCTGCGGAGCCTTCCGACGAGCAGTTGCTAGACGGTTTACTACAATTCAACCATCATGCGACTTTCATGGGGCGAATCCAGGGAATGATTCAGACCGTACGAACCGTTATTTCCCAGCGAAAAGCGAAAAAAGACTAAGTTGGTAGTCGATGGGCTTTTCCCATCACCTTCAATACACGCATTTACCGAGGATATTCATGATCGAACGAGCCACACGCACCCTCAACGTCGGTGTCATTGGCGGCGGGCTTGCAGGCCTAGCGGCAGCATGCACTTTAGCCGCTCGTGGGCATCGCGTGACGTTACTGGAGAAGAACGAATGGGTGGGTGGGAAAGCCGCAGTTCATCGGGACAACGGATTCCGATTTGATATGGGGCCAACCATTCTGACTCTGCCTTCCGTGCTGCATCGTATCTTCAAGGAATCGGGCAGGAAGCTAGAGGACTACATGGACCTTGTTGCTTTAGATCCTCAATGGAGATGCTTCTTTGAAGATGGCGGTGTGCTCGATTTGGTGGCCGATATTGCCAAGATGAAAGCGAACTTAGAACGCTTTTCCTCGAAGTCCAATGTGGGTGCTGGGTACGAGCGATTCATGAATATTTCGAAACGGCTTCACGAGGTTTCGAATAAATTCTTTTTCTGGCGAAGCGTTGGTGGAATCGCCGACACGATGGAAGTTGGGGGGGCCTTTTCCGCGACCGTCTTGAAGGATGTTTTAAGTCTGAGAATGGGACGCTCGGTAGCTGGCTTGGTCCGATCCTGTGTCCCCGATGAACGTGCTGCTCAAATGATCGACCACTTTACACAGTACGTGGGGTCGTCTCCTGAAGCATCCCCTGCTGTCCTTTGCGGGATTGCTCACATGCAAACCGAAGAAGGCGTTTGGTATCCCATGGGCGGAACGCGCGCGGTGCCAGAAGCTCTGGCGAAGCTCGCTGTCGAGCTTGGGGTAGAGATCAAAACGCAAGCCGATGTGGAGTCGATCGATTCCGACGGCAAGGCTGTTCGAGGAGTGACCACGACGGATGGGCAGCGTTACCAATTCGATGCCGTTGTTTCGAATTGCGATGCGGTTCGAACTCACCGAGAACTTCTTCGTGGGACGACAAGTGAGAAGCAATTTGAGAAGCGACGCAAGTACGAGCCTGCTTGTTCCGGTGTCGTTTTGTATCTTGGGCTTAAAGAAAAGTACGATCATCTCCTTCATCATAACTTTGTGTTCTCCAAAGACCCCCATGAAGAATTTGATTACATTTATCGCCAAGGCAAGCCAGCGCCGGACCCAACGGCCTATGTTTGCGCCCCTGCATGCACCGAGCCTGGGGTTGCACCGCCAGGTGGCGAGGCGCTTTACATCTTGGTGCATACGCCCTACTTACGACCCAATCATGACTGGTCCAAAATGTTGCCGGAGTATCGCGAAGTTATTTTGGACAAGCTGGAACGAACTGCTGGCATGAAGGGCATTCGCGAACGGATTGTTTCTGAAAGCTCGCTCACTCCCGAGGGGATTCACAAGCGGTACCGTGTCTTGAACGGGGCCATTTATGGGCTCGCAAGTCACGGCCGGTTTTTGGGTGCCTTTAAGCCAGCGAATCGCTCGCGCGACATGAAGGGACTGTATCTTGCGGGTGGTGCGGCTCATCCTGGCCCCGGCATGCCGATGGTCATGATGAGTGGTTGGATTGCGGGTGACACGTTGGATACCGACATCCAAAGCGGCAAGCTTGGCAAAGTGACCGTCTAGTAATAGCCACCCATATGGAATTCAATATTCGAACTGCAATCAACCGCCGTATGCTCGTGGTCATACTCGTTGTCTACGGGATACTGTCCGCATTTTCGTCGACACAGACTTCCCTTGCTGACGACTTGTCGGGACAGGTCCGCAGTCAATTTGAGCAGCATTGTTTTGATTGTCACGGCAATGGCAACGAAGAGGGCGGATTCAATTTCGAGACGCTCGCTTCAGGTGGATACGGCGATTTTACTCAGTCCAAATGGGAAGCGGTCTGGAAGAATGTTCGCGCTCAAACGATGCCTCCTGCGGAAGCGGAGACGCCCAGTCAAGAAGTGAGATCGAAATGGGTCCATTGGATTCAAAGCGATATTTTCCGACTGGATCCACAAAGGATCGATCCTGGACACAGCATGCTGAGGCGATTGAACCGCAGCGAATACAAAGAGACAATCAAGCAACTGACCGACGTGGATTACGATGTTCGGGAGGAGTTTCCAGCGGATGATACCGGTTATGGCTTCGATACGATTGGAGAGGTTCTGACGCTGTCGCCGGTACTGCTTGAAAAATACCTTGCAGCGGCAGCGGACATCGTTTCCACGTGCACCCCGATGGATGGCCCGACGCCCCAAGAGCAGGTTCATTGGAGAAACCAATGGAAGCTCAATACGGCGGATGGACCCGAACCAGGCTCCTTATCGTTTGAGGAAAAGGGCGTGCTTCATTTGCGGCGGGATATCGCAATTGCAAATTCATACCGTCTGGAGATGGAGTGGTCGTTGGAAAATGGATGGGTTGCGACTGCTCAGGAAGGCATGGTCAAGCTTTCCTTGGTCGACAACGAAGGCAAACCTCGAATGCTGCGTGAGCAGAAGGTGAGTTTTCTAGCTGGCCAAAAAGGAAGAATGTCTACGGAGGTGGATTTGCCGAAGGGGACGATGCATTTGCTGCTCGAGTTTATTCCAACCAATTCGGACGCTACCGTCACGAACGAACCATCAAAACAGCAACCGTATAGGTTTTCGCTAAGTCGCTCCATTTTGGTAGGTCCACTTCAGGGTGGTGAGCTCGAATACCGCGAGAAGTATCGTCGCATTTTTTTTAATGGCCCGCCACCCATTGATCCAATCGCCCGCCGCGATCATTTGAAGTCCCTGTTGCGTCGATTTGCAGATCAGGCATACCGACGTCCCATCGATGAACCGACACTGGATCGGCTGTGCGACATCGCGTTGCAGGTTGCTGAAGAGCCAGGTAGCCGCTACGAACGTGGGGTTGGGGCCGCTTTGCAATTGATTTTAGCTTCACCAAGATTCTTGTTTAGAACAGAACAAGTTGCTGGACGCGAGCATGCTAAAACCTTGGATGCGAATCAGGTAGTAGCGAACGACTTGGCGGTTCCGTTGGATGATTACTCGTTGGCTTCCAGGCTGAGCTATTTATTGTGGGGTGGGCCGCCGGATCAAGAACTCTATCAAGTGGCTGCCTCTGGCAAGTTGCATGAACAGCTGGAGCAGCAGTTTGAACGCATGATTGGTCAGGAGTGGCGACTGGAACGAGGAATCGAAAATTTTGTTGGACAGTGGCTGCAGACGCGTGACGTTCATGAATCTCAGGCGGATATCCGAACGATCTTGGGGATCGATAGCTATGAGGAGGCTGAACGAACGTTCGATTGGCAAGTCCGAGAAGCTATGGGGCAGGAGACGCGACGCCTGTATCAATACTTTCTAACGAATGACCGTCCGGTCGAAGAATTGTTGAATGCCAAGTACACGTTCCTCAATGAGAGGCTTGCAAAGTTTTATGGGATCGAAGGGGTCCAAGGAGATTCCATGCGAAAGGTGGACTTGCCCGCTGGCAGTCATCGACGTGGTTTGCTCACTCATGGAACGTTGTT
>Ga0247832_1001806_pt1 | contig 35569 bp, 28 predicted proteins | sample LaCruzMarch2015__10_FD_192407 | JGI IMG/M metagenome (GOLD analysis project Ga0247832, IMG submission 192407) | Freshwater microbial communities from meromictic Lake La Cruz, Castile-La Mancha, Spain - LaCruzMarch2015_4m | ecosystem: Environmental > Aquatic > Freshwater > Lake | place: Spain... | reverse complement strand
AGCTTCCAGGACGTCACCGGCGGCTACGTGAGCCACCTTGACAACGTTTCCGTCACCGCCGCTCCGGTTCCAGAGCCGGCAACGATGGCGATTCTCGGTATGGGCGCGCTTGCTCTCATCCGACGACGCAAGAACGCCTAAGGCGTCTGGCTTGAATCCCCGGTCTTGTACCGGGGAATTTTTTATATCTCCCTTCCGAGCCGGGCGCCTTGGTAGGTCGCGTTTTCGACGCTTGCCGGCGCGACCGCGTCCCCGATCACGTGTAGCTCGGCAACTTTCCCTCGCAGGTTGTCGGCCAGATCATTAACCGGCGACGAACCCACCGCCGCCACGATGCCGTCGATGTCGGAGACCGTGATCTCCGTTCCGCGCTGAACATCGCGCAGAATCACCGTGTTGTCCTCCGTCCACGCGCCAACTTCGAACCCAACGTGGAAGGTCATCGGCGGCCGTTTTTCGGGATGGGCCGGATTCGGTACCGACGCATCCTTCCCTTCCACCGTGTAACCACCGACGGTTCGAAGCAGTTCGTCCAGCGTCCAGCCTTCGGCCTGCGGGCTGAGCTTGAGGAGCGGCGTGACAAAAATGACTTCGATGCCGAGTGCCGTCAACCGATCCGCGACGACCCACGGACGCATAAACCCTTCGCGGTCTAGGATGAGCACGCGCTTTGCATGGTCGAGCGCGCCTTCGATGGCTTCGTGAACCGTCGTCGTGGTTCGGCTCCCGGTGCAAAACCGGTTCGGGGTTGAACCGGTGGCGATGATCACGGCATCTGGATCTTCCGCCAAAACCGTCTCGGCGGTTGCCTCGGTTTGCAGCCGAACCTGGAAAACGCCCTTCGCAGCCTGACGCTGGTAGAACTCGGCGATGTTTCGCCACGGCTTTCGGGTCGGCGAACTTGCCCCGGTAAGCACCTGCCCGCCTAGCTCCGTTCCGCGCTCAAGCACGATCACGTCGTGACCTCGCCCGGCCGCCGTCAGCGCGGCTTCGCAACCGGCTGGCCCGCCGCCCACGATTACAATCTTCTTTTTCACACTGGCCGCGGGCGTGGATGCCCATTCCAGTTCTCGGCTGGTCAGCGGGTTGTAAACGCACGACATCAGCTCCATCTTTCCGTGGCAGCCTTGCAGACACCGCGTGCAGTAGCGGATGTCTTCCATCCGATTCTCGAACACTTTCTTCACGAAGTGCGGCTCGGCGATGTGCGCCTTCGTCATCACGACGACGTCCATCGCGCCTTCGGCGAGGGCGCGCTCCGCGCTTTCGGCGGTCATGATTCGCCCGGCATGGAAAATCGGCAGGGTCGTCTTTGCCTTGTGTTCGGCCACGATGGGCAGCCACTCGTTCTCCGCGCGTGGCATCGGGCCGTGGTGAAGCCGCGCGTCTCCGCCGGTCAGCAACACGTAATCGACGAGCTTCTGGGCTTCTAGCGAGGCGATCACCTTCGCCATTTCGTCCGCATCATTGCCGCGCTGCTCCATGTCGTCGGCCTTCAGCCGAACGCCAACAACGAGATCTGGCCCAACCGCGTTTCGCATCGCCGTCAGCGTCTCAACCATGAATCGCATCCGATTTTCCAGCGAGCCACCATATTTGTCGGTCCGCACGTTCCACATCGGATTGAGAATCGACGAGTGCAAGAACCACTCGTGAGAGTGGAGTTCCACGCCATCGACGCCACCCGCCGCGCAGCGACCCGCCGCGATGCCAAACGACTCCACCATGTCTTCCAGTTCGGCGGTCGTGTACTCCTTCTTCCCGGCCGGATGGCGCGGCACCGGCTGAATGCCCTTTGCTGACGGAACCGGCAGCGTCAGCGGAATCCCTCGGCTAGGCCAAAGTCCCGGGTGGCAGAGTTGCGCGACCAACGGCGTGCCGTGCCGGTGGGCAGCGTCCACGCAAAGCTGATAGCGCGGAATCACCGCGTCGCTGACGTTTTCTAGCCAACCCGAGCCGGGCTTCGGCGACGTGCATCCGATGACAAACAGCCCAACTCCGCCCTTCGCGCGCTCCTCAATGTAAGCCGCGAACTCATCGCTTGGCATCCCGTCCTGGATCCACCAGCCGGCGTGGTGGCCGCTAATGGCGATGCGGTTGCGCATCTCCATGTTTCGGATTTTGAGCGGCGTGAAGATGTTCGGGAAGCGACTGTGCATCATTCCCGCATTTTGCCAGAGATTTTTGCTTTTCGGTAGACGCGTTAACGTCTCGGCCAGAAAATGTTGTCGCCGTCGGGCTCCGCGGCGGCGAACATGGCTCCGCCAATTATTGTCGTTGGATTTCTGAAGGCCCGGCGGGGGCTTACCCTAGCCAGCGGGCCACGAGATCCACAAGGCACGCAAGCCCGCCGAGCATCAGAACCATGCAACCGGACGAGCCGGCCGATGGCGTCGAAGACGTGGCGGGCCGATAACCGCTCTGCTTGCCCGTGCCGTAGCACCAGCCGCATTCTTTCTTGCCGTTGCGGCACTCTCGGCACTCCTCCTCACGGCTACCGTAGCATTGGTTGCATTGCTTTCGCACCCAAACCAAGCCCACGTTGTACACGTGTTCCGACTCTTCTTTGGTCCCCATACCATTGCAATTCCGGCAGCTGATGCGTCCGCTGCCATGGCAATAATTGCACCGTACTGTGCCGTCGCCCTGGCAATTCGTGCATTGATCCTCTCCGTAGTAGCTCACCATTTCCTCCCGTGGGGCCGTCACCCACGGAAGGAATTATCGATCTAGCCGGGCAAAGACCGGATGAGAATTGTCACTGGGCGGTGAGCACGACGTACAAGGTGCCCTTCGGGAATACAAACTTCGCCTTTCCGCCCGAGCGATCAAGCGGCACCGACGCCTTCGCGTTGCCATTCTCATCGAGCGCGGTCGCCTTCGTCAGGTTCGCGTTGTTCAGGATGACGTCGAGCTGCGCGGTGTCCACCTGCCACGGAGCCGCCCCAAAGTTCACAACCTCCAGGCCCGGCGCTTTTGCTCCACCGTCCAGCGTGATCTCGGTTGCCCGCTCCTGCCAGCCGGTCGGCCGCGAGACGGTGCCGTACTGCACCAAAACCTTTCCGCTTTGCGCCAGGGGCTTTCCGTCCATCGAAACCGCCAGGGCAGCACCGTAGCGGTTTCGGCCGCTGAACGTAACGTCGGCCAGTTTGAACACACCCTTGCGGGTGAAGAACGCCGTCACACCCTGGGCATGCGGCGTGTTGACGGTGCAATAGTTGCGATCCCAATTAAGTTCCAGCTCGCCGGTGACGCTTTTCGCCGTTCGCGCCGCTTCGTCGACGTAAGGGCCGAGGCCGATCGCCTTGGAAGCCTTAGGGTCCGCGTCGAACTTCACGTTTACCGGGCCAACAAGATAGGCCGAGGACGAGATTCCCGACTTGATGCTGGTCGTCGGGGCGATATCGGAAGCATCGCGGTTCGGGTCGAAGCCGTCGATCTCAGAAATGACGGGCGTGTTCCGGGCCCAAAGGTCAGCGAGGGCGCGGTTCTCCGAGACCACCGGCGAGCCGCGCTTAATGTATCCCGATCGGTACATGAGGGCCGCGCCGGGGAACGTGCCCAGCATGTCTGGGCTGCCAAACAGCCACTTCGCCTGCGAGGGCATGTAGCCGTTCGCGGATTCGGGCGGAGTCCAATCGTCGTCGCCGGTTGCGAACCAGTAGTAGGCGTCGAAGCCGGTCAGGCCCGAGTAAGCCGCGACGAGAAACGGCCCTTCGCTGGCATATCCATTGGGCATGATCCAGCCGCTTTCGGTGATCATCATCGGGCGTCCGGCCGTTTGTTTCAGGTTCAGCGGGAACGGTTTGGGGTTCAGCAACACCGATTCTGACGTGAACTTGTCTCCGTTCGTGATCGCCCAACCCTCGTTCGGACCCTTATGAATGCCGCTGTAGTAGCGGTTCACTGCGTCCACCTCGGTCGAGGTGTAGCTCCATCGCTCAGCATCATTAAGGCGGCTGGCATCAGCGGTACGCCAGTTTCCGGCGTTGACCAAATGCTTGCATCCCAGCTCTTCGCGAAGGTACTTCACGACGTCGGCGTTGAATTCGTGCATCGTTCGGGTGACGAACTCTAGCTGATCGGCGAGGCGGGCCTGCTTGCCGCCGGTTCGAGACTGGGTGAGCTCCCACGTGATGAGGAAACCGAGCCGACCGTCCTTGTCGCCTTCGGTCTTCTCGCCACCCCAGCTTGCCGGTGCGCCGGGCTTTCCGTACTTTTTCGCGATGAACTTCGCGTATTGGGTCTCCAGCTGGGTTCGCTGCGGGCCTTTGATGCCTTCGAACGTCCAGAACAGCAGCGAGTCTTCGTTCTGAATCTGGATGATGCCGAGCGCGGGATCTTGCGCAAGCGGGATGCCGGTATAGGGGTTTTTCTCGGCGAGCAGCTTCTTCAGCCAGACGCGGTACGCCTTTTGTAGGGTCGGGTCAAAGAATAGGAGGCCGAGCGCGCTTTGGTCTGTGCCGCCCGGCACGCCCCAGGTTTTGCCGATCTTTGCCGGGACCGCCCAGTACGGGGAAACCGTGGTGTAAATGCCTTCTTTCTTCATCGCGGCGACGGTTCGCCAAATCCAGTCGCGTTCCTTTTCGTTAATGTCGTCGATCGCTTGCTCGGGGCCGGGCTCGACGTGGGCGTGGAGGCGAACCATGTTCACGCCGCGCTTGGCGAGGAACCGCGCGTGCCGCGCCAGGTCAGGTTCGGTTTTTCGGCCCAGCGGTCGGGCGGCCCACGGTTTATCGCGGCCAACGCCGGTGTTCACCGCCCAGATTTTCAGCGGTTTGCCGTCGCCGGTGGTGAAGTCTCCGGCGGCGTCTACTTTCATGAAACCGGATTCGCCGGCAACCTTCTCGTTGAGATAGCGCAGGTCCAGCAGCGCGTCTTTGCGGAAGTCGTCGGGCTTCGGGTTGAAGGCCCAGGTTCCGGCCGGCGCGGGCTGCGCCTGGCAGGCTCCGGCGCTTAGGGCGACGAGGAGGGCGAAGGCGAAACGGCAATGTTGCAGACCCATAGGGGTTTGGACGCGCGGGAAAATCGGATGGTTCTCGCGTTAACGGCGTGCGGTGTTGGAGCGCGCGGCTCTGCGGGACGCTACGCGAAGCGGGTAGCCCCAGCCTCTGCGGCTGGGCCGGTTTTGGCTCGATCCCGGAGGGATCGCCGATATTAGCCCCGGGTCGAAGACCCGGGGAAAGGAAGCACGCAGTTCCATCGACGCTGAAGGCGTCGCAGAAACTCTGGCACCCCTCCAGGGTGCGATTTTTGGTCCTGCCAAACCCCGGGTCGAGCGGGCTCGACCCGGGGCTAATTTCTGGAACCCCTGCCGGGGTTCGGGACAGATATTGCCCGAGGCGACGGCACGGAGCCGTCGGTGCGCATGACGTCGTCATCGGAAGTGAGGCCGCGGTGCCAAGCTCGGCCAGAAAGGATGGCGTTTCCCAGGACAAGCCTAGCGTTTCCCCTCCTTCCTGCCGTTCTCGCAATCGAACGAAAGAAAGGACAAATTTGAAAAACGTTAAAACGTGATACCATCCCGTTACAATGGCTCTCGACCCAGCGGCGTTTGTGCGCGAGGCAAAGGCCCGTGGTGCCAGCGACGAGACGGTGCTCGTGCTGCTCACGGAATCTGGCTGCCCGGAGCGGGACGCACGCCTTGCCGTGGCGCGATACCATGCCGAGACCCTCGGAATCGCTCTCCCGCCGTTCGTCCAACCAACGGCGACAAATCCACTTGATGCTTTTCTTTACGTCTTCGCGGGATGCACGCTCATATCTTGGGTGTCGAGTGCGCTGTATATCATCTCCGCTCTTATCGACCGGGCTTTTCCGCCGCCCGGCCGGGTCTTTTACGAAGGGGAAGCCGAGTTCCTCATATTTCCGCTGGCCACCATCCTGACCACCTCACCCATTTACATTGCATTGATGGTGCTACTCCTCCAGCGTATGCACTCCGGAGTCACAAGTGCCTTCAGCAAGCCTCGACAATGGGTGATCAGCGGCACGCTCCTGATTGGGGTCGCCACAATCCTGACTTACGTCATCGTTTTTGTCGCCGCGATACTGGCGGGGAAAGGAACTCTCGCCGGCTTCTGGAAGACGACCTCTGCAATTTTGCTCGTCGGAGGGCTCATGACATTTTATATTCGGTGGCTTCAATCTCCCGGCCCTACCTCGTCCGGTAAGGGGAAGATCTCATGAAAGGACCCTTCATCTGGCTGGCCGCCTTCCTGTTCGTTACGCTCGGTCTCGCGGTAAGCGTTCTGCAAATTACTGGAGGTCCGGTGGAAATGGCAAAGTACGACCGGGATCAACAGCGCATCCAAGACGTTTTGGAAATTTCACGTGAGCTTCATCCGAATCGCTGGGACATGCCAGCCGGGGGAAAGATTTCGCCGCTGCCGACGGCCTTGCCGAAAGGCGCGGACGGAAATCCGAAGCCTGACCATCTGGACCCGCTCACCTCGCGACCATATCGTTATCAGCGGCTTACCGACCGTAAGTTTCAGGTGTGTGCCGTTTTTGAGCTAAGTTCCGCCGAGTTTGAACGTCGAGGGAAAAAGCTTCCCGACAAGCGGTGGACGTACGACGCCGGCGAGAAATGCATCGAGTTCGACAGGAAAGCCAAAGCGGAAAAGTACTGGTAGGGTTGCGTTGCGACGGCACGGAGCCGCCGTCTACTGCCCTTCGGGCTAACCGGAACCCTACGCGGAGCGTGTAGCCCCAGCCCCTGCGGCTGGGCCGCATGACTTCACGTGGACCTCCGGTTCCCTCTCCGGGCGGAGAGGGCTAGGGTGAGGCCGCGAGTTGCCGGGCGCGACGGCACGGAGCCGCCGTCTACAGCCCTTCGGGCTAACCGGAATCCTACGCGAAGCGTGTAGCCCTAGCCTCTGGGGCTGGGCTAATATCGGCGCGCACGTCTATCGACGCTGGAGGCGTCGCAGAAACTCTGGAACTCCTCCAGGGTGCAAATTTGGGTCCGGCCAAACCGCCTCCCCCACGTTTCCCCCTGTCGCTTCGCGCCAAGGGGAACCATCTCAGAAGGAAAAAGTTGGTCGGGATGACAGGATTTGAACCTGCGACCTCTGCGTTCCGAACACAGCGCTCTACCAAGCTGAGCCACATCCCGGCGGGCGGATAATCCCTCGCGGTTAGCAAAGATACCCCAAAAACCTACCAGTTCCCTCACGCCAAAGACCTTCGCCGGACCCAAATCTGTGCAAAGATATATTCGTGGATTTGGGAGAATGTCCTCGATGCGGAACATCGTGGTCCCGCGGTGCCCAGAAGTGTCTGAAGTGCGGGTTCGTGCCTATCGGGGCGGGTTTGGTAGTAACCAAAAAGCCCGTCAAGAAAGTTCGCGCCTACCGTGAGGGTGGCTCGTGGAGCGGAACCCTTTTCGTCATCTTTGTCGTGTGTCTCGCTGGCTATGGCTTCGTGGCGCAGCCTTGGAGTAATAACTGGCGCCCCCTGCGAAAGCTCGTCGGCATGGCACCAGAAGCCGACATTGCCGGCCAATGGAACGTGGAGAAGCTCGTTCAGCTCAACACAAAGACAAAGCAGCAGATCTTCCAATACGACATGAATTCTGGCCAGGTCAGCTTCCAGGAGTCGGGCAAGGTTTCGCTTGCCATCCAGCGGACTCAGGGCGAAATGAAGGGCGAAGGTGTCTACAAGGTGAAAGAAAATCGCCTCTTTATCGATAAGCTCACCGGAAACCCGGCGGGAGAGATCGCACCGAAACTCGCCGGGAAAGTCGTGAACACCACCGCCGACAACATCATCGCAATGTTCGATACCGGAACCGCGATCTTCCTTCGGCGCGAGAGCGAGCGCGAAAAAATCGCGAAGGTGCTTGCCTACAAGATGATGGGCGACCGACTGAAGAAAACCGGAGGAGACGAATGAGACGCGCTTTCACCCTGTTCGAACTCTTGATGGTGATCGCCATCATTGCCCTTTTGGCCGGGATTCTCTTTCCCGTCATCGCAACCGTGAAAGGCAGCGCAAGCGCAAGCACGGCCCTCAGCCAGATGCGCGAGATCGGCCGCGCGACCACCCTCTATGCGAACGACCAGGACGGCCGTCTGCCGATGTCGGCCAATTACGGGGCTCCGCAAGCGAAGGGGCGGCTCTGGACCACCGGAGTTCAAACTTACGCCAAGAGCGAGGCCATTTTTACCGCACCTACGAGTGAAGGAAAGTTTGCGAAGAGCTGGGCCGAGCGCGGCACCGCGACCATTGGGCTCAATAGCTCCACCGCTTTCAACGTAAACGGTTGCCGCCCGAATGACGAAGACATGGCCGGTTGCCAGGCCTTTACGGAGGCGCTCAGCCTGGACGGCTTGAGCAGCTCGACCGCGGCCCTGCTTGCCTGTACGCCCGGCGGCGACACCGAGAAGGGCTACCGTGGGTTTGAGTTCAACCCATACAACGGAACGCCAAACCTTGAGAAGCCTAAGCGAACCGCGCCACTGGTTTCTGACCGCGACCTGGTGGCCGCGCTCGAAGGCTTTCCCGGTGACCAGTTGAAGCCGATTTTCGCTCGGTATGGCACAACGGGCAAAGACGACGGACGGACGCCGATCGTCTTCGCCGACGGAAGCGGTAAGTCGTTCTCGGCGAAGCATCTCGCCGGCAAGAATTCGGGGATCATCTGGCAGCTGCGCTGAGACGCTTTACACGACCATTTCGATTTCTGGCTAGGCCTAAAAAAGTGTCCCTTCTTTCCGTTACCAGGGGCATGGCCGAATACCAGTTACCCTCTGGTTGTGGAGAAAAATCCCGGCCAGGAGCGGTACGAAGCCATCTACGAAATCGTGGGTGAGTCTTCGGCTACGACCGACGCAGACCTTCAGGTCGGTGAAATCGCCCGGCAGTCCGAGATCGACGCACAACTGGAAGAGCTCATTAACCTTGGCTCGGTTCGCCTCATCGGTTTCGTAGCCAAGAAAACCGCTTAAGCGTTTCGGCGGTAGAATCCCGGCCATCGCTCCGAAGGTGCAGCGGTTGGAGACCTCCTATGTCTACGCCGCGATATTTGATGTGCCCGCCGACCTTTTTCGGCGTCGATTACGTGATCAATCCTTGGATGGAAGGCCAGATTGGTGCCGTTGACCGCCAGCGCGCCCAAGACCAGTGGGAGTCGCTTTACCAACTTTTGAAGGACGACCTCCGGGCGGAAATCAGCCTTGTCGCGCCGCGAGAAGGTCTCCCCGACATGGTGTTCACCGCCAACGCGGCCGTTATCGACAACGGCGTCGCACTTGTTTCGAACTTCTGGCACCCCGAGCGTCAGGGAGAAACCCCCTTCTTTGCCGAATGGTTTCAAGAGAACGGATTTGAAACGTCCCTTTCGCCGTGTGTACATGAAGGCGCCGGCGATATGCTGTTCTGGACGGCACCGGAGGGAGAGTCAGTCTTGGTTGCGGCGGCCGGAATTCGCACCGATCCTTCGGCCCATCCCTACATTGGCGCAACGCTAAACCGCCGAATCGTCTCCGTCCGGCTCGTGACAAACGCGTTCTATCACCTGGACACCTGCTTTGCGCCGTTGCCCGGCGGGCGGGTGATCTGGTATCCGCCCGCTTTCGACGAAGCATCTCAGGAGACGATTCGTGCGCTGCTTCCTGCACCGCTGAGGTTCGAACTTCCGGACGACGACGCCCGGCATTTCGCCGGAAACGCGGTTGGTCTTCCCGGCGCGGTCGTCATGGGCTATGCCGGAGCCGAAACCCGCGCCTGGCTCGAGGGCCAGGGCTTTGCGGTTTATGTCACGCCGCTAGACGAGTTCCTAAAAGCCGGCGGGTCGGCTAAGTGCCTCACCCTCCGACTCGATAGCGGCCTAGTCTAACCGGGCGCGGCTTGCGCGCAACTCTTGCACCAGCGCCTGCTGGCTGGCGGTTACCGTGAGGTCGCTACGCGTTCGCTCGATGACCGCCCGAAGCGCGTCGCAGGTGCGCCGCAAACCGTTCGTCAGCGAATCGGCATAGTCGAACGTGATCAGCTCTTCGTAGATGGATTCCATTTCGCCAAGGATGCGTTCGGCGTTCGCAAGGTTGCCGGCCCGCATTTCGTCCAGCGCGAACCGCCGGACCTCGCTGGCCGCCTCGCCCATGCCGTTGAGGTACGCCATCAGTTGCGAACCCAGGCTTTCGCAGGTAGGCAGCGGTGCCGCATCGATGATGGCCAAAACCGCCGCCGCCTCCACCATCTCCTTTTCGGTGTCGTGGAGGTAGGCCGTGTTCAACTGCGGGAACGGAGCCAGCACTCCTCGGGCCAGTTCGGCGGCAGCCCGCGCCTCGGCGAGCAAAGCCCGCGCTTCGTCGAACTGGCGTCGATGCACGTGCCGAATGGATCGTGCCGCCAACTGCCCCAACTTTCGGCAATGCACCAAAGCCGCTTCCCTTGCCTCATGAAGCTCCTGCGCCTGCCCGCGAAGTCCGTCCCACTGATTTGCCGTCATGCGGTTATGATGACGGAGTTTACGACCGCGGCGAACGAGGCATCTCCGAAAGGCTACACTAAAATCAATCTACATCAGTCTGAAGCAAGACCGATACGCGGAATTCATGGCAACAAACACAGGAGCAAATATCGGTTTCGAGGCTGAACTCTGGAAGGCAGCCGACCAGTTGCGCGGGAGCATGGATCCCTCCGAGTACAAGCACGTGGTGCTCGGGCTCCTCTTCCTAAAGTACATCTCGGATGCGTTCGAAGAGCAGCGGGTCAAGCTCATTGCCGAAGCAGACCAAGGAGCCGACCCGGAGGATCCCGACGAATACCAGAGCGTCGGGGTGTTCTGGGTTCCAAAAGAAGCCCGGTGGGGCACGATCAGAGATAAGTCGAAGCAGCCGACCATTGGTCAGACCGTCGATAACGCGATGATCGCTTTGGAGCGCGAGAACAAGTCGCTCCGGGATGTTCTGCCAAAAGACTACGCGCGACCGGCACTCGACAAGATTCGCCTCGGCTCGCTGATCGACACCGTCAACAACATCAAGGTTGGCAACAAGGAAGCTCGATCCAAAGATGTTCTTGGCCGGGTCTACGAGTATTTCCTATCTCAGTTTGCCAGCGCAGAAGGCAAAAAGGGCGGTGATTTCTACACCCCGCGCAGTGTAGTGAAGCTCTTGGTGGACATGCTGGAACCCTACAAGGGGCGTATCTATGACCCGTGTTGCGGCTCATCGGGAATGTTCGTTCAGAGTGAAGAGTTCATCGTCGCTCATTCCGGGAAGATCGACGACATCAGTATCTACGGGCAAGAGAGCAACTACACCACTTGGCGGCTCGCGAAGATGAACCTCGCGATCCGAGGGATCGACGGCAATATCAAGCACGGCGACACCTTCCACGCCGACCAGCACCCCGACCTTAAGGCCGACTACATCATCGCCAACCCGCCGTTCAACGTCAGCGACTGGGGCGGGGATCGCTTGCGCGACGACAAGCGCTGGGTATACGGAGTTCCGCCTGTGGGAAATGCTAACTACGCCTGGGTGCAGCACATGATCCACAAGCTCTCACCGACCGGGACGGCGGGCTTTGTTTTGGCGAACGGCTCCATGAGCAGCAACCAATCGGGCGAGGGTGAGATTCGAAAGAAGATCATCGAGGCGGACCTGGTGGACTGTATGGTTGCCTTACCTGGGCAGCTTTTCTACAGCACCCAGATTCCGGTGTGTTTATGGTTCCTGGCGCGAGACAAAAGGAACCATAAGTTCCGGGACCGTCGCGGGTCGATCCTCTTCATCGACGCGCGCAAGATGGGACGGCTCGTGGATCGCACCCACCGAGAGCTGACCGACGAGGAACTTAAGCGCATTGCCGACACCTACCACGCCTGGCGTGGTGAAGAGGTCGGCTTCGCCTACGAAGACGTGCCCGGACTCTGTAAGTCGGCGAAGCGCGAAGAGGTCGAGGGGCATGGCTTTGTACTCACGCCAGGGCGGTACGTGGGTGCAGAGGCGGCAGAGGATGACGGAGAGCCTTTCGAAGAAAAGATGGCACGCCTCACGGCTCAGCTGGCCGAGCAACAAGCTGAATCTGCGAAGCTGGATGCCTTTATTGCCGGCAATCTCAGGGGGCTTGGGTATGGGCTGGGTTAGTCGGCCGTTCGGGGAGCTCTTCGCGGAACCAACACGGAATGGATTGACCCGCCCCAAAGCTGTGCGCGGCCATGGGGTCAAGATGGTGAACATGGGCGAGCTGTTCGCCCACCCGCGCCTCCGCAACGCGCCAATGGACCGTGTCCCTTTGAGTCAATCGGAGTCAGAGAGGTTTCTTCTCAAGGATGGAGATCTGCTGTTTGCACGGCAATCGTTGGTCCTCGAGGGGGCTGGAAAGTGCTCGATCTTCCTTCGTGATGACGAAGCGGTGACCTTCGAATCCCACGTAACTCGCGTAAGGCTTGATCCGACGAAGGCAGATCCATCCTTCTACTTCTACTACCTGCAATCGCACCATGGTCGAGCGGCAATTCGCGGCATCGTTGAGCAGGGGGCAGGTGCGTCAGGAATACGCGGCAGTGATCTTCTATCGCTCGATGTCCTTTGGTGCCCGCTCCCTGAGCAACGAGCGATTGCCGGGATTCTCGATTCGCTTGACGACAAGATTGAGCTCAATCGGCAGATGGCGGCGACGTTGGAGGAGATGGCGCGGGCGATCTTCAAGTCCTGGTTCATCGACTTCGACCCCGTCCGCGCCAAAGCCGAAGGCCGCCCCACCAACCTCCCCCCAGAAGTCGACGCGCTCTTCCCTGGTTCGCTTTCGGATTCTGGTCTGGGTGCTATTCCTGACGGTTGGCGGATAGGTTCAATTGCTGAGCTTGCGGACATCGGTGGCGGCAGCACACCTAGCACCAAAAGTCCCGAGTTTTGGGATGGAGACCACGCTTGGGCTACGCCCAAGGATTTGTCGAAACTCTCGCATCCCGTTTTGCTTCAAACCGAGCGAAGAATCACGGATGCAGGATTGAGAAGCATCAGCTCCGGTCTCTATCCGGCTGGGACGGTCCTTATGTCTTCCCGTGCCCCAATTGGCTATTTGGCCATAAGTGAGATCCCACTGGCAGTCAATCAGGGCTTTATTGCTTTGAGGCCGAAGATTGAGAACGGAAGCGTTTTTCTGCTCAATTGGCTGCAATCTCACATGGACGAAGTCCATAGGCGGGCGAATGGTTCGACATTCATGGAGATTAGCAAGTCGTCATTTCGTTCGATTGAAACATTCCTACCTCCGGAGGCCTTGATCGCGGCGTTCGGTGTTCTGATTGATCCGTTGCATGAAAGGCTAGTCGCCACGACAAAGGAATCTCACGAACTAGCCGACATCCGGGACGCCTTGTTGCCCAAACTGATATCTGGCGAGATGGAGGTTCCGAGAAGTCCATGATCTGGAACGTCCTGAAGCCCCTCTTTGAAAAAGACCTATTGTTCTCTTCTAAGGATCAGTCCAATGTATACGGAAACGCGGTATACATCGGACAAACCGAGTTCCTTGCAGTTGAGATACTTCGCGATGACGAGGAAGCCTACGGAGAGGAGTTCATCACGTGGTTGGATGGCTGGAAGACCGCAAAGGCAGATCGACTGAGTGAGTTGCTTGCCATTCACGACAACAAACACCGGTTTGATGATCTGCTCACCGCTGTTCGACAAAGACAAGTAGTCCCTTTTCTGGGCTCCGGTACGAGCGCTTCGACGGGACTGCCGACCTGGCGTAACCTGTTGCTACAAATCGCGCGGTCAACAGGCTATGACGAGGATGAAATCAACAACCTATGCGATAGAGGCAAGTTCGAGGAGGCTGCTAGCGTTTTAGCGACGAACGTAAACGCCCGTTTACTAAACGAGCAAATTGACCACAAGCTAAGATTTGTAGATAATCTAGTTACACCCGTAACACTACTTGCCGCGTGCCATTTGACGACAATACTAACAACAAATCTGGACTGTATACTTGAACAAGCTTTAGATAGTGCAGGATTTGGATTTACAAACGTACTCTCGGGTGCCCAGATTGGTAGCTATCGCAACGTTAGAAGCACTTCAAGCCGGATACTGCTAAAGATTCACGGAACAGCGAAGGATCCAGATTCGTATGTTCTTACCGAAGATCAATACGACGCCGCATATTCCGTGGGAGGGACAACCCGCGACGAACTAAGTCTCATCTATAGAAATAATTCTCTTCTTTTTTGCGGTTGCAGCCTTACTGTAGACAGGACACTCAGCCTTCTCGGTGAAGTCGCCAATAATGACTCCAACATGCCAAAGCACTTCGCCTTCCTCCAAGAAAATGAAGTTGGCTACGCCCAGCGGGAGAACACGTTGACTGGGCACGGGATATTCCCGATTTGGTACGACGGAGATCATGATAGTGATCTTTGGTCGTTGATTTACGGAGTAGCGAAGCACTATGAATAACTTCACCGAGTCCGTTGTCGAAGAAGCCGCACTCGACTGGCTTGCAGGGCTGGGTTGGTTCGTCGTGCACGGGCCCGAGATTGCTCCCGGAGAGGCTGGCTCTGAACGCACCGACTATCGCTCGGCCACCCTTGACGCTCGTCTTCACGCCGCGATCAAAAGCTTAAATCCGCGGCTGGGCGAGGATCAGATTCTTGAGGTCCGGCGCAAAGTCTCCAACCCCGAAGGCTCAACGCTGGAAATGCGCAATCGTGCGGTCCACCGGATTCTGGTGAACGGCGTTACGGTGGAATACAAGGCGGTTGATGGCTCTATTCGAGGCAGTCAGGCAAGAGTCATCGACTTCGACGAGCCCGCCAACAATGACTTCCTAGCGGTGAACCAATTCACGATCGTCGGTGAGGATGAGCGCCGTCCGGATGTTTTGCTTTTCATCAATGGCCTCCCCATCGGGGTCATTGAACTTAAGAACGCCGCCGACGGAAACGCTGACATCTGGAAGGCGTTTAACCAACTCCAGACCTATAAGACCCGGATTCCCGAGCTGTTCAAGTTTAACGAGTTCCTGGTGATCTCGGACGGCATCCAAGCAAGAATTGGCAGCCTCACCGCCGACCGGGAGCGCTTCATGCCTTGGCGCACCATCGAAGGTGACAAGGTGGTTGACGACCAATACACCCAACTGCAAGTCGTGCTTCAGGGTGTATTTGATAAGCAACGGTGCCTCGACTTAATCCGCTACTTCGTGGTCTACGAAGATGCCGGGGATGGCAAGCTCGCGAAGAAGATGGCGGGCTACCACCAGTTCCACGCGGTTGGGATCGCGGTTCAGGAGACGATCCGCGCTTCTACGACCGAAGGCCGTCCACGGACCCGCGAGCTTCGCGATGGCTACATGGCCGAGCCAATGGAAGCAGGTAAGCCCGGCGACCACCGCGTCGGGGTTGTTTGGCACACTCAGGGCTCAGGCAAAAGTTTGACGATGGCGTTCTACGCCGGGCGGGTGATCCTGCACCCGGCGATGCGAAACCCGACCATCGTGGTCTTGACCGACCGTAATGACCTGGATGACCAGCTGTTCGGAACCTTTGCGGGTTGCCAGGATTTATTGCGGCAGACGCCGGTTCAAGCCCGGGACCGAACCCACCTCCGGGACCTGCTAACCGTGGATGCGGGAGGCGTGGTCTTTACGGCGATCCACAAGTTCTTCCCCGAGAAAGGCAGCCGAGAGCATGATCTTCTCACTAATCGGACCAACGTTGTCGTGATCGCCGACGAAGCTCACCGAAGCCAATACGACTTTGTAGACGGTTATGCCCGGCACATGCGGGACGCCCTACCGAACGCATCCTTCATCGGCTTCACGGGAACGCCGATTGAGCGAGCCGACGCCAACACCCGGTCGGTCTTTGGCGACCACATCAGCATTTACGACATCGAGCGGGCGGTGAAAGACGGAGCGACGGTTCCGATCTATTACGAGAGCCGCCTTGCCAAGATTCAGATCTCTGAGGCCGCAAAGCCCAAACTGGACTCCGACTTTGAGGAAGCCACCGAAGGCGAGGAGACCGACAAGAAGGAGAAGCTGAAGAGCAAATGGGCAGCTCTAGAAGCTTTGGTCGGATCCGAGAATCGTATCCAGTTGATCGCGACAGATTTGGTAGATCATTTTGAGAAGCGCCTCAAGGTCATGGACGGAAAGGCGATGGTGGTTTGTATGAGCCGCCGCATCTGCGTCGAGCTCTATGACGCGATCGTCGCGCTGCGGCCCGAGTGGCATTCGGACGACGACGCCACGGGAGGGGTGAAGGTCGTGATGACCGGCTCTGCCAGCGACGACGCGCATTGGCAGGCGCACATCCGTCCCAAGGCAGCGCGGGAAGACCTGGCGAACCGATTCAAGAAACCTGGCGATCCATTTAAGCTCGTGATCGTGCGCGACATGTGGCTCACCGGTTTTGACGCACCGTGTATGCACACGATGTACATCGACAAGCCGATGAAGGGGCACGGACTGATGCAGGCGATCGCCCGTGTGAACCGCGTCTTCCGGGATAAGCCCGGGGGGTTGGTTGTGGACTACCTTGGCCTTGCCGACCAGCTTCGGCAGGCACTCGCGACCTACACCGAGAACGGCGGAACGGGCTCAGCAACAATTGACCAGGAAGAAGCGGTTGCACTGATGATTGAGCAGTACGAGGTTTGCTGCGACCTGATGCATGGCTTTAATTGGTCGGCATGGCACGGTTCTCCCGGCGATCGTTTGACCGCCGTCAAGTTAGGACAGGATCACGTGCTGGGCTTGGTTGGCCCAACGGGAAAACTGGATGGGAAACAGCGATTCTCGGATGCGGTAGCCCGGCTTTCGAGCGCCTTTGCCCTGGCCGTTCCGCATGAGGAGGCTATCAAGATTCGGGATGACGTTGGCTTCTTCCAGACGGTGAAAGCGGCCCTGACGAAGAACACTGTCGAGGGCAAAAAAACCAAAGACGAGATGGAGCACGCCATCCGGCAGATCGTTTCTGGCGCTATCGCTTCAGAAGGCGTGATTGATGTGTTTGCCGCGGCCGGTCTAAAAAAGCCCAATATCTCAATTCTGTCGGACGAATTCCTTGCCGAAGTGCGGAGCATGCCCCAGCGAAACTTGGCGGTTGAGATGCTCCGCAAGCTCTTGGAAGGCGAGGTGAAGACGCGCAGCAAGACGAATGCCGTGCAGGCTCGCGAGTTTTCGAAGTTGCTGGAGGAGGCCGTGCGGAAATATCAGAATCGGGCCATCGAGACCGCTCAGATCATCGAAGAGTTGATCCAGCTTGCGAAAGAGATTGAGAAGGCGGATAAGCGCGGCGAGGAACTTGGCCTTACCCCTGACGAGGTGGCATTCTATGATGCTCTGGGAGTCAACGATAGCGCGGTGAAAGTGCTTGGCGACGAGAGTTTGCGGCTTATTGCCCAGGAACTTGTCAAGGCGTTGAAGGCCAATGTCACTATCGATTGGAGTCTGCGAGAAAACGTTCGCGCGAACCTGCGCGTGCACATAAAGCGCATTCTACGAAGGTTTGGCTATCCGCCAGACTTGCAGTTGAAAGCCACAGAGACGGTTTTAGAACAGGCTGAGCTCTTGGCTGCTGGATGGCAATGAATCTTGCGTAGTGTCATGTTCGCACGCTCTTTAGTGCAATGGCTGGCCGCCGGAAGCTTGGAAGGATCGATCCACGTCTGGTGGCTTCCCCAGCACTAAAACTTGCCAAGACGAAGTTGCGCTGGACGTACCGCGTAATTAAATAGTTCAACCGTAGCAAACATTCGTCTCGATTTCTTCACACGGCGGGTAGTTCGGGATCAACTCAAACCCGTTTCGCTCGTAGAGCCGCCTTGCCGCGGTAAGGTCCACGTGGGTTTCCAGAATGGCCCTCGAATAGCCGGGCTCCCTCTCCTAAGCTAGCAACTCGTTTAGAACCCGTTCCGCGATCTGGCCGCCGCGCGCTTCTGGCCGAACGAACCTCCGCTGGGTATCGACTTCGCCGCCGGGCAGCGGCTTGGATGCACCATAGCCCACCGCCTGCTCGCGGATTACCGCGATGACGGCACGTTGCCACGGCACCGCATGGTTCAAGGCAGAAAAGAAATCGTCCTTTTCGCCGTTCAGGATCGTGAGGAACGCATCGAGATCAGCCTAAAGCGCAAGAAAAATTGCGTCTCCACCACCGGTTCGGAGAATTCTCAGCGCGTCTGACATCTGGAACTATCGTACCAAGTTCAGAGAGAGACGGTTCCTTTATGGAGCGTTCCGCCAACCAGCGCGTCATGCGGGAGTGACCCACTCAATCACACAACAAATTGCAGAAAATCTTTGGTGGACCGTGATGGGCTCGAACCATCGACCCGCTGATTAAGAGTCAGCTGCTCTGCCAACTGAGCTAACGATCCACTTCGAGTAAATATACCCAAACCTTAACGAGCCTGGACAGAGCCCGGCCGAATCTCCAGCGAGAGTTTCTTCCCCAGCACGGTCAGCCCGTTCAACCGAACCGACTTCCACGCCGCGGGCAGGTTTGGGCGGCAAGACAGCACGTACCCATTTCTCAGAGGCGTCTGCCAAACCGAGCCGGGCGCGGGGCGGCGGTCGATCCGCAGCCCACAAAATCCGAACAGAACCGTCTGCAATGACCCGCCGGCGCCGGTCGTGAAGACCGTCGCCGCGCGGCGGCGCTTCTCGCTGAACTGCAGGTATGGAAACGCCGTAAACTCAGCTAAATCCTTCTGCCAAAGAGCGTACGCAGGCTCGATTTCGCCAACCCGCGCGCCGATCAGCGCATGAATCGAGTCGCTCATCGAGGGTCCATTCGCGGTCACCTTCGGCCCAAATCGCGCCAGCAAAGCCGCCGCCTGCTTCTCCGCCCCAGGGTGCTGCAGGGGATAAACGGCCAGCACGGCCGCGGCCTGTTTGTACTTACGCAGGCCGTCGTTATCATAGGTCAAGAAGGTTTCAGCGTCCGCCGGAAGCGCAAAGCGATCCGGCCCGTGTTTGCCGCCATTCATGGCCCAGCTCGCCAAAACATTCGTGTAAAGGTCGTTATCCCCGGTGTAAAACTCGTCCGGTGACATCGTCCCGCGAATCTCGCGACCACGTGGGCCAGCCACCGATCGCGCCTCGGCGAACTTCCCCGCTGCCCGCAAAACTTCGTCGGCCGAGACCGACGAAACAAGACCGAGCGCCGAAGCCTGCTGCAGCATAAACGCCACATCAAAGGTGATATGGTCTTGGTACTTGCTTTCGCCGGGAACGGTTTCGCGCCCGGTCACGCTCGATTCCCAGGGGTATTTGGCGCCGCCGGTGCCGGAATACGGCCCCATCGGTTTGTGCCCGGTTGGGCGTCCGGCCGCTGCCCATTCGGCAAAGTTCCGGCGCGTCGCCGGAAACAAGCGCAGCCGATAGTCGGCAATCGACTTTGCCCGATCCGGGTCCAGCAAAGCCAAGGGCGGAAACACCCAAATGTCGGCATCCCAAAAAACGTGGCCGTTGTACTGCGCACTGGTCAGGCCAAACGGGCTTACCGGTTGCCCAGAAGAAGCCGACACTCCGTTCCGAAGGGAGCGAATTAGTCCCCGGACGGCGCGTTGATCCTCGACCGGACCCTCGATCTGGATGTCGGTGCTCCACGCCGAATCGGTCGGTTCCGAAAACACCACGGGCGTCGTACGATCCTTCCGAAAATCCCAAGTTACGACGACACCTTCCGGGTTCCGCGTCACCAGGACCGCACCCGTGCGCTCCGGCTCACCCGGAATCGTCGGCGAAATTTGCAGCGCAGCGTTCCATCCGGTAACTGGCTTTCCGTCCGCCAAGACGGTCAGTTGCTCGCCAAAAACCCGCTGCACCAGGACCGGCTGGCCGGGAACCAGATGGGAAACCACGCGGAAGCCGGAAGGAAGATCGTTCTGAAATGAGTCCGTGCGAAGGTCGATTCGGGCCGGATCAGTCGCCGAAGCAACCACTGGCTTGCCGGCAAGAGAGAAGCCGAATTCCGGGCCAACGATCCGGTACGGAATGATCTTCTCTTCGCCCGCCTGCTGGTAAGCGTCGGCAAAGAATAAAGGAAAATCCCTCGCCGGCGATCCTAACGGATCCACCCGAACGCCAACGTAGCCGTTCGCCAGGGCCGCCGGATCATCCGGAAACTCGGTCGATGTTGCACGGGGAAGCGTCCATGGGTCGGCGGGCAAGGTCTGGCGCACCGCCGGTTTACCGGGCGCACAACCAAAAGCAAACACGGCGACGACCAACGTAAGCGGTCCCTTTCCTAGCGTCACACGTCTATGCTATCCCGCTGGCGGGCCATTTCCGCTATGATAGGCGGATTGATGGAGCTCAAATCTGGTTCGGTCGAGCCGCCTACGGCCGTTGGCCTAAACGATTCCGACCTGTGGCGGTTCATTCCTCTGCTGTACATCATGCAGGCGGTGCCTGTAACCCTCGTCCAAGAGGTTTCGACAGTCGTCTACAAGGACCTCGGCGTCAAGAACACGGACATCACCTTGTGGACGAGCATCATCAGCCTGCCGTGGGCAATGCAGATGTTGCTGGGGCCGTTTGTCGACCTTAACGGAACCAAGCGCCGCTGGATCTTGGGCGGGCAAATGTTCATTGCCATTGCGCTGGGGCTGATGGTTTTCCTGCTCCAATTACCCAACGCGTTCGCGATAACGTTGGTCAATCTTGGGCTCTGTGGGTTCGCCTCCGCGCTTTGTAACATCGCCAGCGACGGCTTCTATATTCTTGCTTCCAGCAAGGAGCAGCAGGCAAAGTTCGCAGGAATCCAGTCGACTTGCTACCGCTTGGGCAGGCTGTTCTGCACGGGAATCTTGGTTGCCCTTTCAGGCTACTTCATGAAGCAGCAGAACATGGCACCAGCAACCGCCTGGGGTGCCGTATTTGGTGTTGCGGCTGGGCTTTACGTCTTGGGCTGGTTGGTAAACGGCCGCGTGATTCCAACGCCAGACACCGACCGGCCCGCCGTCGAGCAAAAACCAGGCGAGAACATAAAGAACCTTGCGCGCACCGGGATCGTGGTTTGGGTCGGCGTTTGCGGATACTTCCTCATAAGTGCCGGGGGCTCGCTTCTCGGGCAAATCATCTGGCTGGCGTTTGACGGTGCCCCCGATGGCCCGCTAAAGAGCATCCACCTTTCGGGCTTCCAGAACCTGTTCGGCACGGATTACTACCGCGCCGATGCCCAACTCTTCATTCTGCTGGCGGCGGCCGGTCTAGCGGCGTTGGGTCTGGTTGCCGCTGGGCGAACGCTGCGCAACACGCCCATGGGCGACGCCTTCTCGACTTTTGTTCGTCAGCCGGGAATCTGGGCTATCTTTTCGTTTATCCTTTTCTATCGTTTTAGCGAGGCAATGGTCTCAAAAATGTCGCCGCTGTTCCTAAAGGATTCGCTCGTCAACGGCGGAATGGCGGTTGACAACGCGACGCTCGGCGGCATCAAAGGGGTCGCCGGAGTGATGGGAATTATCCTTGGCGGCATCCTCGGCGGACTGCTCCTCTCGCGGTTTGGATTCAAGAAAGCAATCTGGCCATTAGCTTTTGCCATGCACTTGCCGAACCTCTTGTACTGGTGGGCGTCGGTGGCAAAGCCGCCGATCGCGGTTCTCTATGGGGTGGATTTTGCCGAGAACTTTGGCTACGGCCTAGGCTTCGCCGCCTACATGGTGTTCCTCATGCGGGTGGCGTCACGTGGAAACTACAAGACCTCGCACTACGCTATCGGCACCGGAATGGGCGCGCTGTGCATCGCGGCGGCGGGAATCGTCAGCGGAATCGTGCAACAAAACTTCGGCTACACGGGCTTCTTCGCCGCCAGCATGATCTTCGCGATTCCAGGGCTTCTTAGCCTTCTCTTCATTCCGAAAGAGATCCAATGAACCTCGCGCGCGTTGAAGCCACCGTCCGGGAAGGCATTGCCGAAGGCGTTTTTCCCGGGGCTTGCTTCGCGTTTGGGCGCGGCCACGAGCTTCGGGTTGGCGCGGTAGGGTCGTTTACCTATGAGCCCGACAGCCGCCCGGTCACCTTGGACGTGCGGTGGGATCTTGCCTCGCTTACGAAAGTGTTGGCCACGACGACGGCGGCAATGCGGTTGGAAACCGATGGACTCCTGACCCTTGATGCGCCGGTGCGGTCGATATTGCCGGGGTTCGCAAATCCGCAGATCACGGTTCGGCAGTTGCTGACCCATACGTCGGGTTTGATTCCGTTTCGGCCGTATCACAAGAGTCTGAGCACGCTCGAACAGCTAAAAGCCGCCGTTCAGGCCGAGCCGCCGAACACGCCGCCCGGGACGGCCACCGCCTACAGCGACCTCAATATGCTTCTGCTTCAGTGGAGTATCGAGGCCCTTTCTGGTCAGCCACTCGATGCGTTTTGCCGAGCAAACATCTGGGATCGGCTGGAGCTTGAAGAAACTGGGTTCAACCCGCCGGTCGCCGAACAATGCGCCCCAACCGAACCCGTGGAGCCTTGGCGGATTGCGCTTCGCCAGGCGAGGGGAATCGAAGATGACGACAAGGTTTTCACGCAAGGGGAGGTCCACGACCCGACGGCCATGCTGGCGGGCGGAGTTGCCGGCCATGCCGGACTGTTTTCGTCGGTCGGCGATGTCGCCCTGTTTGCGATCGCCGTCCTGGAGAACCGCCTGGTGCCCGCCGAAACGTGGGCAAGATGGACCCGCCGCCAAAGCGACGCCAGCACGCGAGCTCTTGGGTGGGACACCGTCCTCTCGGGCACACCGTTTGGCCCGCGAACCTTCGGCCACACCGGCTTCACCGGCACCTCAATTTGGATCGACCCAGATTCGAGATTCTGGGCGGTTTTGCTCAGCAACCGGGTTCACCCAACGGCGGCAAACGCCAAAATCATCGAGTTCCGCCGCCGATATCACGCCGCCGTTTGGGAATCTATTCTCTGAGCGCGGGGGACCAGGAACGTCGCGAGAAGGCAAACGCCCCCGGCAAGCAAATACGGCGCGGCGGGCCGCCAGTCAAACAAGATTCCGCCCAGCACCGGGCCGAGAACGAATCCCAGCGACCGCGTTCCCTGCATCAGGCCGAACAATTCCCCCTGGCGGTTTTCGGGCGCGATGCGGCTGCAAAGGGTGTTGATGACCGGGTTCGCAATACCGCTGCCGATGGCATAAAGGGTAGAGGCAAAGAGCAAACTCACCATGGCCGGAATCGGCAGCATCACCGCAACCGGATTCAACGCTAGCCCTACGCCCTGCGCCAGGTAGGCATACCGAAGCTGGACGGTTTCGCGAAGTCGACCGGCCAGCCATCCAACCAGCACGCCCGAGACCACCAATCCAAGCGCTGATTCGTAACCAAAGATGATCCCGAACTCCTGCGAGCCATAGCTGAAGAGCTTCTGAATCAGGCGGCCGAAAGTTCCTTCCAGCGTCGCCAAAGAGAACCACGCGACGACCGCCACCAACACGTACGGCCGCAAATCCGGGAAGTCCTTGAGGATCTGGAAGTCGAAGATGCCGACACTGCGCGCCTTCATCGGCGACTTCGGCCGGTCGTTTGGCAACGTCCACGCAACCAGCGCGAGGCCGAGCAGCGACGCTCCCGCGCCAACGAAGCCGAGCATGCCGTGGCCGAACTGATGGCTCAGAAAGCCGCCTATTGGCGGCCCGATGATGAGCCCGGCCGATAGGAACGCCCCCAGACGGCCAAGCCGACCCGAGCGACCTTCCTCGCCTTCATCGGTCAGGCAAGCCTGGGCAATCGCCACGTTGGCTCCGCCAAGGCCGGCGAGGATACGGCTTATCAACAAACCCCAGACTTCGAACGCGAACCCATAGACCAACATCGCGGCGGCGCTCAGGATCGTGCAGGCGATGAAGACGGATTTTCGACCGGCTCGGTCGCTGAGCGATCCCCAGCGCGGCGATACGATCGTTTGCGTCACAAAGGTCGAAGCCAACATGATGCCAATGACCGCCCCGACCGGCCACTGTCGCGGGATGACCTCCTCGGCGCGAATCTGAAAATCGGCGATGAGCATGCCGAACCCAAAGAGATCGGCAAAAACCGCAAGGTTCAAAGCGGTCTCCTTGCGCGTCATCTTCACGCCCCCAGTCTATTGCAGAAACCCAAGTTGGTACGAAACCAGCGATTTCTTACACCTTTCCAAGGTTTCCGCCGCGGTCCCTATGCGCCTTTACGGCTCAGAAGCGTACACATTTGGGAGTGCCCCGCGAAAGGCGGTGGCAAGCCCAACCATGAAACATCTACCGGCATTTCTTATCCTTGCAGCCACCAGCTCGCTCGGCCTCTTCGGCTGCGGCGGAACCGACTCTCACGCTGAGACCGCCACGCTCCGTGTCGTCCACGCCTCTCCGAACGCTCCCAACGTCGATGTGCTCGTTGGCAACGACGTTCGCATCGCGGGTCTGAGCTACTTCAATAGCTCGACGACCTCGCTTGAGGAGGGCAACAACCGTATTCGCGTTAACGCCGCCGGCACCGCCTCGACGGTCATCGACACCCCGCTACCAACGGTTAAGGGACGACTGTACACGGTGCTTGCCGCCGACGTTCTCGCCACGATCAACCCGATCGTGATCGACGACATTGACGCCGGTCCGGGTGCTGGGCTTGCCCGAGTCCGAATCGCTCACGCATCTCCGAGCGCCGGCAACGTCGACGTCTTTATCACGGCGCCGACCGACCCGCTCCCGGCAGTCGCGACTTTGCCGAACGTGCCGTTCAAGGCCGTTAGCACTCCAATCTCGGTTCCGAGCGGCAGCTACCGAGTTCGCATTACCCCGGCCGGAGCGCCAGGAACGGTAGCCATCGACTCCGGCACGATCACGCTAGGGTCCAACTCGTCGACCATCGCAGTGGCTTTGGACAAGGCAAGTGGCGGAGCCCCTCTCACGGCCCGATTGTTCACCAAGAGCTACTAAACTAGCCGCATGCGGCAAGTTCTCTTACCTGTGATCGGACTCTTGGTCTGGGGTTGCGCAAGCACCCCAGACCCGGTTTCCGGGGAGTGGACATACGGTTCCCCCGCCTCGGCGGCTGGCCTTGGAGAGTCGAACGCCACACTGACATTTGCCAATGGCAAAGCGACATTCGGCGTGCGCGGAATGCCGCCGGGCCGCAGTGGCCCCTACCGGATTGATGGCGGCAAAGTCGCCATTGAAGTCGAAGGCACGACGATGATCTTCACCCCGGATGCCGCGAAAAAGCTCTGGACCCGAGAGGACAAGCTGGCCGCGTTCTACCGAAAATAATATACGATCTATTTTTCGTGTATTATATTTCGCGTAATGACAGACACTCATCACCCTATCGAGATCGCGGTTGCAACCGGAGACGGCATCGGGCCAGAAATCATGGCCGCCACGTTGACCATCTTGGAGGCCGCCGGAGCTCCGCTGCGCTTCGCACCCATTGAACTCGGGGAGAAGGTGTACGCGCGGGGCGTCCTCAACGGGATTGATGCGTCGGCTTGGGAAGTGCTGCGACGCACCGGCGTGTTGCTGAAGGCACCGCTTGCAACCCCGCAGGGCGGAGCGGGTCGCCCAGGATATAAGAGCGTCAACGTCACCCTCCGCAAATCGCTGGGGCTGTTTGCGAACGTCCGGCCGGTTCGCGCTTACGGCGCGTTCGTCCCTTCGCCGCAGCCGACGATGGATGTGGTTGTGGTCCGCGAAAACGAGGAGGACCTTTACGCCGGAATCGAGCATCGCCAGACCGACGATGTATTTCAGTGCCTTAAGCTGATCACCCGAAAGGGCTGCGACCGCATCGTGCGGTACGCCTTCGAATACGCGGTCCGAAACGGCCGGAGCCGCGTCACTTGCATGACCAAAGACAACATCATGCAGATGACGGACGGGTTGTTCCACCGAGTCTTTGATGAGATTGGCGCGGAATATCCCGACATCAAGAAGGACCACATGATCATCGACATCGGCGCGGCGCGACTGGCAACCCGACCCACCGATTTCGACGTGATCGTGACGTTGAACCTTTACGGCGACATCCTTTCCGATATCGCGGCCGAGATCACCGGCTCGGTCGGGCTCGCGCCCTCGGCGAACATCGGCCAAACGGTGGCGATGTTCGAAGCCGTTCACGGCACCGCGCCGCAGATCGCCGGGAAGGGCATCGCGAACCCATCCGGCCTGCTTCTTGCCGCCGTTCAGATGCTGAATCACCTGGGGCTGGCCGACGCCGCGACCCGCGTGCACAACGCCTGGCTGAAAACCATCGAGGACGGCATCCATCCGGCCGATATTTACCGGGAGGGAGTCTCCACCGAGAAGGCGCGAACCGAAGCGTTCGCAAGCGCGGTGATTGCTCGGCTTGGCGAAACTCCGTCGGTGTTGGCTCCGGTGAGCTACGTTCCGATGGAGCCGATTCGGATTGAGGTCGAGGAACTCGCCCCCACCCACCGCGAGTTGGTTGGTTCCGACGTTTTTGTCTTCCACCGAGGCCACGTCGAAGAGTTGGTTCCCGCTCTGGAAAGGGCCGCCGGACCGGGCCTCAAGCTCGTTATGGTGACGAATCGCGGCGTTAAGGTCTGGCCGAACGGCCTCCCCGAAACGACAACGACGGACCACTGGCGGTGCCGGTTCGAAACGCGTGGCACGGGCGCGGATCGCGCCGAGATCACCGGTGTTTTACAGCGCCTCGAGCTCGCCTCGGTCGACGTGATCAAGTGCGAGCACCTATTCCGGTTCGACGGCGTCGCGGGATACTCCCTTGGTCAGGGCCAGTAGTTCAGGCAGCGACGAATTGCCGACGGTCGTAAACCAGGTCGTCGGCGACTTGCCAAATGTCTCCCGAGACGCGGTTCTCGGGGACGATTTTGCTGAAGTGGACTATTGCGCCGGTCAATCCCGCCGTGCGGGCGCGGGCCAAAAACGCGGAGTTGAGAACCTGCCGGGCGGCCGGCTTCAGGCCGAAGCTCACGTTCGAAACGCCAAGAATCGAATTGACACGTGGGAACTGCCTCTTGATCTCGGCAATCGCGTCGATGGTATCGATCGCGGACCGGCGGAACTCTTCGTCGCCCGAACCCAGCGTAAACGTGAGGCAATCCAGAAACAGATCGTGGTCGGGCAATCCGTACTCGCGGGACAAGTTAACGAGCCGAGTTGCGACTTCCACCTTCTTCTCGACCGTCTTCGCCATGCCAAGCTCGTCAATGGTGAGGGCGACCACGCCGGCGCCGTATTTGGTCGCTAATTCCAGAACTCGGCGTGCCCGGGCTTCGCCGTCCTCAAAGTTCATCGAGTTAAGCAATGGCTTTCCGGCAACGCATTGCAACGCACGCTCCATCACCGGCAACTCCGTGCTGTCGATCATGATCGGCACCGTGACGTGCTGATTGAACCGCTGCAGCACCTCGGTCATGTCGCGAACCTCGTCCCGGCCGACGTAGGCGGTACAGACGTCGAGCATGTGCGAACCCTCGCCTTCAAGCTCTTTGGCCAATTCGGTCAAGCCGTCCCAGTTCTCGACGGCGAGCATTTCGCGGAACGCCTTCGAGCCGTTTGCGTTGGTCTTTTCGCCAACAATGAGGATCGAATTGTCCTGCTCGTACGGCTGAAACTGATAGAGAGAGGCGGAACCGACCAGCGAGAATGCCTCGGCTTGCTCCGGCTGGCTGACCCGGAAGTCGAACCCAGGAAACAGGTGCCGCACGTTTCGCCAGTGCGCGGAAGCCGTGTGGGGTCGACCGCCGACCGCCGCCGCTACCGCCGCGATGTGGGCCGGAGTGGTTCCGCAGCAGCCACCGCACATGGCCACGCCATGCTCGGTTACGAATGTCTCATGGAAGGACGCCAGTTCATCCGGCGTGAGGCGATAAACCGCTTGGCCGCGCTCCATCTCGGGCAATCCGGCGTTCGGCTGAATCGCGATCGGTCGCGTCGAATGTTGCCCCAGGTACCGGACATGCGGCATCATCTCGCGCGGTCCCGTCGCGCAGTTCATCCCGACCGCCGTCACCGACGGGAAGCACTCGGCCATCGCTAAGACAGCACCCATCTCGGAGCCCAGCAGCATCGTGCCGGTCTGCTCCATGGTGACCTGAAGGAACACGGGTACCTGGCGTCCGGCCTGCGCCATCGCCCGCTCGGCAGCGACAATCCCCGCCTTTACCATCAGCAGGTCCTGTAAGGTCTCAAGCAAAAGCGCGTCGGCGCCGCCTTCTAGAAGGCCAAGAAAGCCGTCCGCATAGGTGTCTTCCAGCACTTGCCAAGTCGTTTGCCCCAAGGAAACCAGCTTCGTTCCCGGGCCGAGCGCACCCACCACGAACCGCGGCTTTTCCGGGGTCGAAAACTTATCGGCAGCGGCACGGGATACCCGCGCGGCGGCAAGCGAAAGATCAAAAACGAGGTTCTCGATCTCGTACTCGGCCAGCACGATGCTCGTCGAGCCAAAGGTGTTGGTCTCGATCAGGTCGCTTCCAGCGGCAAGGTACTGCTCGTGCAGCCCCTGAATCAGGTCAGGCCGCGTGCAAACCAGCAGCTCGTTGCAGCCATCCAGGTTCTTCCCCGCCAGCCGTTCGGTCGCCTCTTTCAGGGCCGGGCTGGTGATGTGCTCGGCGCGCAGCACAAAGTCCTCCGGCACGGCATTCGAAGTCTGGATCAAAGACCCCATAGCGCCGTCGTAGATAAGGACGCGCTCTTCCAATGCCGCGAGGAGTTGAGATTTCATGCCTTGGCGAGCAGTTCCGAAACGAGTCGGGGCACGTCGCTGGTTCGATCCGCGACCAATGCGCCCGCCTCAAGTAGCGCGCTCACCTTGGATTCCGGCGTTCCGGTATTGCCCGAGATGATCGCTCCGGCGTGGCCCATTCGCTTTCCGGGAGGTGCCGTTCGGCCCGAGATAAATCCGACAACCGGTTTGGTCATCTGCTTCATGTACTCGCAGGCGGTCTCTTCGTCTGATCCGCCAATCTCGCCGACCATCACGACCGCCTTCGTCGCCGGGTCCTTCTCGAACATTTCCATGACTTCGATGAAGCGAGTTCCCGGGAGGGGGTCGCCACCAATGCCAACGCAAGTCGTCTGGCCAAGTCCGGCGCGGGTGAGTTCCCACACGATTTCGTAGGTCAGGGTTCCAGAGCGGGAAACCATGCCGATCGGTCCGGGCGTGAAGATGTTGCCCGGCATGATGCCCATTTTGCACTCGCCGGGGGTGATGATTCCCGCGCAGTTGGGGCCGAGAAGACGGCTGGTGCCGTTATCTCGAACGCGGTTGACCATGCGGATCTCATCGTGAATCGGCAGCCAGTCGCTGATGCAGACGATGAACTCGACGCCTGCGGCTTCGCACTCAAGAACCGAGTCGGCGGCGTACGGTCCGGGAACAAAAATGATCGAAGCCTCGGCTCCGGTGGCCTCGCGCGCCTCGCGAACCGTGTCGAAGACCGGGCGGCCAAGATGCTGCGTCCCGCCCTTACCCGGCGTAACACCGGCAACGACGTCGGTTCCGTACGCGATCATCTGCTCGGCGTGGAAGCCACCTTCCTTGCCCGTCATGCCACACACGATCACTTTCGTTGCCTTGTTTACGAGAACCGCCATCGAGACTCAGGATACCGGACAGACCCGGCCTACGACCCGGATTGCCGGTATCGCTTGGCGATGAGATACGAGTCGACAAGCGGAGCAAAGGACAAAACCACAAGGAGCAAGATCATGAATCCGAACGAGTTCGGAATCCAGGAGATGGCGAGCCCAATCACGGAACCCCAAACCCACAACGCGCCGGCGCGCCGATGCGTCGCCTCCCAAACGCGCGGATCGGCCAGGGTCCAGGGGGTCTTCACACCCATCACCGGATTCGGCTTCATCTTCGGCATCTGAATCCCGATGAACAGGAACAGCGCGAACATCGCCCCAAAAACGAGATTGATGGCCATTGCCTCGTTGGAAACCGTCATCCGAAGGATGCCAAGGTAAAGCAACGACATAAAGAACGAAATGCTCACCATCAGGTTGTAGTAGATGCCGTCGGGCGAAAACGGGTGCGCCGATGGGATTTTCTTAAGCCAAGGAGTGGCCAACGTGATGGCAATGGGCATCCCGACGATAAACACACCAGCGATCGCGGTTTCCCACGGGCTCCCATAGCGGTCCGGCTTTCCGTCGATTCCCCAGTGCACCGGGACTACCGCAGGCAGACTCGCAACCGTCACCGCCGTCGCAATCATCGCGGCAACAAGAAGCAGGAGTTGGATGGCCACGCAAGTTCGGAAGTTCATCTAGACCTCTGAAGACTTAAACGAACTAGCGTCAGCTCAGGTTGCGATTAGCTTAGTTCTTCGCCGCAGAAATCGGCTCGTGGGCAGATCGGAGTTCCGACGGGACAAGGCCGAGATACTCCTTGATCGATTCGCGCAGGCCCTGAGTCGTGCCGAAGCCGCACGCCCGGGAGACGCCATCGAGGGGCATTTCCCCGGCGAGTAAGAACTGCACGGCAAGCTCGGTTCGGCACCGATCCACGTATTCGTGGAAGCCATAACCGACGAGGCTCTTGAAAACGCGAGAGAAGTGGAACGGGCTGTAGCCGGCAAGGTCGGCGGCGTCCCGCAAGGGCCAAGATAGGGTCGGATCGCTACGCACTTTGTCGACTAACTCAAAGATGGTTTCTGGCAAGTCGGCCGGAAGCGAGGCCAACTGCAGCTGGTCGTCTCCGCTCAGCAAATCGGCCAGAACTTCAAAGACAACGGACGCCACCTTGAGCTCCCGCACCTCAGCATCGCTCCCGACGGGTTGCAACATCACTGCTTCGAGCCTTGCGATCGGCGAGGAGAACGCTGGCCCGATCGGTTTGCAGGCATACAGTCGCGGTGAGCCTTTCTCTGCCCCGCTCTTCGCACCGATCTTCCCAGAAAGAAGGGCTTCAAGCGCTGGAAATGCGGAACCAGACCAGACAATGGACCAAGCGGTGTGATCGCCGCGGGCCACCTGCAGAGAAAGGCGAGAAGCACGCGAGTAGAACAGACTCTTCGGCGGAACGATGGTGGCTTTGCCGCCGCTCGTCGGCCGAACGATTGCCGCTCCGTCTCGATTCACCAGCAGCACATTTACACCACCTGGAACCGTCAAACTTCCGGAAGCGAGACGGACAACCGTGCCGGAATAGTGGTTGACCGAGAGGAAGCGGCCGAAGCCCGGCTCACTCACCGTCTTGAGGCCAACGCCTCCGCCCACGCAGTCGAATCTTAATTCGATCTGACTATCCAGATTGTCGCCTCGCACGTTTCCCTTGAGTTTACATGGAACTCACCCAGCTTACGCAGCCGGTGGCAGGGTTCACTAGAGAAGTGAGTCAAGGTCTGCGGGTCGCCGTGGTTGGTGCTACAGGTGCAGTGGGAGGAGAATTCCTCTCCTTGTTCGAATCACGCCGGTTACCGGTGCAATCGCTGCGGCTACTTGCGAGCGAAAGATCGGTCGGGAAGACAATGATCTTCCGGGATGAAGCTCACACCGTGGAGCTGCTCTCCGAGGCTGCCTTCGAAGGCATCGACATTGCGTTTTTTTCCGCCGGCGCCACGCGCTCGCGAGAGTTCGTTCCCGCCGCGCTTGCCGCCGGGGCGAGGGTCATCGACAATTCTTCGGCGTTCCGCATGCGTGCCGACGTGCCGTTGGTCGTACCCGAAGTCAACCCAGACGCACTCACAGAGTCCGACCGGCTCCTCGCGGTGGCGAATTGCACGGCGATCATCCTTTGCGTTGGCATTGCGGGATTGAGAACACTCGGCCGCTTTTCGCGGTTGATCGTGAGCACCTACCAAAGTGCGAGCGGCGGCGGCGCACAGATGATGCATCACCTGGAGGAAGCAACGCGGGCCTATCTTGACCCGACGCATCCGACTCCGGCCCCTATTCCAGGCCTTCCTGAGTACGCCTTCAACCTCTTCAGCCACAACACGCCGATCTTGGAGAACGGCTACAACGACGAGGAAAACAAGGTGATTGCCGAAACGCGAAAGATCCTTGGCATGGACGATCTCCCGATCTCGGCGACGTGCGTTCGGGTGCCGGTCTTGCGGGCCCATAGCGAATCAGTGACCCTGGAGTTCGATGGACCTGCACCGAGCGTGGAAGACGTGCGCGCGGCACTCGATTCCGCCCCAGGCGTGACGGTCGTCGATGATCGCGCTTTGAACCATTTTCCCACGCCACGGCTTGCCAGTCACCAGAACGATGTACTGGTTGGCCGCATTCGGCAGGATTTGTCCAATCCGAACGCGGTTCAGTTGTTCCTTTGCGGCGACCAGCTTCTGAAAGGCGCTGCTCTGAATGCGGTGCAAATCGCCGAATTAGCCCTAGAAAAAGGCTTCATAAAATCCTAAGTCGCGTTACAATGCGGTTGGTGGTTTGCCTTCTGCTCCGGTAGCAGGTGAGCGCCTGCTTTTGCTTTACGGAGAGCCATCCATGAAACGCACAAAAACGTCGTTCACGTCGATGCCGACGGCCATGACTGCAACGGAAACTATATCCGGGCCGTCTCGCCGTACGCTACTTAAAGCCGGTGCCCTTGGGGCCGGCGCACTTGCCATTGGCTCAAAAGCCGTCGCGCAGGTCTTCGCCCCCGGGGCGAAGCAGCCTCGCGAGCGGGGAATCGGAGCCTACGCCCTGATCGAGCGAACCTCCTTCGGGCCGAGCCTCAAGGAGATGAATCTCTACGATCAGCTCGGGTGGAACGGGTACCTCGAAAGGCAACTCAATCCCCGCGCCATCGACGACACGAAGTGTCTCGCCCGACTCAACCAGTTCGAAACGGTCAATTACACGCCGTACCAGGTTCTTAAGTGGACGTCGGACGGAGTCAACGCCGACTGGGAGTGCATCCAATCCACTGTCATCCGATCGATCTACACCGATCGACAGCTCCTCGAGGTGATGACGGAGTTCTGGATGAACCACTTCTCGGTCTACGTTTACAACGTTAACCGCGAGCTGCTGCCGGAATTCATCCGAACCATCCGAAACAACGCCCTGGGCAAGTTCTCCACCCTCCTCGCGGCGGTGACGAAGAGTCCGGCGATGTTGCAGTATCTGGACAACCTGAACAACCTCAAGGGCAACATGAACCAGAACTTTGCCCGCGAGTTCATGGAGCTCCACAGCCTGGGCGTTAACGGCGGCTACACCGAAGCCGACGTTCGACTGCTCACGAAAATCTTCACCGGGTGGGGCATGGAAGGCTACTTCGAGTGGCCCTGGGACCAAACGACCAACCCGAACTGGGGCCGCTTTAAGTTCTATGCGGATTACCACGACGACGAAGGCGGCTACTTCCTGGGCAACAACCCCGCGAATCTCATCCCCAAGGGCGGCGTGGTGCAGGGCGAAACCGTCATCCAGCGCGTGGCGACGAGCACGGCGTGTGCTAAGTTCATCAGCACGAAGCTTTTGCGCAAGTTTGTGACCTACAACCCGTCGCAGGCTCTGATCGACGCGACGGCTCAGGTTTATCTCTCCTCCAGCGGAAACATCACTTCGGTGCTGCGATACATCCTCGACGAGAACCGGTTCCGCCAGAACCAATCGACGAAGCTGAAGCGACCGTTCCACCTGGTTTGCTCGGGAATTCGCGCCCTCGACGGCGAGACCACCGACGCGGACTCGCTGATTTGGGAACTCTTCTACAACATGAAACAGATCCCGCTTTGGTGGGCTCCACCCAACGGCTACCCCGACGCTCTCGACGCCTGGGTCGATAACCTGCGTCCGAGGTGGTACTTCGCGTTCCAGCTGCCGCTCAACTGGCTTTGGAACACACGTGTCGACATTTTCAGCAAGTTCAAAGGCAAGGACCGAGACGTCGTGGTGGACGCGATTAACGGGTTGCTCTTTGGCGGCAGGCTGCCGAAGTTCCGGCGTGACGAACTCAAGGCGTTCCTTCCGCAAAAGCCCAGTAACGATCAAGTTAAGGACGCATTCGGTTTGGCCCTTGCCTCACCGGAGTTCCAGGTCTATTGACGTTTGATTTGATGGCCATAAAAAGGATTTAAGGAGAAAAACAGTGAAACCAACCGCGAAAGGTTGCAACGAATACGAAGTCATTACCCGCCGAGGATTAATGGGGCAAGCCGGGGCAAAGGCCCTCCAGGGCATTGTTCCCGCTTGGCTGCCCGAGGTTACGTACCAGCAACAAGCAAAATCGGCCGGCGGCGGACACCGTCGGCAGTTTGGCGACCGAGACATCATCGTCTCGATCTACCTTCGGGGTGGATGCGACGGCCTCACGGCATGCGTTCCCTACGGTGACGACGCCTATTACACCCACCGGTCTTCCCTGGCCGTTCCCCGGCCGGACCAAACGACGAACTCGAACCGTGCCATCGACCTGGACGGATTCTTCGGAGTTCCGCAGTCGATGCAGCCCATGAAGGAGTTGTACGATGCCGGACACTTCCTGTTTGTTCACGGTGCCGGATCGAAGGATTCGACGCGGTCCCACTTCGACGCCCAGCAGTTCATGGAGGCCGGAAAGGCCGATAAGGGGCTCTGGACCGGCTGGCTCGGGCGGCATCTTGCGAGTACGGGCGAAATGGTCGACGGCTCACTTTTGCGGGCAATCGGGCTCAGCGGGCTCCTTGCTCTCACCCTGGAAGGTGGCCCGAAAACCACCGCGCTCTCGAACCTCACGGACCTCCGGTACGGCGACCGAGGCGAAAGCGAGGCGAAGCGCATCGAGTGGCTGCAGAAGGCATACGCGACCGGACCCGAGATTCTTCGCGACGCCGCCGCCAACGCCTTCAAAACCGTCGATCTTCTGAAGAGCATCAATTACGAAAATTACGTTCCCGGTGGCGGAGCGGTGTACAACCAGCCCCAACCCGGTGGCGGCGGAATCTACGGATCGCCCCAGGCTTTCGGCGAATCGATGCGCGCGTCGGCCGCGATCATCCGCAAGGATGTCGGCGTCGAGGCGATCCATATCGACTACGGCGACTGGGACACCCACGAGGGCCAGAACAACTTTGGCGATTACGGCCACATGTTCATGCAACTTTATTCCTTGTCGGCGAACCTCCGGGCGTTCTTCAAGGACGTCGACTCGTCGGACCTGATGCGGCGCGTCATCGTCGTGGTGGTCTCCGAGTTCGGCCGAACGGTCCAAGAGAACGGATCGAGCGGTACGGATCATGGCCACGGAAACGTGATGATGCTGATGGGCAAGAGCGTGAACGGTGGCCGCGTGATGGCCGATTGGCCGGGCTTGGCGAACGAGTTGCTGTTCGAAGGCAACGCCCTGAAGACGACGATCGACTACCGCGACATCCTCGCAGAAGTCGTTCAAAAGCGTCTGAAGAACGACAATCTGGACTACGTGTTCCCCGATCCGTCGTTTACGCCGGTGATGCGGAACGCCGTCCGGGCGTAAGTTTGTCGCATTTGAACCCTTCTCCCTCGGGAGAAGGGCAGGGATGAGGCGGAAATGAAGAACTCTCGCTGGAAAGCGGCATTTTTGGTAACCGAGAACGTGTGACTCTGCCTCACTGAACTGAGCCCTTGTGTGTAGACACCTCATGTCTTCGATGGTTGATGTTTGTCATTGTTTTCCTGTCTGTAGGTGCTGGGTGGTTTCATCCCGATTGAGGAATGAAT